>Ga0335070_10000899_pt1 | contig 34089 bp, 32 predicted proteins | sample Lox_Sample_13_FD_206722 | JGI IMG/M metagenome (GOLD analysis project Ga0335070, IMG submission 206722) | Soil microbial communities from Loxahatchee National Wildlife Refuge, Florida, United States - Lox_Sample_1.3 | ecosystem: Environmental > Terrestrial > Soil > Wetlands | place: USA... | reverse complement strand
GCGTTGGGGGATGTCCCGGTCCAGCAACAGCGGGGAGGCTGGCCCGGGACATCCCCCAACGCCTCACGCGCGCCATCTCCGCTCATGAGGCTGGCGAAATACCTCGCTCATGGAGGAGTTGCCTCCCGGCGAAAAGCTGAGGCGATCATCGCCAAGGGGGTCGTCACTGTCGGTGGAGAGGTGGTGACCGACCCGGCGCGGGATGTCATAGCTGGCGATGACGTGAGGGTCAACGGCGCTCCGGTGGCGGCTGAGGTGACGGAGGTTTGGGCGGTGAACAAGCCGGCGGGGGTTGTTTCGACGGCGCGGGAGCCGGGGGCGCGGCCGGCGGTCGTCGAGCTGGTCGATTCGGCGGCGCGGCTGTACCCGGTGGGGCGGCTCGACGCCGATTCGACTGGGCTGCTGCTGCTGACCAACGACGGCGAGCTCGCCAACCGGCTCACCCATCCCCGCTACGAGGTCGCCAAGGCCTACCGGGCGATGCTGCGCAAACCGCTCGGCGATGCCGAGCTGCAGCGCCTGCGGGACGGGGTCGAGCTCGACGACGGGCCGACTTCGCCGGCGCAGGTCAGCCGCCGCGGCCCGCGCGAGGTCGAGATCGTCCTGCGCGAAGGTCGCAACCGCCAGGTCCGCCGCATGCTCGACGCGGTCGGCAACCGGGTTGTTTCCCTGCGCCGCGTCCGCTTCGGCTCGTTGGCGCTCGGCGACCTGCCTGAGGGTCGCTCCCGGCGCCTCGACGAGAAACAGATCGCCCGGCTCTGGGAAGATGCTGGGCGGTGATGGAGCAAGGTCGCTACGAGCCACCCCAGCGGCGCCTCTTTGCCGTGCGCGGCGCCGCCCAGGCGGAGGCCAACGAGGCCGACGCGATCCTCGACGCGACCGAGGAGCTGATGCGCGAGCTGATCGGCCGCAACCAGATCGAGCCCGAGGAGATGGTCAGCTGCCTGTTCACGACGACCGAGGACCTCGACGCCGAGTTCCCCGCCGCCGCCGCTCGCCGTCTCGGGCTGACAATGGTGCCGCTGCTCTGCTGCCGCGAGATCCCCGTTCCCGGATCGATGCCGCGGGTGATCCGGGTGCTGCTCCACTTCTACGGGCCGCAGGAGCTGACCCCGGTCCACGCCTACGTCGGCGAGGCGCAGAAGCTGCGCGAAGACCTCTCCGCCGCTCAGTAGCGGCGCCTGCGTCAGAATCAGTCGCGCGATGACGATCACCTTTGCCGAGAAGCTCGCCCGGATGCCGGGCTACCAGGCCGGCGTCCCGACCGGCCAGTCGTCTGAGGACGTCGCCACTGGCGGTATCGCCCAGCTCGCCTCGAACGAGTCGCCCTTCCCGCCGCACCCGGCGGTGGTCGAGGCGATCCAGCGCACCGCCGTGGCGATGAACCGCTACCCCGACCCCGACGCGACCCTGCTGCGGCGCCGCATCGCCGAGCGCTGCGAGACCCAGCCCGGGCGGGTCGCCGTTGCCAACGGCTCCTGCGAGATCCTGCTCGCGGCCGCTCTGGCGCTCTGCGAGCCGGGGGCGGAGATCGTCTTTGCCTGGCCCTCGTTCTCGATGTACCCGTACCTGCCGGCGCTGACCGGCGCCCGCGAGATCAAAGTGCCGCTGACCGAGGACGGGGTCCACGACCTCGAGGCGATGGCGACCGAGGTCACCGCGGCGACCCAGCTGCTGCTGGTCTGCAACCCGAACAACCCGAGTGCGACCCACATACCCGCCGCCGAGGTCGCCGACTTCCTCGAGTCGATCCCCTCGCACGTAACGGTGCTCCTCGATGAGGCCTACGTCGAGTTCCAGACCGACGACGATCCCGACGCCACGCTTGACCTGCTCGCCGACTTCCCGAACCTGGTCGTCCTCCGCACCTTCAGCAAGGCCTATGGCCTCGCCGGCCTGCGGGTCGGCTACGCGGTCGGCTCCTCGGAGTTCCGCGCCGCGGTCGACGCGGTGCGCCAGCCGTTCAGCGTCAACGCCCTCGCCCAGGCGGCCGGGGCGGAGGCGGTCCTGCATCAGGACGACGTCCTGAATCGGGTCGAGCGCACCGTCGCCGAGCGGCTGCGGGTGGAGGAGGGCCTGCACGACCTCGGTCTGGCGACCACCGAGTCGCAGGCGAACTTCTCCTGGGTCGACCTCGGCGAGGCGGACGAGGGCGAGATCGTCGCCGGCCTCGCCGAACGGCAGATCGCGGTCCGCGCCGGCGCCCCGCTCGGCGAACCCGGCCACATCCGGGTCAGCTATGGGACGCCGGCCGAGGACGGCCGCTTCCTCGAGGCAATCGGCGAGCTGCTCGGCTGACCGCCGCCTCGCAAGCGCTGCCGCTGTAGACCCGATCGCCTGACCGTGCTACAACAGACGGCAGGGTGATGGACAAGCACACATCCAGGCACGGCACTAGCGCCCCCGGCGCCGCTGTCGTCCCCTGCTCGTCCACCCGCTGGTATTGGCGATTTAGTTAGGCGTCCGGCCTGGCGGCTGCCCCATGCCGCCACGAAATCCTCCTTTTCGGCCCGGGCGCCGGAACCCCACGAGGCGAAGCTCGCCGTCGCGCATTGGCGGCAAGCGACCAGAAAGTACGATCTAACTGCTTTGGAGAAAGGCGAAGGCAAAATGTTCATCGGGATGCAGGAGGGCGCCAAAAGGGATCTCGTCCGCGATCAGCGGATCGCGAAAGTGGTCGAGCTGGTACCGCCGGAACGGCTGCTGGCCGAGCTACCGCTCGGGACGGAGAGGGAGAAGGAGGTCGTGCGCGCGCGCGGGCAGGTCGTCGAGGTCCTGCAGGGGCGCGATCCGCGGCTGATGGTCGTCGTCGGTCCGTGCAGCGTCCACGACCCAAAGGCCGCGCTCGACTACGCCAGCCGCCTGGCGGCGCTCTCGCGCCAGCTGCGCGAGCAGCTGCTGATCGTGATGCGGGTCTACTTCGAGAAGCCACGGACGACGACGGGCTGGAAGGGCCTGATCAACGACCCGCACCTGGACGGCTCCGGCGACGTCAACGCCGGGCTGCGGGTCGCTCGCAAGCTGCTGCTCGAAGTCGTCGACCTCGGACTGCCAATCGGGACCGAGTTCCTCGACCCGATCACGCCGCAGTACATTGCCGATGCGGTTGCCTGGGGGGCGATCGGGGCGCGGACGACCGAGAGCCAGACGCACCGTCAGCTCGGCTCCGGCCTCTCGATGCCGATCGGGTTCAAGAACCGGACCGACGGCAACGTCCAGGTCGCGGTCGACGCCTGCCGCGCCGCCGCGGCCAGCCACGCTTTCGCCGGCATCGACGACGCCGGGCAGCCGGCGATCCTGCACACGACCGGAAATCCCGACTGCCACATCATCCTGCGCGGCGGTCACGGCGTGCCCAACTACCACGTGCCTGAGGTCGAGGACGCCCTGGTCACGCTCGGCATCGCCGGCCTGCCGGAGCGGCTGGTGATCGACGCCTCGCACGACAACAGCGGCAAGGACCCCGAAGCCCAGTTCTTCGCGAGCGGCGAAATCGCCGACCAGATCGCCGACGGCAACAAGGCGATCGTCGGCGTGATGCTGGAGTCGTTCCTGGTCGAAGGCCGCCAGGACCTGCGGCCCGGCGAGCCGCTGACCTACGGCCAGTCGATCACCGACCCCTGCCTCGACTGGGAGGACACGGTCGTCGCGCTGGAGCGGCTCGCGGCCGCGGTCGAGGCGCGGAACGGTTGAGCGAGGCGCCCCAGGTCGCGGTGCTCGGCGTCGGTCTGATCGGAGGCTCGATCGGGCTCGCCGCCAAGCGCCGCCTCGGCGCCGAGGTCGTCGGCCACAGCCGCACGGCGTCGAGCGTCGAGCGGGCGGTCGCGCTTGGTGCCCTGGACCGGGGGGCCGAGTCCGCGGCGGCTGCCTGCGAGGGGGCCGACCTCGTCTTCTGCGCGGCGCCGGTCGCGGTTCTCGCCGAGCAGGTGCGCGCGGCGCTCGCCGCCTGCGGCGCGGACGCGGTCGTCAGCGACGTCGGCTCGACCAAGGGCGAGCTGGTTGCCGCCTGCGGCGAGGACGAGCGCTTCATCGGCGGCCACCCGCTGGCCGGGGCGGAGACGGCTGGGGTCGAGAACGCCCGTGAGGACCTGTTCGAGGGCGCCCGCTGGTACCTGACCCCGACAGACCGCTCCAGCGGCCTCGGCTACGACCGCCTGCAGCGCTTCCTCACCGGACTCGGGGCACGGCCGCAGGCGATCGACCCCGCTTCGCACGACCGCCTGATGGCGACCGTCAGCCACATGCCACACGCCGTCGCCAACGCCCTCGCCGCCGAGGCGGCGCAGGCGCTGACCGAGGGCAGCGAGCGCCTTCCCGAGGTCGGGCCGAGTTTCCGCGACGCGACCCGGGTCGCCGGCTCCAATCCCGAGATCTGGGGCGACATCTTCGCCAGCAACCGCGACGCGGTCGCCGACTCGGTCGAGTCGGTCGCACGGCGCCTCGGTGAAGCCGCTGAGCTGCTGCGTGCCGGCGACCGCGAGGCGCTCGCCGCCTGGCACGCCGCCGCCGGCGAGAGCCGCCGCCGTCTGCTCGAGGCCGATGCCGGCGCTGGGCCGCTGCGCGAGCTGCGGGTGATCGTCGCCAATCGGCCGGGGACGATCGCCGAGCTGGCGCTCGCCCTCGGCGAGGCCGGTGTCAACATCGAGGACATGGCGCTCTACCCGGCCCCCGACATGACCTCAGGCGCGGTGACGCTGTGGGTCGCCGGCGAGGCAGGCGCGGCGCGCGCCGCGGAGCTGGTTCGCGGCCTCGGCCACTCGGTCAGCGTCGTCGGCGACGAATAGAAGACGCCCATGAGCAGCGTCCGCTTCGACCCCTCAGGCCCGCTGCGCGGTGGGCTGCGCCCGCCGGCCGACAAGTCGATCTCCCATCGCGCGGCGCTGATCGCGGCGATGGGCGAGGGCGAGACCACCGTGCGCGGCTATCTCGACGCTGCCGACACTCGCTCGACCCTGGCTGCCGTCGAGGCGGTCGGGGCGCGGGTCAGCGGCGCCGGCGCAGCGACGATCGGCAGCGAGCTGACGATCGAGGGGGTCGGCCTGCGCGGCGCCGGCCCGGCCTCGATCGACGTCGGCAACGCCGGCACCCTGCTGCGGCTGCTGCCGGGCTGGCTCGCCGGGCAGGCGGGGGGGAGCTGGACGCTGGACGGCGACGACTCGATCCGCCGCCGCCCGGTCGACCGGATCGCGGAGCCGCTGCGCGAGATGGGCGCCGACCTCGACGCCCGCGAGGGGCGACTGCCGCCGCTCGAGGTCCGCGGCGCGCAACTGCACGGGATCGACTATCAGCTGCCGGTCGCCAGCGCCCAGGTCAAGTCGTGCCTGCTCTTCGCCGGGCTGCTGGCGGCGGGGGAGACGCGTGTGGTCGAGCCGGTCCCGAGCCGCGATCACACGGAGCGGATGCTGATTGCCGCCGGCGCCGAGATCGGCCGCAAGGTCGGCTCGCGGGCGCCGGGCAGCGGCGAGGAGGACGCCGGCGCCCGGGTGGTAACCGTGCAGCCGGCGGAGCGACTCGAACCGGGCCCGATCGTCGTCCCTTCGGACATCTCCTCGGCCGCCTTCTTCATCGTCGCCGCGACCCTGGTGAAGGGCAGCGAGGTCGAGCTGCTCGGTGTCGGCGTCAACCCCACCCGCACCGGCATCCTCACGATCCTCGAGCGGATGGGGGCGGAGGTCGAGCGTGAGAACGACCGCGAGGAGGGCGGCGAGCCGATCGCCGACCTGCGGGTCCGCGCGGCGCCGCTCCAGGGCACCGAGGTCGGCGGCGCCGAGATACCGCTGGCGATCGACGAGCTGCCGCTGGTCGCGCTTGCTGCCTGCTTCGCCGAGGGCGAGACGAAGATCCGCGATGCCGCCGAGCTGCGGCGCAAGGAGTCCGACCGGGTCGAGACCGTGAGCGCCGCCCTGCGCGCGCTCGGGGGGGTCGTTGAGCCGGCGCCCGACGGCATGGTGGTGACCGGCAGCGGCGGCCTGCGCGGCGGCGCGATCGACTCTCACGGCGACCACCGGATCGCGATGCTCGGTGCCGTCGCCGGCCTCGCCAGCGCCGAGGGGGTCGAGGTCGAGGGTATGGACGCGGCGGCGGTCAGCTTCCCGGGCTTCGAGGCCGACCTCGCTTCGCTCCTCGGCTGAATACGCTGCCGCTCATGGTCATCGCCATCGACGGTCCCGCCGGGGCCGGCAAGTCATCCGTCGCGCGCGCCGTCGCGGCCGAGCTCGGCATCACCTACCTCGACTCGGGGGCGATGTACCGCTGCGTGGCGCTGGCGGCGCTGGAGCGGCGGCTCGACCTCGACGACGGCGGGGGATTGGCGGGGCTGGCCGGTGGCCTGGCGATCGCGTTCGAGGGGCGACAGGTTCTGCTCGACGGCGTCGACGTCAGCGACGCGATCCGCGCCCCGGGGGTGACCGCGGCGGCCTCGCGGGTCTCCGTCCACGCTGGTGTACGGGAGGCGATGGTCGCCCGCCAGCGGGCGTTGATCGCCGCCGCCGACTACGTCGCCGAGGGCCGTGACATCGGCACCGTCGTCAGCCCCGACTCGCCGCTGAAGGTCTTCCTCACCGCCTCCGACGAGGAGCGGGCGCGGCGCCGTGCCGCCGAGACAGGGGAGGACCTCGGGTCGGTGCTGGAGGCCCAGCGCCGCCGCGATGCCCGCGACCGCGACCGCGAGCACGGCGCCCTGCGCCCCGCTGAGGACGCGGTCGAGCTCGACACGACGGGATTGAGCCTCGAACAGGTCGTCGCCCGCGTCGTCGCTCTCGCCCACGAACGAGGCCTGCCATGAGCGTGCCCACCGTCGCGATCGTCGGCTTTCCCAACGTCGGCAAGAGCACCCTGGTCAACCGTCTCGTTGGCGGCACCGAGGCGGTGACCGCGGCCGAGCCCGGCGTCACCCGCGACCGCAAGCGGCTGGCGACCGAATGGAACGGGGTCGCCTTCGAGCTGGTCGACACCGGCGGCATCGACCTCGAGGACGAGGCGGAGCTGGCCCGCGACGTGCAGGCGCAGGCGCGGCTGGCGATCGGCGAGGCCGACCTGGTGCTGATGATCGTCGACGGCCGCGCCGGGCTGCGGGCCGGCGACGCCGAGCTGGCGAAGACGCTGCGCGGCGGCGCCGTCCCCGTCCTCGTCGTCGTCAACAAAGCCGACCGCCCCGACGACCACTCGATCGCCGCCGAGTTCCACGCGCTCGGGCTCGGCGAGCCGCTTGCCGTCTCCGCCACCCACGGCCTCGGCACCGGCGACCTGCTCGACGCGATCACGGCCGCGCTCGGCGAGCGCGAGCCGCGCCCGGAGGAGCCCGACGCGGCCCGAGTCGCCGTCATCGGCCGCCCCAACGTCGGCAAGTCCTCGCTCGTCAACGCCTTCCTCGGCGCCGACCGGGTGATCGTCTCCGACCTCGCCGGCACCACCCGCGACGCGATCGACACCGAGGTCGAGGTCGAGGGAAGGCGGGTGATCCTGGTCGACACCGCCGGGCTGCGGCGGCGCTCGAAGGTCGCCGGCAGCGTCGACTACTACGCGCAGCTGCGCTCGGAACGGGCGGTCGACCGGGCCGACGTCGCGATCGTCGTCTGCGACGCCTCCGAGGGCGTGACCAGCGAGGACCTGCGGGTTGCCGAGCTGGCGATGAAGGGCGGTTGCGCGGTGCTGCTGGCGATGAACAAGTGGGACCTGACCGAGACCGACATCGACGACGCCCGGGCCCGGGTCGAGCGCAAGCTGCGGCTGCGGCCGGCGGTGATCACCTGCTCGGCGACCAGGGGGCGCAACGTCCCCAGCCTGCTGCCGCGGGCACTGCAGCTCGCCGACAAGGCCGCCGAGCGAATCCCGACCTCGGAGCTGAACCGCTTCGTCAGCGACGTCGTCGGTCGCACGCCGCCGCCGGCCAAGCGCGGCCGCCGCCTCAAGCTGCTCTACGCGGCGCAGGTCGGGGAGAGCCCGCCGCGGGTCGCGATCCAGGTCAACGACCGCAAGCTGATCAGCCGCGACTGGGCCTACCACCTGGAGAACCGGATGCGCGAGCGCTACGAGCTGGAGGGCGTGCCGCTGATCATCGATTTCGTGCCCAGAACGGGATATCGCGGCCGCGAGGAGTGAGGCGGGGCTCGCCCGGGATTCCTCTAGTCTTCCGCGAATGCCGATCACCAAGCCGCTCGCCGAGAACGAGCATCTCTTCACGTCCGAGTCCGTCACCGAGGGCCACCCCGACAAGGTCGCGGACGCGATCTCCGACGGCGTCCTCGACGCCGTCCTCGCCGGCGACCCGACCGGGCGCGTCGCCTGCGAGACGCTCGTCAATACCGGGATGGCGGTGGTCTCGGGAGAGATCTCGACCGACGTCCACCTCGACATCCCCGAGATCGTCCGCGAGACGATCCGCGAGATCGGCTACGACCACGGCGACTACGGCTACAACTGCGACCACATCTCGGTCCTCGTCTCGCTCGACAAGCAGTCGCCCGACATCGCCCAGGGCGTCGACGCCTCGCACGAGGTGCGCTCGGGGGCCGGCGACGACGATCTGCTGATCGCCGGCGCGGGCGACCAGGGAATGATGTTCGGCTACGCCTCCGACGAGACCGAGGCGCTGATGCCGATGCCGATCCACATCGCCCACCGGCTGGCCGAACGGCTGGCGGCGGTGCGCAAGGACGGCACCCTCGACTACCTCGGCCCGGACGGCAAGACCCAGGTGACGGTGCGCTACGCCGAAGGCCTGCCGGTCTCGATCGACAAGCTGCTGATCTCGACCCAGCACGCCGAGGGTGTCGAGTCCGAGAGCCAGATCAAGCCCGACCTCTGGGAGCACGTCGTCCTCCCGGTCCTCAGCGCCGAGGTGCCCGCCCGCTACGACGAGGCCGAACTGCGCGAGAGCTTCCTCGTCAACCCGACCGGCAAGTTCGTGATCGGCGGCCCGGTCGGCGACGCCGGCCTCACCGGCCGCAAGATCATCGTCGACACCTACGGCGGCATGGCCCGCCACGGCGGCGGCGCCTTCTCCGGCAAGGACCCGTCCAAGGTCGACCGCTCCGCTGCCTACGCCGCACGCTACGTCGCCAAGAACGTCGTCGCCGCCGGCCTCGCGCAGCGCTGCGAGGTCCAGGTCGCCTACGCGATCGGCGTTGCCCACCCGGTCTCGCTGATGGTCGAGACCTTCGGCACCGGTGCTCTCCCCGACTCCCGCATCTCGCAGCTGGTCGAGGCCGAGTTCGACATGCGCCCCGGCGCCTTCCGCCAGTACCTCGATCTGCACCGTCCCGTCTTCCAGAAGACCTCCGCCTACGGTCACTTCGGCCGCGAGGACGACGACTTCACCTGGGAGAAGACGGACCGGGCTGAGGCGCTGCGCGAGGCTGCGGGGTTGGGCGCTCCCAGCGCTGCGTAGTGGCGCCAAACAGCGTAAGAGCACATCGGGACCACTGAAAGAGGGCGGGAGGGGGCGAAACGGTCGCCGTTGTCGACTTTTCCCGGCCCATAGCACGGGAAAACTCGACATCGATGAACCCGCCCCCGAAGCGTCTCGCGCCTGGGCGGCGGGTATCGCCCAGAGCTAAGCGGTGGGTTCCGACGGCCCGGCCGGCGGCTGCGCCTCGCCCAACCCATGCGTGCCCGCGGCGTTCGCGCCCGTCGCCTGGTCGACGCGGTGGACGACCTCGGCGGGGTTGGCGACGCCGAAGAAGATGAAGTCGTAGTCGCCGCTCGCGGCAGTGTCGAAGTCGACGTCGCCGATCTGCATGATCCGCTGGTAGACCGACTGGCTGTAGTTGACGTTCTGAACCCGCTCCAGCCGCGTCTCCTGGATCTCGCGCGAGAAGATCCCTTTCTTGATGTTGAGGCGGCGGGTCGTGATCGTGTAGACGGTCGCCATCCGCTTGATGAACCCGATCAGGACCGTCAGCCCGAAGACCACGACGACGACCCCGACGGTGGCGCCGTTGCCCGAGACGAGCTTGGCGATGACGCCGAGGACGATCGCGACCAGCAGGCCTTTCAGGTAGAAGCCGATGATCGCCCGCCAGGACGGGTGACCCTCGAAGATCACCGTCTCCCCGGAGCTGAGGTTGACGCTCACGGGCGGCAGCATAAGCGCTGGGCCGGCGCTCCGCCACCCCCGGCCGTGGCAGGACTGGACGCACGTCGTCCCCGCCGCGCCATACCCTCGGGCGGTGAGCATCCTCAAGGTCGAGCCGCTGACCACCGCCCGTGCTCTGCGCGGCCCCTTCGACTACCGCCGGCCGGCGGCGATGGAGGGCCTCGGGGTCGGCAGCGTCGTCCGCGTCCCCTTCGGGCCGCGGCGCCTGCTCGGCGTCGTCGTCGACACCGCCGAGGCCTCCGAGCTGCCGTCCGAGCGGCTCGCCGAGCCGATCGAGGCGCTCGAGGCCGGCGCCCCGCCGGAGCTGGTGCAGCTCGGCCTCTGGGTCGCCCGCGAGTACTGCTCGACGCCCTCGCGCGGGCTGCAGCTGGTGCTGCCGCCGGGGACGGGCGCCGGCGCCGGCGGCCGGACGGTGCGCGCAAAGGTCGAGCTGCGGGCGGAGATCCTGCCCGCCGGCGAGGCGGCGCTGAGCGGCGGCGAGCGGCTCGGGGTGAGACAGCGCGCCGTGCTGGAGGCGCTGCGCGAGGGCGAGATGTCGGCGCCGCAGCTGGCCGCCGCGGTCGGCTCGGACCGCGCCACCCTGCGCCGCCTCGAGAGCCGCGATCTGATCGCGACCCGCACCTCCAAGCGCCGCCGCGCCCCCAGCGGCCCGGCGCTCGCCGCCGGCGCCGCGCGCCCACGCCTGCTGCCAGAGCAGGAGGCTGCGGTCGAGGCGATCGTGGCCTCGCTCGACGGCGCCGCCGGAGCCCCGCGCAGCCACCTCCTGCATGGCGTCACCGGTTCGGGCAAGACCGAGGTCTACCTCGCGGCTGTGGAGGCGGCTCTGGCCCGTGGGCGGGGGGCGATCGTGCTGGTGCCGGAGATCGGGCTGGCGCCGCAGGCGGTCGCTCGCTTTCGCGCCCGTCTCGGCGACCGCTTCGCGGTCCTCCACTCAGCGCTCTCGGCCGGCGAGCGCTTCGACGAGTGGCAGCGCCTGCGCAGCGGCGAGGCGCAGGTCTGCGTCGGTCCGCGATCCGCCGTCTTCGCCCCGGTCCGCGACCTCGGCCTGATCGTCGTCGACGAGGAGCACGACCCCGCCTACAAGCAGGAGGGGGACCCGACCTACGATGCCCGCGCCGTCGCCGCCCGTCGCGCCGAGGAAGCGGACGCCGTGCTCGTCGCCGGCACGGCGACGCCACGGCCGGAGTCCTGGCTGGCGCTGCCCCGGCTGGAGCTGCCCAACCGGGTCGATGGCCTGCGATTGCCGCCGGTCCAGCTCCTCGACATGCGCGAGGCGGACCCTCGCTCGGGACCGCTGCACGGCGAGACCTGGGAGCAGCTGGAGGCGGTCCGCGCCGCCGGCGCCAAGGCGATCGTGATGATCAACCGCCGCGGCTTTGCCCCCTGGCTCACCTGCCGCTCCTGCGGGCACCACTGGAGCTGCCCCAACTGCGACGTCTCGCTGATCGTCCACCGCCACAGCGGCCGCCTCGTCTGCCACCACTGCGCCCACGCCGAGCGCGCCCCGCGCGCCTGCCCGGAGTGCGCTTCGACCACGCTCTCCCAGGCCGGCGCCGGCACCGAGCGGATCGAGGCTCTGCTGAGCGAGCGGCTGGCGCCGATGCCGGTCTTCCGCCTCGACTCCGACACCGCCGCCGAGCGCGGCGCCCACGCCCGCATCCTCGCCGCCTTCGGCGAGGCGCCGAGCGCCGTCCTCGTCGGCACCCAGATGGTCGCCAAGGGCCACGACTTCCCCGAGGTCACGCTGAGCGCGATCCTCGACGCCGACGCGACCCTGCGCTTCCCCGACTTCCGCGCCGAGGAGCGCACCTTCGCGATGGTCGCCCAGCTCGCCGGCCGCTCGGGCCGCGGCGAGGCCGGGGGGGAGGTGATCGTGCAGACCCTCGCGCCCCACGCCGCCAGTATCGAGCACGCCGCCCGCCACGACGCCGCTGGCTTCCTCGCCGGCGAGATCGAGCGCCGCCGCCGTCTCCACTACCCGCCCTTCTCGCACCTGGTCCGGATCAACTTCGCTTCCGAGCAGGAGGCGCGCCTCGACACCGCCGCGGCCGCGCTCGCCGCCGAGCTGCGCCAGGCCCTGCCGGAGGGCTCGGAGCTGCTCGGCCCGGCGCCGATGTTCCGCGTCCGCAACCGCCACCGCCGCCGCATCCTGATCAAGGCCGACGACCGCGCCGGGACGGTCGCCGCGGTCCGCGCCGCGGTCGAGTCGCGCGCCGCCGACCGCACCCTGCGCGAGGTCGCGATCGGCGTCGACGTCGACCCGCAGTGAGGCGTCGCGGGCCTACCTCTCACCGCTTAGACTCAAATGCGATGAGCGATCAGGTCGACACCGGTGCTGAGGAGGCGGGGCGCGAGGAGGAGCGCGAGCGCTTCGAATCGGAGCTGCTGGCGCGGCGGGAAGCGGCGCTCGCCCATGTCGTCAAGTTCGGCGACCCGGTGCTGAAGAGCAAGGCCTCGCCGGTGGCCAGCTTCGGGCCCGAGCTGCGGGCCGAGGTCGAGCGCATGGTCGCGATCATGCGCGACGGGCTCGGGGTCGGCCTCGCCGCGACCCAGCTCGGCATCCTGCGCCGCCTGCTCGTCTTCCAGGCCGGCTCCGACGGCGAGCCGAGCGCGATCGTCAATCCCGAGTTCGAGTGGCTCTCCGACGAGGTCGTCCTCGCCGAGGAGGGTTGCCTCAGCCTGCCGCGGGTCTCGGTCGACGTCGAGCGCCCGCTGCACGCGCGGGTCCGCGGCCTCGACGCCGACGGCGCGCCGATCGTGATCGAGGCCTCCGGCTTGGAGGCGCGGGTGCTGCAGCACGAGATCGACCACCTCGACGGGGTGCTGATCCTCGATCGCACCAGCCGCGCCCAGCGCAAGGGGGCGCTGCGGGCGCTGCGCGAGGGTGGCAGCTACCACCCGCCATGCGACGACGAGCCGCTCGGCGACGACGACGGCGAGTTCCGCGAGCCGCGCACCGACGCGTGAGGACCGTCTATCTCGGGACCTCCGAGTTCGCGGCGACCGTCCTCGGCCGACTGGCCGATTCCCCGCACCGGCCCCAGCTCGTCCTCACCCCGCCCGACAGCCGTCGCGGCCGTGGGCGCCGCGAGCAGCCGCCGCCCGCCGCGGCGCTCGCCACGAAGATCGGGCTCGAGCTCTGCCAGAGCGAGAACGTGAACGAAGGCGAGGCGCTGGAGCGAATCCGCGCCGCCGCGCCGGAGGCGCTTGCCGTTTGCGCCTTCGGGCAGCTGATCCGCGAGCCCCTGCTGAGCGAGCTCGAGATCCTCAACGTCCATCCTTCGCTGCTGCCGCGCTGGCGCGGGGCGGCGCCGATCGAGCGCGCGATCATGGCCGGGGACGAGCGCACCGGCGTCTGCATCATGCGCCTCACCGCGGGCCTGGACTCGGGGCCGGTGGCGCTGTGCGAGGAGGTGCCGGTCGGCGCCGAGGAGGGCTTCGAGGAGCTCTCTGCGACGCTCGCGAAGCGCGGCGGCGATCTGCTCGTCCGCGCCTTCGACGCCGCCGCCGCGGGGACGCTCGAGTTCGTCGAGCAGGATGACGCGACTGCCACCTACGCCGAGAAGATCGATCCCGCCGAGCGCCGCCTCGACCCGGCGCGGCCGGCGGCCGAGCTGGCGGCGAAGGTGCGGGCGCTGAACCCGCACGTCGGCACCTATCTGGACACGGTCGGGGGCGAGCGGCTCGGGGTGCGCGCCGCCAGCCTCGTCGAGGATGGGAGCGGTGCGCAGACCCCGGCCCCCGGTCGGCTCGGTGGCATCGACGGCGATCTGCTGCTCGGCTGCGCCCCCGGCGTCCTGCGACTCGAAGTGGTCCAGCCGCCCGGCGGCAGGCCGATGCCCGCCGACGCCTTCCTCCGCGGCCACGAGCTGCCGCGGCTGGCATGAGCGCCGCCAGCCGGGTTGCCCCCGCCCGGGCGCTGGCCTTCGCCGTCCTGCGCGAGACCTTCGAGGACGGCGCCCACACCGAGGTCGCCTTCCGCGCCGGCGCCGAGCGCACCGGGCTCGACGGCCGCGAGCGGGCGCAGGCGCAGCGCCTCGCCTACGGTGCGGTGCAGCGCCGCGGCAGCTCCGACGCCGCGATCGAGGAGCTCGCCGGCCGCTCGACCCGGCTGCTCGATCCGCCTGTCCTCGGCGCGCTTCGCCTCGGTCTCTACGAGCTGCTCTTCGCCGACGGGACGCCCGACCACGCCGCCGTCGACCAGGCGGTCGAGCTGGTCAAGGGCGCCGGCGCCGGTCACGCCTCGGGCTTCGCCAACGCGGTCCTGCGCAGGGCGGCGCGCGAGCGCGATCGCTTGCGCCAGCGCCTCGCCGACGATTCGACCCCCGATGCCGCTGCCGTCGCCGACTCGGCCCCGGAGTGGCTGGCGCGGATGTGGTGGGAGGAGCTGGGGGAGGAGGCGGCGCGGGCGCTGCTCGCGGCCTGCAACGAGCCGGCCGAGGTCGCCCTGCGAGCCGACGGCGAGCGTGAGGCGGTGCTGGCGACGCTGCGCGAGGCTGGAGTGGAAGCCGAGCCAGCGGCGGGCGACTGGCCGCTGGCGGCGCCCGAGTCGATCGTCGTCCGTGGCCGCACCGGCCCGGCGCTGGCGGAGCTGGTTGCCGCTGGCCGGCTGACGCCGCAGAGCCGGGGGTCGGCGGCCGTCGTCGAGGTGCTCGACCCGCAGCCCGGCGAGCTGATCATGGACCTCTGCGCGGGACCGGGGATCAAGACCGGCCAGATCGCCGCCCGCATGGCCGAGCGCGGCGAGATCATCTCGGTCGAGCTCGACTCCGAGCGGGCGGCGGAGATCGCCGCCCAGGCCGCCCGCCTCGGCCTTCGCGGCGTCACCGTGCTCGAGGCCGACGCGACCGCGATCGGCGAGATGGGCCCGCGCTTTGACCGCGTCCTGCTCGATGCGCCCTGCTCGGATCTCGGCGCGCTCGCTTCGCGTCCCGACGCCCGCTGGCGCAAGAGCCCGAAGACGATCGCCCGGCTCGCAGAGGTCCAGGCCGCGGCGCTGCGGCAGGCGGCCCGGCTGCTGAAGCCGGGCGGCACCCTCGTCTACGCCACCTGCACGATCTCGCGCCGCGAGAACGAGGACCAGATTGCGGGCCTGATCGGTGCCGCTGGCGACGATCCGGGCTTCCCAGGCCTTGAACTGGACGACCTCGGGACCCTCGCACCCGCCCTCGCCTCGCCGCTGGAGCCGCGCTGCCTGCAGCTGCGCCCGGACCGCGATCGGACCACCGGATTCTTCCTCGCCCGGCTGAAACGCAATGATTAGTCGATGAGTGAGTCAGCAGACGCCGGCTTCGGCGCCGGCAGCGTCCTCAACCGCGCCCCCTGTCCCAACTGCGGCGAGCCCTGGCTGCGCCCAACCCAGCTCCCCGGCCGCCTGCGCTGCGTCAACTGCCTCAGCCGCTTCGAACTCGTCTCCCAGTGCCCCAACTGCGGCGAACACGGCACGATCGCCCGGATGAGCCAGACCGAGGACCTGCAGTGCCAGCAGTGCGGCGCTTCCATGTTGCGGGTCGCTTAGTCTGCGCGCCATGAGCGAGAGGATGTTCGAGCTGGTCGGAGCGCCGCGGGTGCTGCCGTCGATCCTCTCGGCTGACTTCGGCAAGCTCGGCGCCCAGGTCGGCGAGGTGATGGACGCTGGCGCCCGGGTCATCCACTTCGACGTGATGGACGGCCATTTCGTGCCGCCGATTACGATCGGGCCGCTCGTCCTCGCCGGCATCGCCGACCAGGTCCACGACGCCGGCGGCGCCGTCGACGTCCACCTGATGATCGAGGCCCCCGAGCGCCATATCGAGGCCTTTGCCAAGGCAGGCGCCGACTCGATCACCTTCCACGAGGAGGCGACCCCGCACGCCAACCGCACCCTGCACGCGATCCGCGAGCTCGGCTGCCTGGCCGGGATCGCGATCAACCCCGGCACGCCGGTCGAGGCACTGTCCGAGCTGCGCGACTGCGCCGACGTGGTCCTCTGCATGAGCGTCAACCCCGGCTGGGGAGGGCAAGCGTTCATCCCCGCCTCGCCGGACAAGGTCGAGCGCCTGCGCCCGCTGGTCGGCGAGGCCCGGATCGAGGTCGACGGCGGCGTCGACGCGACCACTGCCGGCTCCCTTGCCGCCGCCGGCGCCAGCCTCTTCGTCGCCGGCTCCGCCATCTTCGGCGCCCCGGACCCAGCACAGGCCTACCGCGACATCGCCGCGGCGGCTGGCGCCATCTAGTCCGGCCGACCCCGCGCGATCAGGGCGCCCGTCACCTCCTGCCACCAGGCGCGCTCCGCCCCGACCACACCCTCGCGTTCGGCGCGCTCCTCGCACCAGCCGGCCAGAGCGCGGCGGCCGCCGATCGCGACCAGGCCGCTGCCGGTGACCGCGTAGCGGCCGTCGGCGAGGGCGACCATTGCCGCCTCGCCCTCTTCGCGGGTGCGCAGCACGGCGAGGACGGGGATCCCGTCGATCTCGCTCAGCGCGACGAGGTCGTCGGCTGGCCGGACCGGGCGGACCGAGAAGACCTGGGAGGCGGCGCGGCGGGGCAGGGGAGGCGGCGCCGGCTTGCCGATCGGGCCCTCGACCCAGCGCCCGGTCAGCGCCTCGACCTCGTCGCGGCGCTCGCCGCGGACGAGGATGTGGAGCTCATCGCCCTCGCGCAGCTCGGTCGAGCCGCGGGGCGGGATCGCGTGTCCGTCGCGAACGATGACGTTGACCAGCGCCTCGCGCGGCAGCTCCAGTTCGCGCACCCGGTGGCCCGTGGCAGCGGCACCCTCGGGGAGGCGGAAGCGGATCACGTCGCCGCCCATCTCGCGGATCCGGCCCGACTCGAGCAGCCGCCGCGGCAGCGCCGGCTCGTCGGTGGTCAGCCCCAGCCGCCGCGCCAGCGGCTCGAAGCTGGCGCCCTGGACCAGGGTCGAGCTGACGACGACGAAGAAGACGATCGCGAACTCTTCGTCGCCGCTGCGGATTCCGGCGACGACGGGAAACGTCGCAAGCCAGATCGGCGTCGCCCCGCGCAGCCCGGCCCAGCCGAGCATCAGCCGCTCGCGCGTGTCGAACGGCGCCAGGGCAGTGGCGACGAAGGCGGCGATCGGGCGGGCGATGAAGATCAGCACCGCCGAAAGGGCGATCGCCTCCAGGGCGACGTCGCCGAGCTGACTGGGGAAGACGAGCAGGCCGAGGAGGATGAAGAGGGCGATCTGCGAGACCCAGCCGAGCCCCTCGTGGAAGGAGACCAGCGTCCGCTTGGCGGGGATCGGGGCCGAGCCGAGCGCCAGCGCGGTCAGGTAGACGGCGAGCAGGCCGGAACCGTGGGCGACCTCGGAGAGGCCGTAGGCGAGGCCGGCGACGGCGACCGTCGCCACCGGGTAGATGCCGTCGGCCGGCAGCGGCACCCGCTCCAGGGCCCGCACTGCGAGCCAGCCGATCGCGATCCCGATCGCGATCCCCAGCCCCAGCTTCAGCGCCAGCAGACCGGCCATGTCGGCGAGTCCGTAGCCCGGCTGCTGGATCCATTCGATGAACCCGATCACCAGCAGCAGCGCCACCGGGTCGTTCATCCCCGACTCCCCCTCCAGCGAGCGCGCCAGCCGCTTGCGCAGCGTCGAGCGGCGCAGGACGGCGAAGATCGCGGCCGAGTCGGTCGCCGCGATCGCCGCCCCGACCAGCATCCCTTCCAGGGTGCTGAAGCCGAAGATCAGCTTCGCCGAGACCCCGGCGATCACCGCGGTCAGCGCCGTCCCGATCGTCGCCAGCGAGGCCGCGGTTCCCAGCACCGGCCGGATGTCCGACCAGCCCGAGGTGAGGCCGCCCTCGAACAGGATCAGGACCAGCGCCACGGTTCCCAGCGTCCGGGTCAGCTCGACGTTGTTGAAGTCGATGCCGCCGATCCCTTCCGAGCCGGCGAGCATGCCGAGGCCGAGGAAGAGGAGCAGGCCGGGGATCCGGATCCGGTCAGCGAGCAGCGCTCCGGCGATCCCGGCAGCGAGCAGGGCACCGCCGATCAGAATCAGCTCGGCGTCATGTCCACCCATCGGTGGACCCTAGAGAACCGGCCCGGACACTTGACCCGAACCGTTACACAACTCAGACCTGCTCGTCGAGCATCGCCAGCCTCGCCTCGAGCTCCTCGCCCGAGCCCGGCGTCGGCACGTCCTCGGCCCGCTCGTGCGGGCGACGGTAGACGTAATAGAGCAACGAGAAGAGGAGGCCGGCGGCGAGCAGGAAGCCGATCTCGACGCGACGGAACTCGTTGCTGACCAGGGGGATGAAGTTCCAGGCGATGAAGGCCGCCGCGCAGGCGATCCAGCGCACCGCCGCCCGCCGCACCTGGCCCTGAGCGATACAGGCCTGGTTGACGGTGACCGAGGAGAGGTAGAGCCCCATGCCGACCGCGATCAGCAGCAGCCCCTCGCGGTCGTAGGTGAACTTCTTGCTGAAGGCGATCTGCATCAGTTTCGGCCCGGCGATGAGGACGACGACGACGACCAGCGCGGTGAAGGCGAGGATCCCCAGCAGCACCATCCGCACCGTCTTGCGGAACTCCTGCTCGGCGCTTGACTCCTTCGAGGCGTGCAGGGTGGTGAGGTGGGGCAGGATGCTGGTCGAGACCGACTGGAAGAGCTGCAGCGGCGCCCGCGCCAGCATCAGCACGTTGAAGATGAAGCCGGCGGCCTCGGCTCCCTGCAGGCTGCGGGTGACGAGCGGCCCGGCGTTGAGGAAGGCCTGTTCGCTGAACATGATGAGAAGTACGGCCGCGGCGAACCCCCCGCCTTTCATAAGGGAAAAGTCCTCACCCGCCCCCGACTGAGTCAGATTGCGATCGGCGTCGGGTGAGGACTTTTCCTGCGACATGTCCTCCGCTTCGCGTCCGGGCATGCCGCGTGAGGGTTCGACGCTTCCTTCGCGCTCTTTCTGCGCTCGCCGCGCAAACGCGAAGGGGACGACGAGTAGCGAGAGGGCCGGCGCGGCGGTGATCCCGATCGCGACCGCTGACTGGCCGCTGAGGATGCCGATCGCGACCATCACCGCGAAGATCGTGCGGAAACAGGATTCGGAGAGGATCAGGGCGACGAAGAGGCCGAAGCGCTGCTCGCCGGCGAGGAAGCCGCGGGCGAAGTAGCTGGCGGCGTAGAAGAGGACCGAGGTGAAGAAGACCCAGTAGAGCGCTTCGTTGCCTTCCAGTAGGTCGTTCTGGATCGGGCTGCGCAGGGCGAGCGCGAGGACCGCGAAGAAGAGCGAGAGGCCGAATTGGATCGTCGAGGCGACCCGCATCGGCTGCCCGATCGGTTCCCCCTTCACCCGCCGTTCGGAGATGTGCCGCGAGAGCAGCTGTTCGATCGGTCGGTAGAAGGTCGAGATCGTGATGAAGACCGCCGACCAGAGCACCGTGATCTGCCCGTAGTCGGCCTTGGAGAGGACGTGGGAGGCGATCAGGAAGTAGGCGTAGGTGATGACCCCGGTGAGGCCGACGCCGACCGCGAGGAAGCTCGCGGTCTTGCCGTATTCGGCGCCGCTCTCGGGTTTCGCGGCGACTGGCGTGGCGCCATCGCCGCGGGCGCCGTCGGCGCTCACTCGCCGTCTCTCTGCCCGGGCTCCCCAGCCCCCTGTTCATAGTGGGAGGGCTCGACCCCGAGCGCCAGCTCGACCCGGCGCACCCGCTCGAAGACGCGCTGGGTCATCACCCGCTGGCTGGCGAGCAGGTCGCCGATCACGCCGAGGGCGAAGAGCTGCACGGCGGCGATGAAGAGGACGGCGCCGAGGATCAGCGACTGGATGTGGCCGGTCGAGTCGCCGTTGAAGATCCAGTCGATCAGGAACGGGAGCCAGGCGAGGAAGGCGAGCGCCAGCACCACCAACGCCGCGGTGACGAAGGCGCGCAGCGGCTCGTAGCGGGCGTAGATGCGGAGGATCGAGAGCCCGTTGCGGCGCACGTAGGCGCCGGTTGAGGAGAAGAGGCGGGAGTCGCGCGTCTTCGCGTTGGTCGCGACCGGCACCTCCTCGACCGCGACCAGCATCTTGCCGGCCTGGATCAGGCTCTCCAGCGTGTAGGTGTAGTTGTCGACGACCGAGAGCTGCAGCGCCGCCTCGCGGTTGTAGGCGCGGAAGCCGGAGGTGGCGTCGGTCACCTCGGTCCCCGAGAGCCGCCGCACGACCCAGCTGCCGAGCCTCTGCAGCCCTTTCTTCGAATCGGAGAAGTGGTCGATCGTCGTCACCTGGCGGTCGCCGACGACCATGTCGGCCTCGCCGGCGAGGATCGGCGCCACCAGCTTGGCGACGTCGGCGCCGCTGTACTGGTTGTCGGCGTCGGTGTTGACGACGACGTCGGCGCCGAGCTTCAGGCATGCATCCAGGCCCGCCTGGAAGCCGGCGGCGAGCCCCTTGTTGTTGGTGAGGCGGACGATGTGGTCGACGCCCGCCTCACGCGCGACCGCGACCGTGCGGTCGGTGGAGCCGTCGTCGATCACCAGCAGCTCGACTGCGTCGAAGCCGTCGACGCTGCGCGGCAGGTCGGAGATCGTCGCCGGCAGGGTCTGCTCCTCGTTGAGGCAGGGGATCTGGATCACGAGCTTCATAAGGCGGTCGGTCAGGGTATTCGCGTCCTCGGCGCGTCGTTCCTGTGCCGCGGCGCGAGGGGCGTAAGATTGTCGTTGACTGACGAGTCAATCAATGTGCTCATGAACTCCCAGGTGACAAGCGTGGATCAGGCCTACCTCGCGCGGGCGCTGGAGCTTGCGGAGGGCGGACGGGGGCGGGTCAGCCCGAATCCGCTGGTTGGGGCGGTGATCGTCCAGCGCGGACAGGTTATCGGCGAGGGCTTCCACGCCGAGCTCGGCGGGCTGCACGCAGAGCGGGCTGCACTGGCCGACTGTGCGGCGCGCGGCGAGGACCCGGCCGGGGCGACGCTGTATGTGACCCTGGAGCCCTGCGCGCACCACGGCCGCCAGCCGCCCTGCGTCGAGGCGATCCTCGAGGCCGGAATCGGCCGCGTCGTGATCGCCTCGGATGACCCGAGCGAGAAGGCCGCCGGGCGCGGCCCGGGGATCCTCCGCGACGGCGGCGTCGAGGTCGATTTCGCCGCCGGCGCCGCGGCCGCCGCGGCCCGCCGCCTCAACCAGCCCTTCCGCAAGCACTCGCGCACGGGCCTGCCGCTGGTGACGCTGAAGCTGGCGATCTCGCTCGACGGCCAAACCCGGACGGCGCCTGGAGACAGCCCCTGGATCTCCGGCGAGCGCAGCCGCGCCCTCGTCCACCGCTGGCGCACCGAATCCGACGCGATCGCCGCCGGCATCGGCACCGTCCTCGGCGACGACCCCTTGCTGAGCGCCCGTCCCGAGGGTGTCGAGAACCCGCGCCAGCCGATCCGCGTCGTCTTCGACTCCCAGGCGCGGCTTCCGTTGGAGTCCCAGCTGCTGTCGACCCTCGACCTCTCGCCGGTGTTCGTCGTGGTTTCCCCCGGAGCAGATCCGTCCCGCGTCTCAGCCCTGCAGCAGGCCGGCGCCGAGGTCCTCACCATCAGCGGCCCGAGCCCGGCCGACCGCATCACCGCAGCCCTTACGGATCTGGGTCGCCGCAACATCACCTCGCTCTTTCTCGAGGGCGGCAGAACCCTGGCCTCAGCTTTCCTCGCAGCCGACCAAATCGACGTATCCGAGACCTTCATCGCCCCCGTCCTTCTGGGCCAATCGAACCCGCCCCTCGCGGGACAGGACCCGCCGCGCCGGAGCGCCCTCGAGTCGTCCCAGCGGGCGATCGGAGACGATGTCCTGGTGACCGCCAGATTCAGGGAGTGGTGACGAGCGTGTTCACGGGCCTGATCCAGGACGTAGGCACCGTCGAGTCGATCGCGGCGGGCACCGACGGCGCACGCCTGCGCATCTCCACGACTCTCGCCCCCGAGATCGCCCTCGGTGACTCGATCGCCGTCGACGGCATCTGCCTGACCGCGACCGCCGTCGACGACGGCGCCTTCGAGACCGAGGCGATGAACCAGACGCTGCGGGTCACCGCGCTGGGCACGGTCGAGGCGGGTGCCGCGGTCAACCTCGAGCTGGCGATGCTGGCCTCCGACCGGCTCGGCGGCCACATCGTCCAGGGGCACGTCGATGGGGTCGGGACGGTCGCCGAGGTCGCGGAGGACGGCTTCGCGCGCCGGGTCCGCGTCGAGGTCCCTTCCGAGCTGCTGCGCTACGCGATCGACAAGGGCTCGATCACCCTCAACGGAGTCAGTCTCACGGTCGCCGATCTGGGCGATTCCTGGGTTTCCGTGTCGCTGATCCCCGAGACCTTGGCGCGGACGAACCTCGGTCGACTCGGCCGAGATGACAAAGTGAACGTCGAGAGCGACGTGGTCGCCAAGTACGTGGAGCGGTTGGTGGCACCATTCGCCGGAAAGGACCGAGCTTGAGCGAGATGACCGACACCCAGGGCAAGGCCGGCGCCGGCGTCGCCGGCGAGAGCCCGTTCGCGACGATCGAGGAAGCGATCGAGGAGATCCGCCGTGGCCGCATGGTCGTCGTCTGCGATGGCGAGGACCGCGAGAACGAGGGCGACCTGGTGATGGCGGCGCAGTTCGCGACGCCGGAGGCGGTCAACTTCATGGCCAAGGAGGCACGCGGGCTGATCTGTCTGGCCCTGACCGCCGAGCGCTGCGAGCGGCTCGGCCTCAACCTGATGGCGGCGAAGAACGAGGCGCCGCTGCAGACCGCCTTCACGGTCACGATCGAGGCCGCCGGCGGGGTCAGCACCGGGATCTCTGCCCACGACCGCGCCCACACGATCCAGGTCGCGATCGACCCCGACTCGGGCCCGCGCGACATCGTCGTCCCCGGCCACATGTTCCCGCTGCGGGCCAAAGACGGCGGCGTGCTGGAGCGCACTGGCCACACCGAGGCCTCGGTCGACCTCGCCCGCCTCGCTGGCCTGATCCCGGCCGGCGTCATCTGCGAGGTGATGAACGACGACGGCTCGATGGCCCGCGTCCCCGACCTCGTCCCCTACTGCGAGCGGCACGGGCTGAAGATGGTCACCGTCGCCGACCTGATCGCCTACCGTCGCCGCACCGAGAAGCTGGTCGAGAGGGTCGTTGACACGGCGCTGCCTACCGCCCTCGGCGACTTCACCGCGGTCGGCTACCGCTCCCTTGTCGACGACAAACACCATGTTGCGATGGTCAAGGGCGAGGTCGACGGGGTGGAGGACGTGCTCGTCCGCGTCCACTCCGAGTGCCTCACCGGCGACGTCTTCCACAGCCTGCGCTGCGACTGCGGCGAGCAGCTCGAGGCGGCGCTGTCGCAGATCGAGGTGGAGGGGAGGGGTGTCCTGCTCTACCTCTCCCAGGAGGGCCGCGGGATCGGGTTGCTCAACAAGCTGCGCGCCTACAAGCTGCAGGAGGAGGGCGCCGACACGGTCGAGGCCAACCTCAAGCTCGGCCTGCCCGCCGACCTCCGCGACTACGGCATCGGCGCTCAGATCCTGGTCGACCTCGGTCTCTCCAGCATCCGTCTGCTGACCAACAACCCGAAAAAGATCGTCGGCCTCGAGGGCTATGGGCTCTCGGTCTCCGAGCAGGTCCCGATCGAGTTCAAGGCCAACGCCCACAACGAGGCCTACCTGCGCGCCAAGCGCGACAAGATGGGCCACTCGCTGCACCACCAGGGCCTGGCGCTCGACGAGGAGATGATCCACGACGAGGAGGAGCGCGACGCGAGGGGCGAGGATGGCTGAAGCCGAAGGCCAGTTCCTCGAAACCTTCAGCGAGGAGGAGAAGGCCGAGCTGGCGCCGCTGCGCTTCGCGGTCTGCGTCGGCCGCTTCTACGAGGACCTCGCCAATCGCCTGCTCGACGGCGCCGACTCCGGCTTCGCGATGGCCGGGGTGCCGGCGACCCAGGTCAGCCACGTCTCCGTCCCCGGCGCCTACGAGCTGCCCTTCGCCGCCAAGCTGCACGCCGAGACGGGAGAGTTCGCCGGGGTCGCCTGCCTCGGCGTCGTCATTCGCGGCGAGACCGACCACTTCGACTTCGTCTGCTCGGAGTCCGCCCGTGGCATCCAGGACGTCCAGCTCGCCACCGGCGTCCCCTGCGCCTTCGGCGTCATCACCTGCGACACGATGGAGCAGGCGCTGGCCCGTGCCGGCGGCGACAAGCGCGACCAGGGCCGCAACGCCGCCCTCACCGTCGCCCGCATGGCCCTGCACAAGCGCGCGATCGCCGCCGACGCATAAGACGCCTGACCGGCCCGATCCTCTACCATCCACGACCCGATGGCCAAGGTATGCCACAGCTGCGGCAAGAAGCCGGCGTTTGGACAGTCGCGCAGCCACTCGATGGTCGCCACCAAGCGCCGCTTCGACCCCAACCTGCAGAAGGTCCGGATCACGGAGAACGGCCGCCCGCTGCGAACCTACGTCTGCACTCGCTGCCTGAAGGCCAACAAGGTCGTTAAGGCCGGCTGACGGGGCGGGGGAGGGGTCCGGTACCCCTTCTGAAAACGCTCGCCTTCGGCTCGCTTTTGAGTGTTTTAAGAAGGGGTACCGGACCCCTCTACTAGCTTCGGGTAGCGGGTCTTGTCACCTTCGTCCCTCGGGAGCTGAGGGAAAGACGGACTCGCCCGCAGCCTCTTTCGAGCTTCCGGGGTGCGGGGCCTCGACTCCTCAGTCGCGACCGAATGGCGCGACGGCCACGTTGAGGGGGTGTGGGTGACCCCCTGAAAACACTCAAGCGAGCGTAAGCGAGCGTTTTCAGGGGGTCACCCACACCCCCTTCTCGCCACCGCCTCTCTCTACTCGGACTCGGTGACCACGTGCTCGGCTTCGCCGCTCTCCACATGCAGTTTCGGCAGGACACGGCCCAGCCAATCTGGGAAGTACCAGGCCTTCTTGCCGAAGAGCTGCATCACCGAGGGGACGAGGATGGTGCGGATGATGACGGCGTCGATGAGGACGGCGGAGGAGAGGCCGAGGCCGAAGAGTTTGATGATCCGTTCTTCGCCGAGCATGAAGGAGGCGAAGACGGTGACCATGATCGCCGCCGCGGCGGTGATCACGCGGCCGGTCAGGGCGAGGCCCTGGGTGACGGCCTCCGAGGCGTCTTTGCGGTGCTCCCACTCCTCGTGGATCCGCGACATCAGGAAGACCTCGTAGTCCATCGATAGCCCGAAGACGATGGCGAAGAGGAAGATCGGGAAGAAGGAGATGATCGGCCCGGTGTTGTCGACGCCGATGATGCTCGCGCCCCAGCCCCACTGGAAGACGGCGACGACGAGGCCGAAGGCGGCACCGATCGAGAGCAGGTTCATCACGATCGCCTTCAGCGGCACCAGCAGCGAGCGGAAGACGATCATCAGCAGCAGCGCCGAGAGCAGGACGACGACGCCGATGAAGAGCGGCAGCTTTTCGGTGATCGCTTCGCCGAAGTCCTCGAAGATCGCGTTGATGCCGCCGACGTGCAGCTGCGCTCCGGTCTGTGCCTCGATCGGCGGGATCACCGTGCCGCGGATGTGGTCGAGCAGGTCGGTGGTCGCTTCGCTCTGCGGCGAGGTCGTCGGGTAGACCTGGCAGGTGCCGACGGCTTCGTTCGGGCTGAGGACGACGTCGGTGACTTTGGCCACGCCTTCTTCGCCTTCGAGCTGCTTGCAGAGTTCGTTCAGACCCTGGTCTTCGCCCTTGCCCGGCAGCTTCGCGACCATCACCAGGGGCCCGTTGAAGCCCGCGCCGAAGCCTTCGGAGAGCAGGTCGTAGGCCTGGCGAGTGGTTTTGTCGGTCGGTTCGGTGCCGGCGTCGTTGGTGCCGAGGCGCAGCGAGAGGGTCGGGATGCAGAGGATCAGGAGGAAGCCGCCGGAGAGCACCGCCGAGAGCACCGGTCGCTTCTGGATCTCCCGGCTCCAGCGGTACCAGCGGCCGCTTTCGTCGGTGCTGGCCGAGCGTTTGCCGAGGCCCGGGATACGCCAGCGGTCGACGCGGCGGCCGACCAGGGCCAGCAGCGCCGGCAGCAGGGTCAGCGCCGCGATCATCGTGAACAGGACCGCCAGCGCGGCGGCGGCGGCGACGCCATAAAGGAAGGGGAGCCCGAGCAGGAACATCCCCATCAGCGAGATGATCACAGTGATCCCGGCGAAGAGGACGGCGCGGCCGGCGGTATCGACCGATTTGATCGACGCCTCGCGCGGCTCCAGCCCTTCGTCGAGGCCGTTGCGGAAGCGGGTGAGGATGAAGAGCGCGTAGTCGATGCCGACGCCGAGCCCGATCATTGCCGCCAGCACGATCGCGAAGTTGGCGGTGTCGAAGACGTGGGTGCCGAGGGCGACGAGGCTGAGCCCCACCCCGAGCGCGAACAGGGCGGTGATGATCGGCAGCCCCATCGCCACCACCGAGCCGAAGGTGATGAGGAGGATGATCATCGCCGCCAGTAGCCCGATCCCGAACGAGGAGTCGCCTTCTTCCTGTTCGGCTTCCTGGATCAGGTTGCCGCCGAGCTGGACTTCGAGCCCTTCGCCGCCGGCCCCCTTCGCGATCTTGATGATTTCGCGGGTGTCGTCTTTTTCGATGTCGTGGTTCTGGGCGTCGTACTGGATCGTCGCGTAGGCGATCTTGCCGTCTTCGGAGATCGCGGCGGCGCCGCCTTCTTCGTAGGGGCTGGCGACTTCGCTGACGTGCGGGAATTCTTCGATTTCGGCGAAGACCTTCTCCATCTTCTTCTTCACCGCCGGCGATTCGACCCCGGAATCGGCCTTGAAGACGACCTGTGCGGTTTCGCCGGACTGCTGCGGGAAGTTTTCTTCGAGCAGGTCGAAGGCTTCCTTGGAGTCGGAGGCCGGCAGCTTGAATTCTTCGCTGAAATGGGCGCCGACCGAGCCGGAGAGGCCGACCATCACGACCAGGGCGACGATCCAGCCGATCACAACCGTCCAGCGGTGGCCGGTGATCCAGGTGGCGAAGGAGCGCATCCGCCGCCACGCTAGCAACGTGGTCGGCGCGGCGTCTTCTCGAAACCTGCTGTTTGTGCATCGCCCGTCCAGACCCCGATTCCGCTGCGTACCGGCGGCCGGGATGGATAGATTCCCCCCAGATGTCCGATCCCTCGATCGCCCGCTTCCGCCGGGTCATCACCTCTGCCTATGCCTCGCTGGAGGCCCGCCGCCAGGAGGTCAACGACCTCAACGTCTTCCCTGTCGCCGACGGCGACACCGGCGACAACATGGCGATGACGCTGCGCGCGGTGATGGAAGAACTCGACCGCCTCGACGGCCAGTCGGTCGACGAGGTCGGCCGTACCGAGCTGGTCCAGGCGCTGGCGCGGGCGGCGCTGATGGGCGCCCGCGGCAACTCCGGCGTGATCCTCAGCCAGATCGTCCGCGGTGCGGCTGAGGAGCTCGCCAGCCGCCCCGGCGAGCTGGTCGACCCGGTGCTGGTGGCGGCCGCTTTCGCCTCCGCCGCCGACGCCGCCTACGACTCGGTGCGGGAGCCGGCCGAGGGGACGATGCTGACCGTCTTCCGCGAGATGGCCCACTCGCTCGCCCGCCAGCTCGCCCACCTCGAGGCCGATAAGCAGCGGCTCGGCCGCGACGTCGGCGAAGAGGAGCAGGACGCGGTCTTGGCCGGGGTCCTCGAGCGGGCGATCGAGGACGGCGAGCGGGCGGTCGCCCGCACCCCCGAGCAGCTCGAGGTGCTGCGCGAATCGGGCGTCGTCGACGCCGGCGGCCACGGCCTCGTCCTGATCCTCGCCGGCGTCGTCGCCGGGTTGCGCGGGGAGGACGGCGAGCTGCCCGAGGTCTCCCGCCACGAGGCCCCGCGCGCTTCGCTGCCGCACCACTCCGACAGCCGCTACCGCTACTGCACCAACTTCATCGTCTCCGGCAAAGGGCTCGCGAGCCGTGCCTTCCTGCCGCGGCTGGAGGGCCTCGGCGACTCGGTCCTCGTCGTCGGCGACGAGGCGACGCTCAAGGTCCACGTCCACACCGACGACCCCGAGGCCGCGGTTGCCCTCTTCGCCGACGCCGGCACCGTCACCAACCTCGACGTCGCCGACATGCGCGAGCAGGTCGCAGAGCGCAGCGCACGACTGGAGTCGGCACCCCCGGTCGGCCGCACCGGCGTCGTCGCCGTCGCCGCCGGCGAGGGGATCGAGCGCCTCTTCGCCGAGCTCGGGGCGATCGTCGTCCCCGGCGGCGAGACGCTCAACCCCTCGACCTACGAGCTGCTGGCCGGGATCCACGGCGTTGCCGCCGCCGAAATCCTCGTCCTGCCCAGCTCCTCGAACGTGATCATGGCGGCCGAGCGCGCCTGCGAGCTGTCCGAGAAGCCGGCCCGGGTGGTGCCGGCGACATCGCAGCAGGCGAGCCTGCTGGCGCTGGTCGAGCTCGATCCGGAGGCATCGGCGGAGGAGAACGCCGTGCGCCTGGAAGGGGGGCTGGCCGGGGTCGCGACCGGCGGCGTCGCCCCCGCCGCTCGCGACGACGCCCAGGGCCGCTTCCGCAAGGGCGACGCGGTCGGTTTCTCCGACGGCGAGATCGTCGCCTACGGCGGTGCCGGCTCGACCCTGACCGCGACGATCCAGCACCTCGCTGAGGGGGCCGAGATCGTCACCGTGATCGCCGGCGAGGGGGCGCCGATCGCGCTCGAGGAGATCGACACCCACGCCCCCGACGGGGTCGAGATCGAGACCCATGAGGGGGGGCAGCCGAGCTGGTGGTGGCTGCTGGCGGCGCAGTAGCGCGTTCGTTCGGGGGTGCGCGGGATCTGAGTCGCGCCGACCTCCTCGACGCGCCCGTCCACTGGCCCCGTCCCAGCGTCCTCGACGCTGGCCTGCAGGCACTCCCCGGCGTCGGTCCCAAATCTGCCGAGGCGGCGATGGCCGCTGGGATCCGCACCGTCGGCGACCTGCTCTTCTGGTTCCCCCGCCGGCACCGCGACCTGCAACTGCGTCAGCTCGCCGAGATCGGCGACGGCGAATCCGGAACGGTGTCGGTCACGGTCTTGGGCTCCCGACCTCGGCCGTTCCGCAAAGGTCGCCTCACCTTCGTCGGCGTCAAAGTCGGCGATGAGTCGGGCCAGGTTCGCGCCACCTGGTTCAACCAACCCTGGGTCGCCGGCAAGCTGGAGACCGGTACCGAGCTGCTGCTGACGGGCAAACGGACCGCTCGCGGGTTCACGGTCGCCGAATGGGAGCTCCTCTCTGCGGTGGGTGACCCGGGGAGTGAGCGTGAGGACGCAAACCTCGCCCGCAGTGCTCCCTCCCCGGGGCAGGACCCGCCGCCCGGAGCACCATTCGTCCCCGTTCATCCCGCCACCGAGGATCTCCGAGCGCAGAGAATCCGCGATTGGGCCTGGCAGGCCTGCAAGCTTGCCGGGAACGCGGTAGAGGGGCTGCCGGCCGGCCTGCGCGCCCGGCGCCGCCTGGCTGCGGTCGGCGATTCGCTGCGCACGATGCATTTCCCGGACACGGCTGACGACCTGGCCGCCGCCCGCGAGCGCGTTGCCTTCGAAGAGCTGTTCCTGCACCAGGCGCTGCTCGCCAGCCGCAAGCGCAGCCACCGGCTGGCGCGGCCGGCGCCGCGACTCGGCCGCCCCGGCGAGCTGGTCGGTCGCTGGCTCGACTCGCTGCCGTTCGAGCCGACCGGTGATCAGCTGCGCGCCTTCGACGACGTCGACGCCGACCTCGACTCCGGCCAGCCGATGCAGCGGCTGCTGATGGGCGAGGTGGGCTCGGGCAAGACCGTCGTCGCCGTCTACTCGATGCTGCGGGCGCTGGAAGCCGGCCACCAGGCGGCGCTGATGGCGCCGACCGAGACCCTCGCCGAGCAGCACGCGATCACCCTTGGCCGCCTCTTGGCCGCCGAGGCGACTCCCTTTGCCCTGCTGACCGGGTCGACCCCGGCCCGAGCCCGCAAGGACGCCCTGAACAAGCTCGCCAGCGGCGAGCTTGGACTGATGCTGGGAACCCACGCGCTGATCGAGCCGATCGTCGAGTTCGCCCGGCTCGGCCTCGTCGTCGTCGACGAGCAGCACCGCTTCGGGGTGCAGCAGCGGCGCGCGCTCGACGCCAAGGGGGTCGAGGGGATGGCGCCCCACGTCCTCCACATGACCGCGACGCCGATCCCGCGCACGCTTTCGCTGACCGCCTACGGCGACCTCGACACGACCGCGCTGCACGAGCTGCCCGCCGGCCGTCAGCCGGTGCAGACGCGGCTGGTCGAGGAGGACGAGCGCGAGGGCGCCTACGAGTTCGTCCGCGGTCTCCTGCGCGAGGGGCGGCAGGCGTTCGTCGTCTGCCCGCTCGTCGCCGAGTCCGAGAAACAACCGGGCAAGGCGGCAGAGGTCGAGGCGGCGCGGCTGGCGGCGGGGGAGTTCCGCGATTTCCAGGTCGGCGTCATCCACGGTCAGATGCGCTCGGAGGAGAAGGCGGCGGCGATGGCGTCCTTCTCCTCCGGCGAGACCGACGTGCTGGTGGCGACTACCGTGATCGAGGTCGGGATCGACGTCGCCAACGCGACGGTGATGATCATCGAGGGGGCCGAGCGCTTCGGCGTCTCCCAGCTGCACCAGCTGCGGGGGCGGGTCGGGCGCGGCGAGCACGCCTCGGTCTGCCTGCTGTTCGCCGAAGAAGCCGGCGAGCTGGCGCGGCGGCGGCTGCGCGCGGTCGAGTCCGAGCGCGACGGCTTCAAACTCGCCGAGGTCGACCTGGCGCTGCGCGGCGAGGGCGAGATCCTCGGTACCCGCCAGTCCGGCGTGCCGCGCTTCGCCGTGGCGGAATTGCCCGAGCAGCTGCCGCTGCTGCTCGAAGCCAAACGCGAGGTCCAGGAGCTGCTCGAGCGCCACGGCACCCTCACCGACCCCACCCTCGGCCCACTGCTGGACGCCGCCCGCCGCCGCTTCGGCGCCGGCGCTTCCGACCCGATCCCCCTCTAAGCCCCGAGCCCTCGTAGTTTGTAGCCCTGTGGGCGACAAACTACGAGGGCAATGGCTGGGATGAGGGTGATCGGCGGCGAGCTGGGGGGGAGGACGCTGGTCGCGCCTAAGGGGTGGAAGGTGCGGCCGACCTCCGACCGGGTGCGGGAGGCGATCTTCTCGGTCCTCGGAGAACGGGTGGTCGGCGCGCGCGTGCTCGACCTCTACTGCGGCACCGGGGCGCTGGCGATCGAGGCGCTCTCGCGCGGCGCGGCCAGCGCCGTCCTGGTCGACAACGACACCCGGCCGGCGCTAGGCAACGTCGAGCGGCTCGGCCTTGGCGACCGTGCCGAGCTGGTCCGCGGCGACGTCGGGCGCTGGCTCGGCTCCTTGGAGGACCCCCCCAACGGACCCCGCTTCGACCTTGTCTTCGTCGACGCCCCCTATAGACTCGCCGACCGCGTGGAGCAGGAACTGGACACCCGGCTGCCGGCGGTTCTGGCCGAGGGCGGTCGCCTCGTCGTCGAGAGCGGCGCCCGGCGGCCGCTGCGGATCGCATCGCTGCCGCGTCTGCGCCAGCGCCGCTACGGCGCCGCCGACGTCTCGATCTATGGGGAGCGGGAATGACCGAGCGCAACGGGACTGTCGTCTGCCCGGGCACCTACGACCCGGTCACCAACGGCCACATCGACATCATCACAAGGACCGCCAACGTCTTCGAGAAGGTCGTCGTCGGCGTCGTCAACAACCCGCTGCGCAAGCAGACGACGCTGTTTTCGGCGGAGGAGCGGCGCCAGTTCATCGTCGACGCGACCGCCGACCTCGGCAACGTCGAGGTCCAGATCTTCGCCACGCTGCTGGTCGAGTTCGCCCGCGACAACAACGCCAAGGCGATCATCAAGGGTCTGCGGGCGATCTCCGACTTCGAGTACGAGTTCGAGATGGCGCAGCTGAACCGCAAGCTCGACCCCGGGATCGAGAGCATGTACGTGATCGCCTCGCCGCACTACAGCTTCCTTTCCTCGACCGGCGTCAAGGAAATGGCGACCTTCGGCGGCGACGTGACCGACCTCGTTCCGCCCCCCGTGGCCGCTGCCCTCTCGCAACGCCTGGGCGAGAGGTAGGCTTTTCGCCGACACCGGAGCCCGCGTGGGCGCCGGCTTGCAATTTCTGCCCCTTTTCCCAGCAACCTCACGAAAATCCCCGCGTACACGTAGGCTTACGATCTTCCGATGGACGTACTGGTTCTCATCGACAAGCTGGACGACGTAGTCCACAACGCCCGTCCCGTCCCCCTGACGGACCAGGTGCGCGTGGACCGCGAGGAGATCTACGACCTCCTCGACCAGATGCGCGCGACGATCCCCGAGGAGATCAAGCAGGCGCGCTGGATCGTCAAGGAGCGCCAGGAGATGCTGGCCGAGGCCAAACGCGAGGCCGAGCGGATCGTGCGCGAGGCGCGCGAGCAGCAGGCCCGCCTGATCTCCGACGAGGAGGTCACCAAGCAGGCCGAGCGCGCCGCCGACGAGATCGTCGAGGACGCCCGCACCCGCGAGCGCGAAATCCGCCTCGGCGCCGAGGACTACGCCGACGAGATCCTCAACACCCTCGAAGTCAACCTTCAGAAGTTCCTCGCCGCTGTCCAGCGCGGCCGCGACCGGCTGGCCGGCCGCGACGAGGAAGCGGTCGCGGAGCTCGAAGAACAGCCTTAGGGGGTTGGCGAGGGGAGGGGTTCGGTACCCCCTCTGAAAACTCGCTCGCCTTCGGCTCGCTTTTGAGTGTTTTCAGAGGAGGTACCGGACTCCTCCTATCGACGGGTGGCGTCAGGGCTGTCCTTCGAGCCCTCGGAAAAGCTGTTCCCGGGATCCATTTGGCGTGGTTGAGTTTTCCCGCGAATGGCGCGGCAAAGCTCAACCACGCCGTCCGGCTACTCCAGTTTCAGGTTGTCGAGGGCGGCCCAGCGGGGGTCGCGGGTGGTGCCGTGGTCGTGGTGGGCGGGGTCGGCGTCGTTGAGGGACTCGCCGCAGACGGGGCAGAGGCCGAGGCAGTCGGGGCGGCAGAGGATCTGGGTGGGGAGGGCGAGGATCGTCGCGTCGTGGGCCCAGCGGCCGATGTCGAGCTCGTCGTCGCGGACGTATGGGCTGCTCAGCTCCTCGTCTGCGGAGCCCTGCTGGTCGACCTCGCGGGCGTCGACCTCGATCTCGATCGCGGCGGGCTCCAGGCAGCGCATGCACGGCCCCTCGAGGTGGACCGGGAAGGTGAGGTGGAAGGCGAAGCCGCCGCTCGGCCGCGAGGCCTCGAGCCGCACGGTCGGCGCCTCCGGGTCGGCGAGGTAGGTCTGGCCGCCGAGCTCGAACGGGGCCAGCGCCACCGGCAGCTCGAGCCGCTTGCCCTCGCCGTGGCTCAGCGCGAGGCGGGAAAGATCGAGGACAGCGGTCGCTTCTGGCATTGTCCGAGGTTACGAGATGGCTCAGTTCCACTGGAAACCGGAGAGTTACCTCGACCTGATCCGGGCCGAGGTGCCGCGCTACGACGAGCTGCAGGAGGCGGCGATCGCCGCGGTCCCCTTCGCCCCCGAGCGCGTGCTCGAGCTGGGGATGGGCACGGGGGAGACGACCCGGCGGCTGATCGAGGCTTACCCCGACTCCTGGGTGATCGGCCTCGACTCCAGCCCCGACATGGTCTACCGGGCGCGCGAGATGTACGACGACGTGCAGCTGGCGCGGATCGAGGATCCGCTTCCCGACGGCCCCTGGGACCTGGTGATCGGCGTCCTCTCGATCCACCATCTCACCGCCGACCAGAAGAAAGCCCTCTTCCGCCGCGTCCGCGAGCAGTCCCGCGCCCTCGTCATCGGCGACGTGGTCCAGGCCGACCAACAGGTCGCCCCGCTAGACCCCGGCTACGACTTCCCCGAGACCGCCGAGGACCTCGCGACCTGGTGCGGCGGAGAAGTCACCTGGACAGCTGACGACCTAGCTGTCGTTCGGGCCGTCTACTGACAGCTTTTGAATTTCGGGACGGGCATTTGTCGCCTGGGGGCCGGCAGCGGCCGGGCGTTGTTAGAGACGTCCGTCACCCCTCTGAAAACACTCAAAAGCGAGCCGCAGGCGAGCGAGTTTTCAGAG
>Ga0335070_10000898_pt1 | contig 34091 bp, 27 predicted proteins | sample Lox_Sample_13_FD_206722 | JGI IMG/M metagenome (GOLD analysis project Ga0335070, IMG submission 206722) | Soil microbial communities from Loxahatchee National Wildlife Refuge, Florida, United States - Lox_Sample_1.3 | ecosystem: Environmental > Terrestrial > Soil > Wetlands | place: USA... | reverse complement strand
GAACAACATTCAGGTTGAATACCGCGACGACGAACAGCAACACGAGATCGCGGCGCCCGAGAGCGCGGATCAGGTGGGGCTGGGCGGGTTGAGTAGCGTCGGACAAGATTCAGTCGAAGGCCGCTCGTCGATGGTCATTGGCAAAACGCAAAAGGCCAACGACCAAGGACGAACAACGGTTTTTTTAGTGGGCGACTTCAGCTGGTACGGCGGCGCCGCGCTCCTGCTGGGCTTTCGCCAGCGAAGCAGCGATGTCGTCGAAGGCGGCGATGTGCTTGTCGATGTCGGCATCGGTATGCTGCACCGAGATCGTCCATTGCTCATCCCACCAGTACGGTTGCGCCATGACGCCGCGGTTGACCATACCGAACCAATAGTGACGCCAGAGATCGACGTCAATCGTGGTCCAGTCGCGGTAGTTCACGATTTCCTTCGGGTAGAACATCAGCGCACCGTTGGCTCCGGCTTGCGCGATGTAGGCTTGCAGGCCCACCTTCGCGATGATCTTGCGATAGCCTTCCGCGAGCTTCGTGCTCAATTTCTCAACGTGCGTGTAGTTGTCGCGCGTCAGAACTTCGCGGAACGTTGCCAGTCCTGCAGCCATCGATACGGGATTCGTATTGTAGGTTCCGCCGTGGAAGACCTTGTGCTGCGAGATGAGGTCCATGACGGATTTGTGCGTTCCGAAAGCGGCGAGGGGCAGGCCGCCGCCGATGGATTTCGCGAGGCAGATCATGTCAGGCGTGACGCCGAAATATTCGCTCGCGCCACCCCAGCAAAGTTTCGCGCCGGTCTTCACCTCGTCGAAGATCAGCAGCGCGCCGTTCTTGTCGCAGATATCGCGCAGGCCTTCGAGGAAGCCAGGTTGCGGAATGCAGAGGCCGACGTTCATCAGGATCGGTTCGAGGATGATCGCAGCGATCTGGCCCGGATTCTCTTTGAAGCGGCGCTCAACGGTGTTCAGATCGTTGAAGGTCGCAATCTTCACGTTGTCGACGGCTGATTTGGGAACGCCAAGGCCGCCCGGAACGGCAGTCGGGTTGTCGATATCGCCATACTCGGGCGCATGCGGCTTCACGCTGACGAGAGCGCTGTCGTGCAGGCCGTGGTAAGCGCCTTCGAACTTGACGATCTTGTCGCGTCCAGTGGCAGCACGGGCCAGTCGAATGGCGTGCATGGTGGCTTCCGTGCCGGAGTTGCCGAAGCGGCACATCTCGACTGGGAAGCGATTGCAAATTTCTTCTGCGAGTTCCCATTCCATGTCGTGCGGCATACCGAACATGGTGCCGGTGGAAAGACGCTTTTCGACGGCCTTCATGACGGCAGGATGGCAATGTCCGGCCATGAGGGCGCCGAAGGTGAGGTTGTGATCGATATATTCATTGCCATCGAGATCGCGGAACTTGCTGCCGCTAGCCTCTTTCACAAAGATGGGCCACGGATCATAAGCGCGATAGTTGCTGGCAACACCGAGAGGAATGCGTTTGAGATTTTTCTTGTGGGCTTCGGCGGATTTGGGCGTACGACGTTCGAAGGTCGAGACTTCTTTCTGCAGATCGGGGTACATCGAATTGCTCCGGAGAACTCAAGCCAGATCGGAAGCTGGCCATTAGATTGCCCGGGCGGGTGGCCGCCCGGGTTTTAGAACTTGCGAAACAGGATTTCTACTTCCATCAGTTTACGCTTCCTGCTGCGCGCCAGAAGGCGTGCCGCGTAGCCAACTAGAAGTAGAACTTCAACGCGAACTGCACCAGACGGGGATCTCGGGCCTGCAAGATTTGGCCGAAGGTTGTGTCGCTGAAATTGCCGTCTGGGTTGACGAATTGCGTTTTGTTGAACAAGTTGAAGATGTCGGCGCGGAACTGGAAGTAGCGCGCTTCGTCCAAGGTGATCTTCTTCGAAAATGTGACGTCCCACTGATTCTCGCCTGGTCCGCAGCAGATCGAACGGGGAGTTGTGGCGAAAGTACCGAGGGTCGGGTCGGAGAACTGTGCCGGGTTCAAGAAATAGTGGCCACAAGTCTGCGTGCTGGGATCTGTGCAAGCCGTACCATCGGATGCCGTCAGAATCTTGGGGTTGAGTTTCTGCGGACTGGTTCCTGTCATCTGCGGTGCGCCCGCACCCAGGAAGAACAAGCTGCTGATCAACTCGTTGTCGTCCTGCGTCTGAATGCGGATGGGGAAGCCGCTCTGCAACTGGATGATGCCGGAAATTTGCCAGTCATCGAGGACCTTCCCCGCAAACCCGTTGTATTTACGAACCGGTAACGCCCAAACATAGTTGATTACGAATCGCTGTGCCGAGTTGAACAGCGACAATGCGCGGCTCGATTTGTAGTTGAAGGGATTTACCGTTTCTTCGAAGCTCGAGGCCCAGTCCAGCGACTTGCTGAAGGTGTAGGCCGCTTGCAGTTGCAATCCGTGCGAGAAGCGCTTTTCCAGGCTGACCTGCGCTGAGTTGTAGGCCGAAGCGGCGATTGTGTCCTCCGCGAATACATTGCTGAAGACGGGAATGCCGTCAACTGGGCAACCGGTGCCGGTCGTAAAGGGTGCGCCAGTCGGATCGCAGTTTGGGGACGAATAGGGGCGCAAACCAACCAGATTCAGCGCCGGGTTTCCAGAACTATAGCTCGGCACGGAACCGTAGGGCATGTGCACTGTGTAGCCGGCAGGAATGGTATTCGCCGGGAGAATGAACTGGTTATCAGCGAAGAATGGACCGCACGAATACGCCGAAGACAGTGTCGGGTCCGGATTCGTTCCGTTCGGTCCGTAGTAATTGGTAGAGATCGCGTTCAGATCCAAACAGGTCTGGGGATTTCCTGGATTGATGTCGTGGGATGCCAGCAACCGGTGTCCTTGTGATCCGACGTACCCGACTTGCAAAACAACGTCTTTCGCAAGCTCACGCTGGAGCGTGAAGTTATATTGCGCCGTGTACTGCGTTCGCATCTTCGGCTGGAAATCGCCGTAGAGCAGCATCGGACGGAAGCTAGCCCAATCGGTTGGCGTCAGTGGCTTTGGACTCAGGATTCCATTGAAAGGATTCGGATTGACGTAACCGCCTTGGGCAACGAACGGAGTATTAAAGAAGGTTGATGGCAGAAAAGTGCTGCCTCCGAATGGGGGCTCTGCACCGAACTGCTCAAGCACCAACTGCTCCATCGGGTTGTAGAACAGGCCCCAGCCTGCCCGAATGCTGGTCTTTCCAGCTTTGTCGGGACTCCAGGCAATTCCTACACGTGGCGCGAACGCTTTGTAATACGTCTGGGTCATGCCAGCAGGAACGCCTTGGTCTCCCGGGACGACCAAACCGGTCGGTAAAACTCCGGCGGCTCCACAGTCACTTGTTCCAAACGCGACCTGCTCATCGGGCGTGAGGTAACAAGGATATTGAGCAGTGTTTTGCCCCGGACGGAACGTCTGCACGTGATGGAGGACGTCGGCCAGAGGCGTGTCGAGTTCCCATCGCAGCCCGTAATTCAGAGTCAGAGACGGTTTGATCTTCCAGCTGTCCTGAGCGTAGAGGTACACGCCGGTGCTGCGGACATTCTCGCGTTGCGCAGAACCCTGCACGTAGTTGTCGGCAAGACCAAGCAGATATCCAGGATAGTTGTCGTCGAAGCCGACGGCGTTTTGGGTGGAGCTGTCAAACGTGAACTGGCCACTGACGTTGTAGTAGAGGGTCTGATCGAAACGGTTGCGGCGAACGTCCGCTCCGAACTTGGCCGTGTGATTACCCTTGACCCAAGTCAAATTGTCGGCCCACATGAACGAGTTGCCGACCTGGGGCAGTTCGCCTTCCCACCCGTTTCCAATCGCGAAGCCGCCGGAGATATCGACAAAAGGAACGCCGGTGTGACTGGCAGGAAGCCCCGTGGTGATTCCAGCCTTGGTAATGTCCGTTAGGCTGCTGGTGATGAGATCGTTGATGGCCGACGAATCAGAATTCCCATTGAAGCATACGGCCTGTGCCGCAGCAGACGAGCAGGAAGCCTGCACTGCGTTTGTGCTCTGGGGATGCTGGAAGGTCAATTGGCCCTCGCGCATGTACGTGAACCGAGCTTCGTTGACCAAAGAGTTGCTGATGGTCCAGGTATGGCTGGGATTGAATTGTTGATAGCGGGAGTTTACCTTTGCGCCGAACCCCGGGATGTTCGCCCCGGATGCCTGGAAGTTGTAGAACGGCTGTAGGTTCGCTCCGTCAGTGAAGTAGTAATAAAAACTGAAGCTCTGGTGATCGTTAATGTGATGATCAAAGCGAACGGTGAACTGATTCTGTGTATCAGAGCTGGTAGGAACAGCTTGATAGTTGCCGCTGGGAAGGTTCGCAGCGGGCACAAAGCGGAGAAGGTCGAGCGAAACTGGATCCATGCAATCCTGCGGGATTATGTTCTGCGGAAAAACGCTGAACGGAACGCCACCGCCCGGATTGCCGCCCCAGGGAAGGGGATTCGTACTACTGAATCCGTTGTTCGTATACATGTTGTAGATCCCGTTCGCTGAAAGTCCGAGATCCTGGTCGCAGTTGGGACGGCCGTCGAGCGCCTGCGCAACGAATGGATCAGAGATGCCCCCCGCGAATGTCGAACCTGAGGAGAAGTCTCCTGTCCTCTCACTTGGAGAAGGAACGGGCACCAGTTCGCCCGAAATACCTTGCCGCACCCGTCGACCTTCATACGAAAGGAAGAAGAACGTGCGGTCTTTCTTGATGGGTCCGCCGAACGTGCCTCCGAACTGGTTCTGATTGAATTGAGGCTTGACCGTGTTGATGAAGCCCTGCGCGTTCAAGACCTTGTTGCGGAAGTATTCGTAGACGTTACCGTGCCACTGGTTCGTTCCGGACTTGGTGACGACGTTCACGACGGCGCCGGAGTTGCGTCCGTATTCCGCGTCGAACGTATTGGAGATGACGCGGAACTCGTCGATTGCATCGGGGGTGGGCTGAATCGTCGGCAAGTTCACGAATTGGTCATTCGCGTCGCCACCGTTCACGCTGAAGTTGTTGGCGCGGCTGCGGCCACCATTGACCGAGACCGATCCGGCGCTATCGCTGCCGTAGAAGGTACCGCCGCTCGATCCCAACTGAGACTGCACACCGGGCTGTAATTGAAGGAATTGATAGGTGTCGCGAGCATTCAGTGGAAGTTCGTTGACCGAACGATTGTTGACCACAGCACCGAGCTGGGTGCTGCTGGTTTCCACAAGCGGCGCCTCGGAGGTCACGTCGACGACTTCCTGCGCAGCGCCCAGCTGCATCGTCATGTTGAGCGTGATCACCTGGTTCACGTCGAGGGTGATCCCGTGACGGACGGATTTCTTGAACCCTGCCAGGTCGAAGGTAAGGCTATACGTGCCGACTGGGAGTTCGGGGAACACAAAGTCGCCGCTCTCGTTCGAGACAGTGTCGTGCGGGACGCCGGTGGCGTCGTTGGTTGCCGTGATCTTTACACTCGCCAGAACCGCGCCGGAAGGATCACTGATGCGGCCAAGTACGCGGCCGCCGGTTCCCTGAGCTGAAAGGAGCGCGGGAAAACAGAGGACGACTGCCAGACTGAAGAGACTCAGGTACGTCTTGCCCAGACAAAGCTGGGACCAGCGGGCTCGCTGCGACATGGGGCCTCCGCACAGATCGGGAGAATTTGTTTTTGTCTGAAATCGGAACTGCTTGTGTCCTGCTACAACCTTGCTATAATCCCGCAAGGTTAGAGAACGGGGGCGGGAACTGTCAAGGAGAAAAAAGTTCTCCGGGGGATAGAAAACTCTAATAACGGCGTGCACGCGATGAGACCGAGCAGTACTGAACCTTACTTGAAAATTGGGGATGTTGCGAAGAAGGTGGGGGTCTCGCCATCGGTAATCCGCTCGTGGGAAAGCGTCGGGCTGACGAGCCCGCAACGCACCGAGAGTAAGTACCGGATGTACTCGGCGGAGGATGTAACGCTGCTGAAGCGGGCGCGGTTCCTGCGCAAAGTCAGGGGACTCAACGCGGCGGCCATTGTAGAGTTGCTGCGGCGCGAGGGCAAGGCGAAACCGGTTGCGGACGGGAATGCGGGCGCGATTGGCGCACATTTGCGGCAACTCCGTGGTCGACGGCGATTGTCGTTAGCGCAGGTCGCGAGCGCTGTTGGTATCTCCGTGGGCTTTTTGAGCGCGCTGGAACGCTCGCAGATGAGCGGGTCGGTGGGGACGCTGCGCAAGCTGGCGAAATTCTATAAGACCAATATTCTCGATTTCTTTGACGCTTCGGAAGCGAATGGCCGGCACGTGCGTCCCGCACAGCGCAAAGTATTAGAAGCCGGAGCAGGCGTGCGCATGGAGTTGTTGGCGTGGGGCAATACGGTGATGGAGCCCCATCTGTTTCGCATTGCGCCCGAGGCTGGCAGCGGCGATCCGTACACGCACGAGGGCGAGGAATTCATTTATGTATTGCGCGGCGACCTGGAGATCATGCTGAACGGCGAGGAATATCGCCTCAAGCCGGGCGATAGCTTTTACTTTGAGAGTGCGACGCCGCATCGCTGGAAGAATCCCGGACGAAAAGAGACCTGGGTTCTGTGGGTGAACACACCTCCAACATTTTAGTATTCGATTTCGACTACCTGATTCACGAGCCGGAGGAACGATGCACTGGCAACGCATAGTGATACTGATTTCGCTGGCGAGCGCGATTTTCTTCATCGGCTCGTGCACTAAGAAGACTCCGACACTAAATTTGCTGGTGTGGGAAGGGTATGCGGATCCTTCCTATGTGAAGGCATTCGAGGAACAGAATCACTGCAAGGTCTCGGCGTCGTACATGGGATCGAGCGACGAACTGGTGGCGAAGTTGCGAGGCGGGAGTTCGGGAAACTATGACGTGATTTCCCCGTCGAGCGATGTGGCGACGTCCCTTGCAACCTCGGGCCTCGCGGCCCCACTGGACCTTTCGAAGATTCCCACGTATGGGCAGCTGTCGTCGCAGCTCACTTCCCTGCCGCTGGTCCGAGCAAACGGGCAAGTTTACGGAGTGCCGTTCATGTGGGGACCCGATCCCATCATTTATGACACGACTGCTTTCGCCCAACCTCCGGATTCATGGAGCGTAATGTGGGATCCGAAATACAAAGGCAAGGTTTCGGTGTGGGACGACCTTTCGACCGTTTATATGGCGGCGCAGGTTCTGGGCTACGACAAGCCGGATCCCTCACAGCTCTACAACCTGAGCGACGACCAACTGGAAGCGGTAAAGAAGAAACTGCTGGAACTGAAACCTAATGTGCGCAAGATGTGGTCCACCGGCGGCGAGCTCACGAATTTGTTTCAGAGCCACGAAGTTGTGGTCGCCATGGGATGGCCGCTGAACACCGCCGAACTGAAGAAATCAAACTTCCCCGTCGGCGAAACAATCCCAAAGGAAAACACGACCGGGTGGATTGATCACCTGATGATCACTGCGGGTAGTGAGAACCAAGAATTGGCCTACAAGTTTCTGGAATACATGGTGCAGGCCCGCACGCAGAAGGCGGTGACAGACATAACGCATTATGTTCCAGCAAACCCGCAGGCGGCGCAGTACATGTCGCCCGACGAAGTCAAAGGATTGCATTTGGACGACGTCGAGAATTACCAGAAGCGAATTTACTTCTGGCAGAACGTTCCCCGCCGCGCGAAGTACAACGAAATCTGGAATGAGGTAAAGGCCGCGCAGTAACCCTCCGCCATGACCTCTGCCACGAGCCCCGTGCCCCCGACTGAACAGACATCTTCGGCCAAGCCTACGCTGCTCAGCGTTCGCAGCGTGGCCAAAACGTTTGGGCGGAACGCGGTCCTGCGCGATATTTCTCTGGAAATCGCCGAGGGAGAATTCCTGACCATTCTTGGCGAGAGCGGCTCCGGGAAAACCACGCTGCTGCGGATCATTGCCGGTTTTGAGAGCGCTACCTCAGGTGAGCTGTGGATGGGCGGCGAGCGCCTGGATGCGGAGCCGCCTTACCGGCGGCGGGTCAACACAGTGTTCCAGAGCTACGCACTCTTCCCTCATTTAACGGTCGAAGAAAATGTCGCCTACGGCCTGCGCGTCGCGAAGCGCCCCGAAGCTGAGATCATGCAGCGTGTGGCGGAAGCGCTGGAGAAAGTGAAGATGACGGCGCATGCGAAGAAGAAGCCATCGAAGATCAGCGGTGGGCAAGCACAGCGAGTGGCTCTGGCGCGGGCCTTGGTGAACCGTCCGCGACTGCTCTTGTTGGACGAGCCACTATCGGCACTCGACGCCAACTTGCGGCGGCAGATGCAAGTCGAGTTGAAATCGCTGCAGCGCGAAGTCGGGATCGCTTTTGTTTTTGTGACGCACGATCAGGAAGAGGCGATGGTCATGTCGGACCGGATTGCACTATTAAGGTCCGGAGAGCTCGAGCAAGTCGCTTCCCCCCGCGAAATTTATAGTCGGCCGTCCACGGCCTACGTGGCGCAGTTCATCGGACATACGAACTTGCTGCATGGTTCAGCGAGCAACGGTATAGTCCGGTGCGGCCCTCTGACCTGGAGCGCTTCCCTTCCCTATGGTCCTGCGGTTTTCTCATTGCGGCCGGAGCAAGTGCGCGTGGCTGAACAGTCTTCTGCCGCCGGCGATGTGCGCGTGCGCGGACGCATCTCGCACCAGGCTTTTCACGGAGCCACGGAGTTAATTCGCGTGGAGTGCGATGGCGGCCTCGTCTTAACGGTGCGAACGGCGAGTGGAACGTCACCGCAGGAATCAGTGGAATTGGAATTTTCTCCGGCAGATGCCGTAGTCGTGCAGGAATCTCCTGAGCGGGTGTGATGTTTTCACGAGCTTACAAGACGGCAGTGACTGTGCCTCCCCTGACTTGGGTAGCGGTGTTCCTGCTGGTGCCGTATCTGTTGATGTTCTGCTACAGCTTCTGGTCGGTCTCTTCCCTGCAGACGATTGTTCACACCTGGAACCTGGCCAACTATCGAGAGCTGTTTCAGAAGCCGCTGTACTGGGAAACACTGCTGCGCTCGATGTGGATTGCGGCGCGCGTGATGATTTTTTCGCTGGTGCTGGGATACCCGCTGGCATACTTCTTGTCATTCCATGCAGGCAAGCGCAAGGACCTTCTCTACCAGATGGTGATCATTCCTCTGTGGGTGAGCTACCTGGTGCGGGCGTATGCGTGGAAGACGATTCTGGGCTCCGACGGCGTGATGAACACGCTGCTGCAATATGTGCACCTTACGCATCACCCTCTCGACTTCCTGCTTTATAGTCCATTCGCCGTGGTTCTGACTCTCACGCACATCTATACGCCCTTTGCTTTTCTGCCAATCTACGCTGCGCTGGAACATGTCCCTCGCAATCTAATCGAGGCATCGCATGACCTGGGAGCGACTCCGGCGCAAACTTTCTGGAAGGTGATTTTTCCGCTGTCCATTCCCGGAGTTCTGGCGGGCGCGACCTTTGCCTTCGTCTTAAGCCTGGGAGACTTTCTTGCGCCCCTCCTGCTTGGCGGTCCGAGCGGAATCATGATCTCGAATATCGTCGTGAGCCTTTTCGGGGCAGCTTACAACTGGCCGCTCGGTGCCGCGATTTCGCTGGGAATGCTGGTCATTGTCGTCAGCCTGCTGTTCTTTTCTGAGCGGCTTGAGAAGCGATGGAGCTTTTCGTGAGCGGGGCGAGAAGTCAATCCGGTTCAAGCTGGCTGCTCGCGCACGCAGCTGTTGTGTTCGCGTTTCTGTATCTGCCGATCGCAGTTCTGATTATTTATTCCTTCAATGGGCCGGGGGTCGGAGGATTTCCGCCACGGGACCTGACTCTCGATTGGTATCGCACCTTATTTACGGACGGCGCGATCTGGGATTCCGTACTGAACAGTCTGCAGGTTGCGCTCGCGGCGATGCTGATTTCGTTGATTTTTGGCATACCGGCTGCCTTAGCGCTGGACCGGGCGCAATTTCCCGGGAAGGCACTGTTCCGGCGACTTGTTCTTCTGCCGCTGATTCTGCCGGGAATCATCACAGGCCTATCGTTGCTGATGCTGTTCAATCTCGCGTCGGTGAAATTGGGATTGCTGACTGTCATGTTGGGACACGGTACAGCTTTGATCTCCGTGGCGACGACCGAGGTTTTCGCCGGATTGCAGAAACTCGATCGCGCGCAAGAAGAGGCATCGCTCGATCTGGGCGCAAATTATTGGCAGACATTCTGGCGGATTACGGTGCCGAACCTGAAGCTGCCAATTATCGGGGCGGCGTTGCTGATCTTTACGCTCTCGATGGATGAGATCGCGGTCAGCTTCTTCCTGATCGGGCGCGACAACACGTTACCGCTGGAAATCTGGGGCCGCTTGCGTCGCGGGATCACCCCGGAGATCAACGCGATTTCGACGATCATTTTTGTGTTTTCCCTGGTAACAATCGTGTTCTGGTACCGGCTGCGCGTTCGCGCCGAGGGAGCAGCCGAGGTAGGCATGGAGTTGCTCGAGACTTCTGAGGGGGTGGGGCAGTGAGCGCAAATCGCAGAGATTTCATCAAGTTCGTGGTGGCGGGCGCGGTGTCCGCGGGATGCCCGGTCGATCTGGCACTGCTGGCACAGAACGCCCATTCGTCCTCGCCCATTTTGGACAGCGAAGAGAATCGCATTTGCCATCAAGTGCGAGATGGAAAAGTGTTTTCACGGCCCCCGGCTTCGGCAAAGCACGATGTCGTGATCGTGGGCGGCGGCGTCAGCGGGCTGAGTGCTGCGTACCGGCTGCAGTCGCGTGATGTTCTACTGCTCGAGAAAGAACCACACTGGGGCGGCAATGCTTATGTGATGGAGTACGACGGAAGCACGTACGCGACCGGCGCCGCATTTCTGGAGGGTGAGTCGGAGGCGTTTCGATTCGCGAAGGAGATTGGGCTCGACCCGCTGCCGGTCAAAGATGCGGACGGAACCATCGGCAACGGCCAGTTTGTGGCCGACACCTGGGGAGAAGGAATCAACAAACTGCCCTATCCGCCAATTGCCCGGGACAGCTTCAAACGGTTCCGCAAGGACATGATCGCCATTGACCTGGACCAACGCCGCAATGAACTGTTCAACGTACCGTTTTCCACCTTCATGAACAATTATGCGCCCGAGGTGAAGCAGTGGTGGGATACGTTCGGTCCTTCCAATTGGGGCGCGACTACCGAAGACACGGCCGCTGCCATCGGAATTGGATCGTTGCAAGGCATGGTGACGGAGAGCCGGAACGATGTTCGCTACACATGGCCGGGTGGGCTGGGCGCCATCACCAAGAAGCTGGCGGAAATTCTGCAGCCGAAGCTGGGTGATCGTATGCAGACGGGTGCGACCACAATTGCTGTGGTCCCGGGCAAAGACGATGTGCAAGTCACCTACATGCAGGGCGGCGAACTGAAGACGGTTACGGCAAAGGCTGTCATCATGGCGACGCCCAAGTTCATCACACGCAGAATTGTGGAAGGGATTCCGGCGAAGCAGAGCGCTGCGATGGAGCAGATTCGTTATGCACCATATTGCGTGGTGAATCTGATCTTCGACAAGCCTGTCTTCAATAAGGGCTATGACACGTGGTGCCCGGGAAACACGTTTACCGACTTCATTGTGGCGGACTGGGTCATTCGCAAGAAGTCGGGCTACAAGCAGAAACACAATATTTTGAGCTGCTACACGCCGCTGAAGGAAGCGCAACGCGTCGACTTGCTTACGGACGATGGCGCTCGCAAGATTGCCGCGGACGTGCTACGCGATTTTCAGAAACTGACGCCGGAGACGAATGTCGATCCGGTGGAAGTACACATTTACCGCCGCGGACATCCGATGTACATGTCGACGCCCGGACTCTATACGCAGGTGCAGCCGCTGGTGCGGCAGCCGATGGATCGTGTGTTCTTCGCGAATACGGATTGCGAAGGGCCGGTCTCGGGAACAAGCGAAGCGATCAAGGCAGGACGTCGGGCGGTGAAACAAGTTGAAGCGCGCTTGGCGGGAACGCCAGCAAAAGAAACAGTTGCCCAAGACTAGTCCGAATCGATTTGAATCCGATAAAAGCCGTACTCCTTGAACCGAAAATCGGGCTGAAGTATGGCGTTCAAGTGCATTTCTTCGACTACCCGAGGCGGCTTTGCTCCGTTTCCGGCCCAGATTCCATATATCTCGACCGACTTCTCGCCACTATTTTGCGAAATGGCAGCCAGTGTTTTTGCGTTGTAACTGTTCTTCTCTTTCTGCTCATTGTCATCATCGTCTACCACGCGCCATTCATTGTTCTGCAGAAGGACATGAGGAAAATCGCATCCGCAGCCCGCCGTGGATCCGATGTACTGGACGACTGCTTTTTTGAAGTGTGATATCACCGGTCGCTCGGACTCAATCAAAGAACGAACCCAGACGTCGGGAACATCTTTCTTCCAGTCCATCGTTGGGAGTGGCTTGTCTGTCCCGACGTAGATCATGAAACACATACGAGGTTCATCGTATCAATAAAAGAAGCGCGATTGGCCGCGTTGATTCTCATTTCGCATAGTAAAGTAATACTAGGGGTGGTGTACCGCTCCATCTGACAATCAAGGACAACCTGATTTTGACGTCAAGCATTCGCAACATCGCCATCATCGCGCACGTCGACCACGGCAAGACTACGCTGGTCGACGCCATGCTGAACCAGAGCGGCACGTTTCGCGCCAACGAGCACCACGTCGAGCGCGTGATGGATTCCAACGAACTGGAACGCGAGCGCGGGATCACCATCCTGGCGAAGAATACCGCCATCCTTTATCACGATGTGAAGATCAACATCGTCGACACGCCCGGCCACAGCGATTTTGGCGGCGAAGTCGAGCGCGCGCTGAAGATGGTCGATGGTGTGATGCTGCTGGTCGACGCCAGTGAAGGCCCCCTGCCGCAGACTCGCTACGTCCTGGGCAAGGCGCTCGAGGCCAAGCTGCCTCCCATCGTTGTGATTAATAAGATCGATCGGGCCGACGCGCGTCCGCAGGAAGTTCTGAACGAGATCTACGACCTGTTCATTGATCTCGACGCGAAGGAAGAGCAACTCGATTTTCCGGTACTCTACACCAATGCCAAGCTGGGAACCGCTTCCACTGACATTAAAGGTGGCGGAGAGAATCTGCGGCCGCTGTTCGATGCGATCCTCAAGACGATTCCGGAGCCAAAGGGCGACACGACCGGACCTCTGCAGATTCTGGTGGCGAATCTGGATTACAGCGACTATCTGGGTCGTTTGGCAATTGCCCGCGTCTTCAATGGCAAAATGTTCACCGGCGAAGATGTCGCAATTGCCAAGCTGGACGGCACTTTGCACAAGACGAAGATCACCAAGCTTTTCTCGTTTTCTGGCTTGAAGCGAACTGACATCACGGAAACAGCCTTGGGCGACATCGTTGCAGTGGCGGGCGTCGAGGGAATCACGATCGGCGAGACGATTACCGACGTCAACAATCCCGCCCCGCTGCCCCATATCGCCATCGATGAACCAACCATCGCGATGCTGTTCACGGTAAATACTTCTCCGTTTGCGGGGAAGGACGGCCAGTACGTAACTTCCCGCAACCTGAGAGACCGCCTGCAAAAAGAATTGCTGACGAATGTTTCCCTGCGTGTCGAAGACACGGGCACAACCGATTCGTTCAAAGTGCTTGGGCGCGGCGAATTGCAACTCTCGATTCTGATCGAGATGATGCGCCGCGAAGGCTATGAGCTCATGGTCGGCAAGCCGGAGATTGTGACCAAGCGCATCGACGGCAAGCTCATGGAACCGGTAGAACATTTGACGGTGGACGTGCCCGAGGAGTTTGTCGGTGTCGTGATGGAGCAGTTGGGCTCGCGCAAGGGCGAAGTGACTAACATGCACAATCACGGATACGGCCGGGTGCGGATCGAATTTCGTGTGCCCAGCCGCGGCCTGATCGGACTGCGCAGCCAGTTGCTGACCGACACGCGCGGAACCATTGTGATGAATTCGCTGTTCGATGGATATACCGAATGGCAAGGAGAGATTCCGCACCGGCTGACCGGAGCTCTCATCGCCGACCGTCCGGGAACTTCGACCGCTTACGCGCTCTGGGGGTTGCAGGAGCGCGGAGAGTTATTCGTTGGGCCTGGCATCGAGTTGTACGAAGGAATGATCATCGGCGAGAACGCGAAGGATACGGACCTCGATGTAAATGCCGTGCGCGAGAAAAAGCTGACGAACATGCGCGCCTCGACGGCGGATGAAGCGATCCGCCTGGTTCCGTTCAAGCCTTTGAACCTGGAGCAGGCGATCGAGTTCATTGCCGATGACGAATTCGTGGAAGTCACGCCGAAGTCGTTGAGGCTGCGCAAGAAAACCCTGCAAGCCAACAAGCGCAAGAAGAGTTCATACGCCACTGTGGAAGAGGGATGACGACGCGGGAAAAATCGGCACCGGAAAAGAAAAGCAAGAATTCTTTCCGGATGTTCCTGGTGCCCTGCAGCTGCGGCACGACCTTTGCTGTGGCCGAAAACTTCGATCGCCAAGGTACGGCGTGGAGCAGGTATCTGGTGTGTCCGGGATGTGGCAAGCGGCACGACCCCAAGAATCGGTTGCTGCAGATGGGATTTCATCCTGAGGGATATTGGAAAGTCGACGACTGCTAAAGAGATCGCCATTTTTCCATCTAAAACGTTTTACTCGATCATTCGGCTAGAAAAGATCCTCGCGTGCCTGACGCCGCAACCGCGGCAAAACGTCCAATTCCTCTAGCCCTTGACACGTCTGGTGGTGGAAACTGCTATACTTCCGCCGCATTTGACTGTTCGCCAGCTCCGGTTTCGATTTCAGGAACGGCCCTCCCGACCTGCCAAGTCCGCCGAAATGCTCGCACTTCAAAACAGCTCAATGCAGGGGCAGAAGCGTGAAGAATATTTTTGTGGGGAATTTGAGCTTCAACACCAATGAAGACGAGCTGCGCCAACTGTTCGAATCCTACGGGCAGGTGGACCGGGTCAGCATTATGACGGACCGTGACACAGGGCGCTCGCGTGGCTTCGGATTTGTCGAGATGGCAAGCAATGAAGATGGGGAAAAGGCGATCACTGCCTTGAACGGATCGCAAGTTGGCGGACGAACCATCAATGTGAACGAGGCCCGTCCCAAGGCAGAGCGTGGTGGTGGAGGCGGGGGCGGTGGTGGCTTCGGTCGCGATCGCGGCGATCGCGGTGGCCGCGGTGGTGGTGGACGGCGCGACCGCTGGTAACGGCTTCTCGTCGATATTTCCAAAACGAATCTCAGGGAAGGCCGGGGCGAGTTGACTTGCTGCTCGAGTCTAGTGGACTCGGGAAGCGGTTTCGTGCGCCTCGATAGGGACGCACCACAGCAATCGTCGGCAGTGGTGCGTCCCGCCTATCGCGCAATGCAATTGATGCTCTATCCCTGCCCATGTACACTGAAGACACTGGATTGCGCCCGTAGCTCAGCTGGATAGAGCGGTTGCCTCCGGAGCAACAGGTCGGGAGTTCGAATCTCTCCGGGCGCACCATCGATCCCCCACCCCTAACGTTAGCGAAAATCAAATAGCAGTAGTGTGATCGCGGACGGCTGACTTGCATCCCAAATGGTCTGCTTGGGAGGCGTGCATCTAAAGGAGAAGCGATGAAGCACCTGTGGCAGAGGATTACGAACGTATCGATGCTGTTGACGGCGGCGATCTGCATGACTCCAACTCAGCCTGCGACGGCCCAGGATTCGCGGCAGACCCTCAACACTGACCAAGCCGGCCTGTATCTGAAAGTTTCTCTCTCCGCTCCGTTGAAAGTCTCGAAGCTGAAACCTGGCGACGTGGTTTCCGGCACCGTGACTCGCGACGTCTTTGCTGCGGACCATCTGACCTTCAAGGCAGGAGACCCAGTTCATCTCACAGTCGACCATTTGGAAAAAAGGAAACGGACGCCGAACGACCACTGGCCATGGGTTGTGAAAGTATTCACGCCGCGACATGAAAACTATCCCGTCTTCAAAACGGCACAGATCACTGAGGATGGGAGCGACCATTCCCTGAGCGTATCTCTAATTTCGATCAATCGGATGCGCGAGGTGCGGGCTCAGGCCAAGAAGTCCACGACGAAAGCGTCAGGCAACGAACCGGGCGCGGTCGAAGTTGGCAAAACGCATGAAAAGAACCCCGCGACGCCAACGCTGATTTTGGAGGCGAGTGCACCCGACGTGAGCGTACATTCTGGTGAGGAAGATTCGAACTACGGCGAGGCTGTGCAGAACACGACCCTTGCCGCAGGTACCCGGTGCAGAATCCTGCTTCTCGGAGGCGTGAGCGCGTCCAAGAGCAAGGCGGGTGATGTCGTACAGGCTCGGTTGCTGGAACCGGTACTGTTGGATTCGAAGGTGATTCTCCCAGCGGGAACTCTGTTTCAAGGCAAGGTCCTCAAGAAAACGCCGCCGCGCTGGTTAAGCCGCGCGGGATCTTTGTACATGGCGTTTGACAGCCTGACCTTGCCCGGCGGAAACCGCATTCCCATCGCTGCATCCCTGGCTGGGGCGGAGCTCGATGCCGCTTCTCATACGCGCATGGATGCTGAAGGCCGCCTGCGTGGCGAACGGCCCGGAGCGGCATGGATGGCGATCAATATCGGCGTCACTGCCGGGATTGCCAAAGAAGTGGACGACGGCGTTCAGCTAATTATCGAAGCAATTGTCTCAACCGCGACCGACGCCTCTACCGCTGGAACCTCACGGATCATAGCGAGCGCCGCATCGGGTCTATACATGGTTACTCGTCACGGACGGGACGTGGTGCTGCCAAAATTAACGGAAATGCAAATTTCCCTGGACCGTCCTCTCTCTGTCACGAAGGGACCAAAAATCGAAGCGGTCGTGAATACGGAAGGCACAGAATAGTTAAGCTCCGAGCCGCGCTTCGCCTGCATTGTTGCGGGCATGCGGGGCGTCGTATTCTTGGAACCTAATCCTCAGACCTTGGATTGATCGAATGAGCTACGACGCAGTACTGGTTGTGTCTTTTGGCGGCCCGGAATCCCGGGAGGATGTGATTCCGTTCCTGGAGAACGTGCTGCGCGGCAGGAACGTCCCACGCGAGCGCATGCTGGCAGTTGCCGAGCACTACTATCATTTCGAAGGCAAGAGTCCAATCAACGAGCAGACGCGGGAGTTGATCGCGGCAATCGAGACAGAGTTCGCGCAGCATGGTCCGAATCTTCCGGTGTATTGGGGCAATCGCAACTGGCACCCCATGCTGCCCGATACGCTGCGCAAGATGCAGAGCGACGGAGTTCGCCGCGCACTCGCGTTCGTCACATCTGCGTACAGTTCGTATTCCGGTTGTCGACAATACCTCGAAGACATCGGCCGGGCGCGCGCCGAAGTAGGAACCGGCGCACCAGAGATCGATAAACTCAGAGCATTCTTTAACCATCCTGGTTTCATCGAAGCCACGGAAGATCGCCTCCGGGACGCACTGGGGCAACTTCCCTCCGAAGCCCGACGGAACGCTCAGATTGTCTACATCGCCCACAGCATCCCGATCTCGATGGCGAATACTTCGGACTATGTGAAGCAACTCGAGGAAGTGCGGAAGATTGTTTCGCAGCGGCTCGGAATCGCCAATCACGCGCTCGTCTATCAGAGCCGCAGCGGCGCTCCGGGACAACCGTGGCTTGAACCCGACATTCTGGATTATCTCCGCGAGTTGAATCAGCACGGCACGCCGAGCGGCGTCGTGCTTGCACCGATCAGCTTCATCTCCGATCACATGGAGGTGCTGTACGATCTCGACATCGAGGCTCGCCAACTATGCGAAGCGCTGGCGCTGCCCATGGCTCGAGCGAAAACGGTGGGCATCCATCCCAAGTTCGTCGCGATGATCCGTGAGCTGATTGAAGAGCGAATCAATCCAGGCGCTGAACGGCGGGCGCTGGGATCACTGGGCGCTAGGGGTGATGTCTGTGCCCAGGATTGTTGCCCGGCGCCGCAGAGACCCATTCGGCCTCAGTCCGCGCCATCTCACTAGCGGATGGGCGTGGGTACTTTCGGCTGTTCGAAATCAGTAGCCTTCGGGGCGCCTTGAACGGCCTGCATCGTATCAAGGATGGTGTGAATGACCGGTTCGTTGCCTACGGCTGTATTCAGCATCATGTGGTACAGCGAGCGAGTCGGCCAGTCGGCGTGAAAATAATGCTTCACATAGGCGATACGCTCCAGGTCCACCGAATCGACCAACTCCTCCGCTTCTTCTGAACTGTGCCCTTCCGCCATGATGCGGCGGATCTTCTCCGCGCGCGGGGCGTAAAGGAAAACGTGGAATGCCCGCGGGTTCTCGCGCATGAAGTACGGCGCGCCGCGGCCAACGACCACCGCGTTCCCTTCCTGCCCAATGTGATTCATGATTTCCTGCATCATCGATACCATGCGGTCGGTATCAAAGATGTGGCTGGCTAGCGCCCACCCGCGCTCGTAACTGCCCCGCCAGAAGGTTCGCGACAAACGCTGCAGTGTGCTGTCGAGGCGCTCATCGCAACGCTTAACGGCCCTTGGATCCACGTTGGCAAGCCGGGCAATTTCATCGGTGAGGGATTGGTCCCAGAGCTTCCAGCCGAGATGAGAGGCGAGTTGGGCGGCAATGGAAGCCGCGCCACAGCCGTACTCGCGCTCAATGGTGATCACGCGAAACATGGCGCTCCCTAGTGTACCGCCATTCCGCCGCCCGGCCTCGATTTTTTGATCAGGAAGATCATCGGAACCATCGCGAGGATGGCCACTCCCAGAAACCAGAAGCAATCGATATAAGACAGCATGCTGGCCTGCCGCTCCAGTGCTCCCTGGATCATCGCGTAAGGCATCCGAGACGATCCCGGCGGCCCGCCACCATGCAATTGCATCATGGCGCCCAAAGCTTTGATACGCGCTTGCAGCTGAGGGTTGCTAGAACTCAGATTCCGGGAAAGGTCGGTCAAGTGGACCTGCGATCGGCGGTCTAACATCGTGGTGACCACAGAAATACCGACACTACCCCCCATGTTGCGAGCCAGGTTCATAAGGCCCGAGGCCGCATTGTTTTTCTCCCGCGGAAGGAACGCATAGGCCGCTGTATTAATGGGGACAAACAGAAACGCCATGCCGACCGCCTGGAAGACGCGCGCCATCACCGCGGTCCGGAAATCGATCTGCAGGTCAAAGCCGGTCATGTGGAACAGAGACACGGACAGAACAATCAAACCGAAAAGTAACAGCCACCTCGGGGTATAGCGGGAAAGCAGAAACCCCACTAACGGGAGAAGCAACATAATGGTGAAGCCGCCCGGCATGAGGGCGAGTCCTGCCTGTTCCGCGGTGTATCCGAGCATCGTCTGCATGAACAGCGGCAGCAGCAAAGTACTGCCCATCAGCGCGAAACCGAGCATGAACATCAGCATGTTCGATATGCCAAACGTCCTGTCGCGGAACAGATGCAGGTCGATGATGGGATCCTTGTGGTGCCACTCCCAAAAGAAGACAAAGACCAGAGCTGCCCCGGCGATCAACGAGAGCATCAGGATGAAATTTGACTCGAACCAGTCATCGCGTTGTCCCTTGTCGAGGACGACCTGCAGGGCTCCCAGCGCCAGGGCAACGAAACCCAGACCGATGTAGTCGATCTTGGTCTCACTGAGCTTGCGCCGCTTGAGATACGGCGGGTCCTGAATTAATCGGGAGGTCAGCAGGATCGACAAAATTCCGACTGGAATATTGATGAAGAAAATCCAGCGCCAACTGAAGTTGTCGGTGATCCAGCCTCCCAAGGTGGGTCCGATCGCGGGTGCCGTCACGACAGCGATACCGTACACCGCGAATGCCATACCGCGCTTGGCTGGCGGGAAGGTATCGGCGAGGATCGCTTGTTCGCTGGGCTGTAGCCCTCCGCCACCCGCTCCTTGCAACACGCGACACAAGATCAGGACTGCCAGGTTCGGCGCGAGTCCACACAAGAATGAGCTGATCGTGAAAAGAGCGACACAGCCCATGTAGAAGTTCTTGCGGCCGACAATCGAGGAGAGCCATCCGCTGAGGGGAAGAACGATGGCGTTGGAGACCAGGTAAGACGTCAGTACCCAAGTGCTCTCGTCTTGTCCGGCGCTAAGGCTGCCGGCGATATGAGGCAAGGCAACGTTCGCGATGGAAGTGTCGAGCACCTCCATGAACGTGGCCAGGGTCACGGCCAGCGCAATAATCCAGGGATTGACGGCAGGTCGCCAGACGTCGGCCTGATCCACCGTCGCGGATGTGGCGCTCATCAGCGAATCCAGACCTTAGGCGTAACTGACATGCCGGGACGGAGTTGATGATCTTTGTTCGAGCCAGGGTCGAGAACGATCTTGACCGGGATGCGCTGCACGACCTTCACATAGTTGCCAGTGGCGTTTTCGGGCGGCAGAAGGCTGAAACGAGCTCCACTGGCTCCGGCGATGCTATCCACTTTGCCTTCATAATCGCGCCCGTTGGCATCGACGTTGATCCTGACACGCTGGCCGACTTTCATGTCTCGTAACTGCGTCTCTTTAAAGTTCGCTGTGACCCAGACATCATCGAGCGGAATGACTTTCATCAATTCCTGTCCAGGAGCAACGTTCTGTCCCACCTCGACCGTGCGGTTACTAACGATGCCGTCGACGGGCGCGATGATCTTTGTGTATTGCAGGTTCAGCTGAGATTGATCAAGGTCAGCCTTTTTCCGCTGAGCTTCCGCGAGAGCCGAGGCCGCCTTGGCACGCGTGACCTGCATCTGTCTCGGAGCCGTGTTTGCATTCGCGAAATTCGCTTGAGCCTGGACCAATTTCCCTTGCGCTTGTGTGACGGCCTGCTGGGCAGCGTCGGCACTGGCACGAGCTGCCTCAACCGCGGCCTGGCTGCCCTTTGCCGCCGCGACCGCCTGGTCGTATTGCTGCTGTGATATTTCTTGCTTGTCGACCAACTGCTTGTAGCGCACCAGGTCGTTCTGCGCCTTTACGTTATTTGCTTCGGCCTGCTGCAACTGCGCCTTAGCAGCTTCAAACTGCTGTTGCGCCACCTGGATTCCTGCACCGGCGCTTTTGACGTCCGCTTGCGAAGCAGAAACCTGGCTGGTCGTGTTGATTGAGGTAATGGGCACGGTGACGCCCGCAGCAACTGCCGCAGCCTGTGCATCGTCGAAGTCCGCTTTCGCCTTCTCGTACGCTACCTGATAATCCGCGGGATCGATCTGCACCAACACAGTCCCAGCTTGCACGTACTGGTTATCTTCGACATTCAGCTTCACGACATGGCCTGAAATTCGCGCGCTGATGGAATTGATATGGCCGTCGACCTGAGCGTCGTCGGTCGATTCGTAGCTCGTCATGTAGCGGTAGATAAAGAAGCCCACGATCAGCAGAAGCACGATCGCAATGCCCAGACCAATACGAAAGCCCGGATTCTGCGTGCGCGAAGGCTCGCGACGCAAGTCTCTGTCGGAGGCTGGAAGTGGACGAGTCGTGTCGGGCTGATTGAGTTCAGGGGGCGAGGTTTGCGCGGTTTGTGCCATACGTTATTGAATGCCTCTTAAGAATCTTTTGACTCCGTCTTCCGCATCGCCAATGGCATAGGCCAATTCCACTTTCGACAGATTATGCGCATATAGGCTCTGAATGTAACTCTCATGCGCCGCCGCCAGTGCCTCTTGCGCTTGTACCACTTCCAGATTGTCTGTCACTCCGGCGGCAAATCGGTCTTGAGACTGCGTGAACGTCTGCTCGGCTAAGTCTACCGAACTGCGCGCTACCGCGACCTGGTCGGCTGCGGCAGTCAGATCGAGCACTGCGGTGCGGACCTCGTAGTCGATGCGACCCCGCAGATCCTCGAGTTTCGAGCGCGCCTGCTTCAATTGCGCATCGGATTCCAGAACGTCGCCGTGAGTGCGATTGCCCGCGAAAATGGGGATCGTCACCCCGCCCGTCACCTGCCAGGTCCCATTCGACTGCGACGGTGTAACTCCGATTGCGCCATAGTTCGCATTGAAGTCGACCGTTGGGTAATGCCCTGCGAAAGCAGCGCGTTTGGCGAGTTCGGCGGATCGAACTTGCGCTTGCGCCGCCTGATAATCCGCACGATTCGCATACGCTCGCGTCAGGTAGGCCTCCAACGATTGCGGCATCAGCTCCTGATACGGAGCTTTCTCGGTAAGAACGAACTCCTGTCCGGGAGGAAGCCCAATGATGCGCGCGAGACTCAGTCTCTGCTTCGCCAAGTCGTTGCGAGCCACAATCAGCTGCTGCTGCCGATTTTGAAGTTCCACCTGGGAACGAAGGGCATCGATCGCCGGACTGACTCCTGCCTTCTGCTGATCGGTTGTCTTCGTGGAAAGCGCCTGAGCGCTCTGCACTTGCGCCTCAGCGGTTTCCACGCGCGCAGCGGCTGCGATCGCTTGCAGATAAGAGTTGCCCACCGCTAGTACCACCATCTCGCGGGCATCTTTGTAGGTGAAGCGGGCCGCCTTCAGACCTTCATTGGCGGCACGCTCCCGATTGATACTCTGGACGTTCAGCAGCGACTGGCTTAACGAAGCACGGGCATCGAAAAAATTGAAGGCCGGAACAAGCCGGGGAAGCGAAGTTGTCGAAGATCCCGGTGCGGACAGCAGCGGAAATAATTTGTTGAAGCCGAGCGCCGCTAAGCTCTGCGTCTGCGCATCTTCGATCACGCGACCGCTCACATTAGGCAACAGGTCGCTGAGTTCCTTCCATTTCTGTCCCCGAGCTTGCTCGGTCTGATCCGACGCCAAGAGCAGTCCCAGGTTGTTGCGCAAACCGCGGTCGATGGCTTCCTTGAAGTCGATTTGCAGAACCTCGGCCGTTGCCTTGCCCTCTGGAGCGCTGCCCAGGAAAGGATTCTCCGATCCCGGCAGGGTCACCGAAGGAGTCGCAGGCGTACCGGGCGTTTGCGCCCATACGACAAAACTGGCGGACAGGAGAAAAATGCAGAAGAAGAAAGGAAAACGAAAGTCTCTATCAGTCTGGCTCATTATCGGGGGATGGAACATCGCGTCATGTTGTGCAATATCGTCTGTGGCCTTGTCTTCAATCCTGACATAACTGTTGAGATTGGATTCGTGGGTGAGACGGTGCGATGCAAAACCATTCAGGTGCAAGTCGGGGGGCATTAGGTTGCATCCTTCATGCGTGCAACAGGATATAAGGTGAGACCTAGAAGCTTACCAAGATGGGAGCCACATCGGAAGGCCAATGGCTTCGGTACTTTGCTGCAGTGCACTTTCGGGCATTAAAGTAATCCAAGTAATCATCGTCAGGGGATCGGAAATGAGTCGAATTGTTAAGTTTCTTGGCGTTGTCGTCCTACTCAGCACCGCCGTTTTGGCCGTCGGGCAAAGCAATTCCACTCCATCGGAACGCAAGGTCAGTTCTCGCGTGGCACCCGCTTATCCGGAACTGGCCCGAAGAATGCATCTGCAAGGTGTAGTAAAGATTGAGGCTGTAGTTCGCCCTAATGGGACGGTGAAATCCACCCGAGTTCTGGGCGGAAATCCCGTGCTGGTCGATGCCGCGAATGACGCGGTATCGAAATGGAAGTTTGAGGCTGCGCCCTCGGAGACTACCGAGGTGGTGCAACTCACTTTCACTCCGCAGTAGTCGGCAACTCCGTTATCCGAATCGCGAACTTTGATACTCCCGAAGCAGTAGTTCGCATACATGACCTAGGTCATCTTGAACAAAGATGACGTTCGGTCCAACCTTGAGTGAGGCTCTTAAGCTTTCAAAGAACGGAACGTATTGGAATGAGTCAGACAGGGACCGACTGGACGCGCATATTATCGGATCCAGACCTGGTCCGGCACGTTGGCAAACTGCTGCAGGCCTATCGCGAAGCCCCGCCCGAAAAGCGGGAAGGGGCGTTGGTCGAGGCGATGCGGCAAATTAAGGCTGAAGCGTCGACGGGTAAAGGCTCGACCAAGGAAGCGGTTCCCCAGCGAAAGTCGGAGCACCCTCAGCCTCTTCCTACGCCAGCGACGGCACCCCCGTTCGAAGCTGACCTGTTTCGACCAAATTTCGGAAGTGACCGCCGACGCCACCCGCGAATCAAATGCTTCGTAGCGGTGGAGTTGAGAGTCGAAGAAGTCGCCACACCGATCTGGGGCAACCTATCGAACACCAGCGTGGGTGGATGCCTGGTAGAGACCGCCAGCCCAGTGAAACCGGGAGCGAAGGTCGACATCGGACTGTGGGTACCGAACGGAAAGATCTGGGTCAAAGGATTTGCCCTCAGCGGCGTCGTGACTCGCAGCGCGGCCGCCAACGGCGTCAGAGTTCGGTTTGACGGTCTGGCTCCCGCCGAGCGCGATAGCTTGCGGCAATTCCTCAAGTTCGTGCAAGAAACCACGCGCGCCTCGCGCAGTGAAAGCGAATATCTCCAACTTCTCAAGTAGCCTTCCGCCCGAAGCGATCCCAATTGAATCGTTGCAAATCCCTACCGCTTTTCCCACACCTTTAATCCACGATCCCCGTGGAAATTGATACACTTTTGGCGATTGAACCCTTTCTCTCACTGGGAACTCTAAATCAGGTACAGGCCAATTCGTCGGGCGGCGTTGGTCCGGCGGCGATATAGGAGAGAGTTGCATGGTGGCAAGTGAGCAGGTATTAGCGACGGGACAGCAGTTGGAGACCTTGTGTATCAATACGATCCGAACACTGGCGATCGATGCCGTTCAGCAGGCGAACTCGGGCCATCCCGGCGCCCCGATGGGACTGGCGCCGGTGACCTATTGCCTGTGGCAGGAGTTTCTGCGCTACGATCCCGCCGATCCGACCTGGATCAATCGCGATCGTTTCGTACTGTCGAACGGCCATGCCTCGATGCTCCTGTACGCCATGCTGTATTTGGCTGAGGTGCGGAACGTCGAAGGTTTGCAGGTCACTAAGGACCTCGCGGTTTCTCTGGACGATATCAAGCACTTCCGTCAACTGGGCAGCCGCACGCCGGGGCATCCGGAATCGCATATCACTTCTGGAGTTGAGACAACGACGGGACCGCTTGGTCAGGGAGTGGGCAACAGCGTCGGCATGGCGATCGCCGCGGACTGGTACGCCGCCAACTTCAATCGCCCCGGCTCTGAAATTTTCAATTACAACGTGTACGCGCTGTGCAGCGATGGCGACCTGATGGAAGGCATTGGAGGCGAAGCCGCTTCTCTGGCCGGACACCTCAAGCTCTCGAATCTGTGTTGGATCTACGACCACAACTCAATCACCCTTGATGGCCCCGCCGACTGGTCGTTCAGCGAAGATGTTGCGACCCGCTTCGTCGGCTACCAGTGGAACGTGACCCGTGTTTCCGATGCGAATGATTTGACCATGCTGGCGCGAGCCTTCGAAACTTTCAAGAAGACGACGGACCGTCCCACGCTGATCATCGTGGATAGTCACATTGGTTATGGTTCCCCGCACAAGCAGGATACGAACGCAGCGCACGGCGAACCGCTCGGCGAAGACGAAGTAAAGCTGGTCAAGAAATTCTATGGCTGGCCCGAAGATGCGAAATTTCTGGTGCCGGATGGAGTTCGCGAGCATTTCCGCGATGGCATCGGAAAGCGGGGCGCCGACCTGCGCGCCAAGTGGTCCCAGTCTTTCGCCGATTACAAACAAAAGTATCCAGAATTGGCGGAGCGCCTGCGGATGATTCAGCACCGCGAACTGCCGGACGGGTGGGACAAGAACCTGCCTACGTTCCCCGCCGACCCGAAGGGAGTGGCAACGCGTGAGAGTTCAGGGAAAGTCCTGAACGCGGTGGCGCAAAGCGTTCCTTGGGTCATTGGCGGATCGGCCGACCTGGCAACTTCCAACAAGACGACGCTCAAGTTCGAAGGGGCGGGGGGAGACTTCAGTTCCGGAAATCGTGCGGGGCGCAACCTGCACTTCGGCGTGCGCGAACACGCGATGGCCGCCGCTGTGAATGGGATGAGCGTGTCTTATTTGCGAGCATTTGGCGCGACGTTCTTCAATTTCAGCGACTATTGCCGCGCCAGCATTCGACTGGCGGCCCTTATGGAGACTCCGTCCATTTTCGTGTTCACGCATGATTCCATCGGGGTCGGTGAGGATGGACCGACGCACCAGCCCATCGAACAACTGGCCTCGTTGCGCGCAATGCCGAATTTGTTGGTGCTGCGGCCGGGCGACGCCAACGAAGTCGTCGAGGCATGGAAGATCATCGCGCAATCGAAGCACGCTCCGGCGGCTTTAGTACTTTCCCGGCAGAACATCCCGACTCTGGATCGGACCAAGTATGCCGCGGCGTCCGGCACGGCCAAAGGCGCTTACATACTGGCCGACGCACCGGGCGGAAAGCCCGAGGTCATTCTGATGGGTACGGGCAGCGAGCTCTCCCTTTGCGTCGACGCCTACGAAAAACTGAAAGCCGAAGGCATCAACGCACGTGTGGTGAGTATGCCTTGCTGGAAACTGTTTGAGGAGCAGGATGCAGCTTACAAAGAGAGCGTTCTGCCTTCGAACGTAACCGCGCGTGTTTCCGTCGAGATGGCCGCCACTTTCGGGTGGGAGCGCTATGTTGGCTTGAAGGGACGGATGATTGGCATGCACCGCTTCGGAGCCTCGGCGCCACTCAAAGATCTGCTGAAATATTTTGGTTTCACCGTGGACAAAGTCGTGGCCGAAGCGCGCGCGACTCTGGGGAAATAACAGAAAGTAACTTCAACCGACTCGGCGGTTTCGGTCATCCAACCTTTGTGGAGGGCATCATGCAGCCAACTGGAGTTCTGGAAAGCTCGAAAGCAACCAAGAATCCCCTTCAAGAGTTGCTCAATTATGGTCAGTCGATGTGGCTCGACTACATCCGGCGTAACTTGTTTACCACGGGGAAACTCAATCAGATGATTGAGAACGACGGCCTGCGAGGGATGACCTCGAATCCGGCGATTTTTGAAAAGGCCATCGGCGAGAGTTCCCTTTACGACGACATCCTGGAATCTCTTGCCCACCGCACCGACCTTGACGCGAAGGGCCGATTTGAACAGATCGCCATCCGTGACATTCAGGATGCGGCGAACTCGCTGGCCGGCGTTTATCAGTCGTCGGGTTTCCATGATGGCTATGTCAGTCTGGAAGTTTCTCCGCTTCTGGCGCGCGACACGCAAGGGACGATTGAAGAAGCGCGCCGCTTGTGGAAGACCGTCGACCGCGAGAACGTCATGATCAAGGTGCCCGGAACCGCCGAAGGAATTCCCGCGATCCGGCAACTGATCGGCGAAGGCATCAACATCAATGTGACCCTGCTTTTCGCGCAGGAAGTGTACGAGAAAGTCGCCCACGCTTACATCGATGGATTAGAAGCGCTGGCTGCCCGTCGCGGCGATTTAAAAAAGATGGCGGGAGTCGCGAGCTTTTTCATCAGCCGCATCGACACGCTGATCGATGCCAGGCTTGAGGAAAAAATCAAGAACAGTTCGGATCCAAACCAGCAGGCGCTCTATAAGAGTCTGCTCGGCAAGGTGGCCATCGCCAACGGCAAACTGACCTACCAGAAATATCAGAATATTTTCAGTGGACCTCGTTGGGATGCACTCGCCGCCAAGGGCGCACAGACGCAGCGCGTTCTGTGGGCCAGCACCAGCACGAAAAATCCTCATTATCGCGACGTGATCTACGTGGAAGAACTCATCGGGCCTAACACTGTGAACACGATGCCTCCGGCGACGATCGATGCCTTCCGCGATCACGGCAAACTGCGCAACAGCCTGACCGAAGACCTCGCCGGGGCGCAAAAAACAATGGATGATCTTGCTCGTGCCGGCATTTCGATGAAAGAAGTCACCGACAAACTCACTGACGACGGCGTCAAGTTGTTCGCCGACGCGTTTGACAAACTGCTGGCTGCAGTCGAAAAGAGCACCAAAGCCAAAGGATAGATTGTGAGCGAACTGAACACCGTGAGCGAGTTGGAGAGTTCCCTGCCCGAACCGCTGGCGTCGAAAGTGAAAGCGATTGCAACCGAATGGCAGTCGGGCGGCAAGATGCAAAAGTTGTGGAGCCGTGACGCCTCACTATGGACCGGTTCCGATGAATCAAGCTGGCTGGGCTGGCTCGATATCGTCGACGAGCAGGTTGCGCACCAGGACCAACTGCAGAAGATCGCCAAGGAAGTTCAGTTGCGCGGATTTCAGCATGTGCTGTTACTAGGCATGGGCGGATCGAGTCTGTGTCCCGAAGTGCTGCGGATGACCTTCGGACGCATCACGCACTTCCCCACCCTGCACGTTCTGGACTCAACCGACCCGGCCCAGGTCAAAGCATTTGAGCATTTGATCGACTTCAACAAGACGCTCTTCATCGTTTCCAGCAAATCCGGCAGCACACTCGAGCCGAACATCTTCAAGCAGTATTTCTTTGAGCGCGCAAAGCAGGTAGTCGGCATCACCAAGGCCGGCAGCCACTTCATGGCAATCACCGATCCGGGATCGAAGATGCAGCAGGTGGCGGAATCCGATCGCTTCCTGCATATCTTCTTTGGCCTGCCATCGATCGGAGGACGCTACTCCGCTCTTTCGAATTTCGGTATGGTCCCGGCCGCAGTGATGGGAGTCGACACGAAGAAGTTTCTCAGCCGCACAGCGGACATGGTGAGAGCTTGCGGCGCCGGAGTTGCGGTTGAGGAGAATCCCGGAGCGAGCCTAGGAATCATACTCGGGACCGCTGCGGTTTCCGGACGCGACAAGGTCACGCTTATAACTTCGCCGGGCATTTCGGATTTGGGCGCGTGGCTCGAGCAACTGCTCGCTGAGTCCACGGGAAAGATCGGCAAAGGAATCATTCCCGTGGATCGGGAACATCTGGCATCGCCCGATATCTACGGAAACGACCGCGTGTTTGTGTACGTGCGTTTGGAGTCGGCTCCCAGCGCCGATCAAGATGCGAAGGTCGCTGCCATTGAGAAGGCGGGCCATCCGGTCGTTCGGATTGCGATGGCTGACACCTACGACTTGGGAGCGGAGTTCTTCCGTTGGGAGATCGCAACGGCCGTCGCCGGAGCGATCATCGGGATTAATGCCTTCAACCAGCCCGACGTGGAAGCCAGCAAGGTCGCAACGCGCAACTTAACGTCGGAATACGAAAAGACTGGATCGCTGCCGGCCGAGAAACCAGTTGCCGAAGACAACGGAATCAAACTATTCACAGATGAAAAGAACGCGGCGGATTTAGCTAAAGCAGCGGGTAACGATCACTCGGTCGCCGGGTATTTGAAGGCTCACATGGCGCGCATCCATGCCGGGGACTATTTCGCCGTGCTCGGCTACATCCAGATGAATGACGAGCATGAGAGCGCACTTCAGGCCGTCCGGCACACAGTGCGCGATTCCAGGCACGTCGCCACATGTCTCGGGTTTGGTCCGCGGTTCCTGCATTCCACGGGACAGGCGTACAAGGGTGGCCCAAACTCAGGCGTGTTTCTGCAAATCACCTGCGACGATGCGGTCGAGTTGCCGGTTCCCGGACAAAAATATACGTTCGGCGTTGTGAAAGCGGCGCAGGCGCGAGGAGACTTCCAGGTACTGGCCGATCGCGGGCGACGCGCCCTCCGTGTGCATCTTGGCAAGGATTTGAAAGTGGCACTAGCAACGCTGCAATCCATGGTTCAGAAAGCGCTACAAGGCTAGGAGCAAGCATGCAATTGGGAATGGTGGGACTGGGGAAGATGGGCGCCAATATGACGCGCCGCCTAATGCGCGGCGGCCATCAATTGGTGGTCTCGGATTTAAGCGCAGACGCGGTGAAACACCTGGCAGGAGAAGGCGCCACCGGTTCTTCTTCTTTGGAAGACTTGATTGCAAAGCTCAACCCGCCCCGCGCAGTGTGGATTATGGTTCCAGCGGGCGGCCCGACGGAGCAAACCGTGCAGAGGCTCGCCAAGAGCCTGCAAGCCGGCGACGCCATCATCGACGGCGGCAACTCTTATTTCAAAGATGACGTGCGCCGCGCCAAGGAACTTGCCGGTAAGGGAATTCACTACATCGACGTCGGCACCAGCGGCGGCGTGTGGGGTCTCGAGCGCGGCTACTGCATGATGATTGGCGGACCAGACGAATCAGTTCAGCGCCTCGATCCTATCTTTAAGACACTCGCTCCAGGACGTGGAGATATTCCTCGCACACCCGGCCGCGAAAAGCTTGGCGGCACGGCAGAGGAAGGTTACATCCACTGCGGGCCCACCGGCTCCGGCCACTTCGTGAAAATGGTGCACAACGGAATTGAGTACGGCATCATGCAGGCATACGCAGAGGGCTTCGACATTTTCAAAAATGCCACCAGCAAGGAATTACCCGAAGACCTCCGGTTCGATCTGAATTTGCCGGACATTGCCGAAGTCTGGCGGCGCGGCAGCGTGGTCAGTTCATGGCTGCTCGATCTGACAGCGATGGCCCTGACAGAGAATCCCACGCTTTCCGAGTACGAAGGCTACGTACAGGATTCGGGCGAGGGCCGCTGGACGATTCAGGCGGCAATCGAAGAAGCGGTTCCGGCGGATGTACTGACCGCCGCACTGTATGTACGCTTCCGCTCGCGCCAGCAGCACACGTTCGCCGAAAAGATGCTCTCAGCGATGCGCCAGAAATTTGGCGGACACGTCGAGGCCGGTGGTTCCAAAGAGAAGAAGAGCGCATAGCTGACCTAGCTCGGTGAACAGATAGGGGACTGATTTCGATGGCTCAAGTAGCAGAACAGCCCACAGCAACTCCACCACGCATTGGTAAGCAGGGAGATCCTTGCGTCATGGTAATTTTCGGCGCCGCCGGAGACCTCACTGGACGCCTGCTGCTCCCGGCGCTATATAACCTCGCGCGAGCTTCCTTGCTCTCACGCGAATTTGCTGTGGTCGGCGTGGCGCGCGCCCAAATGTCCAATGAAGAATTCCGCAAGAGGATTCACGACGATATCAAGGATTACTGCGGGGAGTGCGTCGACGACGATCTGTGGGAATGGTTCGCGCGCCGCTTCTATTACTTCACCGGCGATTTCAACGACGACGGCCTTTACCCGAAACTGAAAGATTTCCTGAACAAAATCGACCAGGAGCACTCGACCCATCAGAACGTTTTCTATTACATGGCCACTGCGCCCAGTTTCTTCGGTCCCATTGTCGAGCAACTGGCGAAAAACGGGCTGATGGAGCAGAACGGCGACCATTGGCGGCGCGTGGTTATTGAGAAACCTTTCGGCCACGATCTGGAATCCGCCAAGGCGCTCAACCAGCAGCTGGCGAAACTTGCTGACGAAAAACAGATTTACCGCATTGACCATTACCTGGGGAAAGAAACGGTCCAGAACATTTTGGCCTTCCGTTTTGCCAATGGAATTTTCGAGCCAGTCTGGAATCGCCGCTATATCGATCACGTGCAGATTTCGGTCGCCGAGGTGGTAGGCGTCGAAGGGCGTGGAAGCTATTTCGATCATGCCGGATCGCTGCGCGACATGGTGCCCAACCATATCATGCAGTTGATTTCACTGACGGCGATGGAACCGCCAATCTCGTTCGATGCCAATGCGGTGCGCGATGAACAAGCGAAGATTCTGCATGCCATTCAGCCGATGAGCGATGAAGAAGTCCTGAGCCGCACGATTCGCGGCCAATATGGAGATGGCACTGAGGACGGAAAACGCGTTGCCGCCTACAGGTCCGAGCCGGATGTTGCTCCCGAGTCTCGTACGGAGACGTTCGTCGCAATGAAGCTGTCGATCGACAACTGGAGATGGGCCGACGTGCCCTTCTACCTGCGCACCGGCAAGCGCATGCCGGTACGCAACACGCATATCGTGATACAGTTCCGACGGGCGCCATTTGTGCTGTTTCGCGACACGCCCGTCGAGCACTTGATGCCGAACCAACTGGTACTGCATATCCAGCCAGAAGAAGGCATCTCGCTGCAATTTGCCGCTAAGGTTCCGGGGCCGGTGATGCGGCTTGGAACCGTCGACATGAATTTCGAATATCAGGAATATTTCGGGAAGCAACCAAGCACGGGCTACGAGCGCCTGCTGCATGATTGCATGATCGGCGACCAGACCTTGTTTCAGCGCGCCGACATGGTTGAGGCCGGATGGTCAGTGGTCAATCCGGTACTCGATCTGTGGAAGGCGCTGCCGCCGCGCAACTTCCCGAACTACGCCTCGGGGACATGGGGACCGAAGGAGGCCGACGAACTACTCGAACGCGACGGCCGCCGCTGGAGGAATTTCGAGAAATGATTCTGGCCGGCGATATTGGTGGAACCAACGCAAGGCTGGCTTATTTTCAACCGCAGAACGGGCACTTACGGCTCGTCTCCGAAAAAGTTTTCCCAAGCCGCGAGCACAGCGAACTCGGAGAAATCGTCAACAAGTTCCTTGACGGCTCTTCAACCAAGCCCGAAGTTGCCTGCTTTGGCATTGCAGGCCCTGTGCGAAATGGGCGAGTCGAGACGTCGAACCTTCCCTGGATTATCGAACAATCGCGTCTTGCCAAGCAGATTCACCTACCGGCCACGCTTCTCATCAACGATCTGGAAGCGAACGCATGGGGAATTGGCGGGCTCGGCGCGCACGACCTCGTGCCGCTGAATGAAGTCAGCGGTCCGGCCATTGGGAACCAGGCAGTTGTGGCGCCCGGCACCGGATTGGGTGAGGCTGGATTGTTCTGGGATGGGAGCAAACACCATGTCTTCGCCTGCGAAGGAGGACACACCGACTTTGCCCCTCAAGGCGAGTTGCAGATCGAACTGCTTCGCTCTCTGGAGGCGCGATTCGGCCATGTGAGTTACGAGCGGATCCTGTCCGGCCCCGGCCTGGTTAACGTCTATGAATTCCTTCGCGATAAGAAATGCGGGCAGGAATCCCCGGAATTCGCCGCCCAGATGAAAGCGGCTGATCCGGCCGCGGTGATTTCGCGCGCCGCTTTAGACGGATCTTCTCCACTGGCCGAAAAAGCGCTGGATATTTGGATTTCTGTGTATGGCGCGGAGGCCTCCAATCTTGCGCTGAAGACCATGGCGACGGGCGGTCTGTTCCTGGCCGGCGGCATCTCTCCCAAGATTCTTCCCAAGCTGCAAGGGCCGTTGTTCATGCGAGCATTTCTGGAGAAAGGCCGCCTGCGCCCGTTGATTGAATCGATCCCGGTTCAGGTGGTCGTAAATGATAAGGCGGGATTGCTTGGAGCTGCGCGCTGTGCTGCGGCGCGCTCACACCACGGCTAGGGTGCCGCAAGTCACGAGGTGAATGCTTGAAGTCTGCCCCGGATATTCGGATCTTGACCACACCACAAGAATTGTTCGCCGCTGCGGCGGAAGACGTTGTGCGGGCGGCGGCGGAATCGGTCGCGCAGCGCGGGCGGTTCATGATCGCTCTGTCCGGAGGCTCCACTCCAAGGAGTCTCTTTCAACTTCTGGCCACGAACGCGCGCGCAACCTTCCCATGGGATCAGACCCTTTTTTTCTGGAGCGACGAGCGCCACGTTCCTCCCGATGATCCCGAGAGCAACTACCGCATGGCGAATGAGGCCATGCTATCGAAGATTCCGGTGGCGCCCGGCAACGTATTCCGCGTCCCGGCCGAGAATCCAGATGCTGCCGCAGCCGCGAGCGCTTACGAGCAGACTCTGCGAAAAGCTTTCTCAGTCGACGGAGACAGGGTTCCGCAATTTGACCTGATTCTTCTCGGCATGGGCCCTGACGGGCACACCGCTTCGTTATTCCCGGAAACGACGGGATTGCAGGAGAAATCCAAACTCGTCATCGCCAACTGGGTGGAAAAGTTCAAGACTCACCGGATTACCTTCACGCTCCCTCTGCTGAACTCCGCGAGAAGCGTGATGTTCCTGGTCAGCGGTACAGACAAGGCGCCCGCCCTTAAGGAAGTTTTGCAAGGAAGTGCCAGTGGAGATCAGTATCCGGCGAAACTGATTCAGCCCGATCCAGGCAGTCTGATTTGGTTGGTCGATCGTGCGGCGGCTAGCGGTTTATCTAGCTAATCGCTACGGCCGAGCAGGCTATCCCCGCCAGTCGCAGATTTCTTTCAGCCCCTTCCCGCGAGCGTGCTCGAACAGGCGC
>Ga0335070_10000897_pt1 | contig 34110 bp, 30 predicted proteins | sample Lox_Sample_13_FD_206722 | JGI IMG/M metagenome (GOLD analysis project Ga0335070, IMG submission 206722) | Soil microbial communities from Loxahatchee National Wildlife Refuge, Florida, United States - Lox_Sample_1.3 | ecosystem: Environmental > Terrestrial > Soil > Wetlands | place: USA... | reverse complement strand
ATGATGTCGATACGGAAAAATTCGTCCTGGCATACACTTTGAGACAGGTGATGACGAAAGCCAGCCAGGTGATCGCCGACGACATCAAGAAAATCCGGGAAGATTACCTGGCCAAAGTTCAAAAAAGTTCCTCCTGAGGGGGCGGAATTTTGCCATCTGGATTCGCCTCGATACCGAGGCAACTCAGTTTATTGCAACCCGACCGGATTTTTTACTGGTACTTTATGGAGGCACGATGGAAAAAAACGTTCCGACTGGAGCCGGATCGCAAAGGTGATCGAGAGGTTGATGGTAAAAAAGTAGGCTGCCTTTTATTATCGGTACCAAATCTGTCCTCCGATTTAGCGCAGGAGAAAATTCCATGGAAGCGAATATCCCCAAGTGGCTGGAATGGGCGCGCGAGATCCAGGCCCTGTGCCAGACCGGCCTGACCTACACCCAGGACATCTTCGACATCCACCGCTACCAGCGCATGCGGGAAATTGCCGCCGAAATCGTCCACAGCCAGGGCGGGGTCCCGAAGGAGACCGTCCTGGAAGACTTCCAGTTCCAGCTCGGCTACGCCACCCCCAAGGTCGACGTGCGCGCCGCGGTGATTCGGGATGGAAAGATCCTGATGGTGCAGGAGGGCTCCGACCACGGCTGGTCCCTGCCCGGCGGATGGGCGGACGTCGGCGTCCCGCCTTCCCGCATGGTGGCGCGCGAGGTTTGGGAGGAGAGCGGTTTGAAGGTGAAGGCGGAAAAGCTGATCGGCGTCTATGACACCAACTTTTATCCTTATGCCCCGCCGCAGTTCTACCATGTCTGCAAGTTGCTTTTCCTGTGCACGCTCAGCGGGGGCCGGCCGCGGCCCGGCGACGACATCCTGGCCGTCGATTTCTTCGACCCGAAAAAGCCGCCCTCCCTGTCCACCACACGCACCAACAAGAAGATGCTCGCCGAAGTCTTCACCCATCTTGAGCATCCCGACCTGCCGACGCATTTCGACTAGCATATGAAGCCTGCCCTTGCCATTCCTTACTACGACCCGACCGGGCGGCTGTTTCCCCACCTGCGGGCCATCCTCCCTGCCCTGAAGGAGCATTTCGACCGCGCTTATCTTTGTCCGCCCGCCTCCACCCGGCGGCATGCCGGACTTATGCAGTTCCTTCAAGCGGATGATTTTTTCACCCTCTTCCCCTGGGATCCCGATGGGCCGATCGGCGACTGTTTTGCCTTTCTCTACCGCCAGGCGGCGCAGGCCGCGCCTCCCGACCAGCCGCTGCACCTGTGCTTCCTCGACCGGCTGTCGTTTGCGCTCGAGGGGAAATATCATGACCGCTTCCTGGCGGACGTGAATGCCCTGACCGCTGCCGACCTGCCGCTCATCTTTCAACGCACACCGCTTGCCTGGTCGTCCCATCCGCGCAACTACAGGGAAATCGAGGGCTTTGTCACCACCGTGGGGCGCCTCCTGTTCGGCCGGGAGCTGGATTACGCCTGGTGCCATCTGGTCATCTCTGCTGCCCAGTTGGGGGAGATCATTCCCCGGGTGCACAATCACGACCTCAGCATGGTCGCCGAGATTGTCCTGCAGATCCAGGACCAGGTCAAGACTCGCGAGGTGGACTGGCTGGGCTGGGAGGATCCCCTGGTCCTGTCGCGTGACCCGGGCGAGCTGAAACGCGAAAGGGAGGGCAGCCCCGAAGAGGCTGGGAAACGGCTCGCCTATGCCCTTCCGATGGTCGAGGCCATGCTGCAATTTGCACTCGAGAGGGAGGACAGAACGTGAGATATACCGCCATCCGCCCGCTGCTGTTCCGGCTCGATCCCGAGACGGCCCACCAGCTGACCCTGAAGCTGATCCGGCTGGGGGGGTACCAGCCGTTCCGGGCCATCCTGAATGGCATGTACGCCGCTCCGGAAAAACCGGTGCAGGCATTCGGCCTGACCTTCCGCAACCCGGTCGGGCTGGCGGCCGGGTACGACAAGGATGCCATTGCCTTCCGCGGCCTGGCGGCGCTGGGCTTTGGCCACGTCGAAGTTGGCACGGTAACGCCCCTCCCGCAGTCGGGAAATCCCCGGCCGCGCCTTTTCCGCCTGGTCGAGGACCGGGCGCTGATCAACCGTCTGGGTTTTCCGGGTCAGGGGGCGGAGTTCGTCGCCCGGCAGCTTACCGCGGCGCGGCGCCCGCCGTCTGTCGTCCTGGGCGTCAACCTGGGCAAGAACAAGGACACGCCGCTCGAGGAGGCAGTCGAGGATTACGTCGTTCTCCTGCGCCGCTTCCTGCCGTTGGCCGACTATTTGGTGATCAACGTCAGTTCGCCCAACACGGTCGGGCTGCGCCGCCTGCAGGGGCGCGAGATGCTGGAAGGGCTGCTGGGGCAGATCGCCCGTGAACGCGCTGCACTCGCCCCGGACCTGAGTGGCCGCAAGCCGCTGCTGGTCAAGCTCGCCCCGGACCTTTCCGACGAGGAGCTCGACGATGCCCTGGAGGTCATCCTGCGCACTGGCATGGACGGCGTCATCGCCACCAATACCACCCTGGGGCGCACCGGGCTGCGTTCGGCCCGGCGGGAGGAGGCCGGCGGGTTGAGCGGTGATCCGCTCAGGGTCCGCAGCGAAGCGGTGCTGCGCCGGGTGGTGAAGCGCTTGGACGGACGCCTCCCCGCCGTCAGCGCCGGCGGGATCATGAGCCCCGAGGACGCAAAAACCCGGCTGGAGGCCGGGGCGGCGCTGGTTCAGGTTTATACCGGCCTGGTGTACGCCGGGCCGGGGCTGGTCAAGGATATCCTTCAAAAAGTGTAGAGGCGGCCAGCCGGCCGCCCCTACGATTATTTCACCTATTTCGTTGCCGGCCGCAGCGCGGGGATGGGATGCTCGGCAGGGCTTTTGAAGATATTCGCTGGCAGGGCAAACGGGGTGAAGCTCCCACCGGCGGAGATCAGGGCGTAGTTGATGTAATAGAGCTGGGTGGGGGCCTTGTCCGCCAGGTTGTAATCCTGGTAGCCGAAGGCAACGAAGCTGCCGTCCGGGCTCCAGTGCATGTCGGCGTAGCAGCAGCCCGCGCCGCCCAGGGGCTTCAGCTGTTGGGCAACGTGGGTTTCAAAGTTGTAGACATACTGGTAGCCGTAAGCTTTATTGCGGTAGGCACTGTTCAGCAGGAAAAGGTTGGACTCGTTCCAATCGAAATCGGGGATGCGCGGGTTGTTGGCGTTGTACCCGATCATGTTGAAAAAACTGGCCGGGAAGGTGTCCAGGAGCGCGATCGGTTTGCTGACGTTGATGCAGGGGCTCGCGTCGAAGACGCGCACCAGATCGACCCGGGTGCCGAGACCCACCCCAACAACGCCGATGGCGATTTTGGAGCCGTCGGCCGACCAGCGTATCTGGTAGGTTCCTAGATCGTTGTATTGAAAACAGCCCTTCATGGCGATCAAATTAGCGCGCGTGCGCGCTTTGGACAGGGCGCCCGGGTCGAAGGGCACGACGAACGCCTCGTTGTTCAGGCTGATGGCCACGTTCTTGCCGTCCGGGGAGATCTCGAACGCGTCCAGGGTTTTGGCCTCCGGGAAACAGGCGATCGTGCTGGGCAGGCCCGAGGTCACAAAGCTGACCATCAGGGCGCAGGTCCCTTGAATGTAAACCAGGTTCTGGCCGTCGGGCGTCCAATGCAGGTCACTCTTGGCGGCCCCGTCGTCCGTGAGCTGGCGCAGGTTGCTGCTGTCCACGTTCATGACCCACACGTTCTTGCCGCCCAGGAAGGCGATCTGGTCCGCGCCGCCGAGGACCGGCAGGCCGGAAGCCGCCGTCGTGGGAGTGACGGTTGGGATGAGCGCCTCGGTCGGCTTGGCGGTCGGGTTGCCCTGAGAGGTGGGAAGCTGCGTGGGCGGTACGACCGGCAGGGTGGAGGCGGCCAGCGTGGCGGCGCGCGTCTGGGTGGGAGCGGCGAGGAAGGGGAGGTTGTTCCGGAAGATGAACATGCCGGTCCCGGCGAGGACCAGGACGATGACCGCGGCCCCGACGATGCCCATCCAGGCCGTGGATTTGCGCACCGGCGCGGCGATCTCCGTGGCCAAGGCCTTCTGGTCGCGTTTCGCCATCACCGTCGCCTCCAGCTCTGAAACAGCCTTGGCGCCGGCCTTCTTGGAGACGCGCGTCATCGCCGGGGTCGTTTCCCCGGCCGGAGACGAAGCCGGTGTGGTGAGGTCTGGCAGCTCGCCGCGGGCGATGGCGTCCAGGGCATCGGCCATGGCTTTGACCGTCGGGAAGCGTTCGTCGCGGTTCTTGGCCATGGCCTTCTCGATGACGCCCTCAGTGGCCGCCGGCAGGTCGGGTTTGACGTCCAGGATGTGCGGCACCGGGTCGGTGATGTGCTTGACCACCACGCTCATCGGCGTATCGCCCTGGTAGGGTTGGCGGCCGGTCAGCATCTCGAACAGGATCACGCCCATGCCGTAGATGTCGCTGCGCCCGTCGATGCCCTCACCCTGGGCCTGTTCGGGGCTCATATACGCCGGGGTGCCGACGATGGCGCTCCCGGTGACGTTGGTCTGCGATTCGGAGAGTTTGGCGATGCCGAAGTCCGAGATGTATGGTTCTTCGTTCTGATCGAACAGGATATTGCCGGGTTTGAGATCCCGGTGAATGATGCCTTTGGTGTGCGCCTCGTCCAGGGCGGGGGCCAGGCGTTCGAACAGCCGGGCCACCTCCGTGATCGGGATGGGCCCCTTCTTCAACCGGTCGGAGAGCGAGCCGCCGTTCATGAAACGCATGACGAAGTAAGGCTGGCCGTCCTCCTCGCCGAAGTCGTACACCGGCACGATGGCGGGGTGTTCCAGCATGGCAATAGTCTTGGCCTCGCGCTCGAAGCGGACGCGGAACTGCGGGTCGTGAAGCATCTCGCGCGGCAGGACCTTGATCGCCACCTCGCGCTCGAAGCGTGGGTCGTAGGCCTGGTAGACCGTGGCCATGCCGCCGCGACCGAGCTCCGCCTTGATTTCATACCGTCCGATCTTCTGTGGCTCCATATAACCTGCGACTCCTAAATGATTACGGCTGCTGTTGCCCCACCAACCGGGAAGGGGCTGTTTTTGTGCAGTACCCTGAAGTATAGCAACGGTTAGGGGGAAAAGCAAGAATTTTGGTATAATCTTTTTGCCGCCCCAGTAGCTCAAAAGGACAGAGCAGGGCACTCCTAAGGCCAAGGTTGCGCGTTCAATTCGCGCCTGGGGCACCTCATGCGTCCACCGGCCCGCTCTCCGGACTCAAAAACGGACGAGTGCGACACACTCCGGGGCTTCACCTTACAAAATTCTAATCTTCCTAAAAAAGCACTTGCATTTTTTGGGAAGATAGGGTAATATACTGGTACGAACGTTTGGGTGCCCCCCTCACCCAGACGTTCGTGCTTTAACGGGGAATCTTATGCGCCTCCATCCTTCTGGTTGAAACGGAGAAACCGGTCATGGACGTTCGAATTGCTGTCGTCAGTCTGTGGGCGGAGGACGTCCCGGCCGCAGCCCATTTCTATCGTGACGCGATTGGGCTGTCCCTGCAGACGCATCATTCCGGCGGGCGGCCGCATTTCGACCTGGGCGGTAGTACCTTGACCCTCCTCAAAGGCAGGCCGCTGCCGCCTCAAGACCCACAGCGGAAGGGTTCGGTTCTGTTCCGCTGACATCGGGAACCGCACGGCTAGGGCAGTGCCTTGAAGTGATTGCTCAAGGTGTAAGTGATGTAGTTTTGCCACAGTGCCACCATTGCATCGGTCGGGTAGTCGTGGCTGGCAAACGTTTGTACGATGACGCGGCCGTCCAGGCAGGAGGTGATCAGGCCGTAGTCATGCGTATTGTTTTCCCCGTGGCTTGCCAGAATCACCGCATTCGAGCCCGGGGACAAGCTGACAAAATCGCCGGCATCCCCCGTCCAATAGTTGAGTGACCACTTGAACTGGCCGACTTTATTGGGGGAATTGAAGACCGGACTGTCTGGCATGCTCCAGAACATGCCGTATTCGACCTTGTTGGCCCCGGCCGAGCGATCCCAGTTTTTCTGAAATCCGATGCCGCATTCCTCGAGGAAGGGACTTATTTTGCCCCGGTTGATTTGGTCCAGGTACCACATCTCTGCAACCAGGCCGACTTTCTTGTTGACCTGGTCGTTGATCAAGTCCCAGTACCCCCCGCTGACGGTTTCCCGCATTTCCGCTGCCATGATGATCAAATCCCATGGGGTGTCAGAGGTCAACTTGTCCATGAAAGTCCCCATGGCATCCCCGAGGTAAGTGTAATCTCCGGGCAGAGAAGCAATTGCCGTCTTAACGTAAGGCGTCAGGCTCGGATCTCCGGCAACGTCTTCGTAGACCAGGATCTTGGCCGCATCCATCCTCTTCGCAAGATCAGCAGGCAAGGCGGAATTTGCTGGCGCCGAAGGATTGGTTGCCTGCCCTCTGGCAGCCAAAGTAGCTTGAATCCCGGCGGCGATCTGGGTCTGGACTCCAGAGGAAGGTGAAGTGGTCAACGGTCCAAATCCGCACGCCAGCATCACGAATACCACTACCGATAACAGCGATAGTTTTCCCAGGTTGCTTTTCATCATCATAGCGCCTCCTTACTCAATCTGTGGGAAGGTCGTTTGGCTGCGGATGGGAATCCCTTTTATCGTGGTGAGGGCGGGGGTGCAGCCAGGTTATCCAGCCGCAATCCTTGCCAGAGCTTCCTCCAGGTGGACAATCTCGTCGCGTATATTGTAATGCACCGCGCCGACGCGCACCATCCCGCCGCCCTGCTCGACCCCCAGCCGTTCGGTCACCGCCAGGGCGTAATAGTTCCCATCCCAGACGTAGATGCCTTCCTTCGCCAGCAACTCGGCAACCCGGCGCGGGTGCTTGCCTTCCAGGGTGAAGGCGAAGGTCGGGACGCGCTCGTCCAGGCGGCGGGCTTCGGCGACGCCGTAAAGCCGCAGGCCGGGAACGCGCTCCAGGGTGGAAAGCAGCGCCCGGCTGATCTCGAACTCGTAGGCCCGGATGGCGGTCATGGCTTTCTTGAATTCCAGGCGGCGGCCGGTGTAGCCTTTCTCGCGCAGACCTTCCTCCTGCTCTCCACCGAAGGCCTTGCCGAGCCATTCGAAATATTCCAGCGCGCCGAGCACTCCGGCGATGCCCTCGTGATTCTGCGTGCCGGTCTCCCATTTCCCGGGCGGCTGATTCGTCGCCGGGCGGACCTTGTAGGCTTCCAGCTCGTCGAGCAATTCGTAGCGCCCGTAGAGCGCCGCGGCGTGGGGACCGAAGAACTTGTAGGAGGAGCATACCAGGAAGTCGACGCCCAGGTCCTGGACGTCGAGCGGCCCGTGCGGGGCGTACTGCACCGCGTCCACGTAGACGCGCGCCCCGGCGGCGTGCGCCATTTGGGTGATCTTCCTGACCGGGTTGATCGTCCCGACGGCGTTGGAGGCGCAGCCGAAGGCGACCAGCTTGGGCTTGCGCTCGAAGGCCTTCTCAAACTCGTCCAGCTTCAGAGTGCAGTCTTCCACGTCGAAGTCGATCCAGGTCACCTTGCAGCCGCGATCCTCGGCGACCAGCAGCCAGGGGGAGATGTTGGCGTCGTGATCCAGGCGGGTGACGACGATCTCGTCGCCCGGGCCCAGGGTCCTCGCCAGCGAGCGGCTCAGGTGCAGGGTCAGGGTGGTCATGTTGTTGCCGAAGACGATCTCCTCCGGCCGGGAGGCGTTGAGGAAATCCGCCATGGCGGCGTGGGCCTGCTCTAGGAGCGCATCCGATTGTACGCTGGTGGCGAAGGCGCCGGCGTGGTTGGCGTTGCATTCCAGCAAATAGCGCTGGATGCGCTCCAGGCTGGGGCGGGCGATCTGCGTCCCGCCGGGATTGTCGAAGAAGATCGTCGGGCGATCCAGCGAGGGGAACTGGCTGCGGATGGTTTTCGCATCGAGAGGCATGGGCGGCTCCTGGGCTGAAATGTGGGTTGATTATATCCTGCCTGCCTGTTCGGTGTATTATTATATAATCACAGAAGAAAGGAAGCCATGCAGACACTCGTCAACCTCCTGGACCAGCTGACCGCCGAGGGCGAGCTGGTCGAATCCCTGTCCGACGGGGCCGTGCGCTGCACCGCCTGCGGACACCGCTGCCTGATCCGTGAGGGACGGCGCGGCATCTGCCAGGTGCGCTTCAACCGGGGCGGGAAGCTGCGCGTCCCGTGGGGCTACGTGGCCGCCCTGCAGGCCGACCCGGTGGAGAAGAAGCCCTTCTTCCACGTCCTGCCCGGGGCGACCGCCCTGACCTTCGGCATGCTCGGTTGCGATTTTCATTGCGGGTACTGTTTCACCGGTGAGACGGTGGTGATCACGGATCGCGGCCCGGAAACCTTTGAGAATATTTTTACGGCCATTCCCCGGAGGGATCAGGCCCAGGCTGAGATTGCGTATCCCGATCATATGCAGGCGGTTACAATTTCCGGGGACTTTAACCGCATCCGGGCGGTTTTCCGCCATCCATATAAAGGCAAACTTGCCGTGCTCAAACCGTATTACTTACCGGCGCTGCGCTGCACGCCTGACCACCGCGTTTATGCGACCGATGATCCTGCCGTGCCTCCCCGATTGATGAAGGCCCAAGAGCTGACCTTGAAGCATCATCTTGCCATTCCGCGTCGATATCATTTTTGGAACTGCCGGACGATCGACGTGGCCAAAGAGCTGGAAGGCCATAAAGTTACCCACCGCATTCCATGGGAATTGAAGCCACAGGATTTGCAAACCATACTGCAGGCCAGGTCAGAGGGAAGAACATCGCGCCAGATCGGCTTGATCCTTAAAAAGGATCCGTCTTATATCCGCCATATTCGCGGCAAAGCCGCCCACGGCCGGGTGAAATACGAGACTACAACCGGTTATGTCACGGAAAATGGTCTGCTGCGTTTCCCCAATGAACACCGGCCGGGCATCCCCCAGGAAATCGCCCTAGATGAAAGAATGGCGTTCTTATTGGGGTTTTATTGTGCGGAAGGTTCGGTGGTCGTGGATAAAGCCCGGCCGAATAGTTATTCCTTGAACTTCAGCCTCTCCCCGACTGAGCAGGCCGTCGCGGACAAGATCAAGCTTTTGCTTGCCGAGCTCTTCAACGTGAGTGCCTCTCTTGTCCGTATGCAGACGACTCTAGCCGTGACAACCGGAAAGACCTCGGTTGCATTGCTCTTTATGTCACTGTGCGGCAGAGGCGCGCGGAACAAGAAAGTGCCGCAGTGTATTTTCGATTCTCCTCGAGAGGTAACAGCAGCATTCCTGGAGGCCTATGTTTTAGGCGATGGACATCGCTTTGAGAATGGAAAGATCAGCTGCACCACCGTGTCGCCCGTGCTTGCGCATGGGATTGCCTGGTTGGCGTTGAAAACCGGCCACCTACCTTCCGTTTACGAATCGGAAATGACCGAGGATGCGCTCGTCCAGGGAAGACGGGTTAAGCGTTCCCCGGTTCAATATTCGGTGGTTTGGTACGAAGGCGTTTCTGTCCAGCGCAAGGCGATTGATACCGAAGACTTCCACCTCGTGCCTTTGAAAGAGATCAGCTGCGAGGATTTCAATGGTTTTGTCTATAACATGGAGGTGGAGCAGAATCATAATTATCTGGCCGGCTTTTTCCTGGTATCGAATTGCCAGAACTGGTTGACCTCCCAGGCGGCGCGCGATCCCGCCGCCGACGAGTCGATCTACTCCATTCACCGCATCACCCCCGAGCAGATCGTGGACTACGGGCGGCGGGCCGGGGCGGAGGTGATCGCCTCGTCCTACAACGAGCCGCTCATCACCAGCGAGTGGGCCGTCGGGGTCTTTAAACTGGCCGTCCGGGCGGGGATGAAGTGCGTCTACGTCTCCAACGGGAACGGGACGCCGGAGGTGCTGGACTATTTGCGCCCGTATCTGGCCGGCTACAAGGTGGACTTGAAGTCCATGCAGGACAAGAACTACCGCCAGCTGGGCGGCGTGCTGAAAAACGTCTTGGATACCATCCGGCGGGCGCGCGACCTGGGCCTGTGGGTGGAGGTGGTCACGCTGGTCGTGCCCGGCTTCAACGACAGCAATGACGAATTGTGGGACACGGCCCGCTTCCTGGCCGGGGTCTCGCCGGACATCCCCTGGCACGTGACCGCCTTCCACCAGGATTACAAAATGACCGAGGCGGAGGACACCCCGGCGCGCACCCTGCTGCGCGCCGCCGAGATCGGCCGCGAGGCCGGGCTGCACTACGTCTACGCCGGGAACCTGCCGGGCCGGGTGGATGAGTACGAGGACACGGCCTGCCCCAAGTGCGGCACGGTGCTCGTGCGCCGCACGGGCTATTTGATCCGGGAATACAAGCTCACGCCAAAGGGGACCTGTCCGGAATGCGGCACCGCCATCCCGGGGGTCTGGCCGGCCTGATGCAGATCTGGTATGAGAGGGTTGTGAATTAAGCCAAATCCATGGGCGATCAAAAGGGTGGTCCGCCGGGGGTGATTAATTTGGATATTTTCGCTCATCTATACTTGTATCTCGAGCCTAAATCTTGTACAATGAAAGTGGAACAAATGCCCCTCTTAACCGACCGATGTTCAAGGGAGAAACGCCATGGATATGATTAAGGTGTCCGCAACCTCCCGTACCTCTGCCGTTGCCGGGGCGATCGCGGGGGTGGTGCGTGAGCACAAGCGTGCGGAAGTGCAGGCCATTGGGGCTGGGGCGGTGAATCAGGCGGTCAAGGCTCTGGTCCTGGCTATCGGTTACCTGAAAAGCGACGGCATCAACGTGGTCGCCATTCCGGAATTTGTCGACGTGGAGATCGACGACAAGGTACGCACGGCGGTCAAGATCGTCGTCGAGCCTCGCTAAACCCCCGTTTACCTGACGGTCAAATCTGACATTGCCATGGGGTTGATAGGCGCGCCTGGGGAGCCATATGTTATGATTGCCGTGAGGAATTTGGTCCAGACCATGCTGCGTTGCAAAGGTTCATATGGGGTGTTGGTCCTGATCCTGCTGCTCTTGGGAAGCTGGCTGGGATTCTCCTCGGTCAGCCGGGGGCGCGCCGCGCCGGCGAGGCAGCCCGCTCCGGCGGACCACGTGGTCATCAGCGAGTTCAGGACACGGGGAAAGAATGGGGCGAACGACGAATTTATCGAGTTATTCAATCCTCAAGCCTCGGAGATCGAAATCGGAAACTGGGTAATCAAGAAATCCTCTGGATGCAGCACCACAAACCCAGCCTCCATTGCTACAATCATGCCGGGGAAAGTTCTGTCGGCAGGGCAACATTACTTGTTAGCGAATGCGGCCTTTTGGGGAACCACAACACCGACATTTAGTCCGGTCTTGCCCGTCTCTCCCGACCAGTTTTATGCCAGCTCGTTAGCCGACAATGGCGGAATTGCAATAATCGAAATCGAATCAGACGCAACTACAATCGTGGATCAGGTAGGGATGTGTAGCGAAACCCTGTATCGCGAAAGCAGTGCTCTCCCCACCCTTCCGGCCGACAACGAAGATCGAAGCTATGAACGCCTGCCCGGCGAGTTTTCCGCGCCCGGCTGCTACGACACGGACAATAACTCCAACGACTTTGTGACCCGCATCCCCAGCGCACCGCAGAACCTCACCGGCGATTTAACCGTCTGTGAAGCGCTGCAGCCAAGCGACACACCCACAATTACCGGCACGCCCACGCCGTCCGATACTCCCACCATCACCCCCACCCCGACCGAAACCCCCACGCCGACCGAGACCTTTACCCCCAGTGACACTCCCACCCCCAGTGACACCCCCACGCCGAGCGATACAGCCTCGATCACGTCCACGCCCGTTGCCCCGGCCCATATCGTCATCAGCGAGTTCCGCACCCGCGGTCAAAATGGGAGCAGCGACGAGTTTGTCGAGCTTTACAACCCGACCGGCGCGGCGGTTAACATCGGCGGCTGGATGATCAAGAGATCCATCAGCTGCGGTATGACGGTTTACTATGTGGCCAGCATCCCCTCGGGCACCATCCTGCAGCCCGGGCAGCACTACCTGATCGCCGCAGCCTCGCCGGCTACGCCATCGCCGACCCCGGCTGGCGCGAGCTTTAGCGGCGCCGACCTGACGTATACGACCGCCTCCCTGGCGGACGACGGCGGAATTGCGCTGACCAACTCTGCCGGGACGGTGGTCGACCAGGTCGGGCTGTGCACCGGCACCCATTACCTCGAAGGCACGCCCCTGGTGCCTTTCTCGCCAGCCGACGATTCAATCGACCAGAGCTACGAGCGCAAGCCGGGCGGCGACACCAGCTGCTACGACACCGACAACAATGCCGCCGATTTTGCCCTCATCTCCCCGGCGGAACCCCAGAACAGCTCCGCCACCCCGTTCGTGATATGCAGCGGCGTTGTGACCTACACGCCGACTTTCACGGCGACGAACACCCCCACGCGCACGAAGACGCTTACTCGGACTCCCAGCCTGACCCGCACGCCCTCGCGCACGCGCACCCCTACCTTCCCCCCCACGCCATATAAAAGCGTGATTGTGCTTAACGAGCTCCTGCCTCACCCGCGCAGCGATTGGAATGGCGACGGCACGATCAATGTGGAAGATGAGTATATCGAAGTCATCAATCTTAGCACGGTTTCCTTCCCTTTGACGGGCTGGAGGTTGGACAACGGCAGCGACGGTCCCAGCCCGGCATACACTATTCCGGCTACGACGCTGCTGCCTCGTCAGATCTTGCGCCTCTTGCGCTCCCAGACGGGTGTTGCCTTAAGTGACGGCGGAAGCACCGTGCGCCTGATCGCCTCGAGCGGGCTCATCGCCGACGCCTTCACCTACCCCGTCGTGGAAGCCGCCGACCGGACCTGGTGCCGCTTGCCGGACGGGGACGGCGCCTGGACCTTTGATTGTTCCCCGACCCCGGGCCGGCCCAACGAGCGTTTCGTCCCCGGCGCGCACGGGTCAAGCCCGGCGCCGGTCTCCGGCGATACGGCGATGAACTGCGTCCTGCCGGACAGCGTACCCGCCGCAATTCTGGAGGCCGAATGCGGCTCCCCGGGAGGCGGGATCTGGTTTCAAAAGAACGAGGGGGAGATCTGGCTGAAAGGCCGCTGGAAGTGGGACGTCACCATCTGGTGATGAAAACGGGCGGATCGCTGATCCGCCCGTATCTTTAGCGCCCGCATTGCGCACAGCTTCCGCCGGCGCACCCCTCGCAGCCCGGCCCGGACATCCCCGAAACGGTCTTGCCGCCGCTTTCGGCGAAGAAGACCGAAATCTTGCGTTTGATCTCCTCCCCGCCGCATTTCGTGCAGGCCATGGGCCGGTCCGCCTGGCCTATCGGACGGATGACCTCGAATTCGTGCTTGCAGTTCAGACAGACGTACTCGTAAATCGGCATACTGCTCTCAGTGACCTCAATAAAGGTTCTTCAGGTATCTCCGGGATGAATCTTAGCGCGGAATCGCCCGGCGCGCAAGATAGTCGGCGCGTTGGTTGGCGCGCACGCCGGCGTGCCCGCGCACCCAGCTCCAGCTCACGGCGTGGCGATCCAGGGCGGCATCCAGCGCCTGCCACAAGTCGAGGTTGGCCAGCTTGCCGCCTTTGCGCTTCCAGTTCTTGGCTTTCCAGGCGGGCATCCACTCGGTGATGCCGCGCTGCAGGTATTCGGAGTCGGTAAAAATATCCACCTGCGAGGCTTCCTGCAGGGATTCCAGCGCCCGCAGCGCGGCGGTCAGCTCCATGCGGTTGTTGGTCGTCTCGGCCTCGCCGCCGGTCAGCACCTTCTCCGTCGCCCCGCAGCGCAGGATGGCGGCCCAGCCGCCCGGGCCGGGGTTGGGATCGCAGGCGCCGTCCGTGTAGATGGTCACGCGCGGTCCGCTCATGGGGATTTGCCCAGCTCCTCGGCCATGGCGTCCATCTGTGCCAGGACGTTAGGAATCTTCTCCGCCGCCAGGTTCGTGCGGAAGATGGACAGCGTCCCGTCCTCCAGCAGATAGCGCACCTGACGCCAGGAGGCCAGCTCGGGTGTGTCCTGGGCCAGGTGCAGCAAACCGGCGGCCGCGTCCCACTGGGGCTGGGTGGTGCGGTACGCCTCAAGTGCATCCAGCGCAGAGGTGCGCAGGGGCAGCGACCCGGTCGCCATGATCCACATGACCTGGTTCTCCGGCGACAGCGACCAGCGCACGAACAGCCAGGCGGCCAGTTGTTTCTCGGGCGTCGAGGCCAGCAGGCTGTAGGACGGGCCGTAGGTGACCAGCGCGCCGGACTGCGGGCCGGGGAAGGGGATCACGGTCCAGTCGTCGGGGTTCCTTTCCCGGGACATGGCACCCGCCACCAGCGGGACCTCCGCCAGGTCGCCGCTCATGAAGAGCGCCGCCCGCAGGGCAAACGAGTCGTAGGCGGTCGGCTGGGTCGAGATCCAGGCGCAGTGGTCGTCATACAGCCTTTTGATGTACTGCAGCGCGGCCAGGTTCTGGTCGCTGCGGAAGCGATAGCCGCCCTCCTCGGTCACGCCGCCCCCGAACGCCAGCATCCAGGAAAGCGTCGTCTGCCAGTTGGGGTCCACCACCCAGCCGCCGTAGCCGTCGTTCTGCGGGTCGGCGTCCGTTCGCAAGGAGGCGTTTGCCGCGCAGGCCTGCTGGCGGAACTCGTCGGCATTCGAGGGGGGCAGGCTGAAGCCCAGCTGGTGCGCCCAGGTCTTGTTGTAGAACAGCAGGCGGGCCGATGGTTGTGCCGGGAGGGCCAGCCGGCGACCGTTCACCACGTCCTGCGCCCAGAAAGCCGCCGGCACGTCGGCGATCTCGTTCTCTTTCAGGCCCCAGAGCGGGTCGCCGATGTAGGGATTCAGGTCGACCACCGCGCCGGAGGCATCCCAGGCCAGCACCTGCTCGGGGAGCGTGACGGCCATGTCCGGCGCGCCGCCTGACTTGAGCGCCGCGTTGACCGCCTCGTAAAGGGAGGGATAGTCGCCAAAGTCGGTGCGATTAAGGGTGATGCCCCATTCGTTGGAGTTATTGAACACTGCGGCACGGGAGGCAAAGGCGGCCGCGGCCGGCCCGCTGAAGGCATCCCAGACCTGGAGGCTGAGGCCGCGCAGGGCGGCGGGGTCGATCGTCAGCGGTGTCGTGCGGGTCGGGGTGGCCGAGGGAGTGGGGCTGGTCGTCGCGGTCGCGCTGGGCAGGCGCGTCGGGGTTAGCGTTGCGGTCGCGGTCGGCGAGGGGACCGTGGCGCAGGCCGAGAGCAAGAGCGCGCTGACCAGGAGCAGCGCAAAAAGCGGTGCCTGGGATGGCTTCATCAGAAGATGGTGAAGGGGACGGGGGTGAGAACCAACAGAAAGATGACCAGCATCAGCGCCGCCAGGGTGGTGCGGCGCGGGTCGAGGCGGGTGATCTGGTCGAGCGGCTCGGCGTGGGCGCGCCCCAGGAAGAAGATGATCGCCGCCCACAGCCACCAGCCGGCCCAGAAAAAGCCCAGCAGGAAGGTGATCACCAGCAGGATCGGGAGGATGACGTTGACGCGCTTGCCGAACACGGCGTAGAGCACGTGCCCGCCGTCGAGCTGCCCGGCCGGCACCAGGTTCAGGAAGGTGACGAGCAACCCGGCCCAGCCAGCCATGGCGACGGGGTGCAGCATCACGTCCAGGCCGCCGATCGGGATCGGGCGTCCGGTGAAGATGTAGCGGATCCAGTAGAGCAGGGGCGGGAGGGAGTAGCTCGTCGGGGCGGGCAGGAGCTTGCCCTTGACCAGGTACTTCAATCCCAGATAGAGCAGTGAATTGCCCTCCATCTGGTTCGGGCAGGTATAGCTCTCCCCGACCTGGACGTCGTTGGGGCAGACATCCGCTACTCCGGCTTGTTTGATGAATGTGTTCTGGATCGGCTCGACTTTCGAGAGTCCCAGCCCCAGGAGCAGCACCGGGATGGCGACGACCAGCCCGGCAAGCGGCCCGGCCACGCCGATGTCGAACAGGATGCGCTTGTTCCGGGGACGTTCCTTCATCTGAATAAAGGCACCCATCGTCCCCAGGGGTGGCAGGGGAAAGGGCAGGAAATAGGGCAGGCTGACGGCGGTCTTGTGGTAGCGACCCGTGAAGTAGTGGCCGAACTCGTGGGCCAGCAGGATGCCCAGCAGGCTGGCGGCAAAGGGCCAGCCGACCCAGATGTTTGCCAGCAGGATCCTCATCTGGCCGGAGAAATCCTCCGGCAGGGGACCGCGGTAACTGTAAAGTGCCCCGGCGAAGAGCACGCTCAGCGTCGTTAAGATGAACAGGACGACATTGGTGCTGACGCGCCCCGGCGTCGGGTGGTTGACGCCGGGGATGAGCACGACGGTCTGGCGTCCGTCCTCGATGCGGAAGAGGGGCGTGACCCCGTGCGGGCGCAGCGCTTCGGCGAGCTGGTCGTACGCCTCGGCAGAGTCGAGCAGCAGCTGGCCGTGGTAGCGGACCAGGTAGCCCCGCTGCGGGTCGCCGAGGGTGATGTCATCGTAATGGAAAACCCGGGCGACCAGGGTGTTGAGGATTTCAGGTTGAGGCAATGTCATGGTTGCACCTATAAATTGGGCAGGATCAACAACAGGCGGGAATGGATGGGGGTCGAACCCACCGCGGCCCGCAACGCGACCCGCCACCGGTTTTGAAGACCGGGAAGCCCACCGGGACTTAACCACTCCCGTGGATAAGCATACCCGAAGGGGACGCGATTGGCAAGATACCAAGTGTCCTGGATGAGTTTGTCCCGGGTCGGCCTTTTCCTGGGGTTTTGTCATCCCGGTTCAAAAGATTGCTCGCCGGGCGGGCAAATAAAAAGGCGGCAGGTGCTCCTGCCGCCCTGGATGCGGAGCGCTCTAGTAGCCGCTGTTGGTGAGGCCGCTGGTGATCTGCGAGAAGATGTTGCCAATTTGCGGACCAAGGATAGCGGTGCCGATCCCGAGCAGACACGCAGACAGCAAGGCGAGGATCCCCATGACGAGGCCGGCAATCGCCATGCCCTTGCCTTTTTCGCCGGTCTTGCCTGTCTGGCTCATGCCAAGGAAACCGGTCACCAGGGCTGCGATCGCCAGAAGGCCATCACAGATCGGGCCGGCGACGGGGATGAAAATGGCCACGCAGACTCCGAGAAGACCGACAATCCCTACGATCAGGCTGACGATGGACAGGACGTTCGTCTTTGTTGCGGGCGCGGGGGGCAGTTGCTCGACGGGTGTTTGCATATTCTCTCTCCTTTGGATAAATTTTGCCAAGTATAGCATAGACCAACGCAAAACGACCGTCGGGAAGGAAGGCTCTCCGCGAAATATGTTATCATGATCATCTATCCTTTTAGCCGGGAAGATGAAGGGTGCGATGATTTATCTGCGTTTCTCGATCCCATTGCAGCCAGGGCGGTCCCTGAGAGGTTGGCTGACCTGACAACCATCCAGAGTACAATGGTTTACCCAGGCGGGGCTCGAGGGAATCCATAATGTCGGGCTGCCTGAAAACAACGAAAGGATTGGTCTATGGATACTGCATCCTCGGACGATTTCATTACCCGCTGGAAGAAATACTTTGCAGGTGCTGAGCTGCCAATCTGTTATTTCTACGCTGATGAAGTTCGGGAAGAGGACTTGAAAGAAACAACCGTCCTGGATCGTTGTTTGATAGGAAACCTCAAGCGGGTGCTAGACGGGTTCACCTTTGTCTATGACGCCCGGACGGAAGGTTGTTCGGGAGGCAAACGGTACAGTGGATTTTCGAAAAAACTTCGCCCCAATTTCGAATACTTTCTCTCTTGCGGCATACCCGGCGAGCTGGAAGGGGAGCGCTACAAAAAATCTCCTGCGTTGGTGGAAGAGTACCTGAAGAACCATCCGCCTTTCGAAGCACCCGGAAAATATCTGGTTTTCAAACGCCTGGATAAGATCTCGCGAGATGAGAGGCCATTCGTGGTGATTTTCTTTGCCAACCCGGATGTGCTCTCGGGCCTCTTTGCTCTTGCCAACTACGATCGATCGGATCCCTATGGGGTGATTACGCCGATGGGCTCCGGGTGCGCCTCGATCATCAACTACCCTTTTCTAGAGGCGGGTTCTGAAAATCCGAAGTGCGTATTGGGGATGTTCGACGTTTCTTCCCGCCCCTGCGTGGCGGAGAACAAATTGACCTTTGCGATGCCCATGCGAAGATTTGAACAGATGGTGCTCAACATGGATGAAAGTTTCCTGATCACAAAGTCATGGGAGTTGGTCAAGAAGAGATTATAAGTAGGCCACGAAAAAAACGTGACCTTCCTTGGGGTTATGAATTGGAAAATTCGACTTGAGCCTTCACCCGTAAGGCGGGCGAAAGGCATTCATTTCCCCCGTTGATGAACTCCTGATATTACTGGGACTGGACGGCCTGCAACAATTCCTTGCTTTCCTGAAGCCAGGTCGTCGGGTTTGTGGCGCGCTTGAGGTACCGGATCACCCCGTTTTGGTCTACTATGACGGAGGCGGTGCGTTGGATCCCGATGAAGTTCTTTTCAAGCTCAAAGTGATGATAGACTGCGCGTTCAGGATCGGCCAGGACGGGGAATGGCGTTTTGAGCGCCTCTGCATACCTGCGGACACGATCCGGCGTATCACCGAGAATCACCAGGACCTGCGCACTGGCTTTGACAAACTCATCGTTCATGCGCCCCAACTGGGCGACGTGCGCGCGGCACTGCATTCAGTTGCGTTCACGCACGAAGAACAGGACGACTTTCTTGCCACGATAATCGGAAAGAGCAATCTCGCCACTAATATTTGCTGGGAGTTTGAAATCGGGCGCGGGAGAACCAATTTCCAATTCAGAGTTTGGCATAATAATCCATCCTTGATTTGAAAGAATTATATACCTTGCAAATCGCTTACGAGCGAACCGTATACCCCCAGGTTATGAGAGGCAATCTCAGACAGTCCACTAGCGACTTCCAGGCCACCCGATTTTGGGCAGCATTACGGTCTTCAGTTCCGTGAGTTTCTAAAAGACGAGACTTTTCCATCAACCAGCGACCGCAATAAGAACCGCTTGCGATGTGGGGTTTGCAGGCGGTTGTTTTTTTGAACGGGGTTTCATGCCTGGATTCTGGCGTAGACCTTCACATCCCTTTCCAGCTTTGGGCCAAGCGCATCCGCAGCAATGTCCAGATCGTAATCCGCTTGCAGCCCCAGCCAGAATTGAGGGGAGGTGCCAAAGTAGCGTGCGAGCCGCAAGGCAGTGTCCGCCGTCACGCTGCGCTTCTCCAGGACAATCTCGTTGATCCGGCGCGGATGCACACCGATGTCCAATGCTACGCGACTCTGGCTCAACCCCATCGGCTTGAGAAATTCTTCGAGAAGGACTTCTCCCGGATGCACCGGATGCAGTTTGTTATCTGCCATTTTTGTCTCCTTAGTGATAATCCACGATCTCTACCAGGTAAGCGTCACTGTCGCGCCACTCGAAACAAATTCGCCACTGGTCATTGATGCGAATACTGTACTGGCCGGCCCGATCTCCGGTTAGCTTTTCCAGGCGATTGGCCGGAGGAATACGCAAGTCGTTCAGAGATACGGCGTTATTCAGCATGCGCAATTTTCGTAGCGCAACCTGCTGAATGTCAGGTGGAAATTTACGCGAAGTTTCACGTTGGTAAATATGCCTGGTTTCAGCATCTCTGATGCTCTTGATCACGGAAGAATTATATAGCGCATTGCGCTAAGCGTCAAGCGTTCATGCTTAGATCTCAAAACGATACGACGCTGACACAATCATCCAATGATTGGTCAGCACCACTCGTCGTTTGACCACCGCTTGCGAATTTGCGCCGGGTTTCAACCCATGTTTTTTGCTCAGGGAGGATCGCAGGCAGTTACAGTTTTGACAGCAGGCGGGGTGCTTTCAAAAGTGTTGGTTTCTTTTGGTTGACAGCCTAAGGGAATCTTCCTAAAATTGTGCAGTTCGTAAAATGTTTAGCGAGTAAAACATCTAATCCCTCTGGAAATTTCCCGGGAACATGAAAGGTCCTCCGCGATGAAAGAAAAATCATCCTTGGCCTTAACGCATGAACTGTTCCAGCTCATGAAACGAATTCCTCACTTGAGATTAACCCAAAGCTCCATCAGCGGGTTGACAAGGAGTGCACACGAATTATTAGTTGTTCTGCAGATGAACCTTGACGATGACCATAAGGCGCTGCCCGTTTCTGAAATAAGCAGCCTCTTGCAGATCACGCCTGCCGGGGTGACCCATCTGATCAACCCATTGGAGCAGGCGGGATATATAGAACGCCTGCGAGACCCGAATGACCGGCGCATCGTCCTGATCGGGCTGACAGGCAAAGGGACCAAGGCGGCAGAGACCCTGATCACGGACGTTCAAAAACAACTGATCGGTCTGTTCAATCACCTGGGCGAAGAGGAGAGCACGACATTCGTCCGTTTGATGTCCAGGGCACTCGAGTTTTTCGAGTCGCAATTTGTAAATTGAGAATGTTCAAAGTGAACAGCATTTACTGCTTCTTGCATAAATATCTGAACTTTTTTGTCTCGAATCACTCGCAAATTACGCGACCTTGGTTTAAATATTTACGCAGTACTCTGTAAGTACAGGCAGCAGGCGAAGTAATCATGACCGGCAATAATCAAAACCTCGTCATCCAAATGCAGGATGTCGGAAAAACTTATCAGACGGGGGAAGTTCCGTTTATAGCACTCAAGAATGTCAATATCGATATCGAACAGGGAGAGTTTCTGGGGATTACGGGCAAGTCCGGCGCGGGGAAAACCACCCTGCTCAATATGATCTCCGGAGTAAGCGAATTGACCTCGGGGAGCATCCTGTTCCATTGGGTGGGGGATGAATCGCCTTCCCCACCCATTCCGATCCATAATCTTGATGAGAATAAATTGGCCTTGTGGCGGGGTAAAAACCTCGGCATCATTTACCAATCTTTCGAATTGATGCCCACCCTCAGCCTGGTGGAGAATGTGATGCTGCCGCCGGACTTCTTAGGCGCATACCAGCCCCTGATCAGCAAAAAAAAGGCCCTCGAACTGCTGGAACTGGTCGAAATCGCCGATCATGCCTACAAGATCCCGGCGCACATCTCCGGCGGACAAAAACAGCGCGTCGCCATTGCCCGGGCCCTGGTCAACGATCCGCCCCTGATCATCGCGGATGAACCCACCGGCAATCTGGACAGCGTCACTGCCGAGACCATTTTTCAGATCTTCGAGAAATTGGTTGCCCAGGGAAAAACAATCGTCATGGTGACCCATGATGAGAGTTTTGCCAACCGTTTCTCGCGCCACCTGCAAATTGTGGATGGCGAAGTCAGCAGACCGCCGGAGAACAGGCCTACCCCGGCCGGCAGGCAGGCAACTTCCCCGATCTTGATCTCTGGGAGAGGGCAGGTTTCTGGAGGTTGTGATGAATCTCGCCTTGAGATCAGCTCCGGGCCGGGGATCCCTCCCCGGGAAACGCCGGCCATCGTCCTGCGCGATGTCAAGAAGGTGTACGAGAACGCGGCGGGAAAATTCGTCGCACTGAAATCCATCAATCTACAATTATGCTATGGGCAGTTTATCTCCATCGTGGGGAAATCGGGTTGTGGAAAGTCCACGCTGCTGAACATGATCACGGGCATCGACCATCCTACCTCGGGCGAAGTCCTCATTGGAGGCGAGCCGATCTACAAGATGAGCGAGAGCCAACGCGCCCTCTGGCGCGGGCGGAAGATGGGGGTCGTGTTCCAGTTTTTCCAGCTCCTGCCGACCCTGACGCTTTTGGAAAACACCATGCTTCCGATGGATTACTGTAACCCTTATCCTTTCTACGAACGCCCGGAGCGGGCCATGGAATTGCTCAGGCTGGTAGGCCTGGAGGATCAGGCCCATAAACTTCCCACGGCCGTCTCCAGCGGGCAGCAGCAGTGCGCCGCCATCGCGCGCGCCCTGGCTACCGATCCGTCCATCATCCTGGCGGATGAACCCACCGGCAACTTGGATTCGCGGGCGGCCGATAATGTCCTTCACCTGTTTGAAAACCTGGCGAAGCGCGGCAAGACTGTCTTGATCGTCACGCATGATCCCTCGATCACACAAAGGACAGATCAAACGATCATTCTCTCGGATGGCGAGATCATCGACCAGGCCATCGCGCGGGCACTGCCCTTCCTGTCGCACCCGCAAATGCTGGCAGCCACGAAGCGGGCGCAGAAACGGAAAGTCTCCCCGGGATCGACCATCCTCCAGCAGGGGGAACCGGTCGAGCATTTCTTTATGATCGTGTCCGGGGAGGTGGAAATCGTCGTAAAAAATGAACAGGTCAGGGAAATCCAGCTGGCCCGTTTGGGCCCCGGGCAGTTCTTCGGTGAGGTCGAACTGACCCAGGGTGGGCGCTCGATCGCCAGCGTCAAGGGAGCGGAGGCTGGCGCAGAACTAGCACTCTTGCCCAAGCATATATTCTTTGAACTCATCGACGGCTCTCCGCTAACCCGCCATGCCATTCACGAGACCGCCGCAACCCGACTGGCCGAAAACCGGCGCAGAAGGGCGACCGACCTGTGAACACCGAAATCAAGCCCAATCTCCTGAAGCCCCGCTGGAGCAAGGTTTTCACCGACCTGTGGGAGGATAAAACCCGGACCGGGCTGGTGATTGCCTCCATCGCCGTGGGTGTCTTTGCGATAGGCATGATCATCAGCGCCTATATGATCCTGCGGCAGGATATCAACCGCAGCTATGAGGCCGTCAATCCGCCCAACATCGTCATCCGGACGGATCCTTTCGATAAAGATCTGGTTGCTGCCATTCAAGAGATACCCGGTGTGAAGGACGTGATCGGGCGTCGCCTCATCCAGATCCGGGCAAGGCAAGGGACTGAAGACTGGCAAAGCCTGACGTTGATTGGCCTTTTGGATTTCAAGGGCAATATCAACCACCTTGTTCCCATTGAAGGCGCCCAGTATCCCGGCGACGACGAAGTCCTCATCAGCAAGAATTTGATGTCCAATACCGGCTTTCACGTCGGCGACAACATTGAAATTGAACTACCGGACGGTTTAAAACATCATCTCTCGGTTGTGGGACTCGTCACCGACCAGACAACTTCCAGGCCCGACCCCAGCTCAACGAGTGAAGCCTTTGTCACCATGAAAACGTTGAGATTATTCGGATTGGACAGCACTTACAACCAGCTTTACGTCACAGTCGACGGTGGAAACGATCTCGGGGCCATCGCCAGCGTCGCAGCCGCCATCAAAGATCAGATCAAGCACAGCCAGCGAGTGGTCTATCAGACCGATAAAAAGCTGTCGGACGAACATCCAATGACGAGCACGATCCTGGCGGTGCTCGGGGTCCTGGGCGCGCTGGGCGGTCTGATCACGGTCCTGAGCAGCTCCCTCATCGTGAACACACTGAACGCCTTATTGGCGGAACAGCTCCGCCAGATCGGCATTATGAAGCTGGTGGGGGCGCGCAGCATCCAGATCCTGGGGATGTATTTGACCCTGATCGTCGCCTATGGCTTGATCAGCCTGGTCCTGGCGGTACCGCTGGGAGCCATCGCCGGCTATTCCCTGGCCTGGTTCATCGCCAATCTGCTGGGGGCCGTGTTGCAAGGTTTCCGGATCATCCCTGCGGCTGTCATCGCCCAGATCCTGATCGCCACCTTGATCCCATTAGGCGCCGGTTACTTTCCCGTCCACCACGGGGCCAGAACTAAAATCCAGGAGGCGATCAGCAACTATCGCCCCGGCAACCAGGCTGCACGAAGAAATCTACTTAAGCTCCCCTCCCGGTGGGCCAGCCGGATCTCCCGTCCGATCCTGCTCTCATTTCGAAATACGTTTCGAAAACAGGGACGCCTGCTCCTGACCATCTTCACGCTCACGGTGGCCGGAGCGGTCTTCATTGCTGTGTTCAATGTGCGGGATTCGGTGACCGGCATGATGGGGCATTTGATGCAGCACTTCATGGGGGATATAACGGTGGATTTTTACCAGCCTTACGAGGTCGCCAAGGTTGAGCGTACCCTCCTTGAAATACCGGGTATCAAGGCTGTCGAAGGCTGGGGAGGCACCAGCGGTGAAATCAGGGACGCGAACGATCATCTGGTCACCCGGATCTCCATTGTGGCTCCACCGCAGGATACCCGCTTGCTCCACCCGGAATTTGTAGCCGGCCGTGGGCTCGCACCCGACGAGAAATCTGCAATCGTCGTGTCCGATACGATTTACAAGTTCTATCCGGATTTAAAGCCCGGAGACAGCCTGCTGATCAGACTCTCCGGGAGGCAAACGGAGAAATGGAAAGTGGTGGGAGTATTCCAATTTGTGAACATGCTCGGCGATCCCCTGGCCTACGCAAATTTCGATTTTATTGCGGACGAATTGCATCTGCCGGATCAAGCCGCCTCCTACCGCATCACAACCGAGACGCATGACATCGCCTCTCAACAGTTACTGACCCGGCGCATCTCTGTCTACCTGACAGACAGGAAATTCCTGGTCCAACGCGTGCAGTCTGGGAATATCATCCGTGCAAAGGCGGCGGAGGCGATCAACATCCTGATCACTTTTTTATTGATCATGGCAGTCCTGACGGCGATTGTTGGCAGCATAGGCCTGACCGGCACAATGAGCATCAATGTGCTGGAGCGGACCCGCGAAATCGGTGTGATGAGAACCATCGGAGCGGTTGATATGGCCATCATGCAGTCCGTCATCCTCGAAGGGCTGGTCATCGGCCTGATCACCTGGCTCCTGGCGATCGGTCTGTCCTTCCCCATCAGCTTCCTCCTGCTCAGGATCGTCGGAGAGGCGATGATGGGTTCGGTGATGGCCCTGAGTTTTACACCGCTCGGCATCCTGGTCTGGCTGGGCGTGGTTATTCTCCTTTCCGTTTTTGCCAGCATCATACCCGCCCGCAACGCCGCCCGGCTGACCATCAATGAGGTGCTGGCTTATGAGTAATTTTTGGAATATTCGCTGCATGAGGAAAAATACGTTGGTGAGTCAATGGATACCACCAAAGGAAGGTGAATTATGAAGAAAACAATTTTCAACCTGATGGTATTGGTCGTCATCCTTGCACTGGGATTGAGCGCCTGTGCAAATCAAAAAACACCGAACACACAGGACAATGTCTCTGGTCCGGGTAGCAATACCGCCACATCAACACCCGATACCGGCGTCGGTAGTGGAGCGGCTGCCTCGGGATTCGTGGTTGCGGATCAGCAGGCCAGGATGGCCTTCAAGCTGGGGGGAAATGTCAAGCTCGTTCAGGTAAAGACCGGCGACCAGGTCCAGGCGGGTCAGGTGCTGGTGCAGCTGGACGATGCCTCCCAGCAAATTGCCTTGGAGCAGGCCAACCTGGCCTTGCAGGAGCTGATCTCTCCTGCCGCCCTCGCCGCCGCGCAAAAGCTCGTCGCCCAGGACCAACAGGACCTGACCAACGCCCAATCTAATCTCAACAACCAGATTTACTACAGCACCAATCAGGATGCCATCCAGAATGCCCAGGTCAACGTAACCCTGGCGGATAAAAGCTTGTCCAATGCCCAGAAAGCTTATAACAACACTCCTGGCGACCCGGACAAGGACGCCCGCAAGGCCTACGCCTACCAGAACCTCTACGCCGCCCAGCAGGCCTACAATAACGCCGTTTACAACTTTAACTGGTGGTCGGGCAAACCCAACCAGTACCAGATCGATATGAAGACAGCCCAGGTGGCGCTGGCCAAGGCCAAACTGGCAGAGGACCAGACGCTTGTCTCCGTCCTGGAAGGAGCCCCGGTCCCCAGCGACGCGACCGGCACCGGGATGGTCCAGCTGAGGCAGGCCTGTCTGGCTGTCGACCAGGCCCAGGCCAACCTGGACGCCACCCGCCTGGTCGCGCCATTCGACGGGGAAGTAGGAACCGTCTCGACCAGCATTGGAGATTATATTTCCACCGGCCAAACCATACTGGTCGTCAGCGACACCAAGGATTTGCATGTGGAGACGACCGACCTGAGTGAACGGGATGTCCCCACGGTCAAGGTCGGTCAGGCGGTCACGGTTACCATCAAGGCCCTCCACCAGGATGTCAAGGGAACGGTGAGCGCGATTTCGCCGGTGTCGGATACCCTGGGCGGGGATGTGGTTTACAAGGTTAACATCATCCTGAGCGATATTCCCACTGGCCTGCGCGCCGGGATGAGTGTAGATGTGCAATTCAATCCGGGTCCGTAAGAGGAGCTTGTATAGATGATAAATAGCCGCCGGGTTGTGTCGGAGCCAATATTTATGCGGGTTATCCCTATTTATTTGGTTGTGATGTCTACAAAGTAGCAGTATTCAGCTCTAAACATTTTTGTGGTCTGTGGTTCATTCGAAAACAGCATTCCCGAAACACAGACCGCTTACATCCTTGGAAAAGGCATGTAAGCGGATTTCAGTCGGGGCGCCGGGAATTGAAGAAGGAGAGAAGAACGGCTAAAAAAGGTGTCCGGGTCCGTACTTTTGACCTATCCCGGCGTCAACGGTACGTCTGAACCGGACCTCTTGCACCAAAAGAACTGCCATTATAAAACGGCAGACCTATGATTTTTGTGCAGCATCAGCATACAGGCATATTTTCTTGGATTTGATGAGGTTGGCCGCTTAGGAGGTCGGAATACTCGCCAGGAGCTTGCAGTAAGCCACTGAAGCCTAAGGAGCGATCGTGGCCATATGCCAGGTGAGTTTCTCGAAAGTCAGCAACCAAGTCGGCAGGAAGGTCAGAAGCGTCCCTCCTTGGGGAATGTATCCCCGATCGTAAGACGCAACGAACTTCTGCAGGTTCGGGAAGGCGCCAGCCAGGGTATAAAAACCGGTTAAGGGCTGGCATTCTTTTGACTTTTTTTCCTTCTACGATGACTTATTGTCTTACGGTTTGCTTGCTGTCTTTCTTTTGGAAACCCCAGGGAGGGTATTTATGCTTTGCGAATTCATGGAATCCAGTTTACCGTCCCCAGGATGCCCCCCATGTCATTGAGCACCATCGTCAGACCCGTCCCGTCCGGGTTCATCACGAAGATGCCATTCCCGCTGAAACTGGCGATATGCTGGTTATCCGGCGAGAACGAGCCGTATAAGCCTGGCGCCTGGATGTGGGTGAGTTGTGTCGGCGCTCCGCCAGCGGGCGGGACCGACCACCACTCGGACGGAACACTGTGGGCGGAGGCAACGATTGCGCCGAAGAGCTTGTCCAGCCATGGGGAGGCCGAAGATTGCACCGGGACCGGGGCGCTGAACAGGATCAAGCTGTTATCGGGGGTAATGATTGGCGCGTCGATGATCGTGGGGACTGTCGGTCCGGTGAGGACCACCTGCAGGGGATTGCTGCCGTCAGGATTTGCCAGGAAGAGCTGGTTGGTTCCGTCGTCCGGGTTCTCGGAGACGTAGACCAGGTTGGATGAATCGGCAGACAACCGTGGCCAGTAAGCCTTGTCGATAATTTTCTCGGGCTGGCCGCCCGGGTAAGCCATCCGATAAATTTCAAAAATGGGGTAGTGCTGGTTGGGTTCCTCGGGCGGGAGTGCGTAGTTGGCATGTACGAAGTAAAGGTATTTGCCATCCGGGGACCACGCCGGTTCCAGGTATTGATCGTCTTTCGAGGGAAGTGGAAATAATTGTTGGGGCAGTTGCGACCCGTCTATTGGGAGCACGTAAAGCGCCTGTCCTTGAGATGGTGGAGAGTAGGCCATGACAATCTGTTTGCCGTCCGGCGAGACTACGGCGCTGTAAATCCATCCAAGGGAAGGCGCCTGGAAAATGGTCGCGAGGCCGCCGGTGCTCAGGTCTAGCTCCTGGATCTCCATCAGTGGGTTATTCCCTTGTACGGAGGCAACGACGAACACCAGTTTCCCGGTCAGATTGAGATTGGACCAGATAACCGGCAGGAAAGTCATCGGGAGCGATGAGCTCGGGGAGGAGTTCTGGGGGGTTGCACTTAGATCTGTGGAAGCTGGCGTCGGAAGATTACCACCCGCCTGCGCGCCGGTATCGATCACACAGCCGCTGAGGACTATGGCACAGATAAACAAAGGTGCAAGGAAATCTCCTTTTTTCATAGCGTATCCGCTTTTTCCAACCATGGGCCGGTGAACAAATTCACGGAATCCAGTTGACCGTTCCGGGGATCCCACCGACATCGTTAACGATCATGGTCAGCCCACTGCCGTCCGGCCCCATCACGAAGACGCCGTTGCCGCTGAAGCTGGCCAGCAGTTGCCCGTCGGGGGAAAGGGAGGCGTACAGGCTGGGCGCTTCAATGTGGGTCAATTGGGTCGGCACCCCGCCGGCGCATGGGACCGACCACCAATCCTCCGGGAGGCTGTGGGCCGAGGCCACCCGCACGCCCAGCAGCCAATCCAGCCAATTGGGGGTGAAAGACTGCGCCTGCACAAAGCCGCTGAACAGGAGTGTCTTCGCGTCGGGTAAGAAAAGCGGTGCGTCGATAATCGTAGGCACGACCGTTCCTTCGAGCGCCACCTGCCGCGGGGTGCTCCCATCAGCAGCGGAGATGAACAACCTGTCCGTCTTGTCGTCCGGGTTTTCGGAGACGTACACCAGCCGGGAGCCGTCGGGCGAGAGGCGCGGCCAGTAGGCGTCCGTTAACAGTTTCTCGGGCGTGCCGCCCGGGTAGGCGATGCGCTCGATCTCGAAGACCGGGAAAAGCTGGTTCGGTTTCTTGGGTGGCGAGCTGAAGTTCGTATGCACGAAATAGATATACTTCCCATCCGGCGACCAGACCGGCTCGATGTACTCGTCGTCCTTGGTCGGGGGGAAAAAGAGCAAATGCGGCGCGCTCGATCCATCCAGCGGCATCAGGTACATCGCCGGGTAGTTTGTTGGCGTGGCGTACGAGAGAACCACCTGCTTCTCATCCGGCGAGACCGAAGCAGCCGAAATCCACCAAATGGGCGGCGTCTGGTAGAGGGTCGTGACGACCCCGCTTGCCAGATCCAGACTCTGGAGGCTCGTATGGGGATTGTTGTTCTCCTGGAAGCCGACCAGGTAGACCAGGCGACCGCTCAGGTTCAAGCCGGACCAGGTGATTGGGACGGTCGTCGTTTGCAAGTCCGGGGCATACGTTGTGCCCAATGGGATCGGGGTCGGGGTTGGCTCCGCAGTCGCCTCCGACGTCCCGTAAGTCTGCTGGCTTATATCGATCGTGCACCCGCCAAGCAGCAGGGCCAGGATCAGAAACCAGACAGGCAGGCGTTTGATCAGCATTTCCTTCCCCGATATTACTGAGACGGCTGCGCCAGGACCCGGATATAGTTTACCAGGTTCCAGCGGTCGGTATCCGAGATGATGGTTTTCCAGGCCGGCATGCGCGTGCCCGGCAGGCCGTTTGAAATCCAGTCAAAAAGCTGGGCATCGGTATGGATGCCGGGTACGCCGTGCAGGGTCAAATCCGCCGGGTGCGGATTGAGGGTTACCCCCACCGGGCCATCGCCTTTGCCATCAGTCCCATGGCAGGGGACGCAGTATTGGGTAAAGACCACTTTCCCCTCGGCGACCGACTGGCTGTTCGGCGGTACCGGGTTGACCTCGTTGGAGGAGGTTTGCAGCGGGAGGGTCATGTAGTAGAGACCCAGTCCCAGGAAGAACATGGTCGGGAGGATGCCAATCACAAAACGGTCCGAGGCGCGGACCGGCAGGGAAGTCATCAGCAGACCCACGAGCAGCCCATTGAAGAAGATCAATGCTCCCGCAACGTGGGGCGTGGCGGATGCCTGGGCCTGCGAGCCGGGCTTCTGAACGGTAAAGTTAAAGTTGGCATAGGCGTCGAACTTGTCCGTACGCCTGACCACTGCCTGAACCTGCCATCTGCCGGGAAGACTCAGGTAAGTTCCCTTGGCGGTGAAGGTCCCGTCCCCCTGGCTGAGCAGTTGCCCTTCGGAAGGTGGAAAATTGCCTTGATCCGGCGTAAATCGCAAGATGGCATCCTTGACGGCCGTCACAGGCATGCCGCCCGAGAGCAGCCGGAGGGTGAACGTGTTCTGGCCAACCTGCCCGGGCGAGATGCTGATGCTCATCTTCAGGTCGTCCACTTTGGCGCTTCCGCTCAATTCCTGGATGGGGGGTATGATCCTGGCCGGCGGAAGGTAGGTCAGCAGGCTGACGGCAGCCAGAAGCAGGCCGGCCAGGATCGCCTCGGCCAGGACCATTTTTCCGAAGCGGCTGACCAGGGAGTCGTTGCTGACGGCGCGCAGGCGGTCGCGGTTCAAGCGCGGCGAAATGAACACCAGGTTGATTCCGGCTAGTACCAGGAGGGAAAGGACGAAAATCTGCTTGAACAGCAGGGCGTGCCCGTAAATGGAGGTCAACAAGGCATTGATCGTGCCGACCCGCAGGCTGGCCGAATACAGGCCGGTAATCCCGATCAGGCCGACCGAGACCAGCGCCATGGCCGAGAAGCGGACCATGGCCAGGGAGGTTACTTTCGTCCGCAGCTTCCCTTCTAGCTGTCTCAGCTCCCGCAGTCCCGTCAAAAGGTAAGCCAATCCCCCGAACCAGAAGGTCATCCCGCTGATGTGGATCCAATCATCGATCACGGGCAAAACAGGCTGCGCTTCGGTGGCGGCGTGGCTGGTCAGGCTGATGGTCAGGAGCAGGCCAAGGCCGGCAACAAAACCGGCCCAGCCTTTCCACGGAGCTGGACGCCCGAGGGCCAACCAGGTGCCGAACAATGCCAGCGCCAGCCGGACGAGCCAGATGATCCCCAGCCGGGTGGCGGTGAGGATGTCGATCGTCGCCGGTGCCCAGGGAAGCGCCAGCTCGCTCCCGGTCGACTGGCCGGCCTGGGCGAGCAATCCAAGGATGAGCGCTACCAGGACTCCCCCCAACCCAAGGTGGTACAGCCGGTTCCAGGCAGGCGGCTCCAGCACGGTCGCGAGTGGTTCGGTTTCACTGCGCTTTACTGCGGGCCGCCAGACGACCTTGATGAACGGCAGCTGCCCGGTAAGGACAGCCAGGGAAGCCAGCAGTAACCATTTGGCGATGAGAGCGCTGGCGGGCAGGCTGGAGGTAGAGCTCTGTTGACCGACAGGCAAGGTGGAGGCGTTCACATTTCCCACCCCAAAAGGGAAAGTGCCCTCGGTCTGGTGCCCGTCCGTCGCCGACACGGCTGTCCATGTTACGGTATAGACCCCATCGGAGAGGGAGTGCAGGGAAACGGTCATGCGGGTTGGATTGGAAGGGTCGACGCGCACATCCCCCAGGTCGACCTCCTGGGAGTTTGAATTGTAGACCTTGATGCTGCTCAGGCCCGGCGCGACCGTCTCGCTGAAAAACAGTTCCACCTGGGCGGGCGATTCAGTCAGGACCGAATTTGCCACCGGGTTGGATTTGATCAAAAACGCATGGGCAGAGACCGGTATCGCTGCCCATGCGGAAAAAAGTAGAATGACGAGAATCAGGAAAAGAGAGCGGGTTTTCATTATATCAAGACACTAGCGTGCCTTTCTCCAAGCCAGGACGGCTACAACCAGACCGGCCAGGCCGGTGAGCAGCCCGGCAATCGCCAGCCAGCCGGCGATGCCAAAGTTGCTGCCTTGTTGGGACTGGGAAGCAGCCTGATTGGGAAACTGGACCGTATCGGCGGATTGGACTTCCTCCGGCTGGACCTCGACCTTGACGTTCGTATCCCCTAATTTGCCGGTGACATCGACAGTATACTCGCCGGGAATGGTTGGGAGCATGGGCGCGACGTATTGGCCGGGGGTGTCTTCCCCCAGCGGCTGGAGGGTGAGGATCTTGCTTTGCCCGCCGTATGAAACCGAAACCGTCAGTCCGGAGACATCGGTTTCCGAAGCGGCGCCGGATGCGTGGTCGGAGATGTTCACCACGATGGCATTCATCTGTCCAATAATGGGAGGTTCACTCAACCAGCCGATTTCGACATCGTATGGCCCGGCGGTGACTGTGGTGTGAGCGGATGCGACTCGGATACTGATGAGGAGCATCAAGGCAAGCAAGAAGGAAGCAGCCATCCTTTTTTTGTACATGGAGATCTCCTTATTCCCTTTGAAGATTTAAAGTCTATTCGACAGAGCAAGCATTCCCGCCTCGGTCTGCAACTGATAAGGAACACCTAGATATCATTAATTATCAAGAATGTGTTAGATCTTCCAGATCGGGGAAATAATCGTATGATAGACCACCGAGCTGACAGTCAGGAGGATAATCACGCCCACCGTGGCCTTTGCGATCGGTTTCTCGGCGGGAGGTTCGACCCCTTCCTTTTCGGCCGCCTGGCGGGTGGCTCTCTGTTTGGCGTTCAAATTTGCGCCGACGGCGGCTGTCGCGGGAACGGCTGCGCAGAAGATGCACATGACTTTTTACTCCTTTTGTGATGACCTTGCATGCTAATATACCATATCGGATATAACCGGTCAAATTATTCGGCGGGCGGAGTCACGTGGTGCTCATGCATTTCACCGCCAGCCTCAGAACCAAGATATGGACGCAGCACCCCCAAACGTTGGTTATAGACCGCCAATGCGGTGGCAATCAGGGTCGAGATGGGCACAGCTGCAATCAAGCCCAATGAACCAACCAGAGTGCGGACGATCTCCTCGGCTACTGAGGCAAGATTGATCAGATTGTTGTAATTGCCGCTTTCCACGGTAAACAGAAGCAACAAAGGCAGGGCAACGCCCGTATAGGCCATCACCAGAGTGTTGACGGTTGAGGCGACATGGTCCTGGCCAATGCGGTAGGCGCTCCGGTAGAGGGCGCCAAATCCAAGAGATGAATTAGCCTCACGCAATTCAAAGACCGCCGAAGCCTGCGTGACCACCATATCGTCCAGCACCCCCAGGGCGCCGATGATCATCCCGCCCAGGAGCAGGCCGCGCAGGTTGACATGGATTCCCGGCACCTGCTCCAGGTAAAGAGCTGACTCGTCGCCGTTACCGGTCAGGAAGGCGACATTGATGAACAACCAGGCCAGCAGGCCGGTAATTGCCAGCACAGCTAAAATACCGAGCACGGCGGCGTGGGTTTTCAAATTCCAGCCGTAGGTCAGGTACAGCGTAACGACCAGCAAGATCATCGAACCGATAATGCTGACCCGCACCGGATCCTCCCCGTTCAGGATGTGCGGGAGGATATAGCCGATCACGACCACAAAGCTGAAAGCCAGCGCAAGCAGGCTGCGCAACCCTTTCCAGCGCGCCACTGCCACGAGGCAGAGGACAAAAACTGCCAACACGATCAGAATGGGGCGGGTGCGCATTGCATCGGCGTAATTGGCGATTACTTCATTACTATTTATCGCCTGACCCACGGTGACCAAAATCTGATCCCCGGGCCGGAAGTGAATGCCTTCGGGCTGGATTTGGCCCTTACCGTAATACAATTCGATCAGAACGCCCTTATATTGGCCGGAAAGGATCTTGACGCGCAAATGTTGGTAAGGTTGGACCAGTCCTCCCAGGTTGACCGTACCTTCATCGAGGATTAGCGTCACCTGGGCCGGTACCACCTCGGAATTAAAACCAGCTCCTGCTGGAGCTGGAAGGGAGATGCTGAAGAAGTACGGCACTCCCCAGATGAGAAAAGCGATAACCGCTGCCGTGACCAAAATAGCTAACCCAATGAAAACAGATAGGGTTTTTTTCATGTACTCACCCTTCTACTGCTTCTTGCAAAAATCTCTAAACCGGATGTAGTCGAATTGCCTGCAAATTCACAGAGGTTGGTTTAGATATTTACGCAGTACTCTGTAATTATGGCATAGATGAAATTGGTGATTGGATAATTCCATAGCCAACCTAAGAAAATAATTAAATCAGCTTTTCCTAATAGGATCATTAATTTCATTTTGCATGAGAAGTGCTGAATTTCCACGCTTTTGTTAATTTCTATTCGATCTTCCCTGTTATTTCCGACAATCTGGACAGATCCCAAAGAGAACCAGAGAATGCCCTTCGATATCAAAATCGGTCCGTTCCCCAACCTCGACCAATTGTTTCTCCGGGATACAAACATCGACTTCCACCACGCGATGGCATTTCCTACACGTGAGGTGATGGTGGTGCCTGTCACCGCAGGCCCGGTAGGTGTGGTTTCCACCCGCAAATTCGATCCG
>Ga0335070_10000896_pt1 | contig 34116 bp, 26 predicted proteins | sample Lox_Sample_13_FD_206722 | JGI IMG/M metagenome (GOLD analysis project Ga0335070, IMG submission 206722) | Soil microbial communities from Loxahatchee National Wildlife Refuge, Florida, United States - Lox_Sample_1.3 | ecosystem: Environmental > Terrestrial > Soil > Wetlands | place: USA... | reverse complement strand
CTGTTTCCAACGTCCTCGACAATGCCATCAAGTACTCTGCCGGCGCCGTCGACGTTTCCGTGCGAGTGGAGACCCCGGACGAGAAGCACGTGACCCTGCGAGTCCGCGATCATGGGGTCGGCATCCCTATCGGCGAACTGAAGCGCATCTTCAAACGCTTCTACCGCGTTCCCGGCCGCTTGCAGGGCAATGTGAAAGGCACCGGCCTGGGATTGTTTATCGTGCGCGCCATCGCCAACAAGCATGGCGGCCGCGTGTTTGCCGAAAGCGAAGGCGAGGGCCGGGGCACCACCGTCGTTCTCGAACTGCCGCGGAGCACAGCATGAGCCGCGTGCTGATCGTCGAGGATGAGGCCCACCTGGCCAAGGGGCTGCAGTTCAACCTGGAAGCGGATGGGCATTCGGTTCAGCTGGTAGGCGACGGCGAGAGAGCGCTCGATCTGCTGCTGAAAGAGCGGCAGGATTTCGACGTCGTGGTCCTCGATGTAATGCTTCCCGGCAAGGATGGCTTTGCGGTAGCCTCCGAGCTGCGTGCAGCCAGATGCTATGTCCCCGTGCTCATGCTGACGGCGCGGGGCCGGCCTGAAGACGTGCTCAAAGGATTCGCCTCCGGCGCCGACGATTACCTTCCCAAACCCTTCGAGCTTCCCATTCTCCTGGCCCGCCTGCAAGGCCTTCTGCGCCGCCGGGTATGGCTGCGGGAGAGTCAGCAATCCTCGGCCAGGAAGCCGCAGGACGCGCCCGGGGAGTTTGAGGCGTTCTCTTTTGCCGGCCGCACGATTGACTTCGGCAAGCTGGAATTACGGGTGAACGGCAGTACCATTCAGCTCACGCTCATGGAGGCGGAATTCCTGCGCCACCTCGTCCGCAATAACGGCCGGGTGGTCTCCCGCAAGTCGATTCTCGAGAATGTTTGGGGCCTGCATGAAGACACCGACACCCGGGCTATCGACAACTTCGTGGTCCGGCTGCGCCGCTACATCGAAGACAACCCCGCCAAGCCGGTCCATCTGCTCACCGTTCGCGGAGTCGGCTACCGCTTTGTCGCCGATCCAGCGAAATAATCCTACTCATATCGCAACGTGACAGCCGGATTCACTTGGGCCGCACGTCGCGCCGGGAAAAAACTCGCCAACAGCGCCGCAACAATCAGGACGGCAGATGCCGACAGCAACGTGACGGCGTCATTGGCAGCAACGCCATACAGCAATCCGGCCATGAGGCGAGAGAGCGCCAGCGCTCCGCCCAGGCCCAGAACGACACCGATCACGCACAGCGTCATTCCATTGGCCATCACCAGCTGAAGCACTTTTTCCGGATTGGCTCCCAGTGCCAGGCGGATGCCAATCTCACGTGTGCGTTGTGCGACCGTGTAAGAGATCACCCCGTAGATTCCGATTGCTGCGAGGCACAGGGCGAGGGCTGCGAAAGCGGTCAGCAGGAGCATGGTGAATCTCCTCGCCTGCAGAGATTCGGAGACTCGAGTTTCCATAGTCATTACGTCGAAGATGGGCTGATCGGGGTCGACGCTCTGAACCTCCTGCCTCAGCAATCCAGCGAGCGCTGCAGGATCGCCTGCCGTGCGGATCGCAATGTTGGAAACGTGCAGGATTATGGGCAGATACATTTGGGTGGAGTTCTCCTGGTCCAGACCGTTGTCGCGAACGTCTCCGACAACCGCAATGATCTCGGGCCATTCTTTATCTCTGGCCATTCTGATGTGCTTTCCCACCGCATCCTGCCCGGGAAAGAAAGTGTTGGCCGCGGCCTGATTAAGAATGACCTTCGGCGCTGCGTCCTTCTGTGCGTCTTCGGGGCTGAAGTCACGGCCTTTGAGCAATGGCATGCCCATAGCATGAAAATAGCCGGGCGTAATGCCATCGATAAATATGGAGGGCGCGGAAGAGGGAGGCACCTCGGGCTGACCTTCCGCCTGCACCGCGCCATGCATGGCATGGCCGGCAAGGGGAAGCGAACTGCTCACTCCCGCCGCCTCAACCCCAGGAAGAGCTTCAATCCGCGGCAACAACTGTTCGAAGAATTGCCGACGCTGCTCGCCACCTGGGTACTTGTGCTCGGATAGCACGATGCGTGCCGTCAACAGACCCTGGCATCTGAATCCTGGATCGGTGCGCAAGATGCCGAGGAAAGTCCGGATCAGCAAGCCGGCTCCGACCAGCAGCACCAAGGCGAGAGCAAGTTCGGAGACTACCAGGATGCTGCTGATGTGCCGGTGCCGTTTGCCCGAAGACACATGTATACCGGCTGATTCAAGCGGCGACCAGCTTTCACGTTTCGTGGAAAAGATCGCGGGACCGGAGCCAAAGGCCAGGCCGGCTATCACCACAACCAGCAGCGTGAAGGCAAATACGTTCACATCTATCCGGATCGGGCTGACACGCGGTAAAGCCTCAACCTGAATGTTTCTCGCCAGTTTAACCAGCCAGTCAGCCAGAAAAAATCCGAGCGCTCCACCGGCGCTCGCCAGCAAGAGATTCTCTGTTAGGAGCAACCGCACCAACTGGATACGGCCGGCTCCCAAGGCAGTTCGGACAGCGATCTCGCGGCGCCGGCCGGAGGCGCGTGCGAGCTGCAAATTGGCAATATTGACGCACCCGATCAGCAGCACAAAGCCAACCGCCACCAGCAGCATCCAGAGCGAACGACGGGTGTCCCCTACGATGTGCTCCTGCAAAGGAACCATTTCGGCGTACATGCCTTCCAGCCAGCTTGCGCTTTTGTCAGTGCCATGTATCGCGCTGTTGATGGCGTTCAATTCGGCAGTTGCCTGCTGCATGCTGGCGCTCCGGGCCAGTAACCCCGCAGTCCGGACGTTTCTGAAACTTGTGTCAGTGGATTGGTAGGGCGGCAGCGCCAGAGGACGCAGAAGGTCGGGCTTGATATCGTTTTCCGGGAAGCAAAAATCGGCGGGAAGAACCCCCACTACCGTGTGTGCTTGGCCATTCAAGACCAGCGATTTCCCAATCGCATCGCTCTGGGCGCCGAAATGATCCCGCCAGAAACCGTAGGTCAATAGGACGACGGGCGCGGCAGCGCCGGGCTCATCTTCTTCCGGGTTGAACGGCCTCCCCAGGATGGGTCGAACATTGAATAGAGGAAAGAAGGTTGACGTCACCTCGCCGGCTTCTACGCGCACCGGTTCACCCGCGCCACTTGCGTTGAAATTGTCGCTGTCATAGGCGGCAATCTTCTCGAAGGACTTCGCATGATCGCGCCACGCCACGTAATCTGGACCAATCGTCGTGTGACTGTGAATGTGTGGCAGAAACTCGCTGACCCACATCAACCGGTCGGCATGTGGGTACGGCAGCGGTCGCAGCAGCACCGCATTCACCAGAGTGAAGATTGCTGTGTTCGCGCCCACGCAAAGCGCCAGCGTGACAACCGCGATGAGGGTGAATCCCTTTGATTTCGCCAGTGTCCGCGCGCCGTATCGAAGGTCGGTGAGGAATTGCCGCACAATCGCCTCCTGAAGGCTAATCCAGCGAGCACTTACGCAATTTAGCAGCCTACCAAAGGCCTTAAGAATCAAGGATCAAGCGGCAACTGAGGGGCGGGGGATGTGCGCTTCTGGGATTCGCACGTCCAGAATTGAACAAAGAAAGAGCGTTGTGCGGGGCGGACACTCCTATCCCTCCCCCGGCTAGTGGACGAGAGTGTCCCCTAGTCCTGCCTTACGCTGCGCTCGATTTTTCTCTCCGAGGAGGGATTGCTTCTACCAATGGCGCGTTCACCAGGTGCTCGCTGACAAACCAGACCTGCATTTCGTTGGTCCGCAGCACATCGCTGACGATCATGTCATTGGTCCCATCGTCGCCCAGCTCAGAAGCGCGCGCGGCCAGTGTGCGGCACTGCCGGATGATGACCTGATGAGCATCCAACAACCGCGACAGCTGCACCGGCACCTCTTCCCGGCCGCGCGGCGGGCGCTCGATCTGTGTAGTCTCGGCCACGTCCGGCGCCATGGCGATGCTCACGCCGCCGAGAATCTGTATGCGCTCAGCAATCGTGTCCACCAGTTCCACCTGCTCCCCGTAGTGTTTGTCGAAGAGCAAATGCAGCTGGTAAAACGTCGGCCCCGCGACTTGCCAGTGTGATTTCTTGTAAAGATCGCGCAGGGTCATGGTATCGGCGAGGAGTTGGTTCAGTTGCTCGGTCATTTCCAGACGAACCGGTTCTTCCAGTTCCAGAGGAAGCGCGTGGACCACGGTGCCATATTCCTGGATTTCACTGGCGCGCTGGTGGATGCGGGGTTGCGCGTTGATTCTGCCGTGGTTGCCAGAAACTGTCTTTTTCGGCATTGAGATCTCTCCTTCTCTATTTGCTTTCGTGCGCCGCAGTTTGCAGTAGGTCTGCGATTTGTGGATGGGACTAAGCCGAGGTGCTCCGGCGCACACCCGGTTGGATGAGCTCTGAGGCAGCTTCGACTCGCAGGTGGCGGTGAAAAAACGGAGAAGCCCCTCCATCCTGGCACAGACCCGCCTGTGCAAATCGGGGCTGCTTGCCCTCGCGATATATGCAATAAACTTTCACCATTCGCTCTTCGTCCGCGGGCAACTAGTTGAAAACTTGAGACGAACCGCCTAATCGCTTTGGCAGGAAAGCTGCTCCTACGAGTCGGACATATCTCGCCTTGCGGCCGCGCATTTCGCCCCGAATTCCGCATAAAGGAGCCCTTCGTCATGCGGTGCAGGATTGGGTCCTTGTTGCTGGCAGCAGCGCTCCTATCAACATTGGTGGCTTGCAGCACCTCGAGGCGCCGCCTTACGGTCACGTCCATAACGGTCAGCGCGGGCAGTCCAACCGTATTCGTGGGTTCCAACGCACCGGCCTTCAAGGCCATCGCCCGTCTCGATGACGGAAGCACGTTGGACCTGACCTCGACCGCGATGTGGAAATCGTCAGATCCCACCAAGGCCACCATCAATGACAGCGGAGTAGCAACAGGAGTATTCCACGGGACGACCACTATCACCGCCACCTGCGGCGGCGTGACCAGCGCCCCGGTTACGCTTACCGTCATCGCTGTGCTCCGGTCGCTGGTGGTCAGCCCCATTGGACCGGGCCTGGCCGTCGGTGGGAACTCTCAGCAATTCACGGCCAGCGGCGGCTTTAATGATGGCTCGATCGGCGATGTGACTGTGACCTCTACCGACCCGACTATCGCGACCACAACGCTTTGGGCATCTTCGGATGCCGCCAAAGCCCGTATCGATTCTGCCTCCGGCGCGGCCACCGCTGTGGCGGCGGGCGCAGTCACGATCACTTGCACCGTGACCTCGGCGGACGGCTCCGTCCTCGCCGCTAACACCGCTCTCAACGTTGTGACAACCGTGTATCCGCCGTTGCAGGGCCGCTACGCCTTCACCGTATTTTCTGCAGACACTCGTGGGCCCCAGTTCTTCTTCGGCAGCTTCGTGGCGGACGGCAAGGGCAATCTCACCGGCGGAGTGGAAGACGGTAATACCGGATCCGGTGTTGCATTCGACTCCCTGGCGGGCACGTACAACGAGTATCCCGATGGCCGCGGCACCATCACCTTCAACCCCAACGCGATCCACGCTAATGGAATCACCCTGCGTTTCATCCTGGCGGCCAACGGCGGCATCGGCAAGCTGATCGAGTTCGACGGGCAGGGTACCGCGCGTGGCAGTTTCGAGCCCCAGGACTCGGAGGCATTTGATGTGGCCGCGCTCAATGGCAATTACGTATTCCGCGCGGGCGGAAGCGATGCTGCGAGCCTGCCTATCGGTGAAGTCGGCGTGTTCGCCGCCGATGGAGAAGGCAGCATCACCGGCGGGCACATTGACATCAATGACAACGGAACGCTGTCTGACCCTGCGGAAGCTCTGACGCCGGCGGCCTACTCCGTGGACGCCACTACTGGGCGCGGCACGTTGCAGCTGGCCACCGCCTCCGGCACTGCGAATTACGCCTTCTATGTGATCAATTCCAGCAAGATCAACCTCATTCAGATCGATGCGGCGCCGTCCACAGCTCTGGCTGGTGTGGCGGAGATGCAAACCACTGAGATCCTGAACTTGAGCAGCGTCGTGGGTGGCTACACGTTTCTGCTGGAGCATCCGGCAGCGGTGCGCAGCGGCGCAAATCCCGATCGCGGAGAATTCAACAAAGCCGGGTCCTGGAACTTCGACGGAGAGGGCACCTTGGTCTCGGGTCTGGAGGATGATGACGACAACTCACCCTTCAATCCAATCACGGACATTACTGGCACTTACTTTGTCAGCGGCATGATCAACGGCCGTGGGGTGGTGCAAGATACCACGCCCACGATGCTGACCCGCACTTACGTGTTCTACATGGTTTCCTCCAGTAGGCTGTACGTTCTGGAAAGCTTCATGGGCAGCAAGCTCGCGCCCATTGGAGTCGCCGAACAACAATCGGAGCAGCCTTACAGCCAGGCCACACTCGACGGAAGCTACGCGCTGGATGCCTCCGAGGTGACCGAGACCTACTCCGAGGTGCTGATGCAACTGGTGTTCGATGGTGAGGATGGCATGGGTGGCATTGCCGATTGGTCGTGTAACGGCGCTGCCGCCGACTGCCCCAACGGGCCTGTGTCCAGCACGGTCGTGGCTCCGGTGTACAGCCCCTTCAACCCCAACCCCGATCCCCAAGCGGGGCGGGGCGTATTCGGGATACCTAACTCGGTGGGTGCCAGCTCCTACGTCTTCTATCTTATGAATTCCGACCGGGCTTGGATTCTGGGCGCCGCTGCTGACTCCGACGGTCAACTCACCCGGCAATAGACCAACTCGGCACTATCTGGGACCCAGCCACTCGAGGCTGGGTCTGTCCTCCTGCAAGCTCCGCTCACGTCTCCGTCCCCGATTACTGCGCGAGTGCTCCCGCTCGTTCTCCTGAGCAGAATTCCCTGCAATTGGCTATCATTGAAGAAATCACCCTCAGAGGATGGAGAAAATCAGACGTGGCAGAAACCCAGACCAATGGACTGGAAGTCCTGGAAACCCGGGAGTGGCTTGATTCTCTCGACTATGTGCTGGCCAAGGGTGGACCGGACCGGGCCGGCCGCCTGCTGCAGCAGCTTTCCTTGCATGCCCGCCGCGCCGCCGGGGTAAACCTCCCGTTCTCCGCTACCACTCCGTACCAGAACACGATTTCCGTCCGCCAGCAGCCACCCTTTCCCGGCAGCCAGGAGATGGAGCGGCGCATCAAGAGCCTGGTGCGGTGGAACGCCCTGGCCATGGTGGTCCGAGCCAATAAGCTCCAGGAAGGCATCGGCGGACACATCTCAACTTATGCCTCCGCCGCTACCCTCTACGAGGTCGCCTTCAACCACTTCCTGCACGCCCGCACCGAAACTGGAGACCGTGACATCGTTTATTTCCAGGGCCACGCCGCACCGGGGATCTATGCTCGCGCCTATCTGGAGGGCCGCATCCCGGTGCAGAAGCTGGAGAACTTTCGCCGTGAGCTGAAGCCCGGCGGCGGGCTCTCTTCGTATCCCCATCCCTGGCTCATGCCGGACTTCTGGGAGTTCCCCACTGTCTCGATGGGACTGGGCCCCATCCAGGCCATCTATCACGCCCGCTTCATCAAGTACCTGGAGAACCGCGGGCTGAAAAAGTCCACGGGCGGTAAGGTTTGGGCCTTCCTCGGTGACGGCGAGATGGATGAACCCGAAGCGCTGGGCTCGATCACGCTAGCTTCGCGCGAGCGGCTCGACAATCTGATCTTCGTGGTGAACTGCAATCTCCAGCGTCTCGACGGCCCGGTGCGCGGCAACGGAAAGATCATCCAGGAACTGGAAGCCATCTTCCGCGGCGCGGGATGGAACACGATCAAAGTCATCTGGGGCGGCGACTGGGACAGCCTGATCCAGAACGACCGCGACGGCCTGCTGGTCCGCCGCATGGGCGAGATCACCGACGGCCAGTACCAGAAATACTTCGTCGAGAGTGGCGCATATTTCCGGCACAACTTTTTCGGCACCGATCCGCGCCTGCTGAAGATGGTGGAGCATCTCTCCGACGAGCAACTGGCCCGCATGCGGCTGGGCGGACACGACCCCATCAAAGTTCATGCCGCGTACAAGGCAGCGGTCGAACATACTGGCGCGCCTACGATCATCCTGGCCAAGACAATCAAGGGCTACGGGCTGGGCGAAGCCGGCGAAGGCAAGAACATCACGCATCAGCAGAAGAAGCTCAACGACGAAGAGCTGATGCTGTTCCGCTCGCGCTTCGGCATCCCCATTCCCGACGAAGAGCTGCACGATGCGCCGTTTTATCGGCCGCCGGACGACAGTCCTGAAATCCGCTACATGCTCGAGCGCCGCAAGCAGTTAAACGGCTTTATCCCGGAGCGGAAGGTCCGCGCCAAGCCGATTACGCCGGTCGCCGAAGCTCACTTCGAAGAGTTCTACAAGGGAACCGAAGGCCGCGAGGCTTCGACCACGATGGTCTTTGTCCGCCTGCTGGGCAAGCTGCTGCGCGATCCCGAGATCGGCAAGCTGATCGTCCCCATCATTCCCGACGAGGCCCGCACCTTCGGCATGGAGGCGCTGTTCCGCCAGGTCGGCATCTATTCCAGCGTCGGGCAGCTCTACGAGCCGGTGGACATGGACACGCTGCTCTATTACAAAGAGGCGCTGAACGGGCAAATTCTTGAAGAAGGGATTACGGAGGCCGGTTCGGTCTGCTCTTTCATTGCTGCTGGGACTGCGTACTCCCAGCACGGCATCAACACTATTCCATTCTTCATTTATTACTCGATGTTCGGTTTCCAGCGCATCGGAGACCTGATCTGGGCCGCGGCCGACGAGCGCACTCGTGGATTCCTGCTTGGCGGCACTGCCGGACGCACGACGCTGGCCGGCGAAGGCCTGCAGCATCAGGACGGCCACAGCCATGTGCTGGCGCTGTCCGTGCCCAACCTGATGGCCTACGACCCGGCGTTCGCCTACGAGATCGCGGTCATCATCCAGGACGGCATCAAGCGCATGTACGTGGATCAGGAGCCAATCTTTTACTATCTGACCGTCACCAACGAGCCGCTGCCCATGCCCGAAATGCCCGCCGGCGCCGAGGTCCGCCAGGGCATTCTCAAAGGCATGTACCGCTTCAAGACATCGGCGAAGAAAGACGCGACACTGCGCGCGCAACTCTTCGGCAGTGGCACCATCATGTACGAAGTGCTCAAGGCACAGCAGATTCTGGAAGAGAAGTATGGCGTTGCCGCCGACGTGTGGAGTGTGACCAGCTACAAGGAACTCTACCGCGAAGGCAATGACTGCGAACGCTGGAACATGCTGCACCCCGACGCAACGCCAAGAATCCCGTTCGTCACCCAGGCGCTGAAAGATGCACCCGGCGTTCTGGTCGCAGCATCGGATTACATGAAAGTGCTGCCGCAATCCATTTCGCAGTGGATGCCGCGCCCGCTGGTTGCCCTGGGGACCGACGGCTTCGGCCGCAGCGAGAACCGCGCTGCGCTGCGCGACTTTTTCGAGGTCGACGCCAAGCACGTTGTGCTGGCTACGCTGCACGCGCTGGCCCGCGAAAAGCAGCTAGATTTATCTGTAGTAAAGCAAGCAGTGAAGGACCTGGGCATCAGTCCGGAGAAGGCAAATCCAGCTGTGACGTAGCGCCGGCCCTTCGACTTCGCTCAGGGCAGGCTGGCCGGCTGTCGTGGGGGCCTCGCCCCCACACCCGCGGACAGAACGAACCGTGCAGGAGAGAAGAGGCGTTGACCGAATTCAAGCTCCCCGAACTCGGAGAGAACATCGACCAGGGCGACCTGGTTCGCCTGATGATCTCGCCCGGCGCCACCATCGCCGAAGGCCAGCCAGTGATGGAACTGGAGACCGACAAGGCGGTGGTAGAGGTTCCCTCGTCGGTCAGTGGCACGGTCAAAGACATCCACGTCAAGGAAGGCGAAAAGATCAAAGTCGGCCAGGTTATCTTCACGGTCGAGAACGGGGCCGGCAGTGTGGCGCGGGAACCTCTAGGACAAGGCCCAGGGCAGGCCGCGCCCGTGCAGGTGGCGGTACCGCAGCCAAAGCCCGCCGGTAAGGCCCCGGAACCACCCGCACCGACAGTAGCGGTTGAACGTCGAAAGACACCCGCTCCGGCGGCCGAATTCAAACTTCCCGAACTCGGAGAAAACATCCACGAGGGCGATCTGGTCCGCCTGATGATTGCCCCCGGCGCACGGGTCTCTGAAGGCCAGCCGGTCATGGAACTGGAGACCGACAAAGCCGTGGTCGAAGTTCCGTCTTCCGTCAGCGGAGTCGTCAAAGAGGTCCGTGTCAGAGCGGGTGACAAGGTCAAGGTCGGCGAGGTGATCTTTACCCTCGAAGGCGCCGTCTCTGCGGCCCCCGAACGTCCCAAAGCGGCTCCAGTGGAGCACGTCTCCGGACAGCACGCCGCCCGCCTCGCGTTTCAAGCTGCCATCCGTGCCGAAGGCAAAACCGAGGAACAGGCGCTTCCTCCCGACCAGCCTTTACCCCCGCTGCCGACGTTCACCATGCCGGTGCAACTCGGCAAGGTTGCCGGAACCGACCACGGCGAACCCGTCCCCGCTGCCCCTCATGTCCGCCGTCTGGCGCGCGAACTCGGTGTGGACATTCATCAGATCAAGGGCAACGGCCCTGGCGGCCGCATCAGCGAAGATGATGTGAAAGCGCACTCGAAAGCGCTGCTCACTTCCGCGGTCCAGGCGCCGCGTGCCACGCATTTCGCCGAGCCCTCACTGCCCGACTTTGCCAGGTGGGGCAAGATCGAGCGCGTCGCTATGCGCGGCGTGCGCCGCAAGACCGCAGAGCATCTCTGGGAAGCCTGGAGCACCATCCCCCACGTCACTCAGAACGACAAAGCCGACATCACCGAACTCGAGCAACTTCGCGCCCGCTTTGCTCCCAAGGCGGAAGAGGCTGGCGGCAAGATGACGGTCACCGCCATTGCGCTAAAAGTCTGCGCCTCGGCGTTGAAGGTGTTTCCCCAGTTCAACGCCAGCATTGACATGGGCAAAGAGGAAATCATCTACAAGCAGTACATTCACATTGGCGTTGCGGTGGATACCGACCGCGGGCTGCTGGTGCCGGTCATCCGTGACGTGGACAAGAAAAACATCGTGGAGCTCGCCGCCGAGCTGACTCAACTCTCGCTGAAAGCCCGCGACAAGAAACTCACTCCGGCGGAGATGGAAGGCGGGACCTTTACCATCACCAATCTCGGGGGCATTGGCGGCACGGGTTTCTCGCCCATCGTGAACCATCCCGAAGTCGCCATCCTCGGCCTGTCGCGCTCCAGCATGGAGCCGGTGTGGATGAACGGGAAGTTCGAGGCCCGGCGCGTACTGCCGCTTTCCCTCTCCTACGACCACCGCCTGATTGATGGCGCCGACGCTGCCCGTTTCCTGCGCTGGATCGCCGAAGCGTTCGAACAACCCTTCTTGCTTTCGGTGCAGGGGTAGGACACCCGCATGGCCGACACCACGAATCTGCACATCGCAGTCGTAGGCGGCGGGCCGGGAGGCTACGCCGCCGCCTTCCTTGCCGCCGATCTGGGGATGAAGGTCACGCTCATCGATCCCGAAATCAACCCTGGAGGCGTCTGCCTGTACCGCGGTTGCATCCCCTCGAAGGCCCTGCTCCACGTCGCCAAGCTGATCGAGGAGGCGCATCAGGCAAAAAATTGGGGCGTTGAATTCGACGCGCCCCATATTGACGTGTCCCGCCTGCGCTCCTGGAAAGAGGGCGTGGTCAAAAAATTGACCGGGGGCTTGGGCATGCTCTCCAAGCAGCGCTCGGTGAAATACATTCAAGGCTGGGCGGGCTTTGAGAACTCCACTACTTTGCGGGTCACAAAGCCCGACAAGACCGAGGAGACTCTCAGTTTCGATCGCATCATTCTCGCCACCGGCTCCCGTCCCGCCATCATTCCCAGTCTGAAGCTCGACAGCCCGCGCGTGATGGATTCCACGACCGCCCTGGACCTTACCGACGTACCCGCCACGGTGCTGGTAGTGGGTGGAGGATATATCGGCCTCGAACTCGGTACCGTGTACGCCGCGCTCGGAACCAGGGTGACCGTCGTCGAAATGCTCCCCGGCCTGCTCCCCGGCGCCGATCGCGACCTGGTCCTGCCGCTGCACAAACACCTGGAGAAGAGCTTCGCCAGCATCCTGCTGAACACCACGGTTGCTGCGATGCGCGAAGAAGCCGACGGCATTCACGTTTCTTTCAAGCCCACCGCTGAGGCCCAGCAAGCCGCATCTGCAGCGAACGAGCAGGTCTTCGACAAGGTCCTGGTTTCGGTTGGGCGCAAGCCGAATTCAGAGATCAGGGGTCTCGAGAATACCAGCGTCACCGTCAGCCCCCGCGGTTTCATCGAGGTCAACCGGCAACTCCAAACTGACGACCCGGTGATCTACGCCATCGGCGACGTTATCGGCGAGCCCATGCTCGCCCACAAGGCCTCCCACGAAGGCCGCACCGCAGTCGAAGCCATCGCCGGACACAAAGTCGCCTTCGAGCCCAACGCCATTCCCGCCGTAGTTTTTACTGATCCTGAAATCGCCTGGTGTGGCCTGACTCAGACGCAGGCCGAAAAAGAAAATCGCAAAATTCAAGTCGCCAAGTTCCCCTGGGGAGCCTCGGGCCGCGCCCTCACCCTCGACCGCACTGAGGGCATGACCAAGCTGCTGATCGATCCGGACACCGAGCGCGTACTCGGCATGGGGATTGTCGGCGCAGGCGCCGGAGAACTCATCGCCGAAGGCGTGCTGGCCATCGAAATGGGAGCGCTGGCCCGCGATGTGGGACTGACCATCCATCCCCATCCCACGCTCTCCGAAACCATCATGGAAGCCGCCGAGGTGTTTTACGGGCAAGCGACGGACATCTATCGGCCGAGGAAATAACTGCGGCGAGAACCGTGAACTGAGAACTTAACCGCCAAGAAAACTTGCAAGAGTTTCTTGTCCGTTTCCCCCTGTGTCCCCGGTGTCCTCTGTGGTTTTTCCGATGCGCCAGCTATACTGGCCTGCTCTCAAATTCAATTCCGAGGTCCTCCCGTGCGTTGGATTCCTCTATTGCTTACTGCCCTGATTGCACTCCCACTCTTCGCTCAGGAGACTTCCATGCCGACATCTGCGACGCCGCCCACATGGATGAAGAGTTCGATGGCCAAAATGGAGAGCGAACTGGTCGCCAGGTATGGCGATGCCCAGAAACCCCGCATTCTGCGCGGCCTGCACCAGGTGGAGGAATTCTGGCGCGCAGACGACGGCGATGCCGCAACCTTCGAAGACTTCGTCCGCACCAACTTCGCCGGAGACCAGGCCACCCTCGACACCATGTTCAACCGCTTCGAGCGCCTCATCGAGCAGCTCGGTGGACACATGCACGAGATCAACCGCGAGTTCCGCCAGCAGATGGACCTCGACGCCGGCCCGGTGCTTCCCTTCGACGAAGTATTCGCGGGTTACGATCCTTCCGCCCACGTCATAGACGACTTCTTCCAGAACAAGCTGGCCTTCACCGTCCTGCTGAACTTCCCGCTGACCACCCTCGACCAGCGCCTCCAGGAAGGTAAGACCTGGAGCCGCCGCCAGTGGGCCGAAGCCCGTCTCGCCCAGCGCTTCTCCAAGCGTGTCCCCGCCGACGTGAACCTCGCCATCGCCCAGGCCGGCGCCGAAGCCGAGTCCTACATCTCGCAATACAACATCTATATGGGTCACCTGCTCACCAACGACGGGCAGCGCTTGTTCCCGCCTGACATGCGCCTGCTCAGCCACTGGAACCTGCGTGACGAGATCAAGGCCGACTACGCCGACACGAAGAATGGTCCGGCCAAGCAGCGCATGATCCAGCAAGTCATGGAGCGCATCGTCACCCAGACCATTCCCAAAGTCGTGGTCAACAACCCCAACGTTGATTGGAACCCCTACAGCAACGAAGTGAAGCCGGCCACTGCGACCCAAAAGGACGTGACCAACGCGCCCGAGCCCGACACGCGTTATGCCACGCTGCTGAAGACATACATCGCCTCGAAGAAGGTTGATCCCTATTCCCCGACTGCGCCCACCCTCATCGCCCGACGTTTCGACGAAGACCGCGAGATTCCCGAGCAGCGCGTCAAGGCCATGCTGGAGCAGGTGTTGACCTCGCCGCTGGTCCCGCAGGTTGCCAAACTGATCGCATCCCGCCTGGGACGCCCGCTTGAGCCCTTCGACGTCTGGTACAACGGCTTCCGCCCCGGCAGCAAGTACACCGAGACCGAACTGGATCAGATTGTCTCCAAGCGCTATCCCACGCCCGAGGCCTACCAGAAGGACATTCCCAATCTCCTGATGAAGCTGGGCTTTTCTCCGGAACGCGCTCAATACGTCGCCAACAACATCATCGTCGATCCCGCCCGCGGCTCCGGCCACGCCATGGGCGCGGAGATGCGTTCGGAGAAAGCCCATCTCCGCACCCGCGTGGAAAAAACCGGCATGAACTACAAGGGCTTCAACATTGCCGTGCATGAGATGGGACACAACGTCGAGCAGACCTTCTCGCTCAATGACGTGGACCACACGCTATTGGCCGGAGTCCCCAATACTGCGTTTACCGAGGCTCTGGCCTTTGTCTTCCAGGGACACGACCTCGAACTCCTCGGCCTGCAGGCCCCCGACGCCCGCAGCGAGGCCGAGAAAACCCTGAATGATTTCTGGGGAACTTACGAGATCGCGGGAGTCGCTCTAGTGGACATGGCGGTTTGGCACTGGATGTACGATCATCCCCAAGCCACGCCCAGCCAACTCGACGAAGCCACCGTTCAAATCTCGAAAGACATTTGGAATCGCTACTACGCTCCGGTCTTCCACAAGAACGATGTCGTGCTGCTCGGTATCTACTCACACATGATTGACTCGTTCATGTACCTGCCCGATTACCCGATCGGCCACCTGATCGCCAATCAGATTGAAGCGCAGATGAAGAAGGCGGGAAACATCGGCTCAGAATTTGAGCGCATGGCAAAGATGGGAGACGTCACCCCCGATTTGTGGATGGAAAATGCGACTGGGCGCCCGGTTGGACCGGAAGCCCTCCTGGATGCGACCCAGCGGGCCTTGGCTCAAGTCTCAAATAGGTAGCGCCGGCGTCCCGCCGGCCAAGCTAGCGCGGATCAAGGCCGAAGGGTAAGAGTGTCCGCCCTCGCAATGAGCGAACAAGAATCAGGTTCTCGGTTTCCTTAGGCCTGTGGCTGCACGCAGATCACGGTGGCATCGTCCTGCAATTCCGCGCCGTTGGCGAACGCTCGCACATCATCCACGATGGTCTCCAACGTGGCGTTTCCGCGCAGGACGTGGTCACGCAAGCGCTCGCGTCCATATTCCTCGCCTTGCGGATTGGTGGCCTCCGTGATTCCGTCGCTGTAGAACACCAGGTGCGATCCCGGCGAGAGTTCCACTCGCGTCTCGGAGAACGAACCAAATCCCAACCCCAGCGGAGTGCCCTTTTCGGTGTCCAGAAAATGCGCACCCTGTTGATCAATCAGCAGCGGAGGCAGATGTCCCGCGCTGGCGAAGGTCAACGCATGGTTGGCAGGATCAAACACCGCATAAATCATGGTCACGAACTTACCGGCGGGGAAGTCCTCCACCATCAGTCGGTTCAGCTTGCCCAGCACCTCGCCCGGGGTGCAGCAGGCCCCTGCCAGCGACCGCAGCATGCCGCGCGTGGCAGACATCAGCAAAGCGGCGGCGGTTCCCTTCCCAGACACGTCGGCCAGCACCAGTCCCCACCGGCCGTCGTCGAAAGGAATGAAGTCATACCAGTCTCCCCCGACCGCTCCGGCGGGAATGGACGAGCCGGAAATCGCATAACCGGGGACGAACGGCGAACTCTTGGGAAGCAACGCCTGCTGAATGGTGCGGGCCTCCTGCTCTTCGCGGCTCATCTTCTCCCGCCGCTCCCGCTCCTGCCGGAACAGGCGGGCATTCTGTACGGCGACTGCCACATGACTGCACAGCGCCTGCAACAGCCGCAGCTGTTCGGGAGGAAACGCGTCCAGTTCGTGGTGCGATGTCGTAAACACACCCACCAACTGCCCCTCCACCATCAAGGGGATCGCCACCTCAGACAGCGTGGTCTCCTCGCACCCGATGTAGTATTGGTCCTTGCGCACATCCGGGGCGTAGCGCATCTGGCCGGTAGCGGCCACGTACCCCACCATGCCTTCTTTGCCGATCTTCAGGCTGTGGCCCGGGCCGTGAAGGGCGCACCCCTTGCATCCACATGCGCAAGCCAGCACCAGTTCCCCCCGCGCTTCGTCGTGGAGATACACGTCGGCATCGATACATCCAAACGAACGCGCTACATCATTCACAATGCGATCAATCAGCTGATCGAGATCGAGGATGGAGCTGATCTTCTGCGCCGCCTTCTGCACCTTGAGCAGGTCTTCCACCTGATCCAAATGCAGGGCTGCGACCGCCGGATAATCGTGGGTGGGGATTCGCGGGGTCGTCGCCATGGGAAGCTCCGTGGAAGAGCGGGAATGACACCCTTCCCGCTGCTTCATCTGATGTCCAAGTGTACGTTCAAGACTCTCTTTTTGGCTGTGACCGGAGGTCCTTAGCGGCCTGCGCCCGGGCCCGTTTGATCTCCTCCAGCCGCTCCCGTAGTCGCTTCTCCACGCCTTCGGCGGTTGGCTGGTAGTAGACCCGGTTTCGCAGGTTCTCCGGCAGGCACTGCATGTCCGCCACCTTGCCCTCCATTTCGTGCGCGTACTGGTAGCCCTTCCCGTAGCCCAGCCCTTTCATCAGACCGGTTGGGGCATTCCGCAAATGCAGGGGCACCGGTTCGGCGGCGGTCCGCTCCACGTCCTGCAGGACGTCGCCATAAGCTGTGAGCAGCGCATTGGACTTGGGCGCCAGCGATAGATACACCACCGCCTGCGCCAGCGCCAGGTTCCCTTCCGGCATGCCGATGAAGTCCACAGCATCGCGCGCCGCCATGCACAGCGCCAGCGCATTCGGCTCCGCCAGCCCGATGTCCTCCACCGCCATCCGCACTACCCGCCGCGCGATGTATAAGGGATCCTCCCCGGCCTCCAGCATCCGCCCCAGCCAGTAAAGCGCAGCGTCCGGATCGCTGTTACGCACCGACTTATGCAACGCCGAAATCAGGTTGTAGTGCTCTTCTCCGGTCTTGTCGTAGAGCAGCACCCGCTTCTGCAGCGCGTCCTGTACCACCTGGTCGGTGATCTCAGCCCCGGCTTCTTTGCCCGACAGCGTCGCCGCCACCTCCAGCACGTTGTATGCGCTGCGAGCATCCCCGCTCGAGTATGCCGCGATCTTCTGCAGCACTTCTTCGGAGGCCCGCAGCTTCATCACGCCCAGGCCGCGCTCTTCATCTTCCAGAGCCCGCCGAAGCAAACCGACAATCTGCTCCTCAGTCAGCGGCTTGAGCACGTAAACCCGCGACCGCGAAAGCAAAGCCGAGATGATCTCAAACGAAGGATTCTCCGTGGTCGCCCCAATCAGCCGGATGCTTCCCTTCTCCACATGAGGCAGAAACGCATCCTGCTGCGCTTTATTGAAGCGGTGAATCTCGTCGATGAAAACGATCGTCCGCGTCCCGTATTGCCGCGCCCGCTCGGCATCGGCCATGACCTGCTTGATTTCCTTGATACCGGTGAGCACCGCCGAGTATTCGACGAACTCCGCTTTGGTCATGCGCGCAATGATCTGCGCCAGCGTCGTCTTGCCCGTTCCCGGAGGGCCCCAGAAAATCAGCGAGCCGGTATCGTCGCGCTCGATCTGCGTGCGCAGCGGCTTCCCTGGTCCGACCAGATGCTCCTGCCCGACAAATTCGTCCAGAGTCCGCGGACGCATGCGGTCGGCCAGCGGCCGGGTGCGATCGCCGGAATCACCACTCGGGATGGCTTGAAATAAACTCATCGAACCATTTCACCACGGAGACACGGAGGCACGGAGAAGTCGGAAATCACAAAAGCCTCGTCACAATTCCGTTCGCCCGGACGAAGGGATTGCTCTTTGCACCAGCCCAGCAACGCCCTAGTCCTTCTCCGTGTCTCCGTGGCTCCGTGGTGGACATCGCCTTTGTCTTGCGGCTTCATACAACACGATACTCGCCGCCACCCCCGCATTCAGTGACTCCACCTGCGGCGAGTGTGGGATGGCGACAATCTCATCCATCTCTCGCACCACATCCCGCGGCAAGCCGGCGCCCTCGCTGCCGATGAAGATGGCCAGTGGCCCATCCAGCCTTGCCTGATCCAGCGGCGTGCCTTTGTGCGACGACGTGGCCAGCAGCCGCACCCGGGATTTTCGCAGCATGGCTACAGTCTCACTCAACTTCACCCGCGCCAGCGCCACCCGGAACACTGATCCTGCCGACCCGCGCACCACCTTCGGATTGAATGGGCTCACGGTCCCTTCCCCCAGCAGCACGCCACCCGCGCCGAATGCCTCTGCGGAACGCAGGATTGTCCCCAGGTTCCCCGGGTCCTGCACCCCTGCAATGGCCAACAGCGGACCGGCCGGCACTTTCGCCAGGACCTCATCCGCCGAGCATTGCTTCCACTTCACCAACGCCGCCACCCCTTGAGGGGTCTCACTCGGCACCGCGCTGGCGAACAGTCTGTCCGGAAGCAACACGGTCTCTACGTGCGCCCCGATCTGAGGGAGCAGGCGCTGGGCCTTGGCTTCCGCCGACGCGCTGAAGAACACGGCCTGAAACCGCACCCCGCTGCGGATAGCTTCTTCCAGGATGCGCAGCCCTTCAATCGCGCAGTAGCCCTCGGCCGTCAGCTCGCCCCGGGAAAAAGCCCGCCGCAGTTCCTTGACCAGCACATTGTGGCGACCTTCAATGCGCCGCAACCGTTCCGTGGAAGCCTGACCTCGACCTGTCATTTCCCCTGAATCATACGCGCTTCCCCCGGCTTTTCTCCGATCACCCGATTGCCTTATTCCATGTCTCCAGCCCCTGCGGGCCGTGCTCCGAGCTCAGCGGCTATCCGCCTTTCCTGTGTTTCCCTCGGCTTAAGACGCTCGCTCATGTTATGTTAGCTTTCGCGACTTCAGCACATTGGTGTGGAAGGAACCGTAGTGCGCGCGGAAATCCTTAAGGTCAACAGCGAAAAACCCGAAGCTTCGCTCATTCAGTACGCCGCCGATCAGATTCGGGCCGGCCTGGTGCTCGGCATGCCCACCGACACCTTCTACGGCCTGGCTGCCGATCCCTTCAACCTGCGGGCCGTGGACCGTGTGTACGAGATCAAGTCTCGTTCCCGCCATAAACCGCTATCGTTGCTGATTGAGAGCGTGGATCAGGCCGAGGAACTGGCCCGGCCCTTACCCAAGGAATTCTACGAACTGGCGCGCAAGTTCTGGCCCGGCCCGCTGACCATCATCGTCCGGGCCGCCTCGCGGCTTCCCCTAAAAGTCACGGCCAATACCGGCAACGTGGCATTGCGCGTGCCCAATGCCAGGATTCCCCTGGCGGTGGTGAAGGCGGCGGGCATACCCATCACCGCCACCTCCGCCAACCTCAGCGGGGCATCGGAATGTACCACGGCCGAGGCAGTTCGAGATCAGCTGCAGGACCGGATCTCGATCATCGTTGACGGCGGGACCTCACCCCGCCACGTGGCTTCGACCATCGTTGATCTGACCGATGAGGAAGCCCGTTGGCAGGTCATGCGCGAAGGCGCGATTCCCGCCCAGGAGATCTCCGAGTTCTTCGCGCAGGGATGATGGAGCCGGCCGTCCAGCAGCGTCCGCGTCGTCACAGGTGGCTGTTGGTGGCGCTGGCCGCGCTTACTTTTCTCGCCTGGTTCGGCGCCGTCTGCCTGCAGATCCTCCGCCAGGCCTCGCTGCAGGAGCTTCATCCCACCGCCGCGATTGTGGTGTTCGGCGCCGCGGAATACGCCGGCCACCCCTCCCCCGTGTATCGTGCCCGCCTGGACCACGCGTTCGACCTCTTTCAGAAAGGCGTGGCTCCCATCGTCATCACTACGGGAGGCTCAGGAGAAGATCTCAGCTACAGCGAGGGCGGCGTGGGCCACGACTACCTTAGGAAGCGCGGCATTCCGGATGCCAACCTGATCGCCGAGACCCAGGGTTCCGATACCGCGCAGTCCGCCAAACGGGTGGGAGTCATCCTGCGCACTAACCGCATGCGCAGTTGCACCGCGGTCAGCGATGAGTACCACGTCTTCCGCATCAAGAAATTGCTCGAACACGAAGGCGTGCAGGTGTACGTGGCGCCCCGCCCCGATTCGCGCCCGAACACCCTGTGGAAACGCGCAGTCGCCGTGACTCGCGAAGCCGTCAGCTACCTGGCGTGGCGGCTGCATATTCCGGCGTAGGGATTTGGCGTCTGCTGATCACCACCCCATCCTCTTCCTCAATTCCGTGATATGCGCCACATGATGCCGTCCGTGCCAAGAATACAAGGCCAGGTTTTTTTCCAGCGGCATGAGCCCCAGTTCGGGGTGACGAAAGGTCCGCTTCCACTCCTCCGGCTTCAGCGACCGCAGCAATCGCACCCAGCGCACATGAAGCTGATCGAGGAGCGTGAGCGAGACCTCGAGCGGGGTGGCCCGAGTATCTTCCAGCTCTGCCCAACGGTCTTCCATGTAAGGCTTGATCGTCGGCTCGTCCTCCGTCAACGCCAGCTTGAACCGCACATAGGCGTTCATGTGGCTGTCAGGCACGTGGTGAACTACCTGCCGCACCGTCCAACCTCCATCGCGGTAGGGAGTGTCGATCTGCTGCGGGGAGAGACCGCGCACCGCGGCCCGCAGCGCTCCCGGGGTCTGCTCGATGTCGTCAATCAACTGCTTTCGCTGCGCCTCGCTCAGGGGGCCGTCAAACGTGAACTTGCCGATGGGATAGCGTGGATCGCTCATCGTTGCCTCCGCTGGCATTACAGCATAACTAGTACCGAGTACCGAGTACCACGTGAGTAAAGCTCCCGGGACACGAGACAATCGCAGTGAATAGCTGTCTGCGTCTGACCGTGAATTCTGAATTTGAGTCGGGGAAAAAAGCCAAAGCAAGGAAGGCGTTTCTCGGTACTCGGTACTCGGTACTCGGTACTCGCAACCCGTGACTCGCAACTAGCAACTCAAGGAAGCAGCGCGAAGATACGCACCGGCCCGCCTGACCCGCCTTCCAACTTCATCGGCGCCACCACTACCATCGCGCCCTTGGCGGGCGCCCGATCCAGGTTGGCGACATTTTCCAAGTGATAGATGCTGTGGGCCAGCGTGTACTGGTGTACTTCAAAGTCGTTCGACGGCCCGAAATCAACGCTCAGCGTGTCAATGCCCAGCCCCACCACGTTGCGCCCTTCGACCAGGAACTTGGCAGCATCGAGGGAATAGCCGGGGAAGTGCATCATGCCCTTGGCGTCCGCATTGCGGTAGTCCTTAACGGAATCCCACCGTGAATCCCATCCCGTACGCGCCATGACCACAGCGCCCAGCGGCATCTCGCCGTTCGCGTGCTCCCAGGCGGCAATATCCTCCACCGAAACCTGGTAGTCAGGATTCTCCTTCACTTTGGCGCTTACATCGATTACCACCAGCGGTCTGATCAATCGCTCGGGCGGAATCTGATCCACCGTCCACATGCCAGGGGCAAAGTGTGCGGGAGCGTCAATGTGGGTCCCGTAGTGCTCCGGCAGAGATATGTTGCGGGCAAAGTACTTGTCTTTCTCGATGGTGGCGACCGTCTTGACCTGGTAAGCGGACTGCTCAGCAAGTTCGTACGTGGGCACCTTGCCGTTGACGGAATGGGTCAGGTCCACCACCGCGCGGAAGCCGGCGGGTTGCGGCATCTCTGCATGGCGTTGCGCAAACAAGAGCAGCGCCAAGGCCAGCGTACAGCCGATTACAAAGGTCCGAAAATGCATGCAGCCCCAGTCTCCCCCGCCCCCAGTTTCAACTCCGTACAGGCGTCTGAAATCTCTTGCGATACCAGTCAGATGCCTCTGCCCCGCTGCGCGGTGTCATTTAATTGTCCGGGGAGCGTTGAGATCTCGGCAAGGAACCCAGGGACATGTCCCGCGGGAAACGCCGGCTACGAATCGGACACTCTTACCGCCACAGAATAGTCGTGCCCAGCAGCACAACTACCGCCCCGATCGTGCTCAGCAGATTCACCCAGTCGTTATTCAGCAGCCCGCGTCGCTCCAACCACGCGCCCAGAAAACTATCTATCACCATGCCTAGAGCACCAGCCACGCCCGTAATGGCTGACTCTTTCCAAGTGATCAAGCCGCAGCCTGCGCAGACTGCGCTGACCACCCCGGCCGCCAAAATTCCTGCGCCCGTTCCCGCCAGCGTCACCCCTCCATCAGTTCCCGCCGGCACTTTCTTCCAGGTAGTGATGAGACGCGCTGTCCCGCCGATCGCCTGCCCCACCTCGCTGGATACCGTGTCCGAAGCAGCTTCCGAAAGCGCGGCTGCAATCGCCGGCAGAAAAATAGCCCCACCCTCCGCCGCATACAACCCCGCACAGGCCGCGGCCACCCCAAGATTGGCCAAGACCTGCGATGCGGTCCGGCCCTCCTGCTTTTCTGCGGTTCCGAGTCTCTGCTTCTGCTGATAGCCCAGATGAGTAGTGATCCAGGTTAGCGCGAACACCGTGACCAGCGCGAAGAACGCGCCCGCTCCCGCGCCCGCATACAAAACGAAGCACACCGCGGCTCCCGCAACAGCGCCCGAGCGGCTGACCCCGCGAATCCATCGAGCCATGACAGTAAAAGCCACGGTCACCAACGCGGAGATCAACAGCCGCTCCCAGACCGGCCCGCCTGTCCGTGCGAGCCATGCGAAGATCGCCGTTAAGTCTTTCATTTCAATGGGAAAGTTAAGTTTCGCATCTTACGTTCTGGTGAGGGCCGCGACTCCGGGCTTCCGCCACTACCTGTAGGGCCCTTCCATGTCCTGCCCTACCGCTCGTGCTTTCACTTTGGATTACCCTCCGCCTTGGTAACCCAAACCCGCCCGTTGTAGTCTAAACTCAATCACTTGGCGCAGCTCTGGCGCCGACTGGGGTGAACTATGGCGGCCTCCGTTTGGTCTGGCTATCTTACCTTCGGTTTGATCTCCATGCCGGTGCGTCTCTTCTCCGGCGCGCGCAGTACCGGTATCTCTTTCAACATGCTGCACCGTGACGACTTGCAGCGGGTCAAGCAGCAATACTACTGCCCGGCCGACAACCGCGTGGTCACCCGCGACGAGATCGTCAAGGGCTACGAGTACCGCAAGGACGAGTACGTCGTCATCGAACCCGACGAAATCAAGAAGATCGAGCCCAAGACCGCCAAGACCATGGAGATCCTGGAATTTGTCAAGTCCCCCGAGGTCGATCCCGTCTACTTCGAATCTTCTTATTACATGCTCCCTGAAGAAGCCGGCCGCCGTCCCTACGCCCTGCTCACCAAGGCCCTCGAGGAGAGCGAGTACGTCGCCATCGCCAAGCTCACCATGCACAACCGCGAATACACCGTTTTCCTGCGTCCCCACGAAGGCGGGCTAATGCTGCACACCATGTACTACGAGGAAGAGGTGCGCAAGGTGGAAGGCTTCGGCGCCCCCGACGTCGAACTCAAAGATGCGGAAGTCAAAGTCGCCCACCAGCTGATTGAAGCCCTCGCCGCCGAGTGGGACCCCGAAAAGTATCACGACGAGTTTCAGGATAATCTCAAGAACTTGATCCAGACCAAACTGGAAGGGGGCAAGATCGCCGAAGTCGAGAAACCGAAGAAACTGGCTCCCGTCGTGGACCTGATGGCCGCCCTCAAGCAGAGCCTGGCAGAGATGGAAGGCAAGAAGAAGCCAGCGGCTACCGCCCGCGAGGCGGCCGCTTCCGGTAAGCGGTCCCGCGGTGGGGCGTGAAACCAGCATTCAACATTCAACATTAGCCACATCGCGCTGGGCTTTCTGTGCAACTTGGCGCTAGCGTCCCCGCATCCACAGTGAAGTCGGCCTCCGCATGCCGCATCATCCCCGTTACGACTGAATGCTGAGTGCTGAATGCTAATTGCTGCTCTCTGGCGCATCTCGCGTCCAGCGTTTAGAATGAACGATTCTTTCGAGACACCCAGAATTCATGAAATTAGCTTCAACTTGCTTGCGCGTTGGCCGGGTTGCGGCCCTCATGGTCCTTGTGCTGGCCTGGACCGGTTGCGGGGATGTGTTTCGCCCCGTGGCAATCCCGCAGCCGCCTCCACCTCCCGATCCCAGCAGCCTGCACTTCGACATCGTCCTCACCCGCAATGGTCCATCGAACCCCGGCGACAGCTCGCGGCTTGACGTCTCTGGAGACACCAACGTGGGCACGGCGACGGTGGGGCTGGGTCCGGTGCACGTCACGATGTTGCCCAACGGCAGCAGGCTCTATATCGCCAACGGCGAGGAAGACACAGTTTCCACCTACAGCCCTTCAAGCATCACCCCGGTCACCACGATTTCTCTGCCTGCGGGTTCGGTGCCGGTATTCGTCACCACCACCGAGAGTGGCTTCGTCTACGTTGCGAATTCAGCTGGTGGCGCCCCCGGCGTGGGAACGGTAGCTGTCATTCCCACTGCCACAAACGTCGTCAGCGCAATCCTTACCGTGGGAACCAATCCCGTGTCGCTGGCGGAACTGCCCAATGCAACCAAGCTCTACGTGGCAAACCAAGGCGATAGCACGGTGCGGGTGATCAATACAGTCGATAAGACGCTGGCCCCAAACCCGGTCGCCGATCCCGGCGGCACCATTGCCTCTCCGGTGTGGGTCGTCGCCCGCTCCGACAGTGCCAGGGTCTACGTCCTGAGCGCAGGAAGTGGCAACGTTTCAGCCATTGACAGCTCGTCCGACACCGTGGTCGCCAGCGCTTCGGCCGGTGCCGGTGCCAATTACATGGTGTACGACCCGACCCGCAACCGGCTGTACATTACCAATCCCGTGGCCAGCACGGTCACCCTGCTGGATGTCTCCACCGATACCCTCACCCCCATCACGCTGCCCATTACCGGGACCCCGGTCAGCGTCGCCGCTCTCCCCGATGGCACTCGCGCCTATGTGGCCAGCTATCAGGTATCTGCTCCCTCCTGCCCGGCTGACCAACCCTGCTCGATCACTTCCCAGGTGACTGTGATCAACGCGTCGAGCAATACCATCTCCTCGGTGATTTCTATGGGAACCGTGAACGTGGACAACCTCACCAATCCCATCACCGGCACGGTCAACGACACCGGCTGCAACCCTGACACGACCACCCACCCCGTCCGCTTTCGCCTTTCGATTGCGGCTTCCGGGGACAGCACCAAAGTCCAAGTGGCTCACTGCGATGCCGGCAGCACCTACATCATTCGCACCAGCAACGACACGCTGGAGACCGACAGTCAGGGCAATCCCCTGGTGATCCCAGCGCCCGTAAGCTCATTCCCACCGCCGGATGTCGGCGGACAACCCCCGCCGCAGAATCCGACCTTCCTGTTCAGCGCGCAGTAGGAAGAAATTGTTGTCTGCTGATTTCGGATCTTTGATTTCCTGGAAGCTATGGAACGAAAGCAGGTGGCAGTGAGTAGGACTGGTTCCTGGTGAATTCCCGGTTTTCAATCAACAATCAAAGAATCAACGATCAACACTCTCGGCTACAGTCCCGCGGCTGCGCTGCGCTCGCCCTGGCGCCTCCGGTTGTAACGCAGCGCGATGTTCATGAACACATTGCCGCTGGCGGTCTCGAAACAGATGACCAGGGCTTCGGTGTCCTCACTGCTCTTGGCGCCGTGTTCCGAAGTGTGCAGCACGGGCGGATGGACGCGGAAATGGAACCCCTCATCATTGAGCGTGGTGACTGCATTGCCGATCACCTGGTTGGCCAGCTCGCACACCGTTTCCCGCACCAGTTCATCCGATTCCGGCAGTTCTGCGCCGGCAAACTGGCTGGCCACCCGCACCGAGGTCTCCGGATCCAGATCGAAGATGATGCGCCCTTCGATGTCGCCGGTGATCCACACCAGCGCCGCCACGCCCTTGCGGCGGTACGCTTCTTCTTCCATGCTGACATTGCCAATGGACATGGGCGACTTCAGTCCCTGGGCCAGCACGGCGTCGGCCGCGTTGATAAAGGGCTGGATCAATTCCATCTTCATCTTCAGGCTCCTGCGCCCGCGGCCTGGGCCACGGTGCCGTCCTCACCCAGCACATACTTGATCACTTCGTACAGCACCTCCGGCTTCACCGGCTTCTGCACGAAGTGGCGCGCGCCCCGCTGCAGCGCCGCAACTATGTTTTCCTGGTAGCCCACGGACGAGACCATCACGATGCGCGCCTCGGGGTGCTGGCGGACGATCTTCTCCGCCGCCTCGATGCCCTCCATCTGCGGCATAGTGATGTCCATCAGCACGATGTCCGGATTGGTGCGCTCGTATTCGGTGAGGGCGGTCATGCCGTCGCCGGCTTCTCCCGCTACTTGTCCACCGAAAGTTTCGATCATCTGGGCCAAGTTCTTGCGCGCGAAGACGGAGTCGTCCACCACCAGGTAGCGGACCGGCTGACCGTCCTTGCTGCGTCGTACTGGCGCAAACTGCTCCATACCATCCTCCTCTGCTTGCTCCAAAGTCGGCAATTCCTGCTTGCCGGATTATGCAACCTTGCTCCTGTCAATTGCCCGCGGCTTTACCTTTGCCGCCGGCGTGGAATCCAGCACTCTCTTTGCGGTCCGGCACACACTGCGCCGTCAAAACGTTCGCCATCGCTTCCAGCCCCACCACCCGCACCGCAAAGCCGCGCTCGATAGCGGCTTTGGGCATGCCAAAGACGATGCAGGAGTCTTCACTCTGCGCGATGGTCATTCCCCCAGCGGATTTGACCGCTCCCATTCCTTGCGCACCGTCCTCCCCCATGCCCGTCATCAGCACCGCGACGCCCCGCGGTCCAAATTCCTCCGCTACGCTCTTGAACAGCACATCCACCGACGGCCGATGACCATTCACCCGGGGCTCATCGCTGAGCACCGCGACATCGCCCAGCGGCAGGCGCTTCACTTTCAGGTGCCGGCTGCCCGGGCAGATCAAGGCACGCCCTGCCAGCAACACGTCTCCGGACTGCGCTTCCTTCACCGCAATGGCTGAGACTTCATCCAGCCGCCGCGCGAACATCTCGGTGAACCCTTCGGGCATGTGCTGCACCACCAGAATGGTGCCGGGAAAGTCTCCCGACAGTTGCGACAGCACATACTGCAGCGCATTGGGCCCGCCGGTCGATACCCCGATGGCCACCACCCGGGTAGGCGAGTTTTGCGCGTTCAGCGCGGCTTTGCCGGCGCCCGATAGCTGGCACGATACTGGAGTCACGCGTATTCCCCGGCTCTGGGACGCCGCCTTGATCTTGGCAATCAGTTCCCGCGCGATCTCCGGCATGCGGGCCGAGACATCGTGGGGCTTGGCGACAAAATCGAAGGCCCCCAGCGACAGCGCTTTGAGCGTGACCGACGCTCCTTCGGTGCTGTGCGAGCTGACGACGATCACCGGCACCCGGTGATGCCGCATGATCTCCTTCAGGGTGTCGATGCCGTTCATTCCCGGCATCTCCAGGTCCAGGGTCACTACCTGGGGCTTGAGTTCTTCGATCTTCTTCAAGCCGAAGTTCCCATCCATGGCCGTGCCCACGACCTGGATCGAGCTGTCGGTTTCCAGAATCTGCGGGATCAGCTTGCGCATGAGCGCGGAATCATCCACAACCAGCACCCTTACCGGAGGCGTCATTGCGGCACCTCCTTCGAGCGTTGGGCAACATGCGCCCGTTCGCCATGAGAAAGCAGCAACCCGGAAGCGGTGGCGCCAGCTTCACTGGGGCGGGACTTGGAATAACGTTCGCTGATGGCCGCGATGTTCAGGATCAGCACCACCCGCCCGTCCCCCAAAATGGACGCGCCGCTCACCAGGTCGGTGGCCACGCTTTGATCGTCTAACGCCTTGATCACCAGTTCTTCCTCGCCCTCCAGCCCGTCCACAATCAGCCCCAGCTTGCGCTCCCCGAGGGCGATGACCAGCACAAAGATTCTTTCCGCCGGATGTGCGTCCCCAATTCCATGCCCCCGCCCCAGGCGCACCAGCGGCAACACCTGGTCGCGGATCTGCAACACTTCGTAGTTGTCCACCCGGTGCAGGTCGGATTCCCTGGCCCGCGCGATCTCTGCGACCGTGTTCAGGGAGATGGCGTACAGCCGCTGTTCGACCCGGAAGAGCAGCGCCTTGATAATGGCCAGCGTAAGCGGCAGCTTCAGGCGGATCGTGGTGCCCTGGCCGGGATGAGTATCGATCTCCACCCGGCCTTTCAGCCTGTGCACCACGCTTTGCACGACATCCATGCCCACGCCACGGCCCGAAACCTCGGTGATTTCCTCCGCTGTGCTGAATCCCGGCCGGAAGACGAACCCCAGGGCTTCGGCTTCGCTCATGCGGGCCGCCTCTTCCGAAGTCACCAGCCCCTGCTCCACCGCCTTGGCCTTCACCCTCTGCACATCAATCCCCTGCCCGTCATCGCTGACCTCCACGATGACCTGGTTTCCCTGGTGATAGGCATTGAGGCGCAGGCTTCCGCGTGAGACTTTGCCCTGCCGCCTGCGCTCACCCGCCTCCTCAATCCCATGGCTCACTGCGTTGCGCACCAGGTGGGTCAGCGGTTCGGCAATGGCGTCCAGGATGCTCTTGTCCAGGTCGGTGTCGTGCCCGCTAATCACCAGTTCCACCTCTTTCCCGCATTGTCGTGCCAGATCGCGCACCATCCGCGGGAAGCGACGGAACAACTGCTCCACGGGAACCATCCGGATCTTCATCACCGAGCGCTGCAGATCGTTCAGCACTCGCGCCTGGAACGCCATGGCATCGGCAAAGCGGCCGCGCAGGGAATCCTTGGCATATCTCCGGCCAAACTCGTGCAACGTCTGCTGCAACATGGACTTGCCGATAATCAACTCGCCCACCAGGTTGAGAACGTTGTCGATACGTTCTGCGTCCACGCGCAGAATGTTGTCCGCTGCGCCGGGTGACGCCGTCTCGCCGTTGTCGCTTTCAGCGATGAGGGCTGGGGGCGCCGCTTCCGGTTCGGCGGATTGATGCCGCACTTCGATGCTCTGGTGCGTGCCCGGGTCCGCCGCCCGCTTCAAGGATTTCCCCCCTGCCTTCATCAGTGCCACCTTGACCTGTGTGATCACGGTCGGAATATGGCACCTGGCGGTTATCTCCTCGGCTGGCGCATCGCTGGCCAGCAGTAAATCCAGGCGTTTTGTCTCTGCCGGGGACGCCGTGTCCGGCCTGACTCCCAGCACTTCTGCAACGGGCGCCAAAGCATTCAGCAGCAGTTGGCGGGCGGCGATCGGCATAAGGCATTGCGGATCAATCCGCGCCGTCACTTGATACACCCGCTTGCCCTGGCTGAATGCATTCTGCATCGCCAGCCGTTCATACTCGGTCCAGACCAAAGGGGCTGCCGATTTCCGGGCGGATGTCTTGCGGCGGCGTTTCCCGCTGCCCCCGCTTCCCGCCAGTTCCCTGACCATCCGCCGCAGCGTCTCCGCTGGAGGCACGCTTTTCTTGTTCCGGTAGGCGGTCAGCATGCTGCCAAAGGTGTCGGCGGCGACAAACGCCATCTCCGCCAGCGCGGTGTGCGACGACGCCGCTTCCAGTGCCAATGCATCTTCCAGTTCGTGGGCCAGTTCGCTCAGCTCGCGGAAGCCGCACGCCGCCGCATCCCCTTTGAGGGTATGCACCACCCGCCGGATGCTGCGCACCGCTTCCCCGTCGCCGGGGTGCCTCTCCAGCTTGAGCGCTTCCTCGTTCAGCGACTGCAGCAGCTCCTGCGCGCTCTCAAAGAAGAGCTGGCGCAGTTCCGCTCCCCGTTCATCGGAGAACTGGCTCACGCCGTCACCTCCAACCGCTGGTAGGCGGTCCCGCTGTTGCGGTGCACCAGAGTGAACTTGTCGGTCAATCCCAGCAGGCTCTCGGCGTGGCCCACGAAAAGGTAACCGTCAGGATTCAGGCAGCGCGCAAACTTTTCCAGCAGCCTCTTCTGCTCGGCCTCATCGAAATACATCATCACGTTGCGGCAGAAGATAATGTCGTTGCGCTGCGGCAGATACTCCGTCTTCAGGTTGTGAAAGTCGAAGTGCACCAGCTCTTTCACCGCCTTCTTCACGGCGTAGCGGTCCCCGATCTTGTCGAAGTAGCGCAGCCGGTAGCTGTAGTCCACCGACGCCATCTGCGCCTCGGTGTAAGTCCCTTCCTGCCCGGCGCGCAGCACCGTGTAACTGATGTCGCTGGCCAGAATCTCCACCTTCCAGGGCGGAGGGACCAGCGGCTTGGGGGTCGGCATCTCGCAGGGGAACGGATTGCGCAGATAGTAGTAAGCCAGGGCATCGGCCACCAGCATGGCGATGGTGTAGGGTTCCTGCCCGGTCGAGCAGCCCGCGCTCCAGATACGCAAAGAGAAGTCCCGCCGCCCCTGCTTGTTGTGCAGCAATTCGTCGAGAATGTGTTTGTGAAACAAGTCCATCTGCGCCTTGTTGCGGAAGAAGCTGGTTTCGTTCACCGTCAGGTTTTCCAGCAGCCGCGCCAGTTCGTGCTTGCCTTCCTTGCTGATCAGCAAACGGTAGTAGCTATAGAACGAATCCAGCTGGCATTCCCTCAGGCGGCGCTGCAAACGGTCCTGTAAGAAGGGCGCGCGGCGCTCGTCGAAGTGCATGCCGCATTCCTGGTACACCAGAGCTTGCAGCAGCTTCATTTCAGCTTCGGTGAACTGCGCCGGCATGCCTGATGTGCTCATGAGCTGTTCCTGGCCAGGACTCAGACCTTTACTTGCCCGCGGAAGCGCCGCGCGACTCTGCCGCCGGACCCCGTGGCCCTCCGCCCTCGCCTGTCTCTTTCTTTTGCTTCAGCCCGCTGAATTCCAGCAGCTTGGCCGTGTCCAATAACACGATCAGGCGCCCTTTGTATTTGCCCAATCCGGTGACACAATTGAGGCCGCCTTCGCCAAGGGCCGTAGGCGACGCTTCGATTTCGCCGGCCGGAATTTTCAGCACCTCCGAAGCCGAATCCACAATCAGTCCGGAGAGCCGGCCATTGTGTTCGACTACCAGGATGCGGTTGCGCTTCCCCGGCTTGACGTTCTGCTCGCCAAAGCGCTTGCGCAGGTCAATCACCGACACGATCTTGCCGCGCAGGTTAATGACCCCCTCCATGTACTCCGGCGCATCCGGGACCGCCGTGATCTCCGGCACCCGCACGATCTCGTGCAGCGAAGTGATGGGCACGCCGTAGGTTTCGCGTCCCACCTGAAAGCCGACAATGTGCACATCGCGCTTCATGGCAAAGGCTGGGCTCAGCCGCGACTCCCTGCGCTGGCGTGCCGGGCATTCCCTTTGGGCGGCGATTTCTCTTCCCGCCGTGCTGGCCGCTCCGCATTCCCCTGCTCCAGCAGGAAGCGGTCCATGGACTCCAGCAGGTCCCGTGACATCTTCGACATCTGCTCGGCGGAAGCCGCCAGTTCGGTCGAGCCCGAGGTCGTCTGCTGCACCAGCTCCCGCATCCGCTCCATGGCCTTGACCACCGCCTGCGCCCCGGACGCCTGCTCTTCCACCGCCGAGTTGATCTCGTGCGTGATCTCGTTCAACCGCGTGGTGGCGCGCGCGATCTGCGCCGAACCATGGGACTGCTCGTTGGTGGCCGCGCCAATCTCCTGAGCAAACTTGTAGACTTCCGTGACCACGTTCGAGATCTTGCGCAGCGCCGTGTTCAGGTCCTGCCCCAGTCCCAGCCCCTCGTTGACAATGCTGGTGCTGCGGTCCATGTTCTCGACCGCTTTGCGGGCTTCCTTCTGGATACTCTGGATCAGTTCCGAGATCTCCTTGGTGGACTGCGCCGACTTCTCCGCCAGCTTGCGGACCTCGTCGGCCACTACGGCAAAGCCCAGCCCGTGCTCGCCCGCGCGCGCCGCCTCGATGGCGGCGTTCAGCGCCAGCAGGTTGGTCTGCTCAGCCAGATCGTCAATCACCTCGATGATCTTGCCGATGTCATCCGCGCTTTGCCCCAGCACCCCGATGATTTCCCCCGACGAGCGGATGGTGATGTTGATCTTGTTCAGACCGTCGGTCGCCTTTTCCATGGTGCCGATGCCGTTGTGCACCTCTTCCCGCGAGCGGTTGGAGATGTCCAGCAGCACCTTGGCGGTGTCCGCCACCCGCTGGATCGAGGCCACCATCTGATCGATGGACGCCGAAGTTTCGCTCACACTCGAGGCCTGCACCTGTGTGCTCTTCACCATGTTCTGCACGTTCACGCTCATCTCGTGCATGGTGCTGGTCACTTCGTCGATGGCCGAAGAGGTCTGCAGGCTGATCTTGGCGGACTCATCCGAGGCCCCGGCCACCTGGTTGGAAGCGCTGGCCACCTGCGAAGACGCATCCCGCACATTGCGCACCAGATTGCGCAAGCCTTCGATCATGCGCGCGAAGGCGTTTCCCAGGGTGTCGTTCTTGGAGCGCGGTTGCACCTCAACCGTCAGGTCTCCGCCTGCAATGGCTTCCGAAACTGCCGCCATCTCCTTCAGGTAGGTGACCATGTCGTTGAAGGTGCGGGCCAGTTCGCCAATTTCATCCTTGCGCTGGATATCGATCTCGTGTTCCAGGTCGCCGCTCTTACCAATCTGCTGTGCCACCCGGATCAGGCTGGTCAATGCCTCGGTGATGGAGCCGGCGGAGGAGTAGGCGATGACCACTCCCAATCCCAGCGCCAGCATGGTGCTGAAGAGCGCGATCACGATGGTGGCGGTGGCCGCGGTCTCGTCCGACTGCCGCCGCTCGTCGAGCGCCCGCTTGTTTTCCTGGTCGGCCACGTCCAGATACTCGGTGGCGTTCTTCACCCACGAGGAAGCGTCCTTCTGCAGGTAGAAAATCTGCAGTTCCGCCACGGTGGCGTTGCCCGCGTCCACCTCCCGCCGTTTGTCCGCCAGGGGCGCGGCGAATTCCCGCGCCCAGCTCTGCTCGCTTAGCTGCACCTTTTGCAGCGCGGTCCGCTGCTGGTCCGAGTTCGACAGTCTCTCGGTGTTGACCAGCTTGTCGTTCAGGGTGTGTACCCCTTCATTCATCCGCTCCAGCTCGCGCGTGTCTCCACTGAGCAGGTAATTGCTCAGGTAGAGACGGTTCTGCATCATCTGAAAGCGGACGGCATCGGTGGCCTCGGCCAGTTGCAGCGCCTGCGTGGCCGCGGCTTTGGCGGAATGCTCACGCTGCACGGCAAAGTAGTTCACCAGGAACAGCACCACGACCATCAAGAGGATGGCTCCGAAGTTCGCGTAGAGTTTCCTGCCGATCGTCATGGTTGTTCCTCCGCTACACCCCAATGGTTGGCTGCTTGGCCTGCTTCATTCCTCTGGCTGAAATCTGAATTCCACTACTCCGGAGCTCTCATCCGGGCCGGGCTCGAATTTCCATCGTTTCAGTGCATCCAGTGCCGCGTTGACCAGCAGCGGATGCCCGCCCAATACCTTCGTGCTCTTGATGGCCCCGCTCGGGGTCACCACCACCAGCACCCGGACCGTGCCGGAGATGCTCATCCGGCGCGCCATGTCTGGATAAGCTGGAGCGGTTTTGCTCTTCACTTTGCGCGTCAGCTGCTCTTCATGCTCCCCCGCCCAGGCCCGCGTCGGACCCAGGCCCGCAGTTCCCAGCGCCATCCACCCCAGCACGACGAGCCAAGCGACGGCCAGCCACCGCGTCCTCGGTGAAGACACAACTCCTCCTTAGAAAGGTACTGCCCTTCCACGAGTGCAATGCCGTTGCCAGCCCAGCGGCCTCGGAGGTTACCCCTGGGTGGCGAGTAACTTATTGTTTTGTAACGATTTAATCGTTCCCTGTAGCGGTCGGCACTACCCCCAAGGAGATGAGAACCGTCTCAGATCACCGTCCGGCTCTCAGTTTGAGACATCCCCAACCCAACTCTGGGATTTCACAATTCGACACCCCACTCCTTATTCCCTTGACTCAAATTGAGATGAGGGGCTACTTTTCCTCTATATTCAATTACTTGTGGTTCTT
>Ga0335070_10000895_pt1 | contig 34131 bp, 32 predicted proteins | sample Lox_Sample_13_FD_206722 | JGI IMG/M metagenome (GOLD analysis project Ga0335070, IMG submission 206722) | Soil microbial communities from Loxahatchee National Wildlife Refuge, Florida, United States - Lox_Sample_1.3 | ecosystem: Environmental > Terrestrial > Soil > Wetlands | place: USA... | reverse complement strand
AGCTTCTGCCGCTTCTTCATGACAGAAGCACATCAGTCAACCTGCCTTACGCATAAGTACCTGTCGTGAGGCCGAACCTATTTATGAAACACGCTCTAGAAAGTTCCAGAGCTTGCTCCTCATTGCCGCTCGAGGATTTATGACAGCTTGGGTATGGCAATCCGAATGCGTGCGTATCTTTGCAAATGTCGGATTCGGAGGTATGCGGATGTGCGGTGCGAAGTTCACAGACGCTGACGTGTCGGGCCTCAGGCGCCAATTGCTGCGAACGGTGCTTGATCCTCTGGAAGTAGCTGAGATCCTAAGAGACTTTGTCGTCACCCAGGGGTATGGCTCCTCTTCAAACACAGTTCTTGATGCTGCGACCAGGATTGGAGCATCGGGCTGCTCGTTCGCCACCATCCAAGAAGCACTGGAAGTGGTGGCGTTGGTGATGTAGAGACTGGCTTAGGGGAGAAGTCTCAGTAATTGCTTCCGAGACTTAAATTCCAACCTGCTCCCATATCTCAGCTATTGGGCGTCACCCATTCCTTGGTAAGCCTGCTCTGCACTCGCCCTCCCGAAGAACACCGTTTCACACTCACACTTTGCGGCAAGGTCACCGTCCCGGATGCAGCCCAGCAGTTCATGACCGCACTGCCGGAGACGACCAAAAGCAACTGATTTCCACTCGAACGAAGCTGCCTCCCACCCGGCAAAGCTGCGTGGGTATTTTTGTCTCTGAGGGCATTCCAAGCCGCGACTGCCGAAATACGGGCAGCTCCCCGCGGGGGCAATAAGTTCCGGGCAATAGCTCCTGTCTGCAACTCACGCTGGGTATGGTATTTACGAGTCCCTCGATAGCGACAATGTCTCTTTTCCTGTTGGCCACAGGCTTGCAATAACGATATCCAGTTCGGCAAATAACCGTTCCTCTGAGTTGAAGGCATGGAGACCGTGGCTCCGCAGCAAATTTCGTTCGAAGGCCGAATCAGCATCGGCAACTCCAACGTGATGCGGAACCAGCTCGGGAAAGCTTTGAAGCTTAAACCCAAGGAGATCGACGTGGATTTGTCGCGAGTCAGTTCCATCGACATATCCGGTCTAGCCACATTGCTTGAGGCGACTCGCATTGCGCGGAACCAGGGGACGCGGCTAAGAATCGGCGGAATCCAAGGGCAAGTCCAACTGTTGTTCGCAATTACCCGACTGGACCAAATACTCGACACAGCGGCGGAGGTGCAAAGCGCGTGAAGGTATTCGAAGACATCGGCGGTGCCGTCGTCCAGAACTTCGCCTACGTAGGTGGCCTGAGCCAGCAGTTCTTGTCGGGAGTGCGTGCACTGCCACGCGTGCTTCCCATCATCGGCAAGCGAGGCCGCTGGCAGGCGGCAATTCGGCAGATGGCCGCGATCGGCGTTGCAGCATTGCCCATGATCGCCATCATGGCCGCCTCTACCGGAATGATCCTCGCGCTGCAAGGCGCAGCGGAGTTGCGGCGTTTCGGGGCACTGCGCTATGTCATCGACCTGGTAGCGGTCGGCTTTACCCGCGAACTGGGACCCCTCTTGACAGCCATCGTGGTGAGCGGGCGATCCGGTTCGGCGTTCTCTGCTGAGATCGGAACGATGGTGGTGACCAGCGAGATCGACGCCTTGCGGACTATGGCGCTTGATCCCATCGAGTTCGTTTTGGCCCCTAAGTATCTAGCCGCCATCGTCATGGTTCCCTGCCTCACCATCATGTGTAACGCCTTCGGCATTCTGTCCGGTGCCGGATTCATGTATCTCAGCACGAAGATGGCATTGGGCATTTACCTCAAATACGTGCTCGACTCGATTTACCTGCGCGACGTTCTGTGTGGGCTTCTCAAGAGCCTTGCCTTCGCCACGATTATCGTTCATGTCGGATGCATGGAGGGCTTCAGAGTGCGCGGTGGGCCCGAGGCGGTAGGACGCTCGACCACCTCGGCGGTTGTTCGATCGACATTCCTCGTAATCTCGGCAGACCTGTTTTTTACGGCATTTTTCTATCTGGCGAGGCTGCAATAGTATGACGACTTCTGCCATCTCCGTCCGCAACTTGAGCGTCAACTACGGCGGGCGTCAGGTACTCGACCGCATAAACCTCGACATTCAACGTAATGAAATCATGGTGCTGGTGGGTGGCAGCGGATCGGGTAAAAGCACGCTGCTGCGCCACATTATTGGATTAGAGCGGCCTGACTCGGGCAGTATCTTCATTCGCGATGTGGATATCAACAAGTGCACCCCTGAAATGTTGAAACAGATCCGCCAAAAAATAGGTGTCGCGTTTCAGGAATCTGCCTTATTCAATTCGATGACCACGGAGGAGAACGTCGCGCTGCCACTGCGGGAGCTAACTGATGTTGCTGAGCCGGTCATCGAAATCATGGTTTACCTTACGCTGGCGGCGGTGGGCTTGCCTGAAGCCGGCAAGCTTATGCCACATGAGCTTTCCGGTGGCATGAAGAAGCGCGCAGCGGTAGCGCGAGCGATCGTGATGGACCCCGACATCCTGGTGTTCGACGAGCCTTCGGCTGGCCTGGATCCCATCGTTTCCGCAGAGCTCGACGAGGTGATTCTTTTCCTTAAGCAAGCGTTCCATATGACTATTTTTGTGGTCACCCACGAAATAGCCAGCGCATTCCACATTGCGGACCGTATCGCGATGTTGTACCAAGGCTCGCTTATCGCCGTCGACGACAAAGAGTCGTTCAAGGCCAGCACTGATCCCCGCATTCGGCAATTCCTCGACCGCATTCCCGACAAGGTAGTCGAAACGCCTGTTGTTCAGGAGCATTTGCGCGAATTGTCGGGCATAACAGGAGCCACAAGTTGAAAAACACCGAAGCAAAAGTCGGCGCTCTAGTCGTATTCTCGGCGCTTATCTTGTGCGCATGCGTGTACTTTCTTGGAAGCGCACAGTTCGGGCGAACGCGAACGCCCTACCGCGCGTACTTCAAGTACGCAGGTGGACTGGAACCTGGGACGGATGTCCTGTTCGGCGGAATCACCGTGGGCAAGGTCACGGCGGTGCGTCCGGATGCCAATGATCCCACGCGTATCGAAGTCGATCTCGAGGTCAAGCAGGGGACACCAGTCAACACCAACTCCATGGCAAAACTCGGCTCCGTCAGCTTGATGAGCTCGCCTGTCTTGTCCATCACTACCGGAAGCAATGATTCCCCTCGGCTGCAAGCGGGCGCTGTGATTACAGCCCAGGAGACGGTCAGCCTAGACGACATGCAGCGCGAAGTTGCGGCGCTCGCCGAATCTGCACAGAGCTTGATTGCAGCCGTGCACACGGACCTGGACAACATCACCGGCGATACCCGGCAGGTGCTGGCCAATGTTAATGACCTTACCGGCGAGACAAATCGCCGGCATGTGGCCCAAATTCTCGCCCACAGCGACGCGATGATCGCGAGAACATCACCGCAGATTGATCGGATTGCCAAAAATCTGGAGACCGTAACCGCCAAGATGGGGCCAACTGTCGACAATGTGAACTCCACAGTTACGAACGCCAATGGAACCATCACCGTGCTTCGGGACCACACTCAGACGGACCTCGTCGAGTTGCAGAAGACGCTGGTTGAAGTGCGTGCGCTGGTAGACAACTTGCAGGCGCTCGTTCGCTCGAATCAGCAAAACGTTACGTACACGCTCGAAAATATCCGCATGGCAACCGACCACCTGAACGACTTCACGGAGTCCGTCAATGAGCGGCCATGGAGTCTGGTAAGGATCAACCAACCTAAGGAGCGGAAGATTCCGGAACGAGGTAGCCATGAAAAGTAACCATGCAAGATTCGCATTCTTCGTCCTGACTGCATTGGTCCTGACAGGATGTGCCGGCAAGGTGCGCTATCCCGACTACTACATGCTGGCGTTGGCGCCATCGAATGACGCACCTGCCGCAGACAACCAAAAGCTTCCTGCCATAGCTGTCCAGCGTTTCGAAACTCCGGCGTATCTACGTCAAGGCCGGATCGTTTACCGGGAGAGTCCCGAGCACATCGGTTTCTATGAGTATCACCGTTGGGCATCGGACCCGGGACAGGTAGTCACCACGGCAATGATGGATAGCCTTCGCGCGTCTGGTGTTTTCTCGCTAGTGGAGCCTTACGACGGCCAGGAGCGTGCGCCGTATGTGTTACGAGGGCGCCTGGAGAAATTGGACGAGGTGGACTATAGGAACGGCGTGCAAGTTGAGGTGAGGCTATCTGCCCAACTCCTGAATACGAAGACCGGCACCGCAGTATGGGCAGGCGATACGACGAAAACGGCCAACGTCGATCAGCGCCAGGTGAATTCTGTGGTTCGCGCCATGGGCAAGGCTACACAGGATGGTATCGCGGAATTGGTCCAGAACATGGAAGAGCAACTCTCTGCTGCGACAGTAGTCGCCCGTAACCCTGCGGTTTCCCCTTAGGAGCGGCTGCAATGCAACAGGCGGTTTCCCAGTGCTTCTGTGCATCAGCGTTCATTGGCGTCACACCCTGGAGCGACAAGGCGGCCGCCAATGCGAATAAGCACATTACGGACCAGCGTTCCCTCCCGGAGGAGAGGGTCACATCACCTGCATTTTGGCGCAGATCCCTGGACTCTCGAAAGAGCGATGGGCGCAGCTCTTTTTGCGCGTTGGATTTCTCTCCACGATTTGCAAAGTATCGGGCGGAGCACTCATGACCGCCCCGTTAGAACTGACCTATCCCGGAATACTCCTTGCAGTTCTTGCCGAGCAACTCTGCCTGCCAATCCCGTCAGCCGTTTGTCTCATGGCTGCAGGTGCTCTTTCGGCGCGTGGCGAAATGCGGATCAGCATCATCGTTCTTTTGGGTGTTTCGGGTTGTCTCGCAGCGGATGGGCTGTGGTTCTGGTTTGGCCGCCGCTGGGGTTCTGGCGTTTTGCGGCTACTCTGTCGCTTCAGTGCCGATCCGCGACGATGCTTCCAGAATGCTCATGAAAAATTCCAACAATATGGTCTCGCTGTGTTGTGTGTGGCCAAATTCGTTCCCGGTCTTAATCTCGTTATGCCTCCTCTCGTCGGTGCGGAAGGAGCGTCGCTCACTGCTTTCCTTCCGCTCGATATGTCAGGCGGGTTCCTCTGGGCAGGCTTCTACGTAGGACTAGGCTATCTCTTCTCTAAGGAAGTGGATGTTGCAACTCGTTGGGTCGAGCACTTTGGCATGGTCCTTGCTATCGCGATTGGCGTCCCGCTCTGCCTCTATGTCAGCTGGCGCGGGATTGCTCTGGTGCGAATGATTCGTCGACTACGGCTGCGCCGCATCAGTCCGGGGTTGCTCGCCCGCAAACTGAGATCCAAGGCCAAGGTCGCAGTGCTCGATTTGTTGGACTTCGAAGCATCCGACACTGAAAGCCCAGAGGCTATTCCGGGCGCCCTCAGAGTAGATCCGTCCGTTTTGCGGAAGTTGCCACATATCTATGTTCCGGAGGGCGTCGACATCGTACTGTATTCTTCTTCGGGCGGTGACACGGTGGCGGCCCGAGCAGCGCTGGCATTGAAGCGAATAGGCATAGATAACGCGTGGGTGCTGGTAGGTGGGCTCAAGGCGTGGCGTGAACAGGGCTTTGCTGTTTCGCAGTCGCCAGAGGTACCCGAAGTCGCTGCAGAGCGCGTTGGAGTTCGCTTGCCAACGCTGTGACTGGCTCTTTCTTCCAACTCGAAACTAGAACCAGTCTGAGCTACAACTCGATGATGCCGCGCTTGATCCCGATCGTTGCGGCGTGCGTCCGATCATTGGCGCCCAATTTCGAAAGGATCGACTTGACTCGGCTCTTGACGGTTTCCTCGGTGATCGAGAGCTCGTCAGCAATCTGCTTGTTTGCCTTGCCGGCCGCGATCAGTCGCAACACGACAATTTCTGCCGGCGTCAGGGCGTCATCCGTCGAGTGCTCGGCCATTTCGTAAGAGGCTTCGGGAGAAAGCGCCTTCCTTCCCGCATGAACCGCTCGGATCATTTCTACGAGTTCCTTGTGAAAGGTAGTTTTTAGCAGGTAACCTTGTGCTCCCGCTTTGAGCGCTCGAAGAATCTGGACGTCGCCCTTGTAGGTCGTCAGCACGACAATCTTCGCATCGGGAAATTCTCCCCGAATGGCAACGATCGCATCCAAGCCGTTCATCTCTGGCATCTGCAAATCCATCAGCGTGACGTCCGGGCGATGCGCACGAAACTGCTGGATCGCCTCGCGGCCGTTCGAGGCTTCCGCGACCAGAGTCATGTCCGGTTGAGTGCCGACGAGCACGGCTATGCCCTCCCTGACGAGGGCATGATCGTCAACCGCCAGAATTCGAATTTGAGCCAGCCCATCACTCACGGTGGATCATCTCCTTGGCGTCAACATGTTCCGGAGAGCGCCTCCCAAATTTCCAGAGGCGCTGTGTGGGTTGTGCGTACGCTCTGGAAGCTGGAATCACCAGCTCAATCTCCGTACCGTTATCCACTTCACTCCAGATTGTCAGTTGACCGCCCACAAGCTCGGCTCGCTCCTTCATGCCGGACAAGCCGTAATGCCCTTCACATCCCTCTCCGCGAAGAAACTCGTCGCGGATCCCTTTTCCATCGTCTCGAACGCGAAGCCGGAAATGCTTTTCGTCGTACCGGATCTCAACTTCCACGCTTTGCGCTGCTGCATGACGGAAGGCATTGCGCAACGCTTCCGCCGCCAGTCGGTACATTTCGTCGCGCAGAATGGGATGCAATTCCCGCGATGCCCCTTCCACCACCACATTGAACTCGGGTGAGGACTGACTGTTGTCCGCGGCAGCGAGTTCCTCCCCAACTGTCCGAATGGCCAGCGCAAGGTCATTCTTCTCGACCGTGGACGCCCGCAAACCTTGCACCGCATTTCTGCCTTCCGTGATCGCCTCCGATGCCTGATCGACCGCGACTTCCAGGGTCTTGCGGGACTCGACCGCATTGTCCGGCAGCTTGTAAATTGCAGCTTGAAGCCTCGGCAAGAGCGCCTGAAAACTTTGCAGCAGCGTGTCGTGCAGGTCGCGGGCGATGCGCGTGCGCTCGCTGACGCGCTCTTCCAGCCTGAGGTTGAACTGATACGCCAGTTGCCGCACGCGCAGCCAATACAGCGCCCAGAGCAAGAGCGCAAACGCTGCCAGGCAAGCCGCGCGAAACCAGTCCGTCTGGTACCACGCCGGAGGAATCACGAACTCCAGCGACGCGCCCTGCTCATTCCACACTCCGCTGTTATTGCACGCCAGCACGCGAAAGCGGTAATGCTTCGGCGCCAGGTTCGTGTACTGCACCTCGCGCTTGTTGACGACCTCGCGCCAGTCCTTGTCCTCGTCTTCCAGCTTGTAGCGGAAGCGCACCTTCTCCGGCGCCACCAGGCTCAGCGCCGTGTAATCAATCGCCAGGTAGCGGACGTGCGGCGGAAGGCGCAAACCTTTCGTCGCGTCGTAGGTCTTACCATCGGCTGTGACCTGCTCGATGTAAACCGGCGGCGGTAAGTCGTTATAAGGAAGATGACGTGGATCCACGACCTGAACACTGTCTCCGGTCACGAACCACAGCCTGCCATCGCGCGACCTGGCCGCCACCGGACTGAAGCTGCTGGGCGAAAGTGCCCGGAGCCGGACGCCATCGGCCGCATCCAACACAGCGGTTACCACCCTGTGCCGCGGATCGGCGATCCATGCGTTCAGTTCGGTGCGCGTGATGCGCACAAGGCCGCATGCCGTGTATAGCCACAACGAGCGATCATTGTCCTGGATCGAGCCGTGGATTGAGTCGCAGGGCAAGCCGTTCGCGGTTGTGAGAGTGGCAATGTGACCGTCCTTGATCCGGCTGAGACCGCCCTCTTCGGTTGCCACCCATAGTGCGCCATCACCGTCGAGTTGAAGGTCGGCGATACGGCCTTTGCCGAGCCCATCTGCGGACCTGTACAAAGCCCTGAGCACGCCGTCTTTGAAATACGATACCGCCCGTGTACCCCAGAACGAGACCCATATTCCGCCCCGATCCGCGACGATCACTTTGGCCCTCTCGGACTCTCCCAGCGCTGGCCATGGCAGCTTTTCGACTACATGTCCCTCCCGAATGCGGTACAGCCCTTCGTTTCCCGCAAGCCACAGGTTGCCTTCACTGTCCCCGGTGATCGAATGCGCCTCTTCGCCGGGTACGGCGCGCGGCAGCGTAATGAACCGGTTTCCGTTGAAATACGCGAGTTCGCCTGCCGCGTACAGCCAGAGCCGTCCGGCGGCGTCCTGAAAGAGAGACTCCACAAAATCGCCAGGCAATCCGTTCGCCTTCCGAAAGCTGCTAGTTTGCCCGTTCGTCCACCTCGTCAGACCCTGGCGAGTGCCAATCCAAACACTCCCATCCCTGTCGCCGAGCACGGAGACAACCGCATCGCTCGACAGGCCTTCTCTGGAGGAGATCGTGGTTACCGCGAACTCACGAAAGCGATCGATCCCGCCAGTCGTACACACCCAGACATTGCCTTCCCAATCTTCGAACAGACAGTTGACGATGTCGCCGGAAAGTCCGTCTGACTTTGTGAAAACATCGGTGCGGCCGTTATGCAAATGTACGAGCCCATGTTCCATGGTTCCAATCCACAAGCCGCCATTGCGATCCCGGAGCAGCTTGTTGGCGTTGAGCTCGCGGCCGGCAAGCGGCCGCGTCCAACCAATCGGCGGCCGCATCGGATAAGGCATTGGATGCGCGCCCAACCTGTCCTCGAGTTGTATGAGTCCGCCGCCGAATGTCGACCCTAAAATGTGCCCGCTTTCCATTTCCTCCAGGCCGCTGATATCCCGCGGTTCGGCCGCCTCGCGCCGCGGAGGGCCAGGCTTCCATCGCCAAATGCCGGAGTCTGCCCCAATCCAGAGAACGCCGGAACGGTCCTCAGAAATAGTCCAAACAGCTTTGCCAAGCGAGCCATCGTCCCCGAAGCACTGGCTGGAGCCGCGGCGCATTGCGCAGAGCCGGGCGTAGGAACCTACACCGGCCTTAGTGGCGGCCCAAACCGTTCCCTCGTGGTCCGCGAACAGCGATTGTACGAACCTCTCAGCGAATTCGGGATGACGCGTCAATTTGACGCCATCCCAGCTCGCGAGGCCCGAGAACGTGCCAATCCAAAGAGTGCCGTCGCGCGCGCCAACCATTTGGAACGCGAACTTCTCAGGCAACGCTTGCCCGGCAGGAGGTTGCCAGGACACAGCGCGAACGCCGTCGAATCGGAACAAGCCGAACTCCCCGCCGAGCCAGAGATACCCGTCAGGTGTTTGAGCCATGCTGAAGATATTGCCAGTCGAGAACCCGTCCCGGAAGGTCCACGCGGTGTGGGCGTACTGGCTGATGTCGAGCGAGGGGTCGAGAGCCAAGGCGCAACCGCAGCAGACAAGCAGGGCCGCCATTAAGATGCCCGCTCTCCTGCGCCGCTCGCCCATGCAGGTATCTTAGTCCAGAGAGCAAAATGAGCGTTGCCGCCGCAGCTTTTGCTATGCGTTGCAGCATCGGGGTTTTGTAGCGGGGCGCGGCTTCAGCGAGTGCTGCCGGGCAACGAATGCCCGGCAGATCGCAGTTGCTTTATGGTGTTCGTCTTAGTCGCCGGTAACAGCATGTATCCTGCGAGGGGCGTACTCGCCTTCTTCTACGCGCGCTTCGTGGTCGAACGAGTGCCCCGTGACCAGCCCGAGCACGAACCAGCCCAGCACGAGCGCGCCGAAGGCGAACAGCGTGTCGCCGAACATGCGCATCCAGCGCAGGCGGGTGAGCATGGGTGCCTGCAGGAACTCCGCCGAGCGCGCATACCAGGTGCCGACTTCGACCGATGCCCAGGCCTGGATCAGGCCGACGGGCAGCATGCTGAGCAGCACCATCAACGCCAGTCCGACGTTGATGGACCAGAAGGCGATGGCTAGCGGACGGTCGCGCCACTTCAGGCCCGGACACAGCGCTCGCAGGCAGAAGAGCGTCAGTCCCAGACCTAACATGCCGTACACGCCGAACAACGCCGTGTGTCCATGCACCGGCGTGAGGTTGAGGCCTTGCACGTAGTAGAGCGCGATGGGCGGGTTGATCATGAAGGCGAACAGGCCCGCACCGACGAAATTCCAGAAGGCCACCGCGACAAAGAAGTACACCGGCCACTTGTAGGCGCTGACCCAGGCCGCTTGTGCGGAGCCGCGCGAGAGACGGATATTCTCCCACGCCTCGAAACCGACGAGCACGAGAGGGACAACTTCCAGCGCGCTGAACACCGCTCCAAATCCCAGAACCATGCTGGGAGTTCCGGCGAAGTACAGGTGATGGAAGGTGCCGATGATTCCGCCCGAGAGATAGATCACGGTAGAGAAGAGCACGGCCCGAGTCCCAGTGGACACTGACAGCAGCTTCAGCCGCGCGAAGAGGAACGCTATAACGGCCGTCGCAAAAACTTCGAAGAAGCCTTCCACCCAGAGGTGAACAACCCACCATCGCCAGTACTCCGCGGTGGTAAGAGAGCTGTGCTGGCCGTACATAAGCCCTGCTGCGTAGAACACCGGGATGGCGATACTGGAGAGGAGGAACAGCGTGAGCAGCGAATGGTTCTCGTCACGGCGGGCGAGCGCGGGCTTAAGTCCGCGATAGACCAGCCACAGCCAGAAGGCCAAGCCCGCGAAGAGCAGGATCTGCCAGAAGCGGCCAAGATCCACGTATTCGTAGCCCTGCGCTCCGAACCAGAACCACAGGTTGCCGAGCTTCTGCTGAATACCGAGCCACTCGCCGGCAAGCGAGCCGACCACGACGGCCACCAATGCCACAAATAGCGCGTTGACGCCGAGGCGTTGGCCCTTCGGTTCAAAGCCGCTCACTGCGGGCGCGACGTAGAGGCCGGTCGCCAGCCAGGAGGTTGCAATCCACAAGATTCCGAGCGGCAAATGCCAGGTGCGGGCAATGGAGTAGGGCAGCCACTTGGCCAAGGGAATGCCGTAACGACCTCCGCCTTCGACGCCGTAGTGCGCGACGATGGCCCCGAGCGCCACCTGCACCACCCAAAGCGCAGCGACGACGAAGAAATACTTGACGGTCGTCCTCTGCGACGGTGTGGGACTGAGCCCCAGGAGCTGGTCCCGGCGTGGGACTTCACCGGTGCTGGGAGTGTGCTCCTGGGAGGCAAAGTACCAAACCATTGCCCCAACCCCTGCGAGCAGCAGTACGAAGCTGATAATGCTCCAGACAACGGCTGCGCTGGTGAGGCGATTGCCGACCAGCTCTTCATGCGGCCAGTTCTGGGTGTAAGTGACGTCCTCGCCGGGGCGATCCGTGCTGGCGGCCCACGCAGTCCAGAAGAAGAACGCGGCCATTTCGCGTTGCTTGGTGGGATCGGTCAGTGCGCCTGCGGGGATGGCATATTCATTGCGTGCCTTACCGGTCGGCTTCCACCGGAAAGATAGGAACTGGCAGAAGGCAGTTCGCACCTTCGGTCGTATGAAACGAGATTCTGCTGTCGCGAAAGAAAGGGTGGAGTCAGAAGCTATGGCCGAGCATTGGAAGATAAGCGTGCGATTCCAAGCTTTCTCATCTTGTTCTGAAGTGTCGTACGTTTTAGCCCCAACCGCTCTGCCGCACCACCCTGCCCGGAGATCTTGCCTGATGCGTCCTGGAGCGCCTGGATGATTGCCTGCCGTTCTGCTTCTTCGAATGTCGAGCAGGAGACCGTCGCGGTTGCTGACGACTTCCTCAACTCCTTCAGGGGAACTCTGAGCTCGGCGCCCTGGGTGAGTATCACGGCCCGTTCAATGAAGTTTTCCAGTTCGCGAATATTGCCGGGCCAGGCGGCATTGGCTAGTGCTTCCATCGCCTCTTTGGGGATGGACTCAATACGCTTCTGCATCTTTCGAGACAAACGAGACACGAAGAAGTTCACCAGCAGCGGAATGTCTTCCCGGCGGTCCCGAAGTGGCGGAATTTCGATTGGGAAAACGTTAAGCCGATAGAACAGGTCGTCGCGGAACTGGTTGTTTCGCATCATAGCTTGCAGATCCCGGTGAGTTGCGGCAATCAGGCGTACATCAACCTGAATGGTTTTCGTGCTGCCCAGGCGCTCGAACTCGTGCTCCTGCAGAGCACGCAGCAGCTTAGGTTGCAGTTCGAGGCTGATATCACCAATTTCATCGAGAAATAGAGTGCCCTGATCGGCGATTTCAAAGCGACCTTTCTTCTGCATCAGGGCCCCGGTGAAGGCGCCCCTCTCGTGACCGAACAACTCGCTCTCCACGAGCCCCGAGGGAATGGCAGCACAGTTCAGGCGGACGAACGTGCGTTTCTGCCTGGTGCTGAGGCTGTGGATGGCACGCGCGATCAACTCCTTTCCGGTTCCCGTCTCACCATGCAACAGCACCGTGGAATCGGTTGGCGCGACGATTTCGATTTGCTGCAGTACTTTGCGGAGTGCCGGGCTCTTGCCGACGATATCTTCGAAGTTGTATTCAGCGCGGATCTCCGACTCCAGGTACAGTCGCTCTTCTTCGAGCTGGTTTCGCGAAGCATGCAGGCGCTCATAGGCCAGGGCGTTGTCCAACGCCAGTGAAATCTGAGTTGCAATCTGGCCCATCAGATCGAGATCACCTTGGCGGAAATGGTCCGGGCTCCTGCTTCCCAAGGTGATGACGCCGAGGGGGCGATTAGCCGTGCGAAGGGCCGTAACTGCGATCGACTCTGTTCCCTCGGCGATAAATGCGTCTCGAACCGGAGCGGGCAGCAATTGGATCTCTGCCCGGGTCCACAGTTCGGGGTGGCGGGTTCTCATCTTGCGGATTTCCTCGCGCGTCAGTTCCGGCATTGTCACGTTGTCGAGGATGCCATGGCTGCGGGGGAAATCCATCGCGACCCTCTGCAACCGATTCTGGTCTTCATCGATGATCCAGATAGTGGCGAAATCATTGTCGAAGTATTGGCGCAGCGAGTTGCATGCTGCCCGGAGGAGGACATTCACATCAAGGAAAGCGACAACGTGGTTGTTGATGTCGAGAAGCAACTTCCAACGGTCTCGCTCCGCCACCAACTGTTTGTGATAGGACTCGGCAGCATCGCTTGCCATCGCACTCTCAAGAGCTGTTGCAGCGTGAGCGGCAACCGCCTCCATAAGATGAGTCTCATCTGCTCCGACTTCACCGTCTTGACGAGTTCCAAAGCAAAGAACCCCAAGCTTTCGTCGTGGGGTGGAGATTGGAACAAAGTACAAGCCGCGCAATTCACTGCTGCTGGCCTCCCCAGCCGTATCTCGGAATCGCAACATCTCATCACGAACATTGGAATCGTAGATGGTACGTTGTTCCTCAATAGCGCGAGCAGCTGCAGTGCCTGTGCAGGGGAGTTCACCTCCGACGCGAAGGTGCGGGCCTGCCGGACCGCGTTCAAAAGCTACGAGACGTAGCGACTTTTCATCTTCGGTCAGGAGCCAAATCCCGGCGGTGTCGAAGCGAATGACTGCGGATAGCAGGTTGTGCAGGCTCTTCAGACCTGCCTGCACACTGGTTTCTTTGTCAATGGCGGTCGTTAGTTCCAGCAGTGTGCGGAACTTTCGGTCCGTAATCTCGGATTGAGGCTGCTGCTCTCCCATAAGGTTCCTTGGGGCTTCCACCGGCGGCACCTGAATCATACCGCCACCCATTCATTTACAACGAAGTATCTTCTGTCCATACGTGCAAAGCTCATATTCTTGCGACTGGCCTAGGATCCCGATGCGGCGGCTTCGGTCTCGATGAGCCGCGTGATGACAGCAAACAACAGACTCACGGATATACCGCACATTAGCACTCCCATCATGCTCTCGAGCGCACCTAGTAGGTGCCACTTTGCGGGGAGCACCACGTCGCCATAGCCGACCGTTGAATAAGTACTTCCCGAGAAGTAGAACGCCGTATTCCACGATGAAAAGCAGAGCCAACGATAGCAGCCAGCCCACATGAAGATCACCAGTCCCTGCAGAATAACGATTGCAAGGGTAGTTTGCATCACGAGCACGGTCGCGTTCGCAATGGGAAGCTTGCGAATGTCCTTCATCGCGACCGTCCTCAGCCAATGTATGAGCGCCGCGACGCCGGCACACTGAATACACAGCGTCAACACCACTAGAAGAACAGCCGCGGCAATCTGTTCGAACAAGGTCATGGTGATAGCTAGCTCTGCCAGCCGCCGCCGAAGTTGCGGTAGAGTTCAACCAGAGCCAGCAGTTCGTTCAGACGCGCCTGAGCCAGCCCAAGCTCCGCATTGAAGTAGTTGGTCTCATTAGTCAGCACCTCGAGGTAGCTGGCGCGACCGCCCTGGGAGTGCGCCGCACGCTGCAGGACTGCGCGGTCGCACTCGCCACCTTGAGTAGCCTCTGGCAGCTCGCTGTCCGTTGAGAGTTGCGGTGCCTTTTCTGTCTCCGGGAGATTAGGATAACTTACCACCGTAGCGTCCTCATATCAGTGATTTACCTCGACGGCCGCTGAGACCTCGCATAGCCATGCTTTCACGAGGAACTGGGAAACCTCTCCAGCAGCCAATCAAAGACGGCCGCATGGACCAGCGAGGTGTTGCCGCACTGGCAGTGCTCCGCGCCACCCGAGGGCCGATCGAAGATTCGCGTCGTCACGCTGCGTGCGTTGACCAGCGACTTCTCGAAGTCTGCCACCTGATGGAACGGAATGAAGTGGTCTTCCGTGCCGGCCAGAATCAAAACGTCTTGCCGGATGCGATCGGCGACAGGAGCGAGCTTGTAGTGTGAGAAAGCCTCAAGGGTTTCATCGGGGTTCGTCGTTCCCATAGTCCACAGTGCGTTGTGGTAGGCCCAGGATGCGCCTGGATTCTTAAGAATCAGGGGATTCTGTTTCGCCGCGCCAAAGGTCCGCGCTGCAGCCTCGTGCAGATCGAAGCAGATGTCGTACGCCACAATACCATCAATGCGTTCTTCGAAGGCAGCGGCGCGCGGCGCAAGATAGCCCCCCATGCTCATGCCAAAGAGAACAATTTTCGACGGCTTGTCATGGGTGCGCAGAAATTCATCCAGCACCGCGGTGTTCGGCTTCTCCCACTCCGGAGTAAACTTCAAGCCGTACTTACGCAGCGGCTCACCCTGGCCGGGCCCTTCGTAGATCAACACGGAGTAGCCACGCTCAAGCGCGGCCTTGCCGATCACGAAATATTTCTCCTCGAGGATCGAGTCGTAACCTCCGACAGCCATGATCAGCGGCTTTTTCTCGGATCCTGCGGGCCCGGGCAGAGACAACGCGCGCAGCCGTCCATGCTCGTAAGCTATCGAGAAGTACTGATATTGAACTCCGAGGGCATCCATGCCTTGGAGGAAGCGGCGAACTGCCTTGTCGAGTGAATTCGGGCGCCTGGGATCATCGGGCGACAACAGGAACTCGGCCAAACGCTGGTACGTAGAGGCGCGCATGTACGCGTCACCCTTGCTGATCCTATCCTGAGTGCGCTCGGCCAATGCCTCCACGCGATCGGCAGTGGATGCCCATGCGGTGTACCAGCTCTCCAGATCACCTTCAGTAATCTGCTTCGTCGTCTCCAGCATCTCGCCAAGGTCAGCACACTGCGCGAAGGTGTAGCCAGCGTTTCTAAGAGTTTCGAAGTGGAATGTCTGGTCGGCGAAGAAACGCCCCCTCGGACTGACCGCTTGTGCGGGATTGACTTCGAAAGTTGCACTGCTCATTGAACTACTTCGCTCCTAGCTTCAGATGATGTCTTCTTTAGGCGATCCAATCAGCTCTGCCAGCCGCCGCCGAGGTTGCGGTAGAGTTCAACCAGAGCCAGCAGTTCGTTCAGACGTGCCTGAGCCAGTCCAAGCTCCGCATTGAAGTAGTTGGTCTCATTGGTCAGCACTTCCAGGTAGCTGGCTCGGCCACCGCCATACCGTACTTCGGAGAGCCGTGCCGAATCCTGAGCGGCCGCCGTCAACTGCTCGTGGTATTCAAGAAATTCCCGGTCCTTTTGATAGGCGACCAGCGAGTCTGAGACGCCGCGAAATGCTTCCTGAATCGTCTTTTGATACATAAGCAGGAATTCCTGTTTTTGCGCCTCGGTGTATTTCACGCCCGACTTGATTCTGCCGCCCTCGAATATGGGTTGCGTCAGTGTGCCTCCGAAGGCCCACCAACCGGCTGGGCCCGTAAACAAGCTGGTCAGCGCTGAGCTGGCATAGCCCGCGTTGGCGGTCAAAGAAATGTTGGGGTAGTAGGCGGCCTTCGCTACTCCGATTTGCGCGTTGGCAGCCACGAGTTGCTCCTCGGCCTCCCGGATGTCGGGTCGCCGCTCCAGCAAGCTGGAAGGAAGTCCAGCCGGCACCTCGGGCGGATGCGGCTGCTCGATCAGGGGCAATCCGCGCGCAATAGGGCCAGGGTTGTTGCCCAGCAGAGTGCTGATGTAGTTCTCCTGCTGCTGAATACGACGTTCGAGATCTGGAATATTTTCCGCCGCAGCGGCGACCAGTTGCTCTGCCTGGCGTTGGTCAAGCATATTGGTCGCGCCGCCGCTTACCAAAGTCTGGGTCAGCTTCAGCGACTCCTTACGCGCAGCCAGAGTACGGCGCGAGATTTCTAATTGCAGGTCCAGCGCTCGAAGCTGGAAATAGGAAGCAGCGACATCGCTCACCAGCGTAGAAATCACGTACTCCCGTGCGTAGCACGTCGCAACCAGATTTGCGCGCGCGGCTTCGGTGGCGCGGCGGTATTTCCCCCAGAAGTCGAGTTGCCAGTTGAAGCTGGCACCAACTGCGTTTACATCCGACTCGGTGTTGGGAGTGAACTTGTTTTGCGGCGCCTGGAAATTTATCGCCGTGGCGCCTGCGTTAATTGTAGGTAGTTGGTCGGCGCGCGTGATGCCCAATTGTGCCTGGGCCTTCAGGATGCGGGCTGCCGCGATCTGCACGTCGTAGTTATTCTTGAGCGCAGTTCGGATCAGATCCTGCAGCTGCGGATCCTTAAAAACCTCCCACCATTTCTCGTCGCCCAGCGATTGAGTTGCCGGTTGCGGCGGTTGGGCCGCGGCTACCGCCGACGGTTGCTCTTTATCGGAGCGAGCCGCTTCTGAGGAAGGCGCCGCACCACGGTAGCCGCCAGGCACATCCACAGTCGGCCGCTTGTAGTTGGGACCGACCGTGCAACCGGTGGCCACTAACATCAGCATTGCAATTGTGGCTAGTCTTTTCACGTTAGTCCCCTTCCACCGCAGCCGGTTCCGGAAGCGCAGGAGCATGCTGCTCCTGTTTCCTATCCGCACCCGCGATACGTTCCACGAGTACATAGAGCGCCGGGATAATGAAGATGGCAATGCCGGTTGCGGCCAGCATCCCGCCAATTACGGTGGTGCCCATGATTTGCCGGCCGACGGAACCTGCGCCGCTGGCGATGAATAAGGGCACGCAACCGAGAACGAATGCGAACGAGGTCATCAGAATTGGCCGCAACCTCAGCTTGGCACCTTCCAACGCTGCATCCACCACCGGCTTGCCATAGACTTCGTGTTGCTCCTTGGCAAACTCCACAATCAGGATTGCGTTCTTGGCCGCCAGTCCGATCAGCATTACGAGCCCGATCTGTGAGTAAACGTCGTTGTCGATCTGCACCATGAAGGCCGGGAAGATCATCCCCAACACGGTACGGCGCAGCCATAGCAATCCGAAGGCGCCAGCCACAGCGATTGGGGTGCTGAGCAAAACACTGAAGGGCAGGGACCAGCTCTCGTACAGCGCCGCTAGGATTAGGAAGACAAACAGCAGAGAGACCGCGAAGATGACCGAGGGTGGGGCGCCCTCGCGCGCCTTCTGTTCTTGCCGGGACATACCCATGTAATCGAAACCCATTTCAGGCGGCATCGTTTGGTGGAAGACCTCTTCCAGGGCTGCGGTGGCCTGGTCTGAGCTGTACCCCGGCGCAGCATTGCCGATAATCTGGGCGGCTGAGTAGAGATTGAAGCGCATCTTGAATTCCGGCCCGTAACGCGACTCGAATCGAGTCAACGCCGATAGAGGAACCATCTCCCCCTTGTTATTGCGAACGTAGAACTGTCCTGCATTGTCGAGGTCGGCGCGGTAGGGTGCTTCCGCCTCCACATACACCTGCCAGGCGCGGCCGAACTGGTTGAAGTAATTGACGAACTGGCCGCCCATGAACGTCTGAAGAGTGGAATAGACGTCCCTCAGGTTCACCCCCTGCTTCAGCACCTTCTCCTTATCCACATACACGAATTTTTGCGGCGTGCTCGGTATGTACGTTGTGGTCACCATGCCGATTTCGGGCCGCTTGCGAGCCGCCTCCAGGAATCTGTTCAGGTTGTTCACCAGGAATTCGGATTCCTTTCCGGAGCGGTCTTCCAGCACAAACTGGAATCCGCCGGAGGTGCCGACTCCGGAGATTGCCGGCGGAGAGAAGGCAAAGACGGTGCCCTGGGGGAGGGTAAGAAGCTTTAGGTTCAGCTTCGCTTTGATGACCTGAAACTGCTCTTCGATTTGTTTGCGGTCTTCCCATGGTTGCAGCGTCACCCAGAAGAACCCGTTGTAGCTGGCGCGGGTCAGGCTCAGCAGACTGAAGCCAATCGAGGTGGTGTAGTACTTGACTCCCGGTGTGGATTTCAGGACGGCTTCCACCTCACGGGCAGCATCTGACGTTGCCTCGATCGAAGATGCCTCCGGCAGTTGCATTTGGATGTACATGTATCCCTGGTCCTCGTCGGGCAGGAAGCTCGACGGCAGCACCTTCGCGAAGAAAACACCGGCTACGACAAATGCAGCGAGTATCACCAGCGCCACGGCAGTTTTCCGAATCAAGCCATGGCACGCCCGGACATAGAGATTGCTGCCGCTAGTAAACACGCGATTGAACCAGGCGAAGAACTTCGCCAGCGGCCCATGACTCTCTTTCCTGGGCCGCAGAAACAATGCCCCCAGCGCCGGGCTCAAGGTCAGGGCGTTGAAGGCTGAAATGATGACGGAGATCGCGATCGTCAACGCAAACTGCTGATAAAGGCGCCCAGTGATGCCGGGGATGAATACTGTCGGCACAAATACCGCCGAAAGAACCAGGGCTATACCAACGACAGGCCCGGTCAGCTCCTGCATGGCTTTGCGCGCCGCTTCCTTGGGAGTCAGACCTTCTTCGATGTGGTGTTGGATGCCTTCGACTACCACAATGGCATCGTCCACCACCAGGCCGATCGCCAGCACGAGCCCGAACAACGACAGGGTATTGACCGAAAAACCGAATAAGGGAAAGACCGCGAAGGTAGCGATCAGCGAGACTGGCACGGCGAACATGGGAATGAGAGTCGCACGCCAGTCCTGCAGGAAGAGGTACACAACAAGGATCACCAGCACGAAAGCGATCACCAGCGTAAGGACGATCTCCTCCATGCCTGCCCTGACGGCATCGGTTGTGTCCAGGGTTATCGCGCAATCCACGTCCGCGGGGAAGCTCTCCTTCATTTTTGCCATGAGCTTCCGGACGCCCTTCGCCGTCTCCACAGCGTTGGAACCGGGCAACTGATAGACAGCGACGAGCGCGGCGGGCTGACCGTTGAGTCGGCCTACCCAGTTGTAGTCTTGCGACCCCAAGTCGACGGTGGCGACGTCCCTCACGCGCACCACGCCGCCATCAGCCCCTTCGCGAACAACAATGTCGCCAAACTCTTCCGGCGTTTTAAGCCGCCCCTGGGCACGCACCGCGTAAGTGAATCGCTGGCCCGCGACTGCCGGTTCGCTTCCGACCTGACCCGCCGGATTCACCGTATTCTGCGATTGCACCGCATTGACGACTTCATTGACAGTGACACCCAGCTTCGCCAGTCGATCGGGTTTTACCCAGATGCGCATAGCGTACTCGCCGATGCCGTAGATCTGGACCTGACCTACACCGTACGAGCGCGCAATGGGGTCCTTCACATTGATGAAGCCGTAGTTCGACAGGAACTTCGCATCGTGCGTGCCCTTGGGTGAATACAGCGCGATCAGCATCATCGGCGAGGTCAACGACTTCTTCACGTCGATACCGATCTGGTTGACCTCTTGAGGAAGCTGGCCGATAGCTAGTGCCTGGCGTGACTGGGTGAGAATGAGGTCCATGTTGGGGTCGGTTTTGAGATCAAAATCCACCAGCAGGGCCGTACTCGAATTGTTTGTGGAATTCAGCGAGTACATGTAATCCATGTTGTCCACGCCGTTGATCTGCTGCTCCATGGGTGTGGCGACTGCCTTCTCCATGGTCTCGGCGTCGGCACCGGGGTACAGGGCCCACACGCGAATTTCAGGGGGAGCGATGTCCGGAAACTGCGCGACCGGCAGGCCTACGATGGTGATCGCGCCAATGATCACCATAAAGATCGAGATGACGATGGCAACGATCGGACGCCGTATGAAAAACTCAGACATGACTTACCGCCCCTCCGCCTGAACATTCGTGAGTTTGGGGACAACGGGAGTTCTGCTTCTGTTGCGTCCGCTTCTGTTACACCAAGAAATCTCGGCGCGACTGAACAACTGCTCCGGCGCATCCCAACGACCGGTTGAAGTGCACGCATTCTGCCAAATCGGTACCAATAGCAAGTCTGGACAATTCATGGACTTATCAGTAAATTTAGCGCCTGTGGCGCGGCATCGGCGAAGCCGTGGGCAGGCATCGCCCAAATACGGTCAGAGAGGCGGGGTGGGTTTTTGTGGGGAGCCAGAATGAGAAGAACTGCTCGAGGCAACTTTCCGAATCGTGCACGTGAAACGCTTATGGCTCGACTAACAGGTATTAGGCCGTAGCGCGCAGAATGCCGGAACAGACCATCTTCAACTCTCGATAACTGTCGATTGTCTTTGTGATTGAAACCGGCAAACTACTGCGGGGCCGATCGAAGATAGGTTCTTGTGCAGCCGGCTGCTGCTCCCGCGGAAGTTGCTCTAGCAAGGACGCCATCTCTCGCAATCCGTTTTCCAGCGCTATTCGGATGTCTTGCAATTGGGCGGTCTGCTGATCTCCGCCGAATTTCATTGGCCAAGTCGGAACGCCAAGGAGAACGTCAGTCGCGCTTGTCACAGCATTCAGAATCTCGTCACTCAATTTCATGTCTGCCGCACGATCCGGATCGAACTCAAACTTAACCACGTCCGCAAAGCTCCGCAAGGTTACCACCCCAGCGCGGAGCTGTTGTCTGGTCGCAGCAATTTGCGCCTCTGTTTCGGCAGTCGGGTCCTTCCCTAATAAGCGAACGAGGTCCGCCCCCGAGCGAAGCAGGTGCGCCAGAAGCCGCCGCATGGTGTCCACGGTTCGCTCAGGCCGGACTTGATGGAAGATGAAGAACATCACGATAAAGCCAAGTGCAATGCCGAGGAGCCGATCCCTGGCCGGGGTCATCTGGTTGGGTGCGCGAAGCCGCTCAAAGGCAATCAGGTTAAAGGCAAACGCTATCTGTAAACCGATGTAGCCGAAGTATGGGCTGGCACTGATCCATCCCCCGAGAAAAGCTATTGCCGCAATTACGAGCAGGAAACTCGTCACCCATTCGATATTCGGAAATACGAATACCATGCAGCCAATGCCAAGAATTAGCCCTCCGATGGTTGAGCCGATCACGCGGAAGAGCAGCTTGCGATTGCTTGCGCCCGTGGTACTCAGACCAGTGAAATATACCGTGAAGAATGCAGTAGAGATCCCAGGCCAGCCTAGTCCGTTGTAGATCACGTAGCAAATCGTCGCGCAGACACTCAGCTTGAGCGCGTACATGAAATAGTCAACATTCGTGAACGCATCGGGGAGAAGCAAGCGCTTGGGACGCGGTTTCCACCACCGGCTTGTAGGCGGGGCTTGCGATGGTTCCGATTCCCCTGTCTCCATCGACTCCGCACCGTGGCGCAAGGTCTGCTCGATGCGATCGAGTTCGTCGGGCAGCGAAGTTCGCGCATCGCCGAGGATGTCCTTAGCTTTCTCCAGGTGTCCTTCTCCGACGGCCACAACAGCTCTACTGATGCGCTCGAGTCTTGCCGGGTCCACTGCCTGGAGGTTATTGTGAGTGGCGAAACCAGCACCTAGAATAACGAGCCGGTCCAGCATCAGAGTCGTCGTTGTGAGCTTTCTGAATTCCGCACTGCTGCAGAGGTTGCGCTTCGAGATGCGCTCCAGAAGGACGTGTAATCGCCCGTCGCCAGTGACGGCATAGCGGCGCACTATCGAAGATTGTTTTTCAATCTGCTGGGCGTCTGCATGGGTTGCGCACAACTGGAACAGCTGTTCCAGTGCGGAGCATCTAGCTTCAATCTCGCGGCGCCAGGCAAGTAGAGGATCGCTGCGATTGAAGAGGTACTCCACTGCGATCGCGCTACCGGCGACGGTCGCCAGGGTGCCAAGCGGCCAAAGGGAGAGATGCAATACTTTTTCCGCTCGGATTTGGTATTCCCAGAGGGAAATCACCATGTACGTGAGGCACCCGAAGGATAGCGCCCCGACCGGAATCGCGGACGCACGAAAGAAAAACGTCGCCAGGAATGTAAATACGGCAAGACCCACCACCCTCGCCACCGGATGGTTGCCGGTGGCAATGATCAACAGCAGCGCCGACGCTGTCCCAAGAGCGGCAAAGGACACGCACGTGAGGAGGTCCCTGAAACAATCAAACGGTGTATCGTGCGACACCAGAAACAGCATGAACAACGATGGCGCAATGAAACCCACGGGAGGCCGCAAGATAAGCAGCAGAAGTGTTGCGAGCGCCGAAGTCAAAGCGAAACGTAAGGTACCCGCCATCCGTCCAGGAACGGGCGCCATCTCCCGCCAAAAGCGATCCAACTCTGAGACGTTTTCCCCGCTGAATAGTGACACAGCTTGTTATCTCACAATGGTGGTGGCTGTCTCCCCGATTCGAAACAGCGCCGGATCTGGGTTCTGAACTCGAATGCGCACAGGAAAGCGTGCGGCAATATGCACCCAGTTCAAAGTGTGCTCGATGTCAGGAAGGCCGTTACTTAACCGCGTATCCTCGGGCGCCACGCCAAAGCCAAGGCTCTCCACGATTCCGTCAAAACGCCTGGAGGGCTGACTCATCACGTACACGTCGACGTGCTTTCCCGACCGAATCGATTTCAACTCCGATTCGCGGTAGTTGGAGATGACATACCAGGTGCGGTTATCGATCAGGGTAAAGATCGGTACACCGGGCTTGGCATACTCGCCTTCGGAGACATTGAGGTTGGTCACGTATCCGTCGAAGGGCGCCCTGACGGTGCAGCGCTCGAGATTGAGCTGTGCATCACTGACCTTCGCCGCTTTGGCTGGCCTCTGTGCGAGCAGGGTGTCGAGAAGCTCGACCGCATGTACGCTCTGCTCGAAACGAGCCCGCGAGGCCGTGACCGATATCTGCGATTCTTCGTGGGAGAATCGCGCCTGGCTCTCGTTCGCCAAGGCCTGCTGAAGCGCCGACTGCGCCTCCTCGTAATTGCGATCCGCGATCCGTGACTTAGTCCTGCTTTCGTCTACTTGCTCTGGAGTTACATATTGCTTGGCCAGAAGTGGCTCGATACGCCTCAGATTACTTGCAGCGAGTGTCTTCTGGGCCTCAGCGGACTCGACCGCTGCCTTTGCCCGCTCGACTGCCGCAGCGGCCGCTTCCACGCTGCTCTCACGCACCTTGGTTTGGGTTTGCGAGCTGCTCACGCCCGCGCGCGCCGCACTGACCGCACTATTCTCGGCTGCGATTCTGCGCTGGGCATCGACAATCTGGGCCTCCAGTAACTTCTGGTCGGCGAACGCCTGCTGCAGTGCATACTCGTACTGCCTCGGATCAATCGCGAACAGCAGGTCTCCCTTATGCACGAAAGCGTTATCTTTTACGGCTAATGTCACCAGGCGGCCACTGACCTCAGGAGCGAATTGGACGTAATTCGCGCGCACACTGGCGTCGTCAGTGCGGGGATGTCTGTTCAGACTCCACAGCACCATTCCCGTTGCGAGAATGGCAAGTGCCAAGATCCCCAAACATACTTGAAAACCTCTCGACCGGATAAGCGACTGGGCGTTATTCATTGAGTAACCTCTCGCCTAAGCAAACAAAACGAGCCATAGTGAACAAGTGACTGCCACTGCAATGCTTGGGTATAAGACTATTAATGGAGCAAGCTCCTTCTCCAGTCCGCGACGAACTAGTTCCAGCCGTATCAGGCCGGTAATGATAAGGGCTGCGATGATGCAAAACATCCATGCCGGAAAGAAGGAGCCGATTACCTCAATGGACGGAGCCCTCGAACAGCCACTGCATCCCATCATTGCCAAGCAGGGCAACCAGGTTTTTCCAAGTTTGCGCACAAGCATCATCCCCCTTCTTCTATTTTTAAGGGCTCTTAGTGCCGGGTTGAGCTGCCGGCGGCTGCTGACGCAACAGATTCCCTGTTGCATAGTCGAGATTGCTGGCATCGATCCGGACCGCAGAACGCGACTGCACCAAGGCCAGTCGAGCCTGGGCAAGCTGATTCTCCGCCGTGACTAGATCGACCAGGTTCTTGACGCCGTACTTGTATGCGTCAAGAGATGCATCGTACGACGTGCTTGCGGAAGTCAGCAGCGTTTCGGCCGCTTCATGCTGACGAACAGCGGTGCGGAACTGCACGTACGCAACCCACACTTCACGACCGATGGCGTCTTCTTTCTCACGTTTTTCATCCTGAGTTTCGCGGCGTCTGGAATCGGCAAGGTGAACTTCGTTGCGCCGCAGTCCGCCGTCGAAGATAGTCCAACGGGCGGTCACGCCCACGCTCCACACGGTTTGGTTCGCATGCCCAAGCGGATTGGGGCCGGCAACGTTGATAGTCGGCCAGAGTGCTTGCTGAGCCGCATCCGCCCCGAGATGAACGGTAGGCCAGTATTCGGCTTTCGCGACCTTAAGCTCCGCATTCGCCGCCTGGAGCTTTTCGGAAATTGCGCGTAAATCAGGTCGCTGCTGCATTGCCGCATTCACCAGGTCTGCAGTCGATTCGGCGACTTCCGTCGGCAAAGGTGATCCGGCGGGGTCTTCCACGAGTATGGCGTCGGAAGGCTCGACCCCGATGGTCTCTCGCAGCACAACCCGAGATGTGTCCACCGCGCCAATACTGGCTTGGAGATCGTAAGCAGCCTGTGCCGCCGCAGCTCTGGCGTTCAGCACGTCGGGAAGAGTAGACCTGCCATTGGCGAGCTGGGCCTCGGCCGCATCCTGTGTGGTCTGCGCAGTTTTGACAATCTGGCGTGATGCTGCCAGCCGCTCTTGAGCGGTCACGAGATTGAAATAGGCAGTGACAACGCGAAATGCGACGTCCTGATTGGTTCGCTGGAATGAGGCCGTGGCGGCTAAACGAAGGGCTTTACTGGCTTCCACTCTTCCGCCGCGCCTTCCGAAATCGTAGACGTTGTACTGCAACGCCACGCCAGCTTCCACAACCGGACTCTCGACCAGGAAGTATCCGTTCGGCGCACCCAGCGGCTTGGGCCAGGGCTCAATTATGCGCTGGTCTCCAGCAAGCACCAGGGCCGCTAGGTGTGGGTAATAATCGCTGCGGGCAATACCCAAGCGATTCGCCGCTTGTTTGGCTGCTTCCCAGGCAATCCGTGTGCGAGGATTATTGGTTTCTGCAATATCGATTAGCTCTTCCAAACGATAAGATTTGTTTGGATCAATTTCCGCATTGGATATCGGAACGCTGCTTTGAGCCGTGCACCGTGCGGCGACTCCCAGCGAAGTGAGGGGGCCTTGACACTGAGCGCTCGCTGCTTGGGAGGCTGCGGACAAGGAGAGCAGCAGAAGGTAAGCCCAAGCAGGACCCGCACGGAACCATCTATTTCTCCGCCCGAAGTCGCTCCCGAACATGGCTCACCGCCCCTCCGCTTGAAGGTTCGCGGGTTTGGGAACCACAGGCGTCCCATCCTTTACCTTCTCAATGCCTTCCACAATCACCTGGTCGCCCGGCTTCAGGCCCTCGTCAATTACCCACATCGTCCCGACCTTCTCTCCAGCCTTCACTTGTCGAATGATGGCCTTGTTGCCGGGGCCGAGAAGCGCTACCTGGCAGCCGCCCTGAAGCTCTTTGACTGCGCTCTGCGGCACCAGCAGCGCGTTCTGCTCGATGCTGGTTTGTATCCGCACACGCCCATACTGGCCGGGGCGCAGTTTGTTGCCCGGATTGGGAAATGCCGCAACCAATCGAATGGTTCCGGTGTTTGGGTCTACCTGACGATCCGTCAGCAGGATTTTGCCCTTATACGGGTACACCGTGCCGTCGGCCAGGATCAGATCAGGGGAGCTTTCGAAGAGGTTGATCTGCTGACCCCCTGTGGTGATGTGCTGTGCTCGCAGATATTCCTGCTCGCTCACTGGGAAATAGACCTTGATCGGGTTCACTTGGGAAACGGAAGTCAGGCGAACGTTGGGTCCCACCAGGTTGCCCATCTGCACTTCGGCGATCCCCACCACTCCATCGACCAGCGAAGTAACCTTGGTCCAGCCGAGATCGAGCTGTGCGCGTTCCATAGCCGCCTTTGCCGCCTCGACCGCTGCTTGTGCCGCGAGCTTGGCCTGGACTTCCGTATCAAGTTGGGCCTGCGCGATCGCTTTTTGCGCGGCAAGCGGGGTGTCGCGCTCCACGTCTAGCGTGGTCCTTCCCAATTCGGCTTGTGCCCGAGCAAGCTCTGCCTGAGCACTATCAAGCTTCGCCTGAAAGGGCCTGGGGTCTATCTGAAACAGAACCTGACCTTTGCTAACCGTCGATCCTTCTTTGTAGTTTTGGCTGACGATGTAGCCGGAAACCTGGGGCCGTATCTCGGCATTCACATAGCCGTCCAAACTCGCCACCCACTCGTGGTGGATCGGCACGTCCCGCTCGATGGGCTGTGCCACCAGCACTTCGGTGACGATCTTGGGTACCTCAGCATTCCCCTTGCTACAGGCCACCAGGAACAGGCTCAGAAGAGCTACTACTGCGGTCGCAACCACTGCCATGATCGGTGCTTTGCCGAACGACCAGCCTCCGAAATGAGTGTTTTGCGGTTCGTGGAGATCGGTAGGACCACGAACCGCCGTCGCTCGTCCGCCGCTGAAGATCTCAAATAGCATTCAAATCCACCTTCCTGCTGATATGCACTGTTGTTTCGCCACAGCTTCCTCGCGACTACCTGAAGTGCACCTACGATGCCATCAGGGCAAGATCACTAAGCCTCTGTATCTGGAGTGAGTTATAGGCGAATCGAACCGCCAAAACTGCCCAACATTGAGTGACACGGGCAGGCGTTGCCGATATGCTGGCAGCAGATCAAAGTGAATAACCTCGACTGGTCTTGCACAAGGAACCACTGGGCGGCACGATACCTCCTGGTGCTTTGGTTGGGGAATTGCGATTGGGTCCTGTGTGAATGGGGCGCTTGCAGCGCTGTGCATCGGTATCGCCCTCCAAAGCCCGCATTCGGGCGTTGCCAGCAGGCTGTCGGGCACAGGCACTTGCAAACACGTACCGCTGAAATGTGGAGGCGAATGATGTCAGATATCAGAAGCGCTTGGTGGGATTTTTGTTTGCTAGCCACTGATCCAGGTTGAGAGCGGTATCAACGGATACGCCCTAAGAGGTCACCTTTTTAACCTGCTAGCTGCTGGTCGGGTTTCAGTGTCACGTTTTCGTCGGGTGAGTCCGCAATGCGCTGCAGTACGGCGTCCGTTGTGTCTTCGATTCGAGTGGCAGGCTTATGAAATCTTCGCGTAGCCGTTGCTAATACCCGACAAAGCATATAGCGGTTGGGTAGTTTACGTTTTGCTGCGAAGACCATTTCGGATCTCATCGGCTTTGCTCTCCTTGCTGGACACGGCGCTCAACTATGTTGCTCTCACCTTCCACCTTACGAACCCACAGCTCGGCGAGACGGCCGGATCCTTCGATCCGGCCGTTGTGCGGGGAGGGTCAGCGGGGGAACATGGAAGAGTCGCGTGTCAAGTTCTGCATCGCTGTTCGCAACATCTACACATCTCTTCTATGAGCACGCTCATTGCCAAATCGAAAAGCAGTCTGGCAGGGGTCATACCTAAGCCTCGGATAAGGAAAGCACCAATCTTCAGCGTTGATCGCACCTTTTACCTTGCCCGTACTTGGACAATGCCCTAATGGAGGCATGCCGCAGCGTCAAACGTCGCATATCTCTCTTGTTTGCAGTTAGATAAGCCGCCACTGCCTCGGCAAAATATGCGCCTTTCACCGAAGAGGAAGACAAAGAAACCGCCGACAATGGATGTGAGTCACTTTGGAGCAATCCTGATGTCAGGCCGCCGAAGCCTCCGTCATCCACCTGAAGCTAATCGACAATGTTTCTACATGAAACGTGCCGGCAGACGCCGAGCAACACCTCAAAGGCAGGAGTTGCTCTCGGTCACTGTTCTGCTCGCCAGCATCGAAACCAGGAACTTGGTGCAAGCTACGTTATTCTGAAACCTAACGTCGTTGTCGAGGGTCGATGACGAGATGTAGTACTCAGTCAAGGCAAGCCTCTTGTTCTGTTCGATCATCCAATTGCTCCACGCGCGAATCCTTCCGCTCTGCTGTGTCAACTGCTGCAGTGCTTCTCGATCGCTCTCGTTCGCGACGGAAAGCTCCGCCGCTCTCAGTGAATCGTCGATCTCGGCAAGATCATTCTGGATCCAGAACTCGCCAAGCGGGAAGCCCCTCCGTAGGGAGTTCTCGATTTTGCGTTCGGTCGATTCCATCCTGAAGGCGGCGTTCAGGCCGGCAGCTGCGAAATTCCGCGACAGCTTGGGAGGCGCGGCTTCGCTCGGCGAGGTTCCATTCGATCGAGCAGGGGACCACACATTAACCGTGATTGTGTGTCCGGGACTTTCCCTGTCTTCTTCCGAGTAGGCTGTTGCGTCGCCCGGTTGCTGCTTCACTTCGGCACTGTTCGTAGTGGGCGCTTGTGCGGCTGCGGGAATGGTCAGTGCCCCTGCAATCAGAATTGCGATCATGCACTGCGACGTCACGTTCATCTCCTCTAAACTCCAATAGTCCATTTCGGTCGTAACAGCGAAAAAAATCGCGGATGCTGTGTGTGCTTAGTCGCGTCAGCGGGTTCGGTAAACGCCTTGAACCACTGCAGAGCTGTGCAGTATGCGCCAACTGCCGATTGAAGCGGCACCTGAAGCAGGAACACGCAGTCTTCGAACGAAGCGCCATGGCAGCCGCGAAGCAGCAGAATAGCTCGAGCTAAAACGTCAAGCTGCTTTATGACCTCCTTTGTATCCAGTCGTTGCAGAGTTCGAACTTCGGCCTTTGACAGAGGCTCATGGCTGCCATGCGAGCAACTCCAGTCAGCGTACTGTCTGGCAGTCTTCTGAATGGATGAGCGGACATCATCCAGTGCGTTGCGCGCAGTAGCCAGATGTGCCCACAGCACGAGCCAATCACGGAATGCAGCGCGCTTGGTTTCCGCAAGACGGGTTGCATCGACGATTGTTCGCACCGCTGATTCCTCACTTCCTATGATCATCAGAGCGGTCCAGTGAAGGCTCGCGCTCTGGTCAGCAAAAGGATCCTGCTCAGCCGGGCTAAAAGCTCGAGGCCGCTGTTTACTCCTGCTGGTAAGGTGCACCCAGTACATTCGTCTCCTTGGTCCCTTTATTTCCGATCTTCGCGACTTGAAAGAGCGGGCGACGGACGTGACATCGTAGTGCAACACATATACCAATGCATCTCAGCGCTAAGTTGTTGAAACTATGATGGCTTGCTGACCACCGCCGAGTTTGCCCTGCCCGGATTAAGGCGAGTGCCTGCATTTCGTAAGTTGCTCTGCATCGAGGAGCTTCCGCCAGACTCAATTTCGCAACCAAGAAGGTCCCGGCCACAGTGACGGCAACTCTGAGCCCAGGACCATTGATTGTCTTCACCGGCAATCAGGGGCCGGAAGCTTCGACAAAAAACCTCAGTCGCGGGACAAGGCTGCTACTTCGCTGACCTGATCTCGATCATTCAGACGGCAGTTGCTCGTGCAAGCTGAGCGTCTGGCGCAGCAGTCCATCCACCTTGCGTTGTTGCTCGGTAGTCAGCAAGCTGTACAGTTTTGTCTCAAGCTGCGAATTAGCCACGATGAGCTGCTTCATAATCTGCGACTGCTCTGCCGCTATGGTCTGAACCTCTCGGTCGCCAGCCTTCCCGTCCAGCTTCATGGCCATCAACCTGCGACGGCTGTTTTCAAGCTTCTCTACCAGCGGTTTTACTTGCTTACACTCTTCGGTAACTTCCGCCTCAAGCGCCTGCATTTCAACCGGAGTCAGTTCGAGATAATCAACGATCTGTGCGGGAATTTCAGGCGTGCAGGTCACGGCAGGAATAGCCAACACACCACTGGCCGTCTGGGTTACCGTGTTCGCCTGTGAGTACGGGGCTCGGAGGTCGTTCTCCTCGGGGCTTTCATACAACGTACGAAGGAACTGGAAGCGTGTCAAAGCGACGTAATACCGTTCCAGACTGAGGTATTCCGCTTGCGCACGGGTGATCTTGCCATCGCGAGCGGCCTGCGCGATTTCGCCTAACTCGGCCGACATCGCAGTCAGAACAGACTCCAATCGTTCTGGATATGGAGCGGGATCCTGGCTGCTCCCCAACTGACTGGGAGCTTTATCCGTCCCATCAGCTTGCGCCGTCGAGCTCGTGAATGGCCCCACTGCAGGTTGGGATCCGCTGTTCACTTGGGCGCCAGCGGAGATCGCGAGCATGCATATGATGATTAATTCAATCCAATGTGATTTCACCTTACATCTCCTTTACTTGCCGGCCTGAGGCGGGTAGTTCTTGAATAGCTTGGTCATAGCCTTTTGCAGATTGCGGTAATTCTTGTCCGGGTCTTTCTTGAGGTCGATGGTCTTGGTGGCATCGCCACGCCAGATGAGCTGTTTCTTTGCGGGGTCATACATGTCCACGATCAGCGTACCGACAGATATGGTAGAAGTCTGGCCCGTGACGGTACCGCTACCCCATCCGCTTGGCCCGCCCCACCCGCCCCATGGGCCGCTGCCCATGCCGAATGCGGACAAGTTGATTCCCTTCTCCTCCCGAACGACAGCGTGGTAGCCGACCTGAAGATCCGCGCCGTTTTCGACCTTAGTGAACCCTTTTTGTGCGAGTTGTTCGTCCACTGACTGTTTGATCGATTCGTCGATCAATTGATCCGGTACTGCACCGCCGGGGCCCGGGAGCTGAACCCATTGGTAGGTCTTGTAGCTTGAAAAGTTCGCACCTCGGTCGTAGTTATAGTGAACATCCTGCGCATAGGCGCCGGTCACAAAAAGGATGAAGATGGATAAGAACGACAGTCGCCACAAAAAACTCATTACAGTGTTTATCCTCAAGAATAAATTACTGGTTTGTTTCACTCGGCAACCTTAATCATCACTTCTGAGATTTAGAGATCTCGACAATCGGGTCTCGGCTTATGATTGGCGCCTCATGAGACTGGCCCAGGATGTCGTTCCAGATGATCGCCTTGTCGCCAATTTGTACGAGAACTTCACGGCCAACTGTATACAGTATTGTTGAGTCCCCGAAGGGCGATTGGGTCAGGACAACGTAGGTTGTCCCGTTTACCTTAACCGACACCTCGTACACCACTTGACCTGGGTCTGAGGCTTCTGCACTCAAGTGCGGCTTGACCCGCGTGATTGTCGCTGGCCGGTATGACGATGAGGCCGCTGAAGCTTGAGCAAGCACCACGGCAGGTAAGAATAAGAACAGTATTCCTAGTAAGAGCCTTTGCATTGCATTGCTCCTCAAGCGGCCGCTCGGCTCATATCTTCCACACCACGTCGGGAGGGAAGTAAGGCCTGTGGCCGGGTAATCGCCATCATGTCCAGCGAATAATCGAACTCAGCGCCGCAGTCGCAGCACACGCGATATGTTCGTCCGCATATGGTGAAGACACGGCTCAGATTGCTGTGATGACAGCCAAACATAAGGTCCAGCAGTCTTGGTAATTTCATGCTTCACATCTCCTGGACGGGCGTAGAGTGCTCGTCAACATGAGTTGATTGCACGTTGAGTTCCGTCGTGATGATTCGCCCAAGCACTTGTTAGTATTGGGATTAGGCACTAGGAAGACATAACCGTCTGCCCAATCACGGTCATCTGTCGCCATTCGGGCACTGGGCATCAGTATGAAGCTACCGCCAGGTTGTTGAGGAACCGAAGCCGCAAGTTGGCGAGCCAATATGCAGGGTCGCCTTCCCGCAAAGAACAAACCTTAAGAACAAGCCTTGATGGCTGCGATTGCCGCTGAGGTTTTCTCGACAGCCGGCTGCACAGCACCTCGATGCTGGGATGCGTTCAGCAGCTGGCGATTGTATTCGTTGATAATGATGGGCCGCAAAAGCTAGTTATATGCACCGCGCATGTTGAATGTGACCATCGGAACTGTAGCTAATGTGCGGGCATGGGCCTCTTCCCAATTCATGTCGAGATGCTTTCTTCCGTCGATTGCCTGAACCACTTTCCAATGCATCCTTAATCGTGTCATTGCTCTTACCTCAAGCAAGCATCCGTTTGCTGCCTCGTCTTCTTAACTGCATGCGTGTCGCCAAAGCCGATCGCGAGAATTTCGGTTGCACAATAGTACGAGAGGCTGTGCGTGGCTGCCCTGGGCGCGCAATAAGGGGTTGGAACCTGCGTGGGGAGAACTCACGACGTTTCACCGCAACAGTCGATGTGACTCGGATTCAATGGCTGCCAGCTTATGGTCGCGATTGCCGACGGATGGTCACTCAAAGGGTAAGTTGCCCGCCCAAAATCGGATGAACTCCTAGATTCATAGAGTTGCGCCGAATGGTTTTGGCCGACCATTTGCACTAATGGCTCGCATGACAGACATAATCCGCACGTCGGCGTGGACCCTTGTCTTAGTGCTTGCCGCAAGTTTCAGCTCCGCACAGCAACTGCCAGCACAGGTTTCACAGAAAGCGACCATCATCGGGACGGTGATGGATATCACCGGCGCCACGGTTCCAAACGCACATGTCGTTTTGCAGGGGCCGAACGAACGTCGCACCGTCCTGACAGGGAACAACGGTTTCTTCAGCTTCGAGGGTGTGAATCCGGGAACGCCGGTCCGAATCGAGATCAGTGCATCCGAGCTCAACAGCTGGACGTCAAACGCGATCATCCTCCAACCGGGCCAAACGTTCATCGTGCCTGAGGTCGCTCTCAGCGTGGCTAGTGTCGAGACCTCAGTGAGCGCGGTCACCCCGGAGGAAGTTGCTGTAGAACAGGTCAGACTTCAGGAGCAGCAGCGCGTGCTTGGTGTCGTGCCCAACTTCTTTGTCACATATGAACGGGACCCTGCACCGCTAACTTCGAAGCTGAAGTTTCAGCTCGCGATGAAAGCTCTCACGGATCCTGTCACGATTACGGGCTTTGCTATGAACGCGGCAATCTACCAGGCAGCAGGGTACCCGAGTTATGGTCAGGGTGCGGCTGGCTATGGTAAGCGTCTCGGTGCTACGTTCGCGGGCGGCTACAGCAAGATCCTGATTGGCGATGCCCTTCTTCCCTCTCTGCTGCATCAGGACCCACGCTACTTCTACCAGGGCAGCGGGACCACGAAATCTCGCCTTCTGCACGCGCTGGCAACGCCGTTCTTCACAAGAGGGGACGACGGTCGACGAGAAATCAACTATTCAAATATACTGGGCGACTTGGCGTCCGGCGCGCTTGCGAACGCCTATTATCCAAGCCAGGATCGTGGCGCAGGACTCGTGTTTCGCAGTGCGGCGATCGGCGTCGGCGGCCGTATGTTGCTTGGCATCGCACAGGAGTTCGTCCTGCACAAGTGGACAACGCACCACTCCAGCCAGGAATAGTCAAGAACATAGCCAGGGTAGGACGACTTATTTCATGTAAGCCCTTACCGCATCGACGACATCCGGCGTTACAGCACAAAGTGGCTCGGTCGCTCAACAACGATTGCCGGCTTTGGCATCGAGAACCAGAGCAGTCTCTGAGAAACTCTGTCCCCATGTGCTCGGGCAGTGCAGCGCTCTCAACGCGCAGTAAAGCGTGGTGCCCTGTTGACCACTTGAGCCAAGTGCAGAACCGCTGCTTGCTGTTGCGCCTGGCTTTGAGGAAGTCGCCGCGGAAGCTGCTGTCG
>Ga0335070_10000893_pt1 | contig 34132 bp, 12 predicted proteins | sample Lox_Sample_13_FD_206722 | JGI IMG/M metagenome (GOLD analysis project Ga0335070, IMG submission 206722) | Soil microbial communities from Loxahatchee National Wildlife Refuge, Florida, United States - Lox_Sample_1.3 | ecosystem: Environmental > Terrestrial > Soil > Wetlands | place: USA... | reverse complement strand
GCGAGACCTGCTGGGGCGCCGCTACCAACCACGGCGGAAAGAGAAGCCGGAAACGCGTGGAATTAATGGCCGAAACTTGATGACTTCGTAAAAAGTCGCCAAGGTAGACGGCACAAGCTCTCCCGCCACAGGCGGGACAAGGCGCGCGAATCTTGAGGAATGAGGCGTACAGAGACGTACGCTGCAATGACGAAAGATGAAGCGCAATCCCGCGCCTCGCGGGACGGATGGACTTTTTGCGAAGCCGTCAAACTTGACCACGCGGCAGGGTGATGCTAAGAGGAAGATATGGCAAAGTTTAGGCGAACAGCGCTTCTGGCCCTCTCCTTTTGCCTTTTTTGGCTGGGTGTTCCGGAGGCAAAAGGCCCTGTCATGCTGAGCCTCGACGTTCCTCCGGGAAAGTGGAAGGCGGTTAGACTCAAGGATCTCCCGAAAGACGCGGTCGTCGCCGTAGCGGTGGAAAGCAGCGGCGAGATTTCCGTCGTGCTGCTGGACTCTCCCGGCTACGGTCGGTTTCCGACCCTGGAACGGCCCCTGTTTCTGGGTCAGGTGGAGAAGACCCTCTCTTTTTCTGTGTCGGTGCCGGCGGCGGACAGCTACTTTCTCGTCTTCGACAACCGCTCAGGGCAACAAACACGGGCGCTGAGCGTCGCCGTCCGTGCCGCTCGCGGCGGGGTGGATCAGATCCAGGCGGCGGACGCCATACTCCGCCGGTTCGAACAGCAACTCCACCAGCTCTTCATCTTCGAGCCCTTCGCTCTCGGGATTGAGCGTTGCGGTGCGCCGAAGGCCTTCACCGGTACAGGGTCGGTGGACCTCTGTGCCGAGTACGTTCATCACCTTGCCGACTCCGTGGGCGACAAGGCGAGTGCACAGGCAGCTCTTGCCTTCAGCCTGTTCCACGAGGTGGCCCGTGTGCTCCTAGCCCAGTGGCATCATCCCCTCACATCTAGCAAGGCGACGGCGGATGAGCTGGCGACGGTGCTCATGATCATGCTCAATCAGGAGCAACAGGCCGCTGCTGCCGCCAACTATTTTCTCAAGAATCCGTCGACTTCTCAGACCTTGAGCAAGCTCTTTCAGAGCGACCGTCACCCCCTCTCCGGAGAGCGCGCCCGCACCGTGCTCCGCTGGCTTAAAGATCCCGGGTTTGCCCGCCGCTGGCAGGGATTTCTCGTTCCCCACATGCAAACCGCTTTTCTGGAGACACTCCAGCGGCAACCGCGGGCGTGGACTGATCGCTCTCTGGTCGAGAAAGAGCTCTCGGCTCGAGAGAAACGCACTCCCCCCGGAGCGCCTGGGCCCGCCAAGCGCCAGGACGCATTCCTGCTCCTCCAGTGAACCACAGAGACACGGAGACACAGAGAGTCTGTTGCTCCTGGCCGATGGGGAGATGTCAATCGGCCAATCCCGCCATGGCGGGACTCGCGCTTCGGGCAGGGTTTTGTTGAAACCACGGCGCCGCAGGCGTGGTGGTTTTGCTGTGCCCCAATCTCCCGGCACAGCAATCCCGCCATGGCGGGACACCCTCTGTGTCTCGGTGCCTCGAGCGCAGCGGGTGGTTAACCCTATTACAGTCGAACGGAAACAATCTTCTGCTCTGAGTAGTAGTTGATCGACATGGTCACGTCGCCGAGAGGGGGCGGGCGTTGACGAATCCAGTCACCAGGATTGAGCTATATTGGGCAGAGGAAACAAAGGTTTTCGAAGAGAATTTGTTGGTCAGTTGTTCGGGAAGCTCACCTTGCACTTCAGGCCGGCGGGCAACTTGTAATTCGGATTGGGGAGCTCGAGACGGACCCCGAAGGTACCGCTTGCCGCGTCGATGACTCGGTCGACAATCTTGACCCGCGCCGTGTACTCACCCCCCACCGGAGGCTCGGGCTTCACCATGGCGCGCATTCCCACCTTGACGGAACCAAAGAACGCCACCGGGACAACCACCTCAACGTAGAGAGGGTCGATCTGCGCAAGTTTCAGTATCGGCTGGTCTTGCACGTACTCACCGGGGGAGAGAAGTCGTTCCACCACGACGCCCTTGACCGTGCTGCGAATGATGATCCGGTTGACGACTTCGTTCGACCGCTTGAACTCCAGCTCCGCAATGCGCTTGTTGTCCAGTGCCTCCTGCAGCTCCTTTTCTGCCAGCAGTCTCTTGGTTTCCTCCTCGTCCACTTGCTTGTACGAAATGATATCTCTGCTGTACAAGTCCTTGAACCTCTGGAGACTCCGTTCGGCAAACGCCAGACTCACCCGCTTCGCCTCGATGGTTGCATCCAGCTGGGCGCGGAAGCGAGCAAGGTCCTCGGTAGCCTTTTCTACCCCGGCCTGCAGGGTCGCCACCACCTGTCCCTTTTTCACAAAGTCCCCTCGGTCTACATCCACGGTTTCCAGGACCCCCTTATCGCTGCTGCCGAGTTTGACCGTCATGTAAGGCTCAATCAGGCCATCAAACTCTGGAGCCGCGGCGCCGAACGAGACCGAAGGCAAACAAAGGATGAAGAGAAGGCCGGTTACGAGAAGGAGTAACGGACGCCCCATGGAGACCACCGGATTCCTATTCCGGACGGCCCGAGAATGCCAAGGCATCGCTCAGGTGCTCGTCCATCTTGAGAAGTTGACGCCGCATCCGGGCATGCAAGCGCTCCGCGGCGATCTGGCCGACACGGAAAAGAAGCTTTCCGACTCCCCGCCCGACCCCGGTGCGGGGATTCCCGAGAGCGCTGCCGATCGCCCGGACAAAGTGCTTGTTCAGATAGACGGTGATAAGTTCGTCGTCGAGGGATACGATCGCCTCGCAGGTGCCGGGGTCACCCTGTCGACCGCAGCGCCCGAATAGCTGCCGGTCGATTCGCCGCGCCTCGTGGCGCTCGGTCGCGATCACGTGAAGTCCCCCCAGCTCCGCCACGCCCGGGCCCAGCCGGATATCAGTGCCGCGGCCTGCCATGTTGGTCGCCACCGTGATCCGCCCACGCTGGCCGGCGAGGGCCACAATCTCCGCCTCCTCCTGGTCCTGCCGAGCGTTCAATACCTTGTGCTCTAGCCCCGCGCGGCTCAAGAGCTCACTCAGGTGCTCGGAAGCGGCAACGGAGCGGGTCCCCAATAGGAGCGGCCTCCCCTCCCCTTGCAGCCGGATAATCCGGTCCACCACCGTCTTCCATCTCGCTTCCGCCGAGGGATGGACTTGGTCAGGGAGAAACACTCGCTGGAGAGGCCGATTGGTGGGAACCGACACCACCCGGAGCCGGTAGATGGACCACAGTTCCCCCGCCACCTCCCGCGCCGTGCCGGTCATCCCGGCGAGCTGGAGGTAGCGGCGGAAGAAACGCTGGTAGCTTATGCGGGCCTTGGTCTCCTTTCGGCTCGTAATCTGGCACTCCTCCTTGATCTCGATGAGCTGATGGAGACCGCGCTCCCAGGATCGATCGGGCATGAGGCGGCCCGTGTACTCATCGATGATCTGCACCTTCCCGTCCCTGACCAGGTAGTGCTTGTCACGGAAGAAGAGGTTGAGCGCCACCAGGGCCTGGCGCACCAACTCCTCGCGGTGCTGGCTCGTTGCCAGCAGCCCGCCGTTGGACCGAGCCAGCTCCTCGATTCGGCCTCTCCCCGTATCGGTGAGGTCCAGGGTCCTCTCGTCCAGCACCAGGGAGAAGTCCTCGCCCGCGACCAGGTCTCGGGCGATGCCGAGAGCCTGCCGATACATGGTCTCCTCGTCCGGGCTGTCACCCTCGGCGGAGATGATGAGAGGGGTCCGGGCCTCGTCGATGAGCACGCTGTCCGCCTCATCCACTATGGCGTAGTGGAGCCCTCGCAGGGTGAGCTGCTTGACTCGGGAACGCTCGCCGTAGAGCCGCTCCAGGCGAAGCCGTAGCTCGCTCGGCCTATCCCACAGGACGATCCTATCCCGCAGGTAGTCGAAGGCCACCTCCTTGTTGGTGCAGTACGTCACGTCACACCGGTACGCAGCCCGCCGAGCCTCAGGATCCATGCCGTGGACGATGGTCCCCACGGTGAGCCCAAGGGCCCGGTAGATCGGTCCCATCCACTCGGCGTCACGGGCGGCGAGGTAGTCATTGACGGTGACGATGTGGACCGGGACCCCCGCTAGTGCCGCAGTGCAGGCGGGTAACGTGGCCGTCAGGGTCTTTCCTTCGCCGGTCTCCATCTCGGCGACCATTCCCTTGAGCAGGACCAAGCCCCCGATAAGCTGCACGTCAAAGTGACGAGTTCCCACCGTGCGCCCGGCGACCTCGCGAACCAGGGCGAAGGCCTCGGCAATAAGCTCCTCCTGGTAGCCCTGGCTTCGGAGGCGCTCACGGAGGCTTCGGGCTGCCTGGAGAATTTGGCCGTCGTCCCAGCCCTCCAGGGAGCGAGCCTTGTCATGAACGAGATCGATGATCCAGGTGAAGCGAGCCGCGCGGGGACGCAGCCAAGGCGCAAGTGTCCCGGCGACGGAGGTCGCGATCCGCTCGAGCCATCCTAAGGGAGGCTCCGGGCGCTCCGGATGGATTCCGTGCGCAACCCTGGAGAGGGCGGGTCGATCAGACATTGAGCTTCCTCAAGAAGAGCTGCCTCACAGCCCGGTACCAGCGCCAGGCGAGAGGTTCCCATCCATGGTCAAAGCGTGCATAGACGCGGCCGCCCACATTGAGAAGGATCGGGCGCTCCGCCAGTTCGAGGTCGAAGAGGAATACCTTCTGAAAGGCCTTCACTCCCGCCGTGTCGCGGGGGTCGATCGCGATCTCCCCCCCACCCTCCTGGCTGAGGGTCTTGCTCGGCAGCTGGTCGGTCGCTGCCGGCACCTCGCGTCGGATCGAGGCCGGCATCGTCTCACCAATCCGCTCCGGCAGCCGGACGGCAACATCCCGCGTCCGCTCCCGCACGAGATCCACGTTCTCTTGGGTCACGACCACCCGAGCCGTCACCGCCGAATGGCTCACGACGTAGCCGAGCAGTTCTCCTCGCTTCACAAACCGGCCAGGGAGATCCTCGGCCGTGGGAACGAGGAAGGTACCGTCGGCGCCACTCCGCACCATTAGCTCACCGGCCCGCTCTCGGGCCCGATCCAGTTGAGCCGATACGTGCTCGACCTCCTTTTTGGTGATCTCCGCCTGCACCCGATCGGAAAGGCGCCGGGTGTCGTAGAGTACCTCCAGCTCCCGCAGCCGCGCCTCGAGGCCCTTGATCTCCGCAGGCAGGAAAGGGTCGGAGCACTCGATGAGAAGATCCCCCCGTCTCACCTCCGCACCGGGGGCGGCGACGACACGATCAACGAACCCCTCCGTCCCGGCCCGGACGAAACATTCCTCGGGGATCCAGGTGACTCCCTCCACCCGGGTGCTGAGCGGAACAGGCACCCCGAAGATGATGACCAGGACAACGGCCACGGCGAAAGCGCTCGCCGCCATCGCCCGGCGTCGCTTGCGGCCGGCCAGCCGGGGGGAGGAGAAGAGGAACCGGAGCCCTTTCCCTGCTGGGATGACGAACATGGTGGCAACCGCCCAGGTGGCGAGAAGAATGCCGACAACAAAGAACTTGCCGGCGATGAAGACGACGATTCCGACGTAGATGAATAGACGGTAGACCCACGAGGCAACAGTATAAATGACGAACCAGGCGCGCTCACCGCGAGCGGCGAGCGGCGGCTCCGGATCTGTGAGCCCGAAGACGTACCGTTGCACCAGGTAGCCCGCATATTGGAGCCCCCGCGGTCCGAGGTTGGGGATCTCGAGGAGGTCCGAGAGCATGTAATAGGCGTCGTAGCGGAGGAGCGGGTTGCCGTTGAAGAGAAGCGCCGAGACCCCTGCCATGAGAATCAGGTTGTGGGTAACGGAGCGGATCGGCCCCGGCTCGGCGTTCACCCACACGAAGAGGGCCAGCGCCGCCAGGAACACCTCGACGATCATGCCGGCGGCGCCGACCACAATCCGTTTCCACTTGTCGCGAAAGGCCGAAGCCGAGGAGGCATCCACGTAGGGTACGGGGGTGAGGACGAGGAGGATGATCCCCATCTCGTGAACCTCCCCGCCCCACACCTTGATGGCAAAGGCGTGACCCAATTCGTGGAATGCCTTGAGGATGGGAAATGTGAGCCAGAGGAGCAGAAGGTTGCGCGGCGCCAGGATGCGATCGGCAAGGTTCCTGGTGAGCTCCGACCAGTGGATTCCTGCAACAACAAGGGCGGCGCCGACCACCCCCAGCCACACGAGGGTGCCCAGCCACCCCAGGAAGGGCCGCACCACGGGCTCGAAGCGGACAAGGAAACGCTCCGGGTCGAGGAGGGGAAAACGCATGGAGAGCGGGTTGAGAAGGTTCTGCTTCCATGTGCTCTGGCGCCTTTTCTCGGAGCGCTTGAAGAGCTCGGCGGTGTCCGGCGTGACATCGCACTGCAGCACGTCCACTCCGTGAAGCTGACTGAGGAGATGAATCACCTCGTCCTGGGTGGGAGCGTCATCCCCGAGCCGACCCCGCGCCGTCTCCCAGATCTCCTCGACCGTACGGCTCCCGTCCATGAGCCCGATGAGGAGATAAGCGCTCGGGTTGAAGCGCTGGAACCGCCCGGAGATGTGGTCCTGGAGGACGTACCAGAGCTCGCCGCGGTAGGAGTGCCGGTGAATCTCCACATGGCTTCGGAGCCGCGGCTTCAACGCCGCAACGCGGTACCAGGAAGGACTGAATAAAGACTCCGGCATCTTTTAGCTACCTGACAGTGGTTAAATTCGAAATCCGAAGCACGAAATCCGAAACAAATTCAAAATCCAAATCTCAAATCTTCAAAATGTCAGATACTCTTGGATAAGATTGATCCGAAGATACTGGTGAGTGCACCAGCCTCTCGTTCCGAGTCTTGCCGCTCGCTTTCGAGCTCGTGCTTTTCTTCTGTGTCTATCAGTTTCAACCAGTACCTACTCTCCTTGGCCTCCTTACGACAGACCTTGATTCTCAGAAGAAAATCCTTCTTGCTCAGCGATTCGTTAGCCTCAATATAGTTGGCGCCGACAGAACCGGACGCCTTGATCAGTTGTTTTCCATCCTCAATATTTGTCAAAGTTTTTGGCAATTTTTTCATAAAGGCTCTGACCTTCTTGGCAAAGACCAGTGTACGATCTTCCAAATCGTATTGTTTTGATTTTTCTGTTTTGGTCATTTGAATCTTAAGATTTATGAAAAACGCCAGAATACCCCGTTCTGTGAACGGGGATGAATGGCGGTTTTGAATCGATTCGCTTTTGAAAGTTGCCGGGTTTCCGTGAGGCCGTAAAGCCCCGGCCTGTGGCCGGGGATAGGTCTCACGGGGCAACTTTCTTTACTATTGTTTCGGATTTTGTGCTTAGAATTTCGCCCTTCTAGTTTCATCGTTGTTTAGGATTTCGATATTCGAATTTCGTGCTTCCCATTATGGGTTTTGTGCTTCGGATTTCATTATTGTTTAGGATTTCAATATTCGAATTTGATCATTGTTTAAAATTTCGATATTAGAATTTCGGATTTAATACTTCAGGGTATCCATCTCCACGCCTGGAGTCGCACCCAGTCGATCACTTCATGGGTCCAGATCCAGATGAGCCTGTGGCGGCCCACGGTAACCTTGGCCACACCCTCCATGCCCGGGCGGAGCCACTGAGTCGTGCCATCGAGGCTCGCCTCCAACCGGAAGTAGTTTCGCCCTTCCTTGGCCGTGGTAACCGGGGTGATCTTGACGAGGGTAAGCCCGAAGACCTTACCGGGCATTGAGGGGAACCTCAATTCACCCCGCTGCCCCACCGAAACCTCGGCGATGTCGCGCTCGTCAACCTCCACGATCACCCGGTAAGCCTCTAGGGGTGCCACCTCGAAGAGGACCTGGCCCCGCTCCACCGGGGCGCCAAGAGACTGGCTCAAGTCGCCCTTGGTCACGATCCCGTCGAAGGGGGCGACGACCTTCGCCCGCGCAATCTGCTCATTGAGCAAATCAAGCTGCGCCTCCGCTTGGTCGGCCTTGGCTTTGTTGATGATCGTCTGGGCCCGGTCATGCTTGGCCATCGCGTCCCGGTACTCCTTGAGGAACTGGTCTCTCTGGGTGGACCATTTGAGACGCTCGAGGATCAGATCCCGGTCGTCGAGGAGGCAGAGCATCTGTCCCTGCCGCACGATGTCGCCCGCCCTCGCCGGTGCCTCCCTGATGTAACCCTGGAAAGGTGCACCCATCACACGCTGCACTTCTCCTTCCAGGCTGGTCGGCGCGGTGACCCGGTAGTCGCCCTTGGCGACGGCAAAGAAGAGAACGAGGAGCGCGACCGCTGCCGTGACAGCCTTGAGGACGAGATGGCCGGGGCCGACGAGCTTTTGAAGCTGCGTCTTGAGCGATTCCGCAATCCTGGCAACGGGCAGGCGTTCCTCCTGTCTCTTGACATCGAGAATCGGGCCGACGAGCGCCGCCACGGTTTCGCAGAGCTCTACCGTGTCCTGGTCGAAACTCGGGTCGGCGGGCCGCTCCAGCATCAAGACCCCGAAGAACTTTTCGTCCCTGCCGAGGGGGATAGTGCAGATCCTTCCCGAGCCATGTTGCCGGACGAGCTCCCCGTGGGCTCGGACCACAAGGGGAACGGCATCCGCCGATGGAGGATAAAGAATCATCGCCCGCTGATCGATGGCCTCGTCCATGGCCAGGCCGATGGCGGCGATGAGGTTCATCTGTTTGCCGAAGGCAGCGCTGTGAGAGACGGCGCTCACCCGCACATGCTTGCCGTCCACAAACCCCACACTCACCCGATCGCATTCCAGGCTCGTCGCGAGCTTGGTCACGAATGCCATGGCCGCCTCTTGAAAGCGCCCCTGCTCCACGGCGCTGGTCACCATCTCGAGCACCTTGCGGAGCCGTTCGTTGGCATCCGCCGCCTTCACGGCGTCAGCCCTGAGAAACATGACCTCGAGCCAGGCAGCGCCCCAATGGAGCTGCCGCATGATGGCCTGGAGGTCATGAGTCGGCCGGAGACCTACCTCCACGATCACCGCGCCCCGGAGCGTTCCGGAGGCCTCGATGGGATAGGCGATGTGGTAGGTTTGGGGGATTGAGGTGTCAGGGTTATCAGTATGGTCGTTCTTGAGCAGGAGGCCGCGGCGCTCCCGAAGGGCGCGCTCTGCGGCCCCGGTCAGGTGGGTCACGTTGAAGGTGGGGTGCGGCCACACCGCCACCGGGGTAAAGGGGCCCCGGTCCGCAGGCCCTAGCAGGACCAGAGCGCACCGCACCCCCCCAAGCAACCGGCACTGGAGAGACAACCAGCTCTGGCAGAAGGTGTCCGGGCCCGTGGCCCTCGCAAACTCCAGCCAGAGCGCCTGATCGGGGTCAGACCGCTGACTATCTGCTGCTTCGCGCGATGAGAAAGGTCGGTCTCCAAGGCTTGAGGGCATACGTACCATGGAAATGGCAGCTCAGCTCGCAAGCTCAGAGAACTGCGTCTCTGCCGGGCTGCTGTCTGGTTTAGTCCCGGCGGGTTTACTGCACCGGAGACTCGGCTCCGCGACGGAGCTCAAGTTCCAGGGCACCGAAACGGGACTCATAATCCCGCATGACATTGTTGAGGAGAACTGCCAGTCGCTTTGCCGCAAAGGGGCTGAGCACGATCCGGTCCGAGAGCTGTACCGTAACCTCCTTCTGCCCGGCGTGCCACGCCTGGTTCATGCCGAACAAGAGGACGATCTCCTCGCGGGTTCCCGCCACGTTGCACACGTTGGCGTAAACGCTCCGCATGTTTGAGTCATCCCACTTGATCCTCAGCTGGGTGCCCGTCGGGGTCGCAGTCCCGCGGATCGGGGTCCCTTCCATGTCACGCTCGTTCGCCATATCTCCTCCTTGATGTAGGTGCCTCGTCTCTGTCGCCGTCTGGTGCTCGGTAGTGGCCCCGAACATTCAGCGAGGGCCCCGGTTTGCCTCTTCCCCTGAAAATGCGAGGCCCAGTCAGGACTGCATCTCAGTTCCCGTTATTATTTCACAATTTAGCGATCCAAGTAAAGGCCGCGGAGCGAGAATCCTCTCCCCTCTTCCCCGAAAGTCCCCTCAAAGGAAATCTTTTCTTCCCTTGGAAGGGCTTGCCGGCCTCTCGGGGGAGAGGAAACACTGAGGGGCCGCCCATGACGGGTGACCCCTCAGCTTAGGGAACAACTACGCAAACTATCCGCCGTGTTGAATTACTCCTACTCCTCGTCCGGAATGAAGAGTTGAATCTTGTGATTCGGGTCAGAACCGTCGTTCTCCTGACCGGCGTTTGTCAGGAACCCAAGGAGCCACGGATTCTGCTTGACGCTCGGTGCGAAGAAATCCTCCCCCGCCCTCTTCCTCGAGGCGGCAGTCAGTGCCACGAGTGCCTGTGACCACCCGTGATCCTCTCGGGCTGCTGCACCGGTAACATCGGGGCGCTTGCCGGCCGGCACCACCTTGGCGCCCTCCTCTCCAGACGGGAGGTGACGCTGGCCCGCGCCCAGCAGCGGCGAGGTCACCGCTGCCGTCTCGTGCGCATCCTCCGGGAATCCCATGACGTTGCCCAGCTCGTGCGCGACCACGGTCAGGAGATCCATGTGGCCAGAGGCCTCGCTGGATTTCGTCGCAACCAGATCGCCATTACCGCGAACGAGCCGGAACTCCGTGTTGTCGCCGGGAGTCCCGTCCACGAACCATCCGTAGCCGGCCGCATCGGTGTCGATGATGACCAGGTGCCCAATGGTGACGCCCAGTCTCTCGTCCGGGAGGTTGCCGACCTCGACCTGTACGTCATCTAGCGCGGTGAGGCGGCTGTCGCCGGCGCCGAGCGCCTGCGTCCAGAGGGCCTTTGCCTCGGCGACGATCGGCGCCAGCTGCGCGTCGGTGAGCAGGCCCTCGGTACCTGTCGTCGCCGGCGCAGGCTCTGCGGCGGTCTCATACAGCGGCTGCACACCCGCGGTGACCCTCACGTCCCTCTTGCCATGGCTGTTACCGGGTTGCGGATCGCGCGGCCCGCCGTGCTGATCGCCCCAGGCCGCGTCCTGCTGCCGAACCATGCCCAACTCACCGAACGGCTCGCCGTTCCGCGCCGGATCGCTGCCGTACTGGGCCGCCAGCGTCTGATCCGCGCCCTGACTCTTCGAAAGCGCGTACAGGAAGGCCTCCAACTGCGGCTGCATCGTCCGGCTCACTGTCGGCTCACCGAAGGGCGAGTACGGCACCAGGTAGCTGTTGAACTCGCCCGTCCAGTCGATGAGGCGATCACCGCCTGTGTTGGCGATGAGGACGTCACGACCCGCGCCGCCGTAAGCTAGGTCCTCGTACGACGGGTTCGTGTCGGTTCCGTCGTTCAAGCCGCTGTTGGTGGTGAGCTTGTCGTCCACATTTAGAAGGTCGTCGCCCCAGCCGCCGTACATGGAGTCGCGCCCCGTGCCCCCGACCGCCCAGTCGTTGCCGAGATCGGCGAAGATGTAGTCATCGCCGTCGGTGGGCACGCCGGAGTATGTGGTCTGCCCCGTGATCCAATGCATATCAGTCGGACCTTCGGTCTCGTTGAAGTTTAGGATCCACTCTTTCCCGGTGTTTGTCTTGTTCGGTGTCCCGTCGTTGTTGAGTAGGATCTTCCGCAGGGGGTCGTTAGCATCGTACAGGTCGAACTTCGTCGTGGTCGGGTTGTAACCCAATGCGTTGCCCGGGTTAAACGGATGGGCGAAGTCGCTCTCGATCAGCGTTGAATTAAGCTTTGCGCCGTTCTGATTGTAGTTATTGGTATACGCGACCAACGGCGCCTCGGCACCGGAGATCGCGTCGTCACCCGCGCCCCCGTGGATCGAGTCGTTGCCCAGGCCGCCGTAGATGATGTCATTGGCATATAGCGGACGTGGCATCAGAGTGCTCGGCGCCGCGTTACTGGGATCAAAGCTGTAGGGCGTAAGATCTACCGTGTACTTGAGCGCCCCAGCGACATTGGTGATCGCTACTGTGTCACCGTTCGAGTTCGCGACCAGAAGGTTGATCTGGTTCGCCGGGATCGCGGCGATGCCATAGAGCGGTTCCCCGTAACTCGAACTGTTGCGGCTGACGAAGATGCGGCCGTCGTCTCCGAGGATGCCGTCGTCGCCCGTGCCACCCGAGATCCAGTCGGCGCCGTAGCCGCCGATCATGGCGTCATCCTGGCCTTCGCCAAAGAGCACATCGTTGCCCTTCATGCCATAGATGAAGTCGTCGCCGCTCTCGCCGTGGATTTCGTCGGCGGCGCCGATGTCCGTGACTGCCTTGGTCGCGTTGAAGTCGAGCCCGCCCGGCGTGTACTCAAGCAACTGGGCCGCCCGCGGGATGATCTTGAGTGTGTTGTAGTTGTCGTAGTTGAAAGTCAGATAGTCTCCGCTGTTCGCTCCGTTGATCCCAACCAAGCGGAAGATATTGCCGTTGTCGCCCAGGATCATATCGGAATCGCGAGCGTGACCGTCCGCCGAGATGCCGCCCTCATTATTGCGCGCGCTCCCGGTGCCCGCCCCGCCGAAGATCAGATCGCTTCCATCCGGCCGCAGCGCAGGGGTGGTCAGGCTGAACAGGCTCGAGCTGCCGCCGATGATGTCGTCCTGGCCGAGGTTGCCAAAGATGACATCGCTGCCGCCGTTGCCCTCGATGTAGTCATCGCCGTCAGTAGACGCCCCGAAGGACGGACGCAACACCAGCCCGTTGTTAGCATCCCGGAAGAGATTGGCCGCATAGTTCAGAGCCACGTTCATGACGCCAACCCGTCCCCCGGATTGATCGGCGGAGTCGGCAATCATGTGGCCATTGCCGTCATCCTTCATGAGGTGGGAGGTATAATCGATCGAGCCATCGCCCTGGATCGTGTCGTCCCCGAGCTGTCCGAAGATCTCGTCGTTGCCGCCGCCGCCGGCGATGTAGTCGTTGCCGAAGTTGGCCGGTTCCAGGCTTTGATCGAGCGTGAAATGCCAGTCGGCCCATGCCGGCATCCCGCCGGGGGCGGGCTGTGCCTGGTCGCCGACCTGTGCGACGCCGTTCGCATCGTAGATGGCGGTGCCGCTAAGCGCCCGGAAGCGCGGGTTGATAGAGTCCCCGGAGCCCGGGTTGGGCACCAGAAGGACGTTGTCGCCGAAGACCAGATCCCGATCGAGGCCGCCGTCGAGGCTGTCGGAATTCGTCCCGCCGATCACGATGTCGTCCCCGGCACCACCGTAGATGGTATCGATGCCGCCGTGGGTCCGATCGATCGTGTTGATCTGGACGATCGTGACGCCATCCGGTGCGTAGAGAATCTCGGCCTCGTCCCCAACCAGGATATCCGGGCCTCCCTCGCCTCTGATCGTGTCATTGCCCAGCCCGCCGATGACAAGGTCGGGATCGTCGCCGCCGGCCAGAATGTCGTCGCCCGCCGTTCCCGGATCCACGATGCTCACGATCTTGCCGCCAGACAGGGTGATCGTCCCCTGGTCGCCCAGCACAACGTCGGTCTGTCCGCCACCGTCGATGGTGTCGTCCCCGCTCCCGCCGACGAGAATGTCGTTGTCCGCGTCGCCGTTGATCGTGTCGTTGCCCCCGGACGCCGTCTCGGTCGTCTGGACCAACGTAGGTATGGTCGGCCCGTCACCGCCCGATACAGGGACAAAGTCAAGGCGTCCGTTGTCTCCGATGACCCAATCCTTGCCCGCGCCGGCGCTGACGGTGTCGGCGCCGGCACCGCCTAAGATAACGTCGTCACCGCCGCCGTCGGTGATCATGTCGTTGCCGCCGATGGAGCCCTCGACCGACCAGACAACCCGCGGCCCGCGGAACGTGCCGTCGGTCTGGTCCTCCGGCAGCATGGAAATCCGGTAAAAGTACGTATTGTCCGGAGTGTCGTCCCACGCACGATCGATCGTCATCGTGTCCGCGGTGTTGGCGATGATGGTGCGGTACTGGACCAGCCCTGCGGGCGAAATCGCCTGCAGCGAAAGACCGACGAGCCCGCCATAGGTCGTTGGGAACGAGGCCAGAGAATCGGTCAGCGTGGTCTCAGTCGCCGAGCTCACCGGCGGGTTCACCTTGCTCTGCTCCCACGTATGGCCGAGGCGCGTGAAGATGAAGCCGTCGCCGTTGACATAGTCCACCCGGCCCCGGTCGCCGAACAGGATGTCCGCGCCCGAGCCGCCGTGGATCTCGTCGTTGCCGTCCCAGCCGAACACAACGAGCGGCAGCGAGGAGTTCTCGCCGTGGACGATGTCCTCCCCTTCCTGTGTGTTGAGCGACAACGCGCCGTTCTGCCCGTCGGCGAGATTGACAGTGACCGTGTCGTTACCCGGTCCGGTGTTCACCATCGTGAGGGTGTAGAACGGATCGTCGCGCTTCGTCGTATGGTCCTTCCAGAACGTCGTGTAATCGATAGTGAGGTGGTCGTCGCCGGTGCCGAGGTTCGCCTGCACGACCTCGATGTCCCCGTAACGGATGCCGCCGGGCTGCGCGAAGCTGCTGATAAACGCGTTCGGGCCCATGCCGAGCCCCGTGATGCGGCCCTTGACGATCGCCCCGTCGATGCTGAATTCGCTGAGAGCGGTCGGCGACTCAGTTCCACTACCAAGCTTGGTGAGGGTGAGCACCTTGGTCCCTGCACCGTCCACGATGTTCGTGATGGTCCACGTGCGGTCGAGGCCTGGCCCGGCAGTGATCCGCAGCGTGTGGCCGACGAGATCGTCCGTGCCGTGGGTGAACGCTTTGGCTGCCGCCTCCAGGTCCACTGACGCCAATGTCATGGTTTCGGTAGCGCCCAGAGAAGCGGTAAACCCGAGGACCATGCCGTCTGACGAGGTCAGGCGGCCAGTCTTGTCAGCCACGCTGCCTTGGTCGTAAACGAACATCGTGTCGACCTGCCTGCGCTCGTCGGCAAAGAAGTTGATCGAGAGCGAGGTGATCGCGTAGCTGGTCGTGCCATTGGGCGCAGTCACCGCCGAGTTGCTCGTATCCACTTGGCTCGGGTTCTGCAGCGTGAGAAGCGTCGTGCCGTCCCCCTGATCGTGGACCTCGGTAATCAGCCAGAACCGGTCGTACAGGTTCCTCGGCTGGGTGGGATCGAGCACGATGCCGGTTCCCGGGCCCTTCGTCAGCTCGAGCGTTTTCCCTACGAGATCGCCGATCGTCGTGATATCCGGATCATCGAGCTTCGTGACCACCGCCGCGAGAGCCGTAGTGCTGACGGTCATCTGCTCGATCGCGCCCGGCCCGGGGCTTCCGCTGGGCGTAAAGGAGAGCACCGTGCCGTCGCTCGGATGGATGTTCTTCTCCTGCTGGGGCAGCGGAAGCAGCAGCGGCGCGGGCAGGCTGAGCGAGCCCGAGCCCGAAGCCCCTTCGATGAAGAGCGGCCCGCGGATCTTGTTCAACGTCGGCACGCTCGGCACGAAGGCCTGGATCTCGTCGCCGTCGACCTTGGAATCGTCGATCGCGGAAACGGTCACCGTCTGCGCCTTGTTCCAGGCGTTTGCATCCGCCGGATTCGCGGAGAAGGTCAGGCTCGTCGAAAGCAGGCCATTGATACGCACGTGCTGCTCGAAGTACGCGAAGTTCTCGAGCGTGTCCGGATCAAGTCCGCCGGTCCGGGTGTTGAAAGAGTCGAGACTGATCGTGACATCCGCGCTCGGCTGTTTGGTGAGCACGAACTTGACCGTATCGGTCGCGCCGCCCTCGATGACGTCGGTCGAGCCGTCCGTCTCGATCACGACTACGCTCGCCACCTCGTTGTCCGCGATGTCCACGATCTGCCGGTCCGCAAGCGTGCCATCGTAGCCGGGCTTGATGTAGTCGTACGCGACCTCGACCTTGCCGGTCACGGCCTCCGGAGTCGTGTGATTTGGCCCGAGAAACACGAGCGTGTTCCCCTCGACGAGAAACCGGTCAGAGGCGCGCTCCACGGTGTCGATCCATACGTGCACCGTGCCGTCGATCGGCCTGTCGGCGAGGAGCAGGGTATCGAGCGGCTTCTCGGCCGGAATGTCGTCTACCCCCACGACCGCCGGGTCGCCGTCAAGCTGGTACTTCGTCCGCGTCTGGGTGGTGTTGACGTCGGCGCTCGTCAGGGTGTGCGAGATGTAGTCGGTGTGGAAGCCTTCTTTCACGGCATCGTCCACCGGGGTGACCGTTACGAACTGCGCCTGGTTGTAATCGCCAGAAGTGAACTTGAGCGTGTTGCCGCTGATCAGTGTCGATCCCGAGAAGGTGACCTGATCGAAGAACGAATCGAGCGTGACATAGACGTCCGAATTCGGGACACGCGTCAGGACGACGGCGTACCCCTGATCGAACGTACTGTTCCCTTCGATCACCTGCAGCGGCCGCTCCGTTCTGGTGATAATCGCACCCGCGCGGTCGTCGTCGTTGATCTGCACCTTGACGCTGCGCATCGCAATCCCATCGTATGGGCCGGACGTCGTGCCGCCGATCAAGTCATCGACCTTGTGGTTGATGATCGCGAACTGCTTGCCCTCGCTTGCGTCGTCGTGGGCGGCGCGAAATGTCACCGTCCGCGTGCCCGCGCTCGAGAACGTAAGCGTGAGGTCGTTCACCCAGCTCGCGCCATTCCAGAACTCCAGAGTCTTGAACCCCTTCGCCTCATCCTCCGGGGACGGCTCTTGCGGCAACACGTGCACGTTGACGACCTCCCCCGCAATAAACGGCTTCGTCAGCGTCACGTCGTAGGTATCGTAGTCCCATCCCAAGGCGGGAACGCCCGCGGTCGCCGCGGAGATATCCTCGGTGACACTCGAGAACCCCCCAGATTCCGTCACGACGATGAAGGGTTCGTCGTTGTCGGCCACGTTGGCGGCGATGCCGTCGATCTTTACGCCTTCATACCCGGTGGTAGGGCCGACGTTCTCTACGCTGTCCAGGATGATGCCGTTGTAGCCCCGCAGGTCGTTGCTGGTCACGTAGATCGGGGAATCGGACGGGCTCCCCCCCACGAAGAAGGTATCGCTTCCGAGGCCGCCGTCGATCTCGGTTACCACGTTCGCGTCGGTCGAAAGCACAAAGTATCGATCGTCGCCCTCCGCGCCGTCCACTTTCAGCCTCTCGATGTTCACGTAGGTGACGTTGAGGCCCGCGCCGAAGACGCCGTAGTCGGTGATGACGAAATCGTCGCTGAATTCCGTGCCGATGACCTGCACGGTGTCGAAGCCGTCGCCGCCGTCGATCCCTACAGGCGCATTGACCGCGTACTTGATCGTGTCCGCACCCGCGTCGCCCTTCATATCGGTTCTAGCGCGCTGGTCGTCTACGGACCCGACGAGCGCGAAGGCGCGTATCGTGAAGGTGTCATCGCCGTCGCCGCCGTTCAGGGTCAAGGGCTGCTTGTTGTGGAAGACTGTGAAGTCGTCGTTGCCGTCGCCGCCGTTGATGGTCATCGGCGCGCTGATGCCGTTCGAGAGCCAACCGCGCGTGATCTCGAGGGTCGCGAACACGTCCTCGGGCAGCACGTTCGCCGTTTCCAGACTGGTGTCGCGCACAGACTTGAAGACCTGGCCGATCTGGAAGCGGTCGTTCCCGACACCCCCGTTGATGGTGAAGACGGCGAGCGTGTCGTCGGACGCCACGTAGTCGTCGCCATACAGCAGGTTGAGGGTGATGCCCTCGATATTGCGGTAGTTGAAACGCTCGATGGCCTTGCCGTCGTTATTGAGCTTGGCGACAAATGCGGTCTGCGTCGCGCTCGGTACGTACGAAGAATCTATCGACGCTTTCAGTGCCGCGAGACCGGAAGGGCTCGAATCCGAGGCGTATTGAGCCTCGAGCGCGTCGAGCATGCCATCAGGCACTGCGTTCGGCGTATAGACCCTGGTGATCGCGTCCTCGAGCGAAGCGAGGACGTCCGAACCCCCGAGGTTGTAAATTTTCTCGATTAGCGTGTGCAGTCTCTCGAGGGTCGGGATATAAGCATCGGCCATGGCCCGCAGCAGGAACACGTCGTTCTCCGACGTGCCGTAGATGGTGATAAAATCATTGGCGACAGCGCTGCCGGAGTCATAAATGGTTGTAAACTCTGCCGCGGTGCCGCCGCGCGTGTAGATGTAGTACTGATCGCTGTCGCCCCCACCGTCCAGAGTGTCGGAGCCGAAGCCGCCGTAGATCGAGTCGGTACCGTCCCCGTCCACTCCGCCGGCCGGGCCGGTGCCCCCGTAGACCACGTCGTTCCCGGCGTCGCCGCTCAGCAGGTCGTCTCCGGCGCCGCCGTAGATCGTGTCGTTCTCGCTCTGGCCGTAGATGGTGTCATTGCCGTCCTCGCCGTAGAGCAGGTCGGCGCCGGTGCCGCCATAGATGGTGTCGTTGTTGTCGCCGCCATGGATGGTGTCGTTGCCGCCGCCACCAAAGATGATGTCGTCGCCAGCGTCGCCCTTGATGTCGTCCTTCTCGCCGCCCGAGGTCGGCTGCAGTCCCTTCGCCGGGTAGGCGTCGTTCATCTTGGCGTTGCCGACCAAGGTCCAGCCGTCGCCAAAGATGATGTCGTTGCCGGTGCCGCCTTCGATGGTGTCGAAGCCGGCTTCGCCGAAGATCCTGTCGTCATTGCCATCGCCGTACAGCTTGTCGTCGCCGGCACCGCCGAAGATGTAATCGTCTCCCGCGCCCCCATGGATCTCGTCATTGCCGCCGTTCTTGGCGGACATGGTGCCGCTGACGCCTTTGCTCCAGTCCACCGCCCACGTGCCCAGGCCGTTGGTCAGGGCCACGGTACCGGCGTCGCCGATCAGGATATCATTCCCGTCGTTACCCTCGATGTAGTCGTCGCCCCCGGCCCCGAAGATGATGTCGTTGTCGTCGCCGCCATAGAGGAAGTCTTTGCTGTCGTTTCCGGCGATGGAGGCATCCGCGTAAGTATCGCCGAGGGTCTCACCGTCGCCAAAGATGATGTCGTTGCCGCCGCCGCCGTGGATCGTGTCGCCGCCGAGACCACCGTAAATCACGTCATTCCCGCCGCCGCCAGTGATGTCATCGTTACCCGCATCACCGTGGATCGTCGCCCTGCCGGTGGTAGCCGAATCCAGTGTGATCACGTCGTCGCCCGCGCCGCCCGTGATGTTCATGTCGGACAGCACGCCGTTCACGTTGATGTGGTCGACGCCTTCCCCGCCCTCGATGATCAGCTTCTTGACGTGCTCGTAGGTCTGCGGGTGGCTTGCCAGGGGCGAAGACACTTCGAGCGTCTCGTCGCCGGCCGAGCCGCTGCTGTGTGTCACGGTGAAGGTTTCGGCGCCGTCTGTAGTATCGCCGTTCAGGCGCTGGTCGGCGTAGGGACCCATGTTGAGCCTGAGCTCCCCGCTGTCGCTCAGCGTGCCCAGCTTCGGCACCCGGTCGAAGTCGATGCTGAAATCGACCAGCGTGATCTTCGGCGTGATGTTCCAGGACTGCTCGAACTGCCAGAAGAACAGGTCGATCTTGAGAAACGCGGTGAGCTGCGCGAATACCTGGCCCGAAATATCGAAAATCGCGAGCGGCGCGAACACCGGGTCGTTGTTGATCACCGCCTCGTCATAGATGTTGCCGACCAGCTCATCCAGCCGCACCCTGCCGTCGCGATCGTTGTCGTGCAGATTGAAATCCACCTCCACGCCGATGCCCCCGGCCACGCCGGCTTCGGCGATGCCCAGGTTGAGCTCTGCCGCCGCACCGATGCCGCCGAAAAACGTCAGCTCGGGTATGTCGTTGCCTGACTTGTCGAGGTCGGTGAGGTAGAAGCCGTCGACAAGCAGCTCAGGGTGCGTCGCCTTGGAGTCGATGAATTCCCGGATGCCTCGCGTGTCGTAGCCGAAGCCCATGTCGATCGTGAGGCCGACGGTCCCGAAGATGGAAACGCCCAGCGGCCCGAAGATCGGGAAGAACTGGCTGTACTCGAAGGAGAAATCGAGCACCGGCAGCCGGTACTCGACCAGCGCGAGGTCGCTCTTCTGGCCCAGGAGCAAATTGAAGATCTGCTCGGGGTGGTCGAACAGCGGGAAGCTGAACCCGCGATCGCCCTTGCCCGCCTTGCCGCTGAACATGCTGGTCACGGCTTCCTTAGCCGCGGCGTTCGCTGCGTCTCCGTTGGTATCTGCGTTCGCGATCTTGTCCTTCAAATTGCCGATCCCGCCGGAAACCTTACCGATCAGATCCTCCGCCTTGTCGCCGAGCTTGAAGTTGGAATCCCAGAGATGGACATCGCCGAAGCCGGCAACATCGGCGGCGTCGTAGAGCTTGAAGGCGGTGTTGTCGCCCAGCAGGGGTATCTCCAGGTTGTGCGTCGCGCCCGGGTCAGGGATCGAGTTGACCAGGTCGATGATGTCGGCGACCGCGTAGATCATCCCTGGATCGACATGGCCGAAGCTGGCCGCGATGTCGAGCAGCGTGACCGGCGAGCCCGCGAGATCGGAGATGACCGGAATCGGCGCGGTGATCACGTCGATGATCGGCTGGAACGGCTCGGTGACCTCCTTCACCTTCTTGACGATCGGTCCGAGCACGTCACTCACGAAGCTGCCGACGTCGAGCCGTACGTCGTTGAACTCGACCAGCTGCAGCCCGTCCTGCATTGCGTTCCCGATGTCGGTCAGGTTGACGAAGTCCAGCGCCGGGGTGCTTCTGTTTCCGTCGAGACTCCAGTCGAGAACGAAGTCTGCGAGCACCTTCGGCATTCCCGAGGCGACGCCCGCACCGACGACGCCCGGATTGAGCCCGAGGCTCAGCCCGAGCTCGAGCGCGGCGGCAGCCTTCACCTGCGCGTCCACATGCAGGTTGCCGATCTCGGCGAAGCCTAGATGGTTGCTTCCCGGTCCGGTGGTGCCGTCGGTCAGGTCGATGGCGAAGTCGGCAGTGACGCCGCTCCCCTGGAAGCCGTACGCCGCATCGTTCGCGGTGTAGGCGTCGTACTTGTTTTCCCCCTTAAGCTGCAGGAAGCCGAGCTGCCCCGTCACGCCGAATCCGTCAGAGAAGCTCACGTCGAGTCCGACGTCGAGGTCTTTCCAATTGGTGTCGTTGGGGTTGGTTGGATCGCCGATGACGAGGTAGAAGCCGTCCTTGAAGTCGAAGCCGATGCCGAGGTGCAGTGTCCAGTGCAGGTCGACGTCGACCGTGCCGTCCATGCTCAGGCCCAGGCCCGGCAGGCCGAGATCGAAGTTCACGTTCGGCCCGAGGTTGTAATCGCCACCGAGGGTGAAATCCCACTCGATGCTGGTCTCGTCCGTTCCCGGGACGTGGTGGAGTGCGGGGTCGGTCTGGTGAGCGAGGTAATAGTTGAGGTTGGTGAGGAGCTCGACGTAATCCTCCTGCGCCGAGCCGCTGTGCCCGTCGAGCTTCTGGAGCAGGTTCAGGCCGGGCTTGGTGTCCGTCCCCGGTCCCAGGATGTCGAACAGAATCCCGGAAATCACGTTGCTCGCGGGGTCGGCGAAGTTCTGCGCCGCGTTCTGCGCCGCCTCGATCGCCTGGCGCAAGGGCGCAACGAAGTCGTCGCGCAGCTTCCCGATGAACTGCCCGCCTTTCGCCAGCTGGTCGCCGATGAGGGGAATCTTCGTGGCGAAGACGTCCCCGCTCAGGAGGCCCTGCAATCCGCTCAAGAAGGTATCGAGGCCTTCGGCCGAGAGCAGCAGGTCGTCGAACAGGCTGATGCTGGAGAGGTCAGGCAGCGTCAGGCTGGCATGAATGTCGCTGAGGTCGAACGCGGCGAGGCTGGCCGCCTCCGTGGTGTTCGAATCGTGGTCCTTATCCGAGAAGTCCGCGATCGCGATGCTCCCGATGCTCAGGCCGTTGAAGCTCACCGGCAGATTAGCGGCGACCGTGCCCGTCAGCGTCGGATTCAGACTCGCCAGAAAATCGGACAGGGCCACCTTCCCGCTGCCGGTAACCGAGACCCCGAAGCTCCCGCTGATCGACGCGCTGCCGTCCTCGATCGAAACCGCAAGCGGCCCAATTCCGGCAAGAAGATTGAGGTTGTCGCCCGACAGTGTCGCGGAACCGCTCAAACCAGTGTCCGTGTAAATATAGATGTCGTCAAGAACCGAGCTCGGGTCGGAGGTGAGCGCAGCCAGATCGATGCCGAAGTCGAGCGTGAGGTCAAGGCTGCCCGTGAATCCGAGGCCGGCCGAGCCCGAGAGCTTGAAGCCTGCGGGGAGGCCCGAGAGGAGGCTATCGGGTATGGAAAGGTTTAGCCCCTTGCTGACCGAGTCGCTGAAATCAAACTTAAATTCCAGGTATTGATGGCTATCGAGTAAGAGCGTCGTCGGCACTCCGAGTGCTTCGCTCAGCTTCTGGCCGAGTGTCTGCAGGCTTCCGGCAGGATTCGAATGCATCGACTGGAGGGCCGAAGTGAACTTGTCCACGTTGGAGAGAATGTCGTGGATGCTCAGATTGACCAGCGGGATCTTGAGGCTGCCGATCGGCCCCGCCGACTCGAAGGCGTCCAGGCTGCTGATGATCTGGGTCAAGACAACCAGAATGTTGTCAAAGCTTAAATCGCCGAAGTTGGCCAGATCGCCCAAGCCGGCGCCGTACGTGAGCGCGATGTCCGGCAGCGTCGGGCTTGGCGTATGGAATGGGTCGCCGAAGCCGTTGATCTGGAAATTGACCCACGCATCCGGTCCGGACACATTGAATCCGGTGACACCAGTAGTTGACGTGAGGGTCAGTTTCAGGAAATTGTGCCCCAGACTGTCCGGGTCGACAGTGATCGTGGGCGCAGCGAGCAGCGTCGTCGGGTCGCCGGTGAGTGCCGTCACGATTTCGGCTAGCGTGATCTTGCCGCTCGTTCCGGAAGACGTGCCCGGGTCTTTCAGGGAGGCACCGATCCCTGCGTCGATGGCGCCAGTGCCGGAGAAGCCGAGCCCCACGAAGCCGAAATTGGCGGTGCCCGCTATGCCTGCGCCGGTATCGATCTTGAGGCTGGCGTGCAGCATGTCCGGGTCGCTCACCCCCGGCGCCTTGATGAACAGACGGTCGAGGATCGGAATCCCAGCGATTGCCGCACCGGCAATCTTGCCGTCGGGCTTCTCCGTGGTACCCACCGCGTCGCGTGCGAGAATACCGAGCTTGCCGCCCGCCGCCGAGCCGTTGACCGCCTCGACGCGAAATACCGCCGGGTTCGGGTTCGGCAGGCTGCCGGCAAATGCGACGAACGTGGCGTCGGTCAAAAGCAGCGCCGTTTCGTCGGCGTTGAAACCGACCGTCACCTTGCTCGAGGTATCGCGGTCGATGGCATGCTTGATGTCGCCGATCGTCAGGGCGGGCGTCCCGTCGTCCTTCGTCAGCGATACGTTTTTCTTGCTGCCGTTGCTGAGAGTGATGACGAGGTCGTACTTGTTGGAGCTGTTGACCGTACTCGCGGCCCCGAGGCCGAGTTTGTCGGCGCTCGTGCCCGCGGTGATCGTGAAGGCCGTGACATCGGCCGATTTGAAGACCAGCGCGGTACCCTGCGCATCGACCGTGATGTCGCTAGCAACCGCGGAAGCGGCGAGTGCGTTCCTGACATCGTTCACTAGGTCGATGATGGTGCGGTTCTCGCCTGTCGCCGTGTTCAATACGTTGATGACGGCGCTTGGCCCGCCGTCCATGGCGACGGTGAACGACGCGTCGGCCTCCGGACGCCCGATGATGACGGGCACGTCCTTGACCGCGTCGATGACCACGTCCGCCGACGGCGCCGACGTATATTTGGTCTCCCCCTGGAAGCCCAGCTCGCGCGCGACGATGCTGCTGCTGGGCGGATTGAAGTCGAAGGACGTGACGGTCGTGTGGTTGATGGTGAGCTTGAGGCGGTGCTTGCCGGTGCTCGAGTCGTCAATCGCCGAGGCGCTGATCTTCCCGGTGAGATCGGTCGCCGCGACCTCCGGAATTCCGCTGACCAGCTTATGCGCGTTCGCAAGCGACGCGTTCAGATCCGCGGCGAGATCCGCCGCGGTACTGTTTGTCGACGTGGCCGACGCCAGCAACGTGACCATGTAGTCGTTGCCGTTCACGCTCACTGTGAACAGGGCGTCCGCCGAGAGCCTGCCCGCGATCGCGTAGGCATTCAAGTCGCCGCCGGTGAAACCCGGGTTCGGAGATATCGTGAGCGGCTGAATCAGATCCGCCAGCGCCGTCCCGTCGGCAAGCGCGCCGCCCGCGCCGAGATCGATGCCGAAGGTGAGGTCGACGCCAGCGTCGGGTGTGATCGAGAGCTTGCCGGTCGACTGGAAGCCGCCGAATGCGCCGAGCGGCAGGTTGAAGTTGACCGGGAACTGCACCGCCGGGAGGCCGGCGTCGAGCTGCAGCCTGAAGGTCAGCTCGTCGGAAGCGCTGTCGAAATTGGGCGCAATGACCGTAGGATCGAGATCGAGCAGCGTCACAAGATGGCTCGCGAACTCCTGCGCAGTGCGGTAGGTCGGCGCGCCGCTCGCATTGACGAGCTTCGGCACGTCGTTGCCGACCTTCGTGTTGTCGGCGGTTGCGTTCTTCGTGACCTTGACATGGTAGGTCTCTGTGCCTCCGCTGGTGGTCACCGAGATGTCGAGGGTGCCGTCGGCCCCGAGGACACCGAAGGCAACCGGCGTGCCGGTGAGCTGCAGTACATGCCCGCTCAGCGTCGCACTGCCGTTCAGACCCACCGCCGGCAGGCCGGATGCCGAGAACGAAGTGATGCTGTCATCGGTCGCGATAAGCGAGACATGGGTGCCGTCGCCCTGGACGAGGAACCGGTTGGCGAGAGAAACCGGCGTGGGGTCGCTTCCCTTTGTGGCCTTGGTGAGCGCCGAGTTCAGGTCAGTGACGAGCGCGGTGCCGTTGTCGGTCCCGTCCCCGCCGTCGTCGAAAAGGATCGCCTTCTGAAAAGTGTTAACGAAGTCAAGCGCGTCGCTGAGCGTGCTGCTCATGAACGGAATCTTGAACGCCTTGAAAAGGTCGCTGTTCGCCACGTCATCGAAGCTGCTGCCGATTTTCTTCAGCAGTGTGATCATGTCGAACGGACTCATGTTGCTGAAGCTGAATAGGTCGGAAAAATCGCCGACCTGGGAGAAGTCGGAGAACGCGAAGCTCGACGGATCGAAGGGATCCGCACCGGAGAGGGTCAGCGATACGCCTGGCGGGTTGAAGTCGCTCGATCCGTCCTTGAGGCCCGCCAAGACTGAAAGGTCGAACTCGGCCGAGAACGTACCCGCCGTCGGGGCGATCGATGCGCCTCCCACGTTGCCGCTGGTGAGCTGGCCCAGGGTAAGGGTCACCGGCGCGCTCAGCGCCAGGGCGGCGTTGAGCGCGATCTTACCATCGGCATGCACGCCGAGGAACCCGACCGTGAGGTCGCCCGTCAGGTTGAAGCCGCTGACAGGCGCAGTGATCTGCACGCCGGCGGCCAGGCTGTTGACGGTCACGCCGAAGGTAGGCGATGCCTCAACGGTGAGTCCAAGGTCCAGGTCGGCTGTGACGTGGGTGGTGACCGCGAGCTGCGCCGAGGCGTCGAACGCGATGCCTTTGAGGTCGCGGATGTCCTTGCCGAGATCGACGCCAAAGGTGCTGGTGCGATGCAGATCGAACGGAACGTTGATGTTGAGTTTCGGTGTGAGCGTCGCCGGATCGATGGTGATCCAGGTGCTGGCGTCGTGGATCAGCTTGCTGGCGGCGCCCGTAAGCGCCCCGAGCGCGGGCTCTACCGCCTTCATCGTTTCATTGAGCCGCAGGCCGAGCTTGGAGAAGGCGTTGTCCGTTCCGAGGGTGCTAATGGCGTAGTTGACGGCGTTAGGGTCCAGCACCTTGAACTTCAGACGTCCGTCGTCGGTCTTGTCGGCGAGAATCTTTCCGGAAAGCGCGGTTGCGGTGATCGCCGCGTTGATCTGTCCGGTCACCTCGTCGATGGCCAGGGGCAGCGCATCGCCCCTGCTGAAATTCACCGTGATCGGCGTCGCCGTCGCCCCATCGAGACTGAGGGAGAAATGCGCCGCATCGCCGTTAAAGACTTTCGGCGCGAAGTCGCCAAGGATCGATCCCGCATAATGTGCCACGTTGTCGGCGATGTTCTTTAGCCTGCTCTCGAGGCCGTTCAGCGTAAAGTCCGAGCCGCCGAGGGTGTTGTAGTAGGCGTGCAGGTCGGCCCGCACCGCGTCGATCGCGTCAGCGAACGCGACCGCGTTATCCATGTTGACCGTGGTCTGGTCGCCTGCGAAGAGGAGCGGCAGCTGGCTGGCGAAATCGCCGGCTGCAGCGATCTTCCTGACCCAGTCGGAAAGCGTCTCCAGGTCGCTCAAGAGGGTCTTCAGCGAGTCGGCCGCGACGTTGAGATTCGCGTCGTCAATCTTTTCGACCGTGCCACCTTGCAGTGTCACGACGCTTGTGTCCGTCCCAGTCAGAGTCGAATCGGTGCCAACCTTCGCTATCGTGAGGGCGGACGTGTAGCCGCCGGAGGATGCATCGAAGTCGATCGTGTCGGTGCCAGTGCCCCCGTTGTACGTCAACGCGCCCCCGGCGGCGGGAAGCGTAAAATGATTGGTGTGTATCGTGAGCGTGTCGTCGCCCGCGCCGGTTGTGATCGTGAAATTCTGGAGGAGCGTTGCCACCAGATTGCTGTTGATGGTGACGCTGTCGTCAGGCGCAATTGCGTCGTTTGCGCCTGTATCGATCGTGACCGTGGGGATATCGTAGAACGTCACCGCCTCAAAGGGCGTTCCATCGCTCGTCCCGGAAATGCGGTTCTGGCCGGCGGCAGGGCTGTCAACCGTGATTACGTCGTGGCTTCCCGTCGACGTGAACGTAAAGCTGGAGAGACCGTGCACGGTAGTCGGCTCGAGGCCGTGGAACGCGATGACCCGAGCATCATCGAACGTGAAGGTCCCGGCACTCGCGTCTGCGGCATCGGGCCGATAGGTCAGGCCGACTGTGCCGTCGCCGATGATCGTCAGGGTGTCGCCCGTCGCGGTCGACTGCAAGCCACCGTCGACGACACCGGTTACCGCTCCCTTCGGCTCGAAGATGAAACTGTCGTCTCCTGCGCCCCCGATCAGGTTTTCGATCGCCACGAAGGTCAGGGTACTGACGGTGCCCGCGTTGGTGCCGGTGATATTCCACGTGTGGTCGCCGCCCGGGCCGACCAGCGTGTCATTGCCGGCGCCACCCTGGAAAGTGACCGGCAGCGGGTTCGAGAGGGCACCCGGGTCGATGTCCATCCTGACTGTGTCGTCATGATCGGAGCCGGTCATTACGACGGCGCTGGTGTCGGCAAGGGCCTGGCTTTTCAGCACCGAGTGACTGATGTCGTCAACGAGCTGGAGCTCTTGCGTGGCGCCGTCGAGCCGGAGTGTCACATTGAGTGCCGTGCCGGCTGCGGCCGCGTAGGTGAGATCGCTCGAGAGGAGCAAACGCGGCTCGAGTGGTTCGAAGACCATCTTCTGTCGCCTCTTGGCAACTCCCCCGCTCTTCTTCATCTGTCTACGGAGTTTTCTGCCGAACGACATGGCGATTCTCCTTTGAGCCCGGAGACCCGACGTGCTCAAGAGAGCACTTGGAATAAACTTCGCTTGCCCCGGACAAAGAAAACACACCTAGCACGGCTAACTTCCCTTCCGGGAAAGTCACCAACTCTGCCCACAGTCGGCCCTCTGCTGGGGAAGGGGTATCTAGAGAAGCGCTACGAGCTGACGGAATCTCCTCGAAACCAAAACGACCGAAATGGTACTGAGCTTTCTCTGGCTTGTTATATAGAGCCAAAAGCCTTACGGTTCTTCGGACGACAGTGAATCGAACCCACTATGGCCGCCTCTGCATCGAATGAGCCGGAGCTTCCCTGGAGGACCAATCCGGCCGAGGCGGCAATGTGTGTAACTCGTATAATTAAGGACAAAAATCACTACTTAATGCCTGCCGCGGCTCTTAGCGCCAACGGCGCCTCCAGAGTTAAGAAAAATTGAAACTCGAAGAACATCGATTGGGAATGATTGTGAACATTTTCTCCATAGCTTGGAGAATTCGATTGTCGCAAACGCGAGGATTTGGTCGATTACAGCGCGAGGTTTTGTTTGGGGGCCACAAGATCATGACCCCCTTAAAAAAATTCCCTCTCCCTTTTGGAGGTCTCCGTCCTGTCGACGGAGATGGGGGAGGGAATTTTTTGAGACCAGGAGAATTACCCCCGCCCTCGGCGGGAGTGGGTGAGGGGGAGGGGGACAGGAATCGCTCAATTTAGGGAGAATACTCCCTCAGTTCAGCTCAGCCAAAGCGGCGCCCGAGTTACTACTTAAAGCAGAAAACTGTTTAGGTCCGACTGTATAAGGTTAACCACCCGCTTCGCTCGAGGCACTGAGGTCACGGAGGGGAATGAGCTTTTGATGTGCCGGGAGACGACGGCACATCAAAACCACCACGCCTGCGGCGCTGTGATTTTAACACACCCTGCGCGAAGGGCGAGTCCCGCCATGGCGGGATTGGCCGATCGACATCTCCCGATCGGCCAAGAGCACCAGACTATCTGTGTCTCCGTGTTTCTGTGGTTCGCAAAATGTAAAGTATGAAATACTACTTCGTAGTAGGTTGCCGGATGATCAAATGCCGCTTCGCTTCATTGCACCGGGGACTCGGCTCCGCGGCGGGGCTCAAGTTCCAGGGCACCGAAACGGGATTCATAATCCCGCATAACGTTGTCGAGGAGAACAGCCAGTCGCTTTGCCGCAAAAAGGCTGAGCACGATGCAGTCCGAGAGCTGTGCCGTTACCTCTTCCGGGAATGCGTTGTCCTAACTATCGAGCCCGGATGCGAGTATCACCCGGATGGTGCTATTCACGTTGTTATCACTCGTCCCTGCAAGACTACCTACAAACTCCTTTACCCAAGAGGCTGAGGCACAAATTGTGGCCTCATCGTTTCCACACACAGTGAAGGGCTGACAGTAACGGTTTCTGCTGCAGCAGTCGATGAGAATGTCGTTTCCTCCCCCGCCAACCAGGACGTCGTAGCCGGGGCCGCCATTCAGGACATCGTTACCGGCGTCGCCGAAGAGGACATCACTGCCGGCACCACCCAGCAGCACGTCGTTACCGCTGCCACCCGATAACAGGTCATTGCCATAGTCACCCAGCAGCACGTCGTTGCCTGCCCCGCCTGAGAGGATGTCGTTGCCCGATCCACCGTCTAGGAGGTCGTTGCCATCACCTCCCGTGAGGGTATCGTTCCCATTGCCGCCCAAGAGTATGTCGTCCCCTGCATCCCCCGTGAGCACGTCATTGCCGTCTCTGCCGAGAATCAGGTCGGAGCCTTCCTCGCCAGAGAGCACGTCATTCCCTGAACCACCCTCGAGTAGGTCCATGCCGGCCCCGCCGAGAAGCACGTCGTCACCGCAGCCCCCCCTCAGAATGTCATAGCCGTCACCACCTATCAGGACATCATTGCCGCGGCCACCCAGCAATATATCGTTACCAGCCCCGCCGATGAGCGTCACACTCCTCGCCGCCCTCGACGCATCCATGACGTCGTCACCAGCCCCACCGTCAAGTATCGTCTCGAACGACGCGCCACACCCGTAGTCGAGGCATCCAAGGACGATGATATCGTCGCCGCCTCCGGAGTCTATGGTCAGCGAATGCACGGGATTCTTGAAGTCTACCGTGACTGATGATCCAGCGCTCCTGATACGGGACACCTGGTCATACCGGATTCCGTTGTCGCCGATGATGATCGTATCCGGGCCGTCACCGAACAGGAATGTACGGTCTGCAGCCTGGAGAGTATCCTTGACGGCGTTGATGTCTCCATAGGAGATGATCGCACCATCAACCTCCGCTGTCCCAGAGCTCGGACCGCTGAAGGTATACGTGACCGTGGAGGCCGAGCCGCCAGTCAGGACCAGCATGTCGATGTCTCCGATGCTCCCTCCGATATAGCTGATGCCTTTTTCAGGAATTGGATTGCCACCGCTGAAGTCAACGATGAGCGTGTCATTGTCCTGGGAGCCCTGGAACTTAAGGAGGGGCGCTGTGGCAACCGGCGTCTTGAGCACGACGCTCCCGTTCACCAGCACCTCCAGGTCGGTGCCAGTTCTCACCAGCCGGAAGGTGTCCGCATTACCATCGCCTGCTTGGTTGCCGGCATCGATAATGACTTCCCCGGCCGGCTTCACGGTGACGGTTACCTTAGCAGTAGCAGAGCCCCCGTGCCCGTCACCCGCGGTGTAGGTGAAACTGTCTTCGCCGGTGAAGTTGGTGAGCGGGGTGTAGGTCAAGGTGCCGTCGCCGTTGTCAGCCACCGTGCCGTGCCCGGGCTGGCTGAAGGAATCGATCTTCAGCGGGTCGCCATCAACCTCCGTGTCATTGGCGAGCACCGCAAGGACTACTGGTGTATTCTCGGGCGTGCTCGCCGTATCATCGAGTGCCACCGGGGCGTCGTTGACCGAACTTACGGAGATGTTCACCTTCGCGACATTGCTATCCAGAGTCCCGTCATTCGCCTTGTAGGTAAAGCTGTCGGCTCCGTTGAAGTTCAGGTTCGGGGTGTAGGTAAAGGAGCCGTCGGTATTCAGTACCAGCGTTCCGTGGGCGGGCCCAGTCTCCAGCACTGCCGTGAGCGCGTCTCCGTCCACGTCACTGTCGTTACCCAGAACCCCAGGCGCCGCCACGATGAGAGTCGTGTCTTCGTTGGTTGTGTAGGCATCGTTAGTCGCTACCGGTGCATCATTCACCGGACTAACATCCAGCGTCATCGTCTTCGGCGTAGGATCGAGGTCGACGCCGCCGTTCAGCGTACCGCCATCGTCCTGCACCTGGAAGCTGAAGCTCGCATAGCTCATCCCGTTGGCGTTGGCCGCGGGGGTGAACTGCAGCTTCCCGCCGGTGATGTCAGCAACACCGATAAACTGACCCGCTGTCACCGATTCCCCGTTGTCGGTGAGATTGCCCGCACTCGGCAACGTCGTGATCTCGACCGCCAGGAGACTATTGGCCGGATTGTCGTACGGATCGCTAAAACCAAAGTCCACCGCCGCAAAGGTGTAGGCCGTGTCCTCCAGCGTGGTAACGGTATGGTCGGTCCCCTGCGGCGCATCATTCACCGGAGTAACGTCCACCGTCATCGTCTTCGGCGTGGGATCGAGATCGACACCGCCATTAGCCGTCCCTCCATCGTCCTGCACCTGGAAGCTGAAGCTCGCATACCCCGTCCCGTTGCCGTTGGCCGCCGGCGTGAACACCAGTTTGCCGGCATCGATATCGCTCACATTGATGAACTGGCCGGCAGTGACCGCCGTCTCACCCTCGGTCAAAGAACCCGCAGTGGGTAATGTGGTGATCTCGACCGCCAGCAGGCTGTTGGCCGAAGTGTCATTAGGATCGCTAAAACCAAAGTCCACCGCCGCAAAGGTGTAGGCCGTGTCCTCCAGCGTGCTAACGGTATGGTCGGTCCCCTGGGGCGCATCGTTTACCGAGAGGACCGTTATTGTGACCCTCGCCGGGTCGTCGCTTAAGGCAGTACCGTCCCACGCGTGATAGGTGAACACGTCCTGGCCCTTGAAATTCGCCGTCGGCCAGTAGATAAAGCTCCCCTCCGGATCCAGCGTAAGACTGCCATGCGCAGGCGGTGAGTCAACTTCTTGCAGGAGGTAAGCCTTCAAGGAGGGGCTGTCCACATCGGTGTCATTGGCGAGTACACCTGGCGCAGCGACAATCAGCGCCTCGTCCTCGTTTACGGTGTAGCTGTCATCTTTAGCGACCGGTGCATCATCTACCGAGATAACCGTGATCCTCACCGTCGCCGGTTCGGAGTCGGCCTGCCCGTCGTTCGCCTTGTAGGTGAAGCTGTCGGCTCCGTTGAAGTTGAGTTTGGGAGTATACGTGAAAGAGCCGTCCTCGTTCAGCGTCACCGTCCCGTTGAGGGGCTGGCTCGCCAACACTGCCGTCAGCGTGTCTCCATCAACGTCCTTATCGTTGGCGAGCACCCCCACCTTAACATGATTGATGTTCTCTACAGGCACCACAAGGTCCGTGTCCTCGATGGCAATGTAGCGGTCATCAACCGCCACCGGGGCCGTGTTGGCTGCCATGGGTAAGGGCGCGGAGTCGGTGGAGGCGTAGTCCGAGCCATCAGAGAGCGGCGCTGTCACAGCCGGCTGCAGCGCGTCGCTGCTCTCCACATCAGCGATCGGGGCCAGCGTGGCTGACGGCTCCGCTTGCACCAGAGCCGCTGACTCGTCGATCAAGGTGCCTGGATCTGGGCTGACCCCGCCAAAGGTCACCGGATCGCTCGAGAGCAACAGACGCGGTTCGAGAGATTCGAAGAAGAGCTTCCTTCTTCTCTTTGCAACTATCTGGGTACGTCGCACCTGCCTCTGGAGCCTTCTGCCGAGTGACATGGCGATTCTCCTCTTATTTGGGTGGACCTCATGCGTACCTCCGAGCGGCCGGAGATCATGTGTGCGCGACGCTACCTACCGGGACGCCTATACTCCTCTCCCACGAAGGACACGAAATCGCCCCCTGCTCCTCCCAGAGAGAAACTCCCCGGGCCCTGGAACAAGGCTGGAGGGAGAACAAGGTCGCCACCACATAAAGCGGATACGTCCCTCGTGGGGAGTTGTTCATGTGCGAACTTGGTTTGTCGTCAAGTTACGACAACCAGTCTTACTGATCGTCGGAAGGTGAGGCTGCGCCGTTTCCCCGATGCCCTGATGCCCCGGCTCTTTCCCCTAAAGCCAGGTGCTGCCCCTGTTGCAAGTTACGTGTCAACCTGCGCTTTCAAAGTACTAGATTGTCGAGCGTATGTCAACAACAATTTGAAATCTCTACGAAAGAGAAATTATTAACAAGATTTATCAACATTCCCAACTGAGGGGATATCTTGGCTGGAAAGCGTTGTCTGTGGGAGGAGCGGCGAGCGACTGGAACATAGTGATACCTTTCGGGATACTCTTATGTACTATGGGGGGCGATGCACGAGAGGAACACCGAGGTGCACTTAGGCGGGTCGCATCGGGGCATCGAGTCAGGCGCCACTGGCTGCCTGGCTTCACCAATCGACTATGAAATACGGGACAGAAGATCCCTCAGCGAAGCCGCCCGCCACTCCCGATGCGCAGCTCGTAGCTTGTCATACCCGCTAAACCCGGAGAGCTCCTGTAACTTGTCATACGCGACGAGCGCACGCTTCCGTCGAGGCTTCTGAATCTCATGATACCCGCTGAAGGCCCACGCTGAGGGATGATTAGCTCCCCCCGCCCGCACCATGCTCACCCTGTTAAATAAGATTTCTTTTGACAAGACGGTAGGTCTCTTCGTAGATAATCTTACGAGGGCCGATGACGACGATGTCGATAACGCCTCTGGACGGGTTGCGGTAAATGATCCTGAATCGGCCGACCCTGTAACTCCTCAACCCTTTCAGTTCGTCCCGAAGAGCTTTCCCTGAATCGGGGTTGGAAAGGATGTCCTTCAGGGCCGCTCTCACCTTCCTCTTTATGGCCGGATGCAGACTCCTTACGAAATCGGCCGTCTCATCCGGCAGCCTGAGCCGGTTCTGCTTTCGCTTTTTCCGATCCATGACCTAATCGAACAACTCATCGAGGGTGTAGACCCTGCTCTTCTTCTTGAGTCCGGCAAGGCCGCGTTTGATCTCCGCCATCAGATCCGGCGAGGATGCGATTTCGATCGTTTCCTTCCAACTCTCAAACTCCTCTGGGCTCACCAGGACAGCGGCGGGTCGACCGTTCTTGGTAATGAGGATCTCCTCATCCTTTGAATAAACCGCCTCGACCAACTCGCTGAGCTTCATCTTCGCCTCGGACACGGACAGGGTTTTCATAAATTGACCTCATTTTCGGTTGACCATGATTATGGTCGAAACATACTGATCTCTGTTTCGAATGTCAAGCCCGAAAGAAAAAGACGCTCGATCTTCCGTTGATCCTGGAAAATTAGTGGAAGGAAGGCGAATCTCTCATCTTGACGGTTGAGGCAAAGAGCAATGGGTTTCTTCGAACCTCTCCCGCAACTGCTCATCCTGATGTGCTGCTCGGGTTGACAGCGAGGTATTGGTGGGTCTCACCGAAGGCTGCAGTCCAAGGAGCATGACTGGAGGTCTGAACAGGGGAGCCAACAAGTGAAGTTCTGTCTCCGGCCACCAAACGTCCTGGCAATGTGAATCGCGCTCTTCCCTTTGATAAAACCCACTACCTGCGCTACCGCATACTTCGGGGGAATCGATACCAACATGTGAACGTGGTCC
>Ga0335070_10000892_pt1 | contig 34150 bp, 36 predicted proteins | sample Lox_Sample_13_FD_206722 | JGI IMG/M metagenome (GOLD analysis project Ga0335070, IMG submission 206722) | Soil microbial communities from Loxahatchee National Wildlife Refuge, Florida, United States - Lox_Sample_1.3 | ecosystem: Environmental > Terrestrial > Soil > Wetlands | place: USA... | reverse complement strand
TCGCCATTGGGCCTCCGGACGGCGACGGCCATTGAGCGGGGTGATCTCATCATCACCCCTTCGATGACGGCCTGTCCGCCGACTCGAAGGGGATCCTCCCTCTTTTTGGAGACGGAGGGACTGGCGAGAGCAACTCCCCGTCCGAAATCCTTGCTTCCAAAAAACATTTCAACCCTCCCCGTGATCCCTTTTGTTATCCACTCGGCCAAAATCAGCCATTCTTTGATTGAAACAAACAAACCAAACCTTTCAGAGATAGACCAAAACATCCTCTCTCTCCAAAAGGCTTTTTTAACGACAGACTAAACTAATGCTGGATGTCTGTTAAAAATTCGACAGGCAGAAAGACAGAAGGATAGGATAAATCCTCGGCCCCAAAGAAGGCGGCGTCTGAGAATGATGGATTGGGATGGATCGTCATGAATTTGGAAGTCTGAATTATTCCTTCGGATTCTCTTTTTTTGCATATTTTTTCTGAAACCGTTCGATTCTTCCGGCGGTATCCAGGAATTTTTGTTTCCCGGTAAAATAAGGATGACAGTTGGAACAGATTTCTACATGGATCTCCTTTTCCGTGCTCTTCGTCTCGAACGTAGCGCCGCAGGCACATTTTATCACCGTGTCAAAAACCTTGGGGTGTATCTCTTTTTTCATCGCTGAGCCTCCAATTCCCTATTTTACTGATTTTCCAGGAATTTTCAACTATTTTTTGAATGGACCGGGTTGTCTTGAAGATTGTGATCGTCGGATCGTTCATCCTTCCCCACTCTGGACACTCATCCACTATTGATTCATGGAATCGAGGAATTCCCGATTATTCTTGGTAGCCTGCATTTTCTCCAAGAGAAATTCCATGCTCTCCACCGTGTTCATGGGTTGAAGGACTTTTCGCAAAAGCCAGATGCGGTTGAGATCGCTCCGGTCGAGGAGCAATTCTTCTTTTCGGGTGCCAGAGCGTTGAATATCGATGGACGGAAAGACCCTCCGGTCGACCAGGCGTCGGTCTAAGTTGATCTCCATATTTCCCGTCCCTTTAAACTCTTCGAAGATCACCTCATCCATACGGCTCCCTGTGTCGACCAAGGCGGTGCCGATAATGGTAAGACTCCCGCCCTCCTCGATGTTTCTGGCTGCACCAAAAAACCGCTTCGGCCGCTGAAGGGCATTGGCGTCAATCCCTCCGGAGAGGACCTTCCCGCTGGGCGGGACAACGGTATTGTAGGCCCGGGCGAGACGGGTGATGCTATCCAGAAGAATGACGACATCCTTTTGGTGTTCGACCAATCGCTTTGCCTTCTCGATCACCATCTCCGCCACCTGAACATGGCGCGAGGCCGGCTCATCGAAGGTGGAGCTGATAACCTCCGCATCGACAGACCGTTCCATATCCGTCACTTCTTCGGGCCGTTCGTCAATAAGGAGGACGATCAAGGTGATCTCCTTATGGTTGGCGGTAATGCTATGGGCGATCGCCTGGAGAAGCATGGTCTTGCCGGTTCTTGGCGCGGCGACGATCAGCCCACGCTGCCCCTTTCCGATGGGGGTAAGAAGGTTCATCACCCGGGCAGAGTAATTCTTAGAATCATTGGCCACCTCTAACTGGATTTTTTCCTGCGGATAAAGGGGGGTCAGGTTATCGAAGAGGATCTTATCCCGAGCCACTTCCGGGTCTTCATAGTTGACTAATTCCACTTTCAACATGGCGAAGTAACGCTCGGTGTCCTTCGGGGGTCGAATCTGACCCGAAACCGTATCCCCCGTTCGAAGGTTGAATCGCCGGATCTGAGATGGGGAGATGTAAATGTCATCTGGACCGGGCAGGTAATTGTAATCAGGGGCTCTCAGAAAACCAAACCCGTCGGGCAAGATTTCCAGTACCCCTTCCCCAAAGATCAGACCATTTTTCTCTGTCTGGGCTTGAAGAATCGCAAAGATCAATTCTTGCTTTCTCATTCCGCTCGCCCCTTCAACATTGAGCTCCTTGGCGATCTTATACAATTCGTTAATCTTCAACTTTTTCAAATCTTTGATGTTCATAGTTTTTTCCTTTATCCTCCCTTGTGCAGGTAACGGTCTCCGTCACCCCAGCCCCATGCAAACCCGGCATACCAAGCCGATTCGACGAGGGCATGGTTACCGCAATCGAGCCCTGTGCCCTTCGCGTCCTTTTTTTGTCTGAATCCTAACCTTTTTTAATTCTTTAAAAACGTCCCTTGCCTTTTTTTTCGTTTCCTGGAAAGACCCATCATTTCGAATGACGAAGTCGGCCCATCTTACCTTGTCTTTGATGGGCATCTGAGAGGAGAAGATTCGAAGCGCCTCCTCGGGGCTGATCCCATCTCTTTTCTTCAGTCTTTCAATTTGCTGCGTTTGAGTTGAAGTGACCACAATCACCTTATCCATCTGACGATGCTCCCCGAGTTCCACGAGCAGCGGCGCATCGATTACCACAATGGCGTCAGGATCCTTTTGCCAGATCGCTTCGGCTCTTCGCTCCATCTCCTTTCTGATCCGAGGATGGAGGATCTGATTCAGGAGTTTTCTCTGGCGAAGACTCGCAAAAACTTTATCCGCCAGCTTCTTTCGATCAATGAACCCGTCTTCTCGAAGGATCGCCGTGCTGAATGCCCTGATTAACGCTTTCCAGGCGGGTGTGTAGGGTCGAACCAGTTCCCTCGCGATCTGGTCTGCATCGATAAGATAAGCACCTTCCTCTTTTAAAACTCGGGAGACCGTCGTCTTTCCGCTCGCCACTCCCCCCGTCAATCCGACGATGAGCATTCTCCTTCGAGTCTCCTAAATGTCGAGGCGTTGAACATAGAGCGCATTCTCCTCGATGAATTGGCGCCTTTGCTCCACTTCATCACCCATGAGGATGCTAAAAATCTCATCCGCCTCAATGGCATCCTCTACCTTTACCTTAAGAAGCGTTCGGGTCTCGGGATTCATGGTCGTCTCCCAGAGCTGTTCGGGGTTCATTTCTCCCAACCCCTTGTATCGCTGAATGCTCACCCCTTCTTTCCCGAGTTGGTTCAAAGACTGGAGCAGTCCTTCCTCGTGGTCGATGACCCCATCTTTTCCCTTCTGTACCAAGGTGTACGGAGGGGGAGCCATCTCTTGGATCTCCTGAAAAACTTGATAAAGATGGCGATATTCAACGGAGGCCACGAACTCCCAGTGAACACGGCTTCGCATCTCCTTTCCGTTTGACTCTTGGACTTCAAAACCGTAGACGTTATGTTCTTCATCCCAGGACAGATCGAATACCTCAAACCCATGCTTCCTCAATCGCTTCTGAAGATCGGCAGCCTTTCCTTTATCTTCAAAGGTCGATTTGTTGCGAATTTCGTTTTCGAGAAGGAATTTGGTGAGGGATCGGGAATACCCTTTCTTTTGGATCCGTTGCATCAGATCATGGTAGGTATAAATTTTTTCTAAGAGCAAACTGAGCCTCTTGTCGGTCAGCTTTTTGTTCGTCGCCTTGACGACCACCTCACTTTTTGCAATGGCCCGGTCCATGAGATATCGATTGAACGCCTCTTCATTCTTAATGTAGGATTCACTTTTCCCTTCGGTCACTTTAAAAAGAGGGGGCTGCGCGATATAGAGATATCCTTGCTCGATCACCTCGGGCATATGGCGATAGAAAAAGGTAAGCAGCAGGGTTCGAATATGGGACCCATCTACATCCGCGTCGGTCATGATAATGACGCGGTGGTAGCGGAGCCGATGGATATCATAGTCTTCTTTCCCGATCCCGGCTCCCAAGGCGGAGATGAGAATTCGAATCTCTTCGCTCGCCAGCATCTTATCGAATCGGGCCTTCTCCACGTTGAGGATTTTCCCTTTGAGCGGGAGAATGGCCTGAAAGGATCGGTCCCTGCCCTGCTTCGCCGAGCCTCCAGCGGAATCGCCTTCCACAATGTAGATCTCGCTGAGCGCGGGGTCCCTCTCCTGGCACTCGGCCAGTTTTCCGGGAAGAGAGTCCCCCTCCAGGGCCCCCTTTCGACGGCTCAGTTCTCGTGCCTTCCGAGCCGCTTCTCGGGCTCGAGCAGCATCGACCACTTTGGAGATGATTTTTTTTGCGACGCCCGGGTTCTCTTCAAAGTAATTCCCCAGCTTTTCATTGACGAGGGCTTCTACCAACCCTTTGACCTCGCTGTTTCCAAGCTTCGTCTTCGTTTGCCCTTCAAATTGAGGCTCTGGAATTTTTACGCTGATCACTCCGGCGAGTCCCTCTCGGATGTCTTCTCCTGTGAGGTTCTCTTTGGTGCCCTTGAGCAGATTGGCGCTGGTTGCATATTGATTGATTGTCCGCGTGAGAGCGCTCTTAAAGCCGATGAGATGGGTTCCCCCTTCATGCGTGTTAATGTTGTTGGCGAAGGAGAAGAGGTTCTCGGCATATCCGTCGTTATACTGGAAGGCGATCTCTACGTCGATCTCATTCTTCACACCCTGGATGTAAATGGGTTTGGGATGGATGCAATTCTTATTTTTGTTCAGGTATTCGATGAAGGAGAGGATGCCTCCCTTGTAAAAAAAATCATGCCTCTTTTCCGAACGTTCGTCTTGAATGCTGATGGAGAGCCCTTTGTTCAAGAAAGCCAATTCTCGTAACCGCTGAGAGAGAACGTCAAAGCTGAAATTCACGGTTTCAAAAATCTGGCTATCCGGTTTGAATCGGACCTGCGTTCCCGTATGCTTGGTTTTTCCGGTCACTTCCAGCTTTATCTTGGCTTCTCCCCTCTCATAAATCTGATGATAAACCTTGCCGTCTCTTCGTATCTCGAGGTCAATAAATTCAGAAAGGGCGTTGACCACGGAAAGCCCTACGCCATGGAGACCTCCGGAGATCTTGTAACTCCGATTATCAAATTTGCCTCCGGCGTGGAGTTTGGTCATCACCACCTCCACGGCAGGGCGATTCTCTTTCTCGTGGAGATCGACGGGAATGCCGCGGCCGTCATCTCTGACCGTGACGCTGTTATCCATATGAATGATCACATCAATCTTGGAGCAATATCCTGCCAGGGCTTCATCGATACTGTTGTCGACCAATTCATGAACGAGATGGTGAAGGCCTTCGGTTCCGGTATTTCCAATATACATCGCAGGCCTTTTGCGGACAGCTGCCAATCCCTCCAGGATCTTAATCTGTTCCGCCATATATTTTTCTGTCTGCTCTTTCATCCTTGCTCCTTAACCCTCGGAATAATTTAAAGCCTCATCGGCATAATAATGGAGATTTGATTCGAGACCCCGGGCGTGGAAGATGAAGGTTTGAGTATCCCGGGACTTCCTTCATCCTTCAACTCCATCAGAACTTCTTCCGCATCGATCACATTCAGAGCCTCGATTAAATACCTGGCGTTAAATCCAACTTGAAGCGGAGGTCCATCATAGACCACCTCAACCTCTTCCTGGGCATCTCCGAAGTCTTGATGCGTGGAGGACATCTCCACCGAATTGACTTTGAGAGAAAACTTTACTCCCTCCATTCGTTCGTTGGCCATGGTCGAAACTCGTTTTAAACTGCTGACCATCCTCTCTTTTTTCATGACTAATCTCTTATCATTCCCTTTTGGAATCACTTGTTCGTATTCTGGAAATTCGCCTTCAATCAGCCGAATGACCGTAAGAGATTTTCCCAATTTAAAAAAACCATGGGTAGAATTAAAATAAATTTCCATCTCCCCTTCCCCGCCTCGATCTCCAATGATTTTTTTTACCTCTAAAATTCCTTTCTTGGGCATGATAATCCCTTTTTCATCAATACCCAAAATTTTCTTATTCTGTCGATCAACCAGAGAAAGACGATGACCATCCGTAGCGACCATTCTCAACATCTCCTCTCCCCCTTGTTTACTCTGTGCGAACAGAAGTCCATTCAGGTGATATCGAGACTCCTCATTCGAAGCTGCAAAAACCGTTTTCTCTATCATCTCTCGAATGAGCCCGGTGGAAACGCCGGAGAAATTTCCGTCTTGATAGGGAGGAAGAGAAGGAAATTCTTCTGGGTCCAACCCGGCAAGATTAAAAATAGATTTTCCACATTGGAGCGTAATCCATTGATTATCCTTTTTCCGTATATGGATGGTTTCTTCGGGTAATTCTCTCACAATTTCATATAGTTTCTTTGCTGAAACAGATGCCTTTCCCTTCTGATGAATTTTCGAAACCAATTCTTCGCGGATCCCTGTTTCGAGGTCTGTTCCTGTAAGATAGAGGGAGTCTTTCTCCCACTCTAATAAAATATGCGATAAGATGGGGAGGGTTGTTTTTCTTCCTGCGACGCTTTGCATGAGGCTCAGTCCCTTGACGAATTCTTTTTTATCAATTTCAAAATACATGTGGTTACCTCCTACTAATAATATTCTTTATCTTCAAGATACGTCGTCATCGTCTATGCCTGTGGAAATGAGGAAAAAGATTGTAACTGGGAGAAAGAAAAAGGGTTTGACTGTTCAATATTCACCCTAGTCTTTTTGGAATTCCGTTGAGTTCTCAAGAGATCGATCCTCTCAGCTTCAGTCTCCTCAGTCGTCCACAATATTTCAACTTCATTTCCCCTGCGGAGCGGTTAGGATTTAATTCGCCCATGCAGATTTTCGATCATCTCTTTAAAGGAGTTTTCTTTGGTCATCTTTTCTTCCACTTTTTTGATTGAGTGAAGAACGGTCGAATGGTCTTTTCCACCAAATTTATCCCCAATTTCAAGGAGCGAAGCATTCGTTAATTTTCGCGAGAGATACATGGCGATCTGTCGGGGAAGGACATAACCCTTGTATTTTCTTTTTACCTTGAGGTCTGAAATTTTAATGTTAAAGAAGTTAGAAACGATCTTCTGAACGAGGTCGATGGATACGAAGTCCTCTTTGGGTTTAATAATATTTTTCAAAACTTCTTTGGCGAGCTGGATGTCAATGGGTGTTTTCGTGAGGGACGAAAAAGCACCGATACGAATGAGGGATCCTTCCAAAATTCGGATATTCGAATCAATTTGAGAGGCGAGGAAAAAGGCGACATCATTGGGAAGAGCGATATTTTCCATTTCAGCTTTTTTTCTTAAGATAGCGACCTTGGTTTCAGTGTCAGGGGGTTGAATGTCTGCGATCAACCCCCATTCAAAACGGGATCGAAGTCGCTCCTCAAAGTTAGGAATGTCCTTTGGAAACTTGTCGCTGGTGACAACGATTTGCTTCCGTGCTTCATAGAGGGAATTGAAAGTATGGAAGAATTCGGCTTGAGTTCTTTCTTTCCCGGCAATGAATTGAATGTCATCAATTAAGAGAATGTCCATCCGCCTAAACTTATTTCGAAATTCGTCCATCTTCTCGTAGCGGAGCGAGTTGATCAACTCATTGGTAAACTCTTCTGAGGAGATATAACAAATCTTCCTCAGCTCTGGAAGAATGCGATGCTGAAGGATGTGGTTTCCGATGGCGTGGAGGAGATGGGTCTTTCCCAATCCGACCCCTCCATAAATAAAGAGGGGATTATAGTTTTTCGCCGGGGAATCCGCGACCGCCAAGCAGGCCGCATGAGCAAACTGATTACTGGCCCCCACCACAAAATGGTCGAAGGTGTATTTTGGGTTAAAGATCGGCTGGGAGGGATGGGGGAGATGCTGTTCATAACTTGGCGAAGGCTGAGAGACCGGGTCTTTTCCGTTTATCTTCTCGTTTCTGATTCTGAATTGGAGTTGACAGGGGACACGGGTGAGGAGAGAAACGGCCTCCTTGATATGAACGGAATAGTGCTCGTTGATCCACTCTTTGAAAAATCGGTTCGGGACTTCCAACTCCACTTTTTCTCCTTCGCCGGAGATAAAGTGAATTGGTTTAATCCAAATATCGAAGTTCTGTTGACCGACTCTTTCCCTTAAGGCATCGGTCACCTTAATCCATAAATCATCCATGGAACCGACCTTGACGGTTTGAGATGCTCGATGAAGGGTGTCGACAGAGCTGGCAGGACAAACCCCGAAAGGAAAATACTTTCATTTTCAATTAGTTATAAATCTCTTTGCACAATGTTTCCACAACTGTGGATAAATGAAATTAGAGACAAAGAGGGGAAATTTTTTGAGGACGAAAGCTTTTGAAAACTTCCGTGACTAATATTAATCCCGTTATTTAAAAAAAGCAAGCTTTTTTTGATAGAGCTTTTTGGATGGACTCAAGGACTCATTCTATTCTTTCTCCGCCAGCCTTGCGACAGCAACCACCCTTTCCCCCTCCTCGATGGTAATCAGCCTCACGCCTTGGGTGCTCCTTCCCTGAACGGGGATATCGACAGCGCGCAGGCGGATAATCTTCCCTTTGTTGGAGATGAGCATTAATTCATCTTCGTCCGCTACGGTTTTAATCCCTATGACATCTCCCGTCTTTTGCGTCCGCTTAACTGTAAAGATGCCCGACCCTCCCCTATTCTGAATCCGATATTCAGCGGCCTGAGTCCGTTTTCCATAGCCGTTCGCCGTGACCGTAAGGATCTGAGTATGGGGGGCAACCACCTCCATTCCCACCACTTCATCTTCTTTTGATATCTTGATCCCTCTGATCCCACGAGCGGTGCGACCCATTTCTCTGATCTGATTTTCGGGAAAGTGGATCGCCTTCCCCATTTTGGTGCCGATAAATAGAAATTGTTTCCCGTCAGTCAGTTTCGTCGAGATAAGCTCGTCCTCCTCATCGAGGTGAATGGCGATGATGCCTCCGGACCGGGGATTACTGTAGGCTTCAAGGGCGGTTTTCTTGATCGTCCCCCTTTTCGTCATAAAGGTGATGAACTTTTCCTTCGCAAAATCCTTCAGGGATAGGATGCTCGTCGCTTTCTCGTCGGGACTGAGATTGAGGAGATTGACAATCGCCTTCCCCCGTGTGATTCGGCCTGCTTGGGGAAGTTCGTGAACTTTCATCCAGTGAATCTTCCCGGCATCTGTGAAGAATAGGACATAGTCGTGCGTGGAAGCGATAAAAAGGTCTTCTACAAAATCTTCCTCTTTGACATTGATTCCTACCTTTCCCTTTCCGCCACGATGCTGACTCCGGTAGAGGCTGATGGGATTTCTCTTGATGTATCCTGTATGCGTAATGGTCACGACCATATCTTCTTCGGCGATGAGGTCTTCAACCCGGATTTGTGGAACCGCCTCCACAATTTCCGTTTTCCTTTCATCCCCAAAGGCATCGCGAATGGAGAGGAGTTCCTCCTTGATCGCATTGAGAATCAATCGTTCACTGGCAAGGAGGGCCTTCAGCCGATTGATCAGCTTAATCGTCTCTTCGTACTCGTCCACAATTTTGCGTTGTTCAAGGTTGGTCAGTCGTTGAAGCCTCATCTCTAAGATGGCCTGGGCTTGCGCGTCCGAAAAGGCAAATTTATCCATCAAGCGGTCTTTTGCCTCCTTTGGAGTCTTGGAGGCTTTAATGGCGGCGATGATGGCGTCAATAAGGTCAATGGCTTTCTTGAGACCCTCGAGGATATGAGCTCTTGCCTCCGCTTTATTTAAATCAAACCGGGACCGTCGAATGACGACCTCTTGACGGTGTTGAATAAAGAGACGGAGCATCTCTTTGAGGGGAAGAAGTTTTGGCTGATTCTGATGGATGGCAAGAAGAATAATACCGAAAGAGGTCTGCATCTGAGTGTGTTTAAAAAGCTGATTGAGGATAATCTCCGCCACCTCGTTGCGTTTCAGCTCGACAACCACCCTCATTCCGTCCCTATCCGACTCGTCCCGAATATTGGCAATCCCCTCAATGACTTTTTCTTGGACCAATTCAGCGACTCTTTCGATGAGCTTGGCCTTATTGGTTTGATAAGGAAGCTCGGTGATGACGATGTTTTCACGTTCTCCCTTTCGATCTCTCTCGATGAGGGCTCTGGCTCGAAGTTGAATCACACCCCTTCCGGTTTCATAAGCTTGGCGAATCCCCTCCCTGCCGTAAATGAAACCCCCTGTGGGGAAATCGGGTCCGGGAAGGTGAGCCATTAATTCCGGAAGGGGGATTTCGGGGTTTTCAATGAGGGCAATGATGGCATTGATGGCCTCAACGAGATTGTGAGGAGGGATGTTGGTCGCCATCCCGACAGCAATTCCTGAAGAACCGTTGACGATGAGGTTTGGGAATTTCGACGGAAGCACCAAGGGTTCGAGCAGCGATTCGTCGTAATTAGGAAGAAAATCGATGGTTTCTTTATCAATATCTGCAAGCAATTCGGCTGTGAGCTTGGACATCCGGATTTCCGTGTAGCGCATGGCAGCCGGGGGATCGCCATCAATAGAACCAAAGTTCCCCTGGCCGTCGATCAGCGGGTAACGGAGAGAGAAATCCTGCGCCATCCTGACAATGGCATCATAAACAGCCATGTCTCCGTGGGGGTGATATTTTCCGATGACGTCCCCGACGATTCTGGCGGATTTCTTGTAAGGTTTGTCCCAATCGTTGCTAAGCTCATTCATCGCGTAGAGAACGCGGCGATGAACGGGCTTGAGACCATCCCTGACATCGGGAAGGGCCCGACCGATGATGACGCTCATGGCATAGTCCATGTAGGACTTTTTCATCTCATCTTCGATGTTTACAGGAATGTTCTCTTGAAGAACGCTCATGGAGGCTCCGAAAATAATGCTTGAATTTTATTGAAAAACTTAATATAAAAGGCCCTCTTCTGTCAACAAAATTAAGTGTTCATCTTGACAAGAGGCCGTAAATATGGTTTAAATTAAAAGTTTAACCATTTCAAAAAATAAGCCACCCCCAACAGAGAGGGATTCGATGAAGAGAACATATCAACCGAGTAATCTCAGACGGAAAAGAACGCATGGGTTCTTGGAGAGGATGAGCACCAAGAGCGGCCGGAATGTCCTAAAACGGCGGCGAATGAAGGGGAGGAAGAGGCTGACCGTTTAAACTCTGAAACCAAGGGAGGAGATGAAAGGAACCGTTCAATCGTTAGGGAACGATAAGATTGCTGTGAAAGGGTCCTTTAGGTTTTGCAAGAAAGAACGGATTACGGAACCTCAGGACTTCAGAAGGATAATGAGGTTAGGGAGGAAATATTCCTCTCGAAACTTTAAGCTTTTTACCCAGGAGGGCGGGAAGACCTTTCACCGTTTAGGGATTGTGGTGAAAAAGGAGATCGGGCCGGCAGCGTTTCGCAATCGAATGAAACGTTACGCCCGGGAGTTTTTTCGGCTGCATAAGCATAGAATCAAAGGGTCCTACGATATCATTTTGATGATGAAAAGAGGATGTTCCTTCGATCGATATCAAGAAGCGGAAAAAGAATTAAGAGGACTCTTCATTTTATGAGAAAGAGAACAGCCTGTGAGTGGATCAAGGAAGGGATGATTGTCCTGATCCATCTCTATCAGCATTCAACTTCGCTCCTCCTTGGTCCCTGCTGTCGGTTTACTCCTTCCTGCTCAACTTATGCCTTGCTGTCAATTCGACGCTTTGGAATCGCAGAGGGCAGTTGGCTCACGTTCAAAAGGCTTATTAAGTGTCATCCCTTCCATCCAGGCGGATACGATCCGGTCCCCGAAACAAGCGAAAAATATTAGAGAGGAGTCTTAGGACAAGGATTACATGGAAAAAAGAGCTATCTATGCAATAATATTAACATTTTTAGTAATTATCGCTTGGAGTCTCATCCAATCAAAATTTTTTCCCCAACCCACGAAGCCGCAACCACAGGAAGTAAAGAAGGAACAGGGACCTCTTGAGGAAAAGGTATCGGAGAAGAAGGCAGAAATAAGAGAAGCAAAACCCGTGAAGGAAGAAAAAATCTCCGTAAAGCCAAAGGCAGTTCCGCCAAAGGAGGTTTCCATTGAGACCCAGAACTATTGGGCAGTCTTCACGTCCGGAGATGCGAGATTGAAGCATTTCAGGCTTAAGAAATACAAAGACAGAGTGGATCAGTCTGCCTTGGCGATAAAATTGACCCAGCTGGTGGATGAGATTCTTGGAAAACAGGTTGAGAAACCGAAGAACCCGGAGCCTCTCGATCTCGTCAATACACGGCAGAGTAAGAACCTTCCTTTGGGGCTAACCTTTAACGGGGCTAGCCTGCCTGTCGAGGAAAATTGGGGAGTGGATAAGGACCAACTTCGTTTGATGCAGGATAATGAAAAGGGTGAAATCACTTTTTCGAAACAGCTGGAGAACGGGTTAAGGATATTGAAGCGCTTGAAGTTTACGTCTGATCAATACGCCATCAACCTAGAAGTGGAGGTTCAAAACAATTCTTCGAAGGAAATCGCCGGCCAGGTTGGACTCGAATGGATTGGCGAGATTGAATTGGCAAAGTTGGCGAAAGAGGATAACAAGGATTACGGGTTGAAATACGCCTTTCTGAGAAATCAAAAGGTGGAGAAGAAGACCTTCGGGGGAGCATCCACCTCTGGTTGCGTCCCGGGTTGCGGAACTCAGAAAACAAACGTCGAGCCCTTCGAGGTTTCCGAGAAGGGTGATCTCAAATGGTTCTCCTTTGAAGGAGAATATTTCGCTGCCCTCTTAATCCCTTCCTTATCCAAAGAGATAACCCTGTCGGTAAAGGGGTCTGAAAAGGATCCGTTGAAAGCGGAGATTATCGCTCCACGTGTTTCCGTTTTGCCCAGGGAAAAGGTGAATGTTGCATACCAGGTCTACTTGGGGCCAAAGGATGAGGACCTGCTGAAAGCCTTAGGCGTCGGCGCAGAGAAGCTGGTGGATTTTGGGTACTTTACGATCGTTGCCAAACCACTCCTCTGGTTCATCAGGTTAACCCATAAGGCTACTGGAAATTATGGGATTGATATCATCATCATTAGTATTCTTATCAAGATCATCTTTCTGCCCCTGACACAGATCAGCTTCAAGTCAATGAAGGAAATGCAGCGAGTACAGCCGGAGATGAATCGGCTTAAGGAGCAGTATAAGAACGATAAAGCAAGGCTACAGCAGGAGATCATGCTCCTTTACAAGAGGAGAAAAATCAATCCCATGAGCGGGTGTCTTCCCATGCTCATCCAAATTCCTGTATTCATTGCGCTTTATAACGCCCTTCAGAATGGGATCGAAATGAGGCATGCCCCCTTCTTTCTTTGGATTATGGATCTTTCGGCAAAAGATCCGATCTATGTCACCCCCATCATCATGGGTGCGACCATGTTCATGCAGCAGAAGATGACCCCAACGGCGGGCGATCCGGCGCAAGCCAAGATGTTTTTGCTGATGCCAGTAATGTTCACTTTTCTATTTCTCAGTTTTCCCTCCGGTCTGGTTTTGTACTGGTTGATCAACAATGTCTTATCGATAGCCCATCAATATTATTTGAATAAGAGAATATGAGGTTCGAATCTTGGAAGAGATCGAGATTGCCAAGGAGTTCGCAGTAGGATTGCTCGAACGGATGGGAGTGGAGACGCAGGTAGAAGGGTTCATGAAAGAAGGAAATCTTTATTTGGAAATCCGCGGAGATCAAGAGGGGGTGCTCATTGGAAAGCATGGTCGGACCCTGGAATCTCTCCAGATGCTCATCAACCGGATGGTTAACAAAAGACTGAAAAGCACAGTGAGGGTAGTCCTGGATATCGACGATTACCGCAAGAAAAGGGCTGACAGCATGTCCAGCATCGCCTATCGAATGGGCGAGAAGGCAAAGAGGACAGGTTATTCTTTGACTGTCGGTCCCTTCAATTCTCACGACAGGAGGATCATTCACCTCACACTTAAGGAAGACCCATCCCTCAGGACGGAAAGCCTTGGGGAAGGGGAGTTGAAGAGAGTCAAAATTATCCCAGTTACAAAAGAGGGATAACACATCAATTTGTCTCGAAAAAAGTGATTAGCGACCCTGCCCTCAATTCTTCAAAAGGAATCCCGTCAAACGAAGAAGAGACGATTGCAGCCATTTCAACTCCGTATGGTAAAAGCGGTATCGCCATCGTCCGTATAAGTGGTTCATCTGCCGAAGCCATCGCCAGGAAGCTATTCAGGCCCAAAAGAGACCAATCTTATTTTATTTCTCACCGGTTCCATTATGGGGAAATCATAGACACTCAAAGTGGAAAAGTTGTTGATGAAGTGTTGATTGTGTTGATGAAATCTCCGAAAACTTATACCAAGGAAGATATTGTTGAGATTCACTGCCACGGTGGATACTTCATTTTGCAGAAGGTGTTGGATCTGGCATTAGCCCACGGGGCAAGGATGGCCCATCCAGGGGAATTTACAAGGCGGGCGTTCCTTAATGGCCGAATCGATCTCACGCAGGCTGAAGCCGTCATTGACATGATCAACGCCAAAACCATGGTTAGCCTAGAAATGGCAAGCCAACAACTCAAAGGGTGGTTGTTCAAAGAAATGGCCCAACTCAAGACGAGCTTGGTTCAGGATCTGGCCTTGATCGAAGCGCATATCGATTTCCTGGAGGAGGAGATTGAAACCACTCCGCTAAAAAATATGGAGCAGAAAATTCAAAGAATAATCAAGAAATTACAGGGATGGATCGCATCCTATGAGGAGGGAAAGATCTTTCGTGAAGGAATCTCATGTGCGATCATAGGAAAAACCAACGTTGGCAAATCAAGCCTTCTGAATGTCCTTTTGAAAGAGGAGAGGGCCATCGTCACCCCGATCCCGGGGACAACACGGGATGTAATTGAAGAGGTCGTGAATATCTGCGGAATTCCGATTAGATTGATTGATACCGCAGGCTTAAGAAAGGCAAAGGATTCCGTTGAACAAGAGGGGGTAAGGAGGGCGAAAGAGCGATTAGCAGGTTCCGATCTCATCCTGCTGATGCTCGACGGAAGTCGAGCTCTCGATGAAGATGACGAGGAGATTTTTAAGGAAGTCAACGGAAAGAAGACGTTGGTAATTCTGAATAAACATGATCTTCCTCAAAGAATATCCTTCAATGCAGTAAAGAATCGGTTCATGGAAAATTCGGTAGTCTCGATATCGGCTCTTACAGGCGAGGGGATCGATGATCTTGAGAGAGCCATTTATGCCAGCTTAGTTCAACGGGAGGTCAGGGCCACCCAAGAGTATTTGATCGTGGCGAACATCCGCCACAAGAACGCTCTTGTTCAAATAAAGAATAATCTTTCAAGTGCAGTGAGGGGAATGGAAGATGGGATTTCGTTTGAATTCATTGCCTTTGAAATACGGGCTGCGCTGGAAGCACTCGGGGAGATGGTAGGAGAGACAACCAGCGAAGAGGTTTTGGATCAAATTTTCGAACAATTCTGCATCGGCAAATAAAGAGTTGAATCCGCATTTCCTGCGCGTGCGAAACCCCGCTTTGCAGGACGGGGACAGGCGAATTCAAGATTTGATATGTTTCACGTGAAACATCCAGCCCCTCACATCATTTTGATCAACCCATGGATTACGGATTTCTCGGCTTATAATTTCTGGATAAAGCCCCTTGGTCTTCTGCGTATCGCCAGCCTCTTAAGGAAGAATGGGTTTCATACCACCTTAATCGACTGCCTGGATTTTTTTGTAAAAAGAAAAAAATACGAGGATGGAAAGTTTCTTAAGACAAAGATTGATAAACCTCATCCTCTCAGATTCATTCCAAGAAACTACAGCCAGTATGGAATTCCTGAGGAAATGCTGTTGAAAAGATTGTCAAATCTTGAAGAAAAGCCGGACATAATCGGCATTACTTCAGGAATGACGTATTGGTATCCAGGAATATATAAAGTCATTGAAATGACAAGAAAATTCTTTGGAAACGTCCCGATAATTCTGGGTGGAATCTATGCCAGCCTTTGCTCCGACCATGCCAAAAAGCGCTCAGGTGTTGATATCGTCTTCAATGGACGAGGGGAACTCGAAGTATTAGGACTGATCTCTGAATTAACCAATTTTGAACCCCGAACTCCAAACCCCTTGACTGCTGAGGCCCCGTCGCTGGCAGGCGAACGCCGAACTGATTCTTACCCTGCCTTCGACCTATATCCTCAACTCGATTATATCTGCGTCGCTACCTCTAAAGGATGCCCCTTTAACTGTACCTATTGTGCCTCTCCGTTCCTAGCAAACGGGTTTTCTAGAAGAGACCCACTCGGTGTCGTTGATGAGATTGAATACTGGACAAGGAAGCATGGGGTCAACAATATTGCTTTCTACGATGATGCCCTTCTGATCGAACCGTCGAACCACTTCATTCTCATGGCAAAAGAACTAATTAAGAGGGGGATTTCCTGCAATTTCCACACCCCCAATGCCATCCATATCAAGGAGATTGATGAAGAAATGGCTCTCCTTCTTTTCCGATGCGGGTTTAAAACCATTCGCTTGGGGTTTGAAACATCGAATGAACCGACTCAACTTGAAACCGGGGGTAAAGTGGATAATCATGAATTTCGACAGGCGATCAAGAATTTGAAGAGGGCAGGGTACTCAAGCGAAGAGATTGGGGTCTATTTAATGGTTGGAATGCCAGGTCAAAGGGTAAGTGAGGTTGAGGAGGACATTGCCTTTGTGAAAGAAACTGGTGCAAACCCAATGCTTGTTGAATACTCACCTATTCCGCATACTCCGCTGTTCGAAAAAGCAAAAAATATGTCACAATTTGACCTTGAAAATGAACCCTTATTTCACAACAATTCCATTCTGCCCTGTCAGTGGGACGGGTTCACAATGGCAGATTATAGAAGGTTGAAGGAAGGATTGAGGGCGAAATAAATGAGACCATCAGAAATTGTGAAGGATATTTTTATTGTTGGAGGTCCGGACATTACAGACGGTCGAGATGGTTGCGTTTATCTCATAAGCCTGAGTGAATTAATATTGATCGATACCGGAGCAGGGTGGAGTGTTGGAGAAATCATCAGTAATATTAATAGATTAGGGCATGATTGTAAGAACCTTAGCAAGATTGTCCTAACGCATTGCCATATAGATCATATTGGTGGTGCTCCGGAAATTAGGAGGAAATTTGACTCAAAGATCTATGCTCATTATCTGGATGCGGAGCCAATAGAAAGCGGAGATCCGATCTTGACTGCTGCCAATTGGTATCAGGCAACATTTCCGCCGACGCCGGTTGATGTGAAACTCAATCTCAAGGAGGAGACATTGCGAATTGGGGATCAGAAAGTTGTTTGTATTCACACACCGGGTCATACTCCCGGATCAATATGCATCTATCTCGATAAAGACGGAAAAAGAATCCTCTTTGGTCAGGACCTCCACGGTCCAATTCTCAAGGAATTCGGATCAAATCTTGAAGATTATGGCCGGTCAACGAAAAAACTGCTCGAGTTGGATGCAGACATATTGTGCGAAGGCCATTTCGGAATCTACAAGACAAAGAAAGATGTAAGAAATTATATTCTCTCTTACCGGCGGCAATACGGGGTGGAATGATCGGTCGAGCGCTAAAGAATTACGGGAAGGCAAGAATGTCAGTTCAACAAATCAGATTAAAACCCATTCTGGTCAAGGATCCTGAACTCAAGCGCCAGATGAGGGAAAAGCTGAAAGAGTTGAAGCCGGCGGAAGCCCGCGAAGAACAGTACTGCGATTACTCCTACCGATTTGAAGATGGGGAAGAAAGAATAATCGTAAAACAGTATACCAGTGGAAAACTTCAATTCCAAGGCGTCGGCGGAAATTTGTATAGGAGCATCCTTGACGCTGTCATTACGTTGTACAATTTGAAGCACCCCGACACGAAGCTCTCTGTTGGCGGTTGCACGAAAGATGAACACGAAGAAGCTCACAATTCTGGAGAAGCGTCTTTGGAGAAGCCGCAAATGCCGCAAACGGAGATCCCATTGCCGCATATTGGGACAGATGAATCAGGGAAGGGAGATTATTTTGGTCCCATGGTAGTCGCTGGTGTCTGGATAGACGAATCCGCAGCGGCTGAAGTCGAAGCAATAGGAGTCAAAGACTCCAAACTTTTGTCCGACAACCGGTGTCAAGACCTTGCATCAGAAATAAGAGTCATATGTCAAGGGAAATTTGTCGAAATTGAGATACCACCTGAACGCTATAATGATTTATACGATCAATTCAGGAAAGAAAGGAAGAATCTCAATCACCTTCTGGCCTGGGGGCACGCAAGGGCCATGGAGAGTCTCCTTGAAAAAAATCCTTGTTCTTATGCTGTCGCTGACCAGTTTGGCAATGAGAGGTTTATCCTTTCCAAGCTTATGGAGAAGGGAAAGAAATTGCAACTTATCCAAACTCCTAAAGCTGAACGTTATACTGCTGTGGCAGCAGCCTCCATCTTAGCTCGCGACCGATTCTTGTGGCGCATGGAAAGAATGAGCCATGAGTACGGAATCTCATTACCGAAAGGGGCATCTGATCGGGTTATCCAACCGGCTTTGGACATCATTAAGAAAAGGGGAATTGACGAGCTCAGAAAAGTCGCCAAACTTCACCACAAAACAACCCAAAAGATCCTAAGGAAAATCCAGACATGATGGAAAGGGCTCATCCCCTCGATAAGAGAGATCGAGTGGAACTTTGAAGTGCTGGCAGATATCCTGGATTTAACGGGAAACTGACCTGCGGATCAATGTAAAACGTTTTTTCCCATGGCAGATGACAGTGAATTCGTCCAGCAAAGATAGAACCCCTTGGGGGAAGAGAGGATTTGTAAAGAATCGGGAGACCACATTTTGGAAAAGTCACGGAACAGAGTTGGGTCGCCATGAAGAAATGGATATCGATGGGGCTATGGATTATGGGTGGTCTCCTGCTTCTGATCGCTCTTGTCTTTGGTGGCGCATCGATTCTCTCATTCCTTGAACGTGTACAACACGGACCAGGCTTGTTGTTCGCTGATGTCGAGTTCTTCGGTTTTATCGCATTGATAGCGGTTATATTGGGCGCGGCCACGTTATTCGTTGCGAAGAAATTGTCTTCTGTCGAGAAACAGTAGGTTTGGATTTTTTATATAAATCCTTATAATTATCAATTGGTTAGACACTATTTAACTAGTTTTTTGATGTTGCTCTCCCCGCCTTCATCTAAGTTCTTTCTAGAATTCTCCATGCCCCACCAGCCGAAATTCCCTTGAAATTTGAAAGGAGCATAATTATTTTTTCCCCGAAAACTTAAGAAAGGAGGAGGCTATTATGGCCATTGTGAGATGGGGGTCGAATCCCGACGAAATTTCAGATTTTGATCGGTTGCGTCAAGAGGTTAATCGATTATTTAATGTGTTTTCACCGGGCATGGAGCCGTTCGCCAGCCGGGTTTATCCCGCCTTGAACCTTTCGGACGACGGAAACAACTTCTATGTCCGGGCGGAGCTGCCTGGAGTCAACGCTCAAAATTTGGATATTTCAGTAGCAGAGGGGAAGCTCTTGCTGCGGGGGGAAAGGAAGATTGAACCAGAAGAGCAGAAGGCGGGCTATCACCGCCGAGAACGTGAGTCAGGTTTTTTCCGAAGGACGATCGCTTTACCAGTGAGAGTTGACGCGGGAAAAGTCTCTGCAAGCATGAAGAATGGAGTTCTAACTGTGACGCTGCCACGGGCAGAGGAAGCCAAGCCTCGAAAAATCACCGTAAAGACGACATAAGGATGGAGGGAGGTACCTGAGATGAAAGATCAAGAGATGGAACTTAAAGAGAAGAAAGAGGTTAAGAAAGTGGCAGGGGAGGGGACGAGACCGGGGCCGGTTTTCATTCCTGCGGTGGACATTCTCGAAAATACCAACGAGATCATTGTGCTTGCGGATATGCCGGGCGTGGAAAGCAAGAGCGTAGATATTGATCTGAAAGACAATCAGCTTACGATTACAGGAAAAGTGGACGCCCCGGAAGGAGAAAAAGAAACGTCTTTATACAAGGAATTCAACTGGGGCGATTATTTTCGGCAGTTCACTCTGTCGAATGTGATTGACCAAGGAAAAATCTCAGCCAAGATGGAGAATGGAGTCCTCCGGCTCGTCCTCCCTAAAGTAGAAAAGGCAAAGCCCCAAAAGATCAAGGTTGTCACAGGCTGAGAGAGAGATCAGGGAGTGACCTCGAAGGGTCACTCGTTCCGCATCTTTCCTGGTGGGCGAGGATCAGAATGAAGAAGAATTATTACAAGGTCCTCGGTATCAATCGAAAGGCTGGCCCTGAGAAAATTAAGGGGGCATATCGACAGGCGGCAAAGCGTTATCATCCCGACGTGTCTCCGCGAAGCGAAGAAAAATTCAGAGAAGTTCAAGAAGCCTACGAAACCCTTTCCGATCCGGAGAAGAAAGCCCTTTATGATCGAGAGAACTTCAGAAAACGCTCTCCTGTTGCCGGTCCGCAGTCCTATCATTCCTATCCTTTACGGAGTTACCCTTCCGGACTGTTCAACGAGATCGACCAATTCTTTGAAGATTTTTGGACGGATCAATGGTCCGATTTTTTGGAAGAAAGAGACCAAATCGATACAAATCTCTCAGTCGAAATCACTCTAACTCCTTCCGAAGCGAGAGAGGGATGCAAAGTGCCTCTAGAGATTCCTTTCCGGGAGAGGTGCAGAAGATGTGGAGGAAGTGGATTCGTCGGAGAATTGATCTGTGGTGTTTGTCGGGGGAGGGGAGAAGAGCCATTAGAGAAGAAAATAAACGTGACCTTCCCTCCTGGTATGAGGAGCGGAACAAAAATGAAGATTCCCCTCAGGGATCTAGGATTAAGAGGGGGCGATTTGATTGCAACCATCAAAGTCACTCGACGCTAGAGAGCCCACCATCTCTATCTCCGTCAGCCCACCCGCTCAAGAGAATTCTTTTAACCGGTTGTCGCATCGGGTATAATCGGAAAAAGAGCAAGCCGAGTAAAGATAGTTGATGAATTTCAACTTCCCTGTCTTATGCAGCGTGACGAAAAAATAATTGTTGCCCTTACCGGGTGTTCCCATGCTCTCAGCCACGGGTACCTTCTCATCTTCCCGGCAGTGCTCCTCCTCTTGCAGAGTGAGTTCTCCATCGGGTATCTCGAGCTGGGAGTGATCGGTAATATCATGAACTTCACTTACGGTCTCGGAGCGCTTCCCGGAGGGATGATCTACAATTACCTCGGTTCCAAAAGACTTTATCTCATCTGTTTTCTTGGCTCTGCCATCACCGTGATCCTGGTGGCTGTCTCGTCCGGACTTTTTCTCTTCACGGCCGGCCTAGCTCTTCTGGGTATTCTTGGCAGCCTTTATCACCCGCTAGCCAACTCCTTGATCACCTCGAAAGTCAGGGAATACGGACAAGCTCTTGGGATTCACGGGGCATCCGGAAACGTCGGGTTGGCCTCAACCCCATTTATCATCGGGCTGATCGCCTCCTATTTAGGATGGCGCCAGGCCTTTCTCTGGTCAGCTCTTCCAGGGATTATCCTCTCCCTGTGGGCCTTTTTCGTCGACATGTCTCCCGGAGAAGAGATAAGGACCGCCGAACCGACCCCAACGCAAAAATCCCCACCGAGACGCCTCAAAGCCTATTTCTCGCTTCCCCTTGTTTTACTCTATCTCACAAATATGTTTCAGGGCTTCTCCTTTAGCGGGTCGCTCATCTTTCTCCCGGCCTATATGGCCAAGCGCACCTCTTTTCATTTCTTTTCTCTGGACAGTGTTGCCCTGGGGGGAATGCTTTCAGCCATTGTGCTTGCGGTGGGAGTTCTGGGCCAGTACGGCGGAGGGAGATTGGCCCAGCAGTCCCGGTTGGAAAGAAAACTGCTGTTTATGCCCATGCTTTCCTTCCCGTTTATTTTTGCCATGTCATTCACCACAGACTTTTTGCTCCTGATCATTGCCTTGTTCTTTTTCTTCTTCAACTTCTTCCTCCAGCCGATGAATAATACGCTCTTAGCCCAGTACACGGATGTGGAGATGAGGGGAACAGCCTTCGGTATCTATTTTTTCCTATCTTTTGTTTTCGGCTCACTCGCTTCAAGCTTTTGCGGCTTCATCGCCGAGAGTTTCGGGCTAAAGTGGGTATTCCTGGGGTTGAGCAGTAGCGTCTTGCTCCTGATCCTCACGGCATTTTTTCTCGTGAAGATCGAAAGGCCCATGGATCGTCGGCCACAATCTCGATGAGCTTCGAAAGAAGATCTTTATGAAGTTGGAAAATAATATCTTATAATTTTCAGGGTTTCTTTTGACCTTGGTGGATGTGGCGGTTGGTTTGACCCATGGCGAAGAGCAAGAAGAAATTTATCTATGAAGATGGGGTGCGATTTGAGGTGACAACCTATGGACTGGTCTGCTGTCTAAAGGAGGATAAGGATAAGAAACACCACTGCCCTGACTGTAAGTTCTGCCAATGGTGTTCGGATTCGCGATGCAGCCTCTGTCTTCGTCAACGGGAGCACAGTCGAGACAGCGTCGGCTCTCTTTAGTCTTATGAATGATAATCAAGGGATGGCCATTCGTTTAAGTTACTCTTTCATAAGAAGCAAAAAGAGAAGAAGGACGATTTCCCTCCATATCAAAGAGGACGGGAGAATAGTCATCTATGCTCCTTATCGAACGCCAAAATGGGAGATAGAAAAATTCCTTCAAGAAAAGGAGTCATGGATCTCGGACAAAGTATCAGAAAAAGAGAAAAGATTAAGGGAAGCGGAAAAGACATTTCAACCGGGAGAGAAGTTCTTGTATTTAGGCGAATGGTATCCTTTAGAGATGCAGGAGCGTGGCAATCGAGGATCTCCTTTAAAATTGGCTTTTGGTAAATTCATCCTCAACGGCGATCATATGGCGGACGCAAGAGATCTTTTTTGTGACTGGTATAAAAGGGAGGCGAAGGAGAAAATAAAGGAGAGGGTCGATTATTACAGCCATCGATTTCAATTGGTTCCGGAAGGAATAAAGATTACGAGTGCCAGGTCCCGATGGGGCTCCTGCTCCCGAGATAATCGGTTATCCTTCAGTTGGAGAATTATCATGGCCTCTTTGTCCGTCATCGATTATGTCCTCATTCATGAACTTGCCCACATCAGAGAGAAAAATCACTCCAAGAAATTCTGGGACTATTTAGAGTCCCTTTTCCCCGGGTACAGAAAACAAAGGCACTGGTTACGAGAGAACGGCCATTTATTACAAATATAGTATGAACAATCTTGGCCTGTTCGGCGGAGCGAGGACTCAACGGTTTGGTTCAAGACTCAAGCGATGAAAAAAATCAGTCGAAGAGATTTCTTAAAGTATGCGGGAGCCGCTGGAGGAGCCTTATTCTTAGGCGGGAACGGAGGAGCAGGGATGTCGAACACCGTGAGCCGTGTCGCATTGGTAAAAACAGACAATAGAAAAAATGGAGTAAGGACGTCCCTAAAGGTACTTAATATTAACCCCGTCAAAGGGAAAAATGTGCTGATCAAACCCAATTTCAACACCGCAGATATCCCGCCGGGCTCCACGCACAATGATACGTTAGTAGCATTGGTGGAAGAGATGTGGTCCATGGGCGCGAAATCAATTCGCCTTGGAGAGAGAAGCTATCCGCCTACCCATGAAGTGATGAACAGAAAAGGCATTTTGCCAATTCTGGATAAATTAGATGTTACGGTTATTGACTTTGACAATCTTTCCGACAAGGATTGGGTGTTCGTCAAGCCTAAGAAGAGTCATTGGCCAAATGGGTTTCGGATTGCACGGCCTGTCCTTGATGCGGAGTGCCTTGTCTCCACCTGTTGCCTGAAGACCCACCAGTATGGAGGAGTCTTTACACTATCACTAAAGCTTCATGTCGGAGTTGTTCCTACATCCCGTCACGGATACGATTATATGAGAGAGCTTCATGGTTCGCCCCATCAACGGAGGATGATCGCAGAGATAAACGAGCCCTTCAAGCCTGCGCTCGTTGTTCTTGACGGAATGGATGCCTTTGTAGACGGTGGTCCCATGACTGGAAAGCGAGCCAAAGGAGAGATTTTTCTTGCCTCTACTGACCGGGTTGCGATCGATGCCGTCGGAGTAGCCACCTTGAAATTTCTTGGAAGCAACGAAAGCATCATGAAACCAAAGGTATTTGAACAAGAACAGATCTCAAGGGCTATTGAGCTTGGTTTGGGAGCATCTTCTCCTGCTGAAATCGATTTGATCCCGGCTGATACAAATAGTCAACACGATAAGGATGCTATCGTGGAAATCTTGAAGAGGGGATAGTCCTCCTTGGAAGGCTGAATGAAAAGCAGCGTTTTGGAAATCATCATCGCTCGCCCTTTAGGAATGAAAGACCTTCATCATCGAAGAAGCCTCAATGGCCTGATGTATATTTTTCTTATATTTTATGCGATCACATGTATATTTTTTATATAATAAATAAAAGCTAACGATTTTAGATAATTATATGGAACTCAAGAAATAAGTCCTCGAATATATTATATTCAAAATATTCATTGTGCCTCGAAACCATTTTGTCATTCCCCTTCAAAAGTTATGAAAGTTAAATAATAATGGATACTTACGAAATATGTCTTTCTTTGGCATATAGAATGCATGATTCAGGTTGAACGCCAAAGAAGGGAGGATTTAAAGATGGAAAAGGTAATGAAAGGGTTGAAAGTAGGGTTAATGGGTGGATTAATCACGTTGATGGCTTCTCCTGTTTTTGCACGGACAATCAGCATGAAGGACGGAGGGACAGCTCTTTGGATCTTCGTCATCATTGGATCGATTATCGTTCTTCTTCAATTGATCCCGGCAGCCATCCTCTTCTTCAGCTTCGTTGGTACAGCAACCACGATGGCTCTCAAGAAAGAGAAGAAGGTCGAAGAGGAAGTGATTCTTCCAGGTGCTGAGGCGGTACCGGTCAAGAAGTAGGGAAACCCTTGAAAAGGAGATGGTCGCCATGTCCTCGAAGATGAAGAAAATTTTAATCATCCTGGGCGTGATCCTAATCATATCGATCAGTTTGTTCTCTCTTGGAATTGCTTATAAGGGAGGGGTCAGTGGAATAGGACTTGTAGGAGTCATGTTCTTCTTTACTTTTGGGGTGATTGTGGTATTAGCTCAATTGATTCCGGCGAGCATTCTTATTTCCTCTTTCATCGGAGCTGCTACCTCGCGTACAAGAAAGTCTGAGATTCCCATCCCTGTGGTGTAAGAAGAGGGGAGTAGGGGGAGACAATCATGAAATCGAAGACCGTACTCATAGCCTATCAGGATGGTCTCTGGAATCGCTCGCTCACCACTTTTTTCCATAGCGCGGGATACAAAGTTGAGACAACTAGAGCGGTAAGCGAAATGATTCGAAAAATCCGAAAAGGGAATATCCCCGTTATTCTCATTGACGATGAGATCGAGGGGGTGAAAGCTTGTGATATCGTCCCCTTGTTAAAGAATATCAACGCGAAGATCCAGATTATCGTCATCTCCTCAGAAGAATCGATTGGATTGGTAAAGCGACTTCGGGGAGCGGGAATCTTCTATCAGGCGATGAAACCTGTTGATTTGACGGAAGTCAAGTCAGCTGTAGAATGCGCTTTTGGGAAGATCGAAAGGGAGAATCTCAAAGAGGGGATTTTTTCCTTTCTCACCCCGGAGATGGTTCCGGCATAGAGCACAAACGCATTCTGCTTTTCTGCCAGCTCAGGATTGAATTCGAATCGACAATTACACTCCGGACAGACAGCGCTTTCTTCACGGAAGACCGCGAGGATTATCTTTTCCAGGTTCGATTTTCCAAGATCACCTGGTCGACGATCTCTCCGCAATTGACGCATCGCCAGCCAAAAAAATATTCATGAGAGCCGTAAAATTTCTCGAAGGCCATTACCCCTTGGCATCTCGGACATTTCATTGGAGCCTCCTCACGATTTTTCGAACTTGGACTCCATCTTATAAAAAACTCAAAAAAAAGGAATACGGCGAACAGCGTATTTCATCCGGAAAAATACCGTATTTTTGTCAATTCTTGCCCGTAAACATCCCTTTCCAAGAAGGAAATCCCTGTTCTGAAGGGAGAGGCTGCCACTGGGGTGATTTCATCTGCTCGGTTTTTTTCTGTCAATGGAGCCGCGCTGCCGCAACGAGGGATCCGAGCAGAAAGAGAAGTGGAACCAGATGGGAGAATGGCAATTCTGGAAGTCGGAGGGGCAAATCATCACGAAAACCTCTTGCCGCGAGGGCAAGGGTGACGTCCTCGGCGCTGGAAAAAGAGCGTCGGAGAAGGGGGAGCGCGAGAAATTTTGCTTTGCGAACAGGATTTTTCCTCAGATCTCCCAGCCGTGCCTTGTGAGCCAGATGGACCTCCTCCGCCTGATCCAAAATAATCGAGAAGAAGCGGATGGTGAGTGAAACCATGAGTCCCATCCGGCGGCCATGACAAAATGGAAAGGGTTTGAGGAGCCAGACGAGTGTGTCTTGAACTTCGCGGGGGCGGGTGATCGCCGTAAAGAGGACTGCATAACCGAGGATCAGGGCCAGGCGCCAACAGTTCAAACCTCCAAAACGGACCCCCTCTTGGCTTACGGGGAGCCATGGGAGAAAAGCGAGAGGCCGTCCGGGAGTGAAAAAAGCCTGAAAAAGAAAGAGAATAAAGAGAAAGGCCGTCCACAACCAAAAGTCACGAAGGAATTGTCTGAGAGACAATCTTGAAAGGAAGAGAAGGCCGACAAGGAGGATCGAATCGAAAGCAAGCCATGCGATTTTGGATTGGAGAAGGGTCGCGGTGATCATCGCGAGTCCAAAGAACTTGCATCGGGCGTCCCAACGATGAAGCGGAGAATTCCCGGGAAAATAATGAAGGGCTATTCGAGCCATGAAATTTTTTCCCTCCCCAGAAGAGCGTAGCAGGGAGGCCGGATTCCAAAATTGAGCAGTTTCGTAATGACTTCCTCTGGAAGTCCTGCTATTTTGATTTGTCCGTCATTCATAATTGCAATGCGGTTCACGTGGGCGATCACCTTCTCCACATCGTGGGTAGTGACCACCACAGTGTGTCCTTCTCGATGGAAGCCAATCATGTGTTTGAGCACTTCTTGAATTCCGGGATAGTCCAAAAAAGAAAAAGGTTCGTCAAACAGAATCACCCGAGGTCTCATCGCAAGAACGCCGGCAATGGCAAGTCGTCTTTTTTCCCCCCCCGAAAGGAGGTAGCAAGGTTTTTCTGAAAGATTTTTGAGCCCCATCACACCCAGCGCCCACTCTACCCGTTCCTTCATCTCCTCGGCCGGGAGCCCCATATTTTCAGGGCCAAAGGCGACATCTTCCTTGACCGTTTCCCCAACGATTTGACTCTCCGGATCTTGAAAGACCATGCCCACTCGAGCCCGGGTTTCTCTAGAAGGGTGGAGAGTATCAAGGCCGTTTATATGAATAGACCCTGTGGTGGGTTTTAATAGACTGCCGATGAGCCGGATGAGAGTCGTTTTACCACTTCCGTTGGGACCGCAGATGAGAAGAAACTCGCCTTCTGAAATCGTCAGGTTGATATCTCTTAAAGCATGGGTCCCGTCAGGGTATTGATAGCAGAGGTTTCGGATCTCGATCATGGTTTTTTCTTTATGAGCGGGAATGGGGAGAGGGAGATAGAGGCTGGCGTTTTAAAACAGGCCGAATAGCTCGGGCGACAATAAGAACCGCAAACGCCTTGACTGCGTCGCCGATGAGAAAGGGCAGTACACCTGCTATCAACGTTTTTTGCCAGGACATGTGAGTCACTATTTTAAGCCAGGGGACCCCAAGGCCGTAGATTGCGAGCGATCCAACGACCACGGCAAGAATATCCAGAATGATCAGGCCACGCGAGCGTTCTGAGATGAAACCAGTGACCCACGAAGCCAAAAGGTAACCACAGAGGTAGCCGCCCGTGGGGCCCAAGAAATGAGCAAATCCACCCTTGCCTCCGGCAAAAACGGGAATTCCGATCGCTCCCACCAAAAGGTAAAGAGCCATGCTGGTGAGGCCCCATCGACTGCCCAGGAGAAGGCCGCTGAGAATCACGAACAGGGTAGAAAGAACGATCGGCACAGGACCGATGGGAACATAGATATAGGCCCCGACCGCAGTCAGTGCTGCCATCAGGGAGGCGAGGACGATCTGCCTCAGCTTTTCAATCGACATAGGAGACGCCCGTATATTGTTAACCTAACCGAAGAAGAAGGTTAACAAATATTACCCCCTGTGTCAATATCCTCATCAGCGGCTCATGTTCTTTCATTGTTCAGCCGGAAAAGTCATCTGCCCCCCATAGTAACCCAGGATCGAGACGATGGGGGTGAGGAGGACCACCAGGGTGAAATAAATCGGGCTGGATATCGGAGATGGAGAGATCCGCCAGAGGATGAGAATAATCTCGAAAATGAGGAGGAGGATAGAAAATTGAATTTTTCTTCTTACAAAAGGGGTGAGCTTCAATCGATAATTGACCCACCAGGTAAAAATCCCCGTGGCCATGGCAACGGGAGAAGCAATCGCTCCCAGAACGAGAAGGTAGAAGCTCATGATTTCAAAGGAAGGATCTTTAAAGAGGAGGTAGAGAACGACAAAGAGAGAGGAGCTCATCAAAAGAGCGATAGGAAAATGAACAACCATCGGGTGAGGATGGCGTCTTATCATTGGGAATTCCTGTAGGAATTTTTGAAGTCCGGAAGGAAGGTGTTTTAGTTCTTCGGGAACTCCTTTCTTCAAGACCCCCACCTGGGGATATCGCTCAAGCACTTCTGTTCCGTGAGGAGCCGCAGAGATCTCTGCCGCAAGATCTTTTCCAGAAGAGTGTCTGTTCATGTGGAGACCTTTGGACCAAAGAGGGCTCCTCGACACATCGTAGACTTTTTCTTGAAAGGCGATATAGACGGGCCTCCCTTCCTTTCCGTTAAAAGACGACAATTCCTCTGGGGTAAATTCTTTGATCATTTCGATGACTCCCAGCTTCGGCATCCCTCGGTTCCAGTTCGTAATCTTTAGTCTATTCGCCACAGATCAACCTGTCAAGTGAATCTCGATTCTTGCCCCAGGTTTCGTTTTATGTCCGGAATAATTGACCGGCCCATCTTCTTATTGATTTAGACACCGTGGAGTGGTATTTTTATCAGAAGGAGGAAGTATGATCCCAAAGATTCTTATCGGCGTGCTATTGGGCGGAGCTGCCGGGTTCGTCCTTAGCTATGTTACTCGAAGCGTTGGAAGTTCGTGAGCGATTACCTGTAACCCTTACGTCTCCACTCCTCTGGGGGTTTTCGTGGGGTTACTTGTGGCCTTAGGTTAAGGCCTTCTCGGATGGTTAAGAGACACCCCTCTCGACAAGGGATTTCGGTCCTCCGGAAAGGGGATTTCGAAAAACTCAACGTGCATCTGCTTTCCTGCACGCAGCCCGCCTTGCAGGACGGAGGCAGGGGCATCCTTGATCCGCGCGAAAAAAGGGCTTTTTCAACAGCTTCTTCTTAAGGGATGATTTCGGGTTGCAGATCTCAGAGTGGAAAGACCAGAAGCAGGGCTACGGTACTTTGATTCCACCATCTGCGACCCGCGTCAGGAGGAGATTCCGATGCCTCAGTTGAGACAGGATCCGGCCACCAAAGAGTGGGTCATCATTGCGACAGAGCGTTCCAAGAGGCCCGACAATTTCAAGAAAATCAGGTTAACCACCGAAAAACCTGCCTATAAGAAAGATTGCCCCTTTTGCCCCGGAAACGAACATCTCACTCCTCCCGAAACCCTTGCTTATCGGAGTGGTGGACCCGCCAACAGTAAAGGATGGTGGGTGAGGGTCGTCCCGAATAAGTTTCCTGCTCTGTCCCCAGAAGGGAGTCTGGAAAGGAAAGAGGAAAAAGGATTTTTCAGGTTGATGGATGGCGTGGGAGTTCATGAGGTCGTCATCGGAAGTCCTGTCCATAATCAGCTCTTTTCTTTGATGGACGATCGACAGACGGAGGAAGTTCTTCTGGCCTATCGAGAGAGATATCTTGCCTTACGGCAGGATCCGCGGATCAAACTGATCATCATCTTCAAGAACCACGGCGAAGCGGCCGGAACCTCCTTGGAGCATACCCATTCTCAAATCACCGGGACGGCTGTGGTCCCCTCGAATATTCGAAAAAAATTGGAGGAGGCCGCTCGATATTACGATGACCATGGCAGGTGTGTTTACTGTGATCTGATTCAGGAAGAGCTCCGTTTCGGGGAAAGGATCGTGACGGATACGGAAAAATTCGTCGTGCTTCATCCCTTCGCCTCCCGCTTTCCTTTCGAGACATGGATCATCCCTAAAGAGCATCAGGCATCGTTTGGTTTAATCTCCATTGAGGATTCGAAAACATTTGCAAAGGTTCTGAAAGCAACTCTGTCGAAGCTGCACACCAAGCTGAACGACCCCGATTACAATTACGTCATTCATACCGCTCCCGTTAAGGACGAGCAGGAAGATTATTATCACTGGCATCTTCAAATTATCCCGCGGCTGACCACAACGGCGGGATTCGAGATGGGGTCTGGCATCTATATCAATGTTTCCCTTCCTGAGGAGACCGCTCAATTCTTGAGGAGAGAATAACGTCAGGAAAGATCATTTCAAGGGGGTCGGTCGTGGATGCCGTTTTTCTCTCTCGAATTCAATTTGCCGTAACCACGATGTTCCACATCCTGTTTCCCGTGCTGACGATGGGGCTTGCCCTTTACCTCGTCGTTGTGGAATCCCTCTGGTTGATGACGAAACAGGAGATTTATTACCGCATGTACCGGTTTTGGGTGAAGCTCTTCGCCATCAATTTTGGGATTGGGGTGGTCTCCGGTGTCGTCTTAGAGTTTGAATTCGGTACAAACTTTTCTCACTTTTCCCAAAGCGTGGGCAACGTCTTTTCTCCTCTCTTGGGTTTCGAGGTGATGACCGCCTTCTTCTTGGAGGCCGGGTTTCTGGGAATCATGCTCTTCGGCTGGGAGAGGGTCCGTCGAAGCATCCATTTTCTGGCAACCTGCCTGGTATCATTCGGGGCCATCCTTTCTGCCTTTTGGATTCTGGCCGCAAACTCGTGGATGCAAACCCCTGCGGGCTACAAACTTGTCAACGGAAAGTTCATGGTTACAGATTTCGCAGCAGCCATATTCAACCCCTCTCTGTTCGCCCGAATGGGACACATGACATTGGCTTCTTTTGAGACGTCTGCCTTCGTCGTCGCCGGAATCAGTGCTTACTACCTTCTGAAGGGGGAGTACGTAGATATTTTCCGGCGGTCTTTGGGGATTGCCCTGGTGATGGCTGCGCTTTTCGCGCCCCTTCAAGTCTATCAAGGAGATGTGAGCGGTCGGCAGGTCTTCCATCACCAACCGGCAAAACTGGCAGCCATGGAAGCTCATTGGGAAACGAATATCAAGGGAGGGGCTCCCTTTGCAGTTCTCGCTTTCCCGGTCATGGAAGCTGAAAACAATCTTCTATCAATCGACATTCCGGATGGACTTAGCCTGTTGGTGACTCATTCCTTTGAGGGTCGAGTCCGGGGGCTTAAGGAATTTCCAAAGAAGGATCGCCCCAATGTTTTCATCCTTTTCTGGAGCTTCAGGCTGATGGTTGCCATCGGGTTTGTCCTTTTATTCGTGATGGTATGGGCTGCCGTTCTTTGGCGACGGGGATGCCTTTTTAGCCACCGTCCATTTTTGCGAACTCTCTTAATTTTCCATCCCCTCGGTTTTTTCGCGACAGAGCTTGGCTGGGTGACGAACGAAGTGGGCCGACAGCCATGGCTTGTCTACAATGTCATGCGGACGGCTGAGGGAGTTTCTCCCATCCCGGCCGGGAATGTTATCTGGTCTCTAAGCCTTTTTCTAATCATCTTCATCGTGGTCGGTACGAGCTACTTTTATTATGTCCTGAAGGCAATAAGGACCGGCCCGGACATGGCGAGCCCAATTCCGCCGATTCAGCGGCCGGCTGGGATGCAGGCGCTCCGGGATATAAAGACTCGGTGATAGGGTGACAGGGTGGAAATCTCCGCGTCTCCTTATCCCCCCGTCTCCTCATAAGGGGTTAAATGATGGATCTCATCACGCTATGGGCTTGCTTATTAGCCCTTGCCATCCTCCTCTATGTAGTCCTCGATGGTTTCAGCCTGGGGATAGCTCTCTTATTTCAAGCCGCCCGGGATGAAGAGGAGCGCGATACGATGATAAACAGCATCGCCCCCGTTTGGGACGCGAATCAGACCTGGTTGGTATTTGGCGGAGGAGCCCTGTTTGTTGCCTTTCCCATGATCTATGGTGTGCTTTTCAGCGGGCTTTACATCCCTCTTCTCACCTTCATCTTTGGTCTGATCTTCCGCGGCGTGACATTCGAGTTCCGGGCGAACGCAACGCGAAAGGGACCTTGGAACACGGCTTTCTTTTTGGGGAGCCTGGTCGCCGTGATCGCTCAGGGATTAACCCTGGGCGGCATCCTTTCAGGAACAAAGGTGGCTGAAGGTCAATTCGCGGGCGGCCCTTTCGACTGGTTGACCCCTTTTTCGGTGACGGTAAGTCTTGCCTTAATCGCAGGCTATATTCTTCTCGGATCCACCTATCTTCTGGTCAAGACTGAAGGACCGGTGCAGGAACGTGCTTATAGCAAAGCTTTCCGAGCGGCATGGGTGGTCTTACTCTTCCAAATCCTCGTTACCATTTGGACGCCTTTCCATTACCCTTCTGCCCTGGCCCACTGGATCCATCCGCCCCGAATCTACTTTATCTGGGTTTTTCCTCTGGTAGGCCTGCTGGCCTTCTATGGGCTGGTTCAGAGCCTAAATGCCCGGCGTGAGGTTTTGCCCTTTGTTTTCAGTTCGGTCTTTTTCTTTGCGGGATACCTGGGTCTCATCGCTTCCATTTACCCCTACGCCATTCCACCCAGCATTACCTTTCAGGAGGCGGCGGCACAACAAGAAACTCTCCGTTTTACACTTTGGGGAGTGATCCTCGTTTTACCCTTGGTCCTGGGATATACGGTTTATAGCTACGCGGTGTTTAGAGGCAAGGTTAGGAAAGAGGGCTATTATCCTCATTAAAAGGAGGGACCATGTTCTTCATCCTGCGTTTAGTCATTCATATGGTAGCTATTCTGATTATCTCTTATCTCTTCCCAAAGATAATCCGGGTGGATGGTTTCCTGGCGGCTTTGGTCGCTGCCTTTCTCCTCGGAATCGTAAACGCCATCCTGCGACCGGTCCTAGTCCTCCTTACCTTTCCCATCACGCTGGTGACGCTAGGGCTCTTCTTACTCGTCATTAACGGATTGATGCTCTGGTTGGTGTCAGCCCTGGTCAGGGGATTTTATGTCAATGGCTTCTGGGGTGCGGTGTTGGGGTCGATCTTAATCAGCATCGTGAGCTGGATATTGTCAAGGTTTCTACCTTCTTAAGGGGACGTTGATTCCCGCCGACCGTCGGGATCAACCCGGAAATAGGTATGATTCGATCCTCTTCAAGAGAGCTTGACGGCGAGTTCATCAAGCCAGCCGCCTCTCTCCCGCGGTGATTACCCTGATCCGGTCCACCTTCCCGCGATCCGCTCCCTCAGGAAGAGAGGACAAAATCTCACTCCCCATCCAACGTATGGTGTTCCTTTGTCCGATACCAAGAAGCAGGATCGATGAAGTATTCCTCCGTATCCTTGAGGGATAGATAGTGCTCATTTTCCATCTTTGACAGAAGATCAAAGAATTGCTTTTCTTTAGGGTTCGTCACACTATCCCGCAGATCGGCATAAAACTTCGCTCCCTTGGCCTCGAAGTCAATGGCCGTGCGGACGGCCTCGAGGTCATCCGAATCCCCTTTAGCGGTCTGATCGACCTTGGTGACGAATTCGAGGAGGATATCCTTGACGATCGTATCTTTTACTTTGAGGGGAACGGTCTCAGGCCATTTCTCCTGTTTTGCCCACTTCTGATGGAGCTGCTTCAGCCGTTCATAATGTTCCAGTTCATCATCCCCGATTTGCTTGAACATTTTCTTGCCGAGAGCGTTCTTCGTTCTCTTGGCATTCTTAAGATAGAATTCTCGCTCCCTCGTTTCGTTATTGAGAGCTACCTCGAGGGCATTCAAACGATCTTTTTCGTTCATTTTCGTTCTCCCTTCAGAATACCTGTCAGCTTATGTCCTCTTCATCATATCCCAGTTATTCCGATCTATCAAGAAGCCTGTGGATCTCGGGAATTATAAGATAGTTGGTGTAAAAAGAGAGAGGGGTGTTATCCTCTTGGGAAGATTTTGGCAAATACATTCCCAGCAGAAAGGAGGACACACCCCATGTCAGGATATCT
>Ga0335070_10000890_pt1 | contig 34234 bp, 32 predicted proteins | sample Lox_Sample_13_FD_206722 | JGI IMG/M metagenome (GOLD analysis project Ga0335070, IMG submission 206722) | Soil microbial communities from Loxahatchee National Wildlife Refuge, Florida, United States - Lox_Sample_1.3 | ecosystem: Environmental > Terrestrial > Soil > Wetlands | place: USA... | reverse complement strand
CACAAACTGCGAAACCGCAAAATAATAAAGGAGGTCAAACGGTAGCAGTAAATAATAAACCGCTGCCGTTAATGACGGATGGGAAAGAAAATCAAAAGACATCCACAGACAAACCGGACCAGCCGAAAAAGATACTCTTAGCGGAGGCAAAGAGACCGGAAATTGTAAAGACTGATAAGCCTGTGAAAAATTGGCACCATAAGCAGGAACTTTTTGATATAGACTGCAGTGAAAAACTGGCAAGGGTTGTCGTTACGTATTATTTTGATAAAAGAGAAACTGTTTTAAAATCAAGTCAAACCCCGGATGCGCAGTGGTACCATATTTACCCGGGATCATTTGAAGAACAACTTTATATAGAAATCTGTAACCCCCATCTGTAACAGTCAATGTTATTCTGCTTGTTTACTAACTACCGTAAGCAAACCGAACCCGACCTATTCAATATTCTCTATTAAATTTCTTAAGGCAGGTCGAATATAGATGTCATTGAGATCAAAGTTTTTCAGGGCCTTAACCAGTGCTTGAATTTTATCTTTTGTGGTTGCCCTGGAATTAACAATAATAAAGCATTCCCCCTTCAACCGGCAGAGACCACCCGCGCTCGTTAACTCTTCTTCCACGATTTTTTCATATCGTATTTGTATGCCGAGCTGGTCGGCCAGTCCTTCAAGTTGACTCAATGCGATGTGATCATCCATAGAGATTCTCATTATTCTATTAAATGCTGTTGATCTCAATGCATACTACCACAATTCACACCGTGGGTCTGTCAATTTTGTTTTTAGACAAATAACCATTTAATAAAGTGTCAAAAGGATGTTTTTATGTTTGACTTATTTCAAAAATTTAGCTTTATTGCCTCAGACACAGATCAAATTTCAGAACGGAGGTATACTATGAAAGATTCCTTGAAGCCCGGACTGACCGTTGAGTTTAAGTTTAAAGTACCCGAAAACAAGACCGTCCCATTTCTTTATCCGGAATTTGGTGAAGGCCAGGTCATGCCGAAAGTTTTTGCGACGGGATTCCTTGTAGGACTATATGAATTTTCCTGTATCAAAGCGCTTAACCCCCATCTCGACTGGCCCAATGAGCAAACCGTCGGTATCGGCATAAACATGACCCATACAGCGGCTACTCCGGCTGGAATGACAATTACAGTAAAGGGGAAACTGGAAAAAGTTGAGGGACGTAAATTGACTTTTTCACTGGAAGCATACGATGACGCGGAAAAGGTATCTGCGGCAATGCATGAAAGATTTGTTATAAATGCGGATAAATTCAATGCCGCGGTCGACAAGAAATCAGCTAAAAAATAAAACAGCAGGGATTTGATCGGATACTTTTGAAAATTTGAGGAGGTTAGTCAGAAATGACTGACCTCTTATTTTCTCTCGTCATTCTTCCATATATGGCTTTATAAGTGAATTCCAGACATATTCGGAGGTGCATCTTCTATTTGCCACTTTACAAGCGAATGGTTTATCGTCCTTTACATACTTGAAAAATCGTCCGTAGTTCTCGTTTTCATTAATGTCCCACAACTCTTTGTTATTTGAAACGGCTTCATTATTTTTGTAATTCGTTGTTTCCAATAAAACAAAACATTTATTCATTTTTTTATTGTAGTGATATGTATAGTTGATCAGCATCATTCCATTTTTGGTTTCTATTATGCCGTTGCGTTGAGTGAAACGCTCATGGGCTTTCTTACCGCACATTTCCTCCATCTTATATACTTCTTTGTCTGAAGCCGCATTGCAGTTGAATGAAAGGGGAAATAATAAAGTAGCGAAAGTGATAAGTAGCAGGGATATGAACAAAATTAATTTTGTAACAAAACTATTCCCTTTGAAAGCGGCAGCTATTTCTTGGATAAATAGGCGGAACAGAAGCATGAAAATTACCTGAAAAGACAGGACAAGCACAAAATAAACTCTATCTCCCATATTGAAAAAAAGAGGGGTCAAGTAGTCAATTCTTAATCTATTGAGAATAATGATGCCGGAGCCCGGGGTCGAACCGGGATGCCCTTGCGGGCGGGGGATTTTGAGTCCCCTGCGTCTACCAATTTCACCACTCCGGCACAGTTTGGTGATTATATAAGGGCTTATCAAATGTCAAGAAAAATGTATTGACAAGCTTGAAAACCGTATGCTAAAGGTTCGTTTATATTGAAGATGCGCTTGTTGGGGGCTGTAGCTCAGCTGGGAGAGCGCTTGAATGGCATTCAAGAGGTCACGAGTTCGATCCTCGTCAGCTCCACCAAAAAATATTTGAGGGTTAGCTTATACTGGTTAACCCTTTTTTAATATCGAGGGTAATGTAGATTGCCTATATCTTTGCTTCAGGAGATTATGCTGCGTGTCTGAAACTAGACCCGAAAAATGGATTTCATGGGTTGCTCTTGCGATAGCGATCATGGCAGTCTTTGCCGCAATCACAACCCTGTATCTGGGGAAGTACTCGTCCCGGGCTATTTTGAATCAGGGACAGGAGACAAATCAATGGGCTTATTACCAGTCAAAAAGCATCAAGTCTTACATATATGAAGTACAAAAACAAAAACTGGAACTGGAGATAATACAGACCGCAGGAAAGCCGAAAGCAGTCATGGACAAATATTCCAAGCTGATCAATGATTATGACAAGCAGATTAAGCGCTATGAAGGAGAGAAGGCGGAAATCAAGACCCAGGCGGAGGCTATTGCAAAATCCAAGGAAGACGCCCAGACGCGGGCGGGGAATTTTGGATACGGACTTATTTTCCTGCAGATAGCCATCATGCTGTCTTCCATTTCTGCCCTGACGAAAAAGAAGCCTCTTTTCTATTTTGGAGTTGCAACGGTCAGCGGGTGGATATTTTTCTTCCTGGATGCTATATACCTTTTTTATTAGACATCGAGGGTTCTTGAATGAAGGAAATTGACCCGGAATCTCTGGCGGAATTAAACGGTCAGAACGGGAAACCTGTATATATCGCATACCGGGGGAAGGTCTTCAACGTCACCGGCAGCAAGTTGTGGTCTGGCGGACTCCATATGAAACGCCACCGTGCGGCCCAGGATCTCAGTGCAGAGTTCGGAGAAGCGCCTCACGGAGAGGAGGTCTTTGAAAGATACCCGCAGGTGGCGATTTTAAAAAAGAAGACCGGACCGCTCAGACCAATGCCGGCATTTCTATCATCCTTTATTGATCGATATCCTTCTCTCCAAAGACATCCACATCCAATGACGGTTCATTTCCCCATTGTATTTATGTTATCTGCCCCATTTTTTAATTTTCTTTATCTCATCACTAATGTTAGCGCGTTTGAGAGTACGGCTTTTTACTTGCTTATCGGTGGGCTGTTATTTTTACCGGTTGCCATGCTGACCGGCTGGTTTACGTGGTGGCTGAATTACCTGGCGAAGCCGATGAAACCGGTTGCGTTGAAGATATTATTTTCCGGTACCCTTCTCATTGCTGCTTCCTGCGCTCTTATATGGAGAATAACGCATCCATCAATCATGAGCGCTCAAGGGGATGCAAGTGTTATTTACTTTTTGCTCACCCTGTCCTTTATACCGCTGGTGTCTATCACAGGCTGGCTGGGCGCTACTCTGACGTTTCCTCTTGAAAAAAAATAACTGCATGATCCCTCTCCAACTTAGAACTGCAAAGGTTCTTTCTAAATAATTTCTTTACAAACTTTTTCACGTAGCAAATAAAGAACCCAGATAGATTTTTTTGTTTGACTTGTTGCAAAAATTCTTTTAAAAAACAACATCGATTCAACCCCGCTATGGCATCATACTAATATGCGCTACAGCTCTCTTCAATAAGGAGGATAAATATGAAACGGTTGTCACTTTTTGTCGCAATAACGTTTATAATTGGTCTTTCTCCATTAAATGTATATGCTCAAGACACACTTAAGCTGGGCATTCCCTTACCGCTTACAGGAACTAACGCAAAATTCGGAGAAATAGAGAAGAAGTCCTATGAGATTGCTAAGGATGAGATAAATGCCAAGGGAGGCATCAAAGGCAAGAAGGTAGTGCTGGAATTTGAAGACTCTCAGGGCAAGCCGGAAGTAGCACGGTCTATCGTTGAGAGACTGATCGATGTAAAAAAACAGCCTGTGGTTTTTGGTGAATACAGTTCCTCCTGCTCCAAGGCAATCGCGGCGGTTGCGGAAGAAAGAAAAACTCCATACCTTGTCGTTACAGGCGCAACGGACGATATTACCCAGCAAGGGTACAAATATGTTTTTCGCCTTAACCCGACCAACGCATATTATGCAACAGGATTCATGTCTTTTCTGAATACAGTAGTAAAACCGAAAACGATCGCCATCCTTTATGAGAGTTCGGATTTCGGCACTTCCGGCGCTGAGGACATGGTGCATCAAGCGAAGAAAGCCGGCATGCAGGTCCTCGTGAAGGAACAGTATGAAAAAGGCGCGGTGGATTTCAGGCCTATTTTGTCGAAGGTAAAAGCGGCGAGACCCGATGTCATCTACATGGTATCGTACGTTATGGATGCCGCACTTCTCATGAGGCAGATAAAGGAATTGCGGATTGACGCGAAACTCTACGCAGGCGGTGCCGCCGGTTTTGCTATCCCGGAGTTTGTACAAAATGCGAAAGAGGCTTCAGAGCTTGTTATGACAGCCACCCTGTGGAGCCCCCAGATAGCGTATCCAGGGTCAAGGGAGTTTGCGGAAAAGTACAAAAGACTGTACAAAGATTACCCGTCATATCACGGCGCAGAGGCTTACTCTGCCCTTTATATTATAAAGGATGTACTCACCCGTGCAAAATCGTGGAAGCCAAATGATATCCGTGTTGCATTCAAAACAACAAATATGGTGACGGCCTTCGGCCCGATAAAGTTTGAGGATAAGGCGGGCTACACAAACCAGAACTTCATGGATACTCTGGTGATGCAGGTAATCAAAGGCAAGCACGAAACAATATGGCCGCAAAAATATGCCAGCGCACAGTATGTATATCCTATTCCAAAATGGAGAGAAAGAAGATAGCAAAGGGGAGAAGGAATGCCTGAGCTTGAACTCTTTTTACAGACCCTGATTGCCGGGTTTCTGTTAGGGGGGCTTTATGGGCTGATCGCCTTAGGCATGGCGCTTATTATGGGCGTCATGAGGGTCATCAACCTTGCACACGGCGATTTCATGATGATCGCCATGTATATTGCCTACTGGCTCTTTACCCTTTTTGAAATAGACCCCTATCTCTCGGTGTTCGTTGCCGCCCCAGCACTATTTCTATTCGGGCTTGCCATTCAAAAGTACCTTTTGACACCTGTCATGAAGGTAGAATCAATCCTGCCCCACAACCTGGTGATACTCACAGTGGGGTTGGCTATGGTATTTTCCAATCTCGCAACGGTATTCTTCACAGGAGACTATCGCTCGACTCCGGTAAACTATGCTTCAGATGCCTGGTATCTGACAGATTACTGGCCGGATTCTCCTGTGGAGCTGTCGCTGTCCATGCCGTGGTCGTTGTCGTTTGTCATCGCGGTTATTATCACCATAGCCTTATGGATATTCCTCACCAAGACAGATACGGGGAAATCCATCAGGGCCACGTCACAGGACGTTGATGCGGCGCTCCTCATGGGAGTCAATGTAAACCGGGTCAGGATGGTAACCTTCGGCATCGGCATGATCCTTGTGGCTGCTGCCGGCTGTCTTTTCATCCCTATCTATTATCTCTACCCGGCGCTGGGGAAACAGTTTACGAACGTTGGGTTCGTTATCACTGTCATCGGCGGCATGGGTTCAACTGACGGGGCCATTATCGGGGGGTTGATTCTCGGTATCTTTGAATCCATGACGGCCACCTATATCGGGATGGGATGGGCGCCTGCAGGGAGATTCGCAATCTTCGTGGCGGCGCTTGTATTCCTGCCCGGAGGTGTTGCGTCGATCCTCAGGAAGAGGAGATTGGCAAAGAAATGAAAAAATTCCTGCCTCTCATAATCATTGCCGCCTTATGCCTCATCCCTTTTATGGATCTCAGTTCATATGTCATGCACATACTCATCCTTGTTTTAATGTGGTCGGTAATCGGCATGGCATGGAACATCCTGGGCGGGTACACCGGCCAGGTTTCCTTTGGACATGCAGCCTTTTTCGGGTTCGGCGCATACACAGCAGGGCTCCTCTATTATCATTTGGAAATATCAGCATGGTGGGGCATACCAGCATGCGTGATTGTACTCACGGCGCTCTCTCTTGTTGTCGGATTTATCTGTCTGCGGCTTCGGGGCGCCTACTTCGCCCTGGCAACCCTTGCCCTCGGCGAGATATGCAGGGTCACAGCGGAAAACCTTGTCGATTTCGCTCAGGGAAACCTCGGCATAATGTTACGGGAAAGGACGTGGGTTGAGAAGACGTGGTACTACTACATCATACTCTTCATTGCTGTGGGGACATATTTCCTAATTAAAGCAGTCATGGAATCCAAGCTTGGATATTATTTTGTGGCAATCAGGGAGGATCAGGACGCCGCGGAATCCCTTGGAATAAACACAACCCTGTATAAAACAATCTCTCTTTGCCTGAGCGGTGTCCTCACAGGTATCGCGGGCGCCTTTTTCATGAACTACATGGGATACATTGATCCCGGTGTCGTATTTCCCCTCTATGACATTTCCATAACAATAGTGATGGTCGTCATGGTCGGCGGCGCCGCCACATACTGGGGCCCCATTGTAGGCGCGGTAATCATGGTTTTTCTAGCAGAAGAAATTCGCTCTATTCCGTATATAGGGGCGGCTCACATGACAATCTTCGGCGTCATTCTTATACTGATTATCCTGTTTCTGCCAAACGGCATTGTCGGCGATTTTCATAAATTGGTGAAGCCGTTCAAAAGAAAAAGGGAGGCGTCATCATGAGTCTCATTGAGGTGAAAGACGTTACCATGCAATTCGGAGGGCTCGCCGCAGTTGCGGATGTTTCCTTTGTGCTGAACAAAGGAGAGATCCTTGGTCTTATCGGCCCGAACGGAGCGGGAAAAACAACCCTGTTTAATGTGATCAACGGATTTTACCACCCTACAAAAGGTGACGTATATTTAAAAGGGAAGAGGGTTACAAACCTGAGACCCCATGTATTGTGCAAGCTGGGTGTGGCAAGAACTTTTCAGGTGGTAAGGCCATTACAAAGAATGAGCACTCTTGATAATGTGGTAGCTTCCGCTTTTATAAGGATCAAGAGCAAAGCGGAAGCGGAAAAATTGTCCCTTGAAGTATTGAAGTTTACCAACCTTCAGGACGACATCAACGTTCTCTCCAAAGGCCTGCCCCTCGGCAAAAGAAAAAGGCTCGAGATTGCCCGCGCCCTTGCCACACAACCGGAAATCATCTTACTCGATGAAGCTTTTGCCGGACTTAACCCGACGGAGATTAACGAGCAGATCGAGATCGTAAATAAGATCAGGACAGAGAGGGGGATTACGATTCTGATTATCGAGCATCATATGAGGGTGATCATGGCTGTCTCCGACAGAATCGTCGTGCTGAATTATGGCCAGAAAATAGCAGAAGGTACGCCTTCAGAAATTGGTCACAATCCAGCTGTGATTGAAGCTTACCTGGGAGAAGAAACAAGTGCTTGAGATCAGGAACATTGATGTCTTTTATGGTGATGTCCAGGTCATCTGGGATATTTCCTTCGAAATAAAACAGGGCGAGATTGTCGCCCTCATCGGTGCGAACGGGGCAGGCAAGTCAACGACCCTGAAAACAATATCCGGCATCCTGAGACCCAGGAATGGTGAAATACTCTTTAACGATATACCGCTTCATAAGGTAGAGCCTTATAGGTTAATCGAACTCGGGATTGCCCATGTGCCGGAAGCAAGAAGGCTTTTTGTAGAGATGTCCGTGGAAGAAAATCTCGACATGGGTTCTTTAAAAGGGGAGGCAAAAAAGGAGCGCGAGATAACGAAGGAAGTGGTGTTCGAACTGTTTCCAAGACTTCTGGAAAGGCGGAGGCAACTTGCGGGAACATTAAGCGGAGGCGAGCAGCAGATGCTTGCCATCGGCAGGGGACTCATGTCAAAGCCGAAACTGCAGATGTTTGACGAACCGTCCCTCGGTCTTTCTCCCATCCTTGTGAAGGATATATTCAATGTCATAAAGAGAATAAAAGCTGAAGGAACAACAGTACTGATCGTAGAACAGAATGTGAAGCAGACACTCGCCATTGCCGACCGTGTCTATGTCCTGGAAAACGGCAGGATAGCACTTCAGGGGACAGGCGAAGAACTGCTTAACAATGAACACGTCAAGACAGCCTACCTTGGTGTTTGATTCAATAAACCTTGGCCTTTCGCCATGAAGACGCAAAAAGGTCTGCACAATATTCAAACCGTCATTGCGCGTGGACTGAAGCAATCTCAAAACCAACCAAATACAAAGCAGCGGGCCCCAACTCCACTCCGGTCGTTCACCAGCGATGTATACTGATAGGTCGGTACTGTGATAGTGAAAAATATATGAGACTTTTCCCCAATTATATCTATAATATTCATGGATAACATGCATGTTTTTTTTTACTATGGCCATTGCTGTTATGCTGATTGCATGTTAGACAATAAGGAAAGATTGAGTTACCGGTAATTATTTTGCGCCAACATCTTACGGACAGGGAATATGGATATATCATCAGAAAAGTATCCCGCTGTGCTATTAATTATAGTACTGGTCTTTTGGACTTGGTCGGGAATTGAGCCGCATGATACCCGCTTTACCTGGGTCTTGGAGACATTACCGTTCATGATTGCTCTACCGATTATGCTGATTACATACAAGAGATTTCCGCTTACCAATCTAACATACACTCTTATCGCAATCCACGCGGTGATCCTGATGGTGGGCGGCCATTACTCTTACGCCAAAGTACCGCTAGGTTTTTATATGGAAGACTGGTTTGGTTGGACTCGAAATAACTACGACAAAATCGGGCATTTCATGCAGGGTTTCGGTCCGGCAATATATACGCGTGAAATTATAGCGCGAACATCACCTCTCAAAAAAGGAAGGTGGCTTGGCTTTATATCTATCGCTGTACCCCTCGCTTTTTCAGCATTATACGAAATTTTTGAATGGTTGGCTTCCATTTCCAATCCTACGGATACTGAAGCCTTTCTTGGAACACAAGGTTATATCTGGGACACACAAAGTGATATGCTTTTTTGTTTGATAGGCTCGATTATTGCGCTAATTTTGCTTACGAGATTGCACAATAAATATCTGCTAAAAATTGGCGTTGTCTGACTTTCCTGATAAATATCTTTTCTGCTGAATTTTAGAAAAAGATGTGGATTTAGTTCCACCCACACCAGCGTATCCGCGTTTAGTGCAGATTTAGGCAGGTGCGGTTGGTGAGCGTTAATAGTAATCGCTGGTCAAAAAGGAGGGCAGCATGATAACTAGGCCGGTAAGGATTTTAATGGCTAAACTTGGCGAGGGGCATGATGCGGCCATGACCACACTAACCCTGGCCTTCCGGGATGCTGGGTATGAGGTGATATACACGGACATCCAGAAACCCGAGGCCATTGTCGCTTCAGCAATCCAGGAATGTGTCGACCATATCGGAGTAACTACACTGCCGGGCGCCAATATAGAAGACCTCGCCAGAGTAGTGGCGCTTCTGAAAAAGGAGGATTCATCACATATCAAGGTCACCGCTGGAGGCTATTTAGACCATGATAAAATATCCAAGGTAAAAAAGATGGGTGTTGTTGAATTCTTCGCAATAGGGACTTCCATATCGGAACTTATTCAGTGGGCAAAGGATAATATCAAGCCGACGCTGGGGTGAATAGGCCGAATACAAAAATTAAGGTATGACGAATCAATGGGTACACGCGTATTCAGAGACCGGGGGTTCTGGCCCTTTTTCTATACCCAGTTTTTTGGTGCATTCAACGACAACACGTTTAAAAACGCCATAGGGATTTTGATCGCCTACAAGTCATATTCCCTCGGCAGCATATCCCCCGAACAGATGGTGTCGTTATGCGGCGGCATCTTCATACTGCCTTTCTTCCTATTCTCGGCGATTTCGGGCCAACTGGCCGACAAGTACTCCAAGCACAGGCTCATCCGCATCGTCAAAGCGCTCGAGATAGTGATTATGATTTTGGGTTTGTTCGGCTTCATCTATGAAAACATAGTGCTTCTCCTGGTCGCACTCTTCTTGATGGGCCTCCATTCCACTCTCTTCGGCCCTGTAAAATACAGCATCCTTCCGCACCTTCTTCATAGTGATGAGCTTATCACGGGTAATGCCTATGTTGAGACCGGGACCTTTATAGCCATTCTCCTTGGTTCAATCCTGGGTGTACAACTCATCTCCATGCAGAGCGGTACATGGACGACGGGGATTGCAGTAGTTGCCATTGCCGCAACCGGATTTGTGATCAGTTTGGTGATAAGGCCAATCAATCCGGTAATGCCGGAACTTAAAATCAATATGAATCCTGTCACTACGACTTTTGAAATTTTGGGCATCACAAGAAAGGTGGAGAGCATCTTCAACTCCATACTGGGAATTGCCTGGTTCTGGTTTATAGGCATCGCCCTGCTTTCGATTATCCCCGTTTATTGTAAGGATTTTTTACAGGTAAAGGAATCTGTCGTTACACTGTTTCTTGTGCTCTTTTCCGTTGGTATCGGTGTCGGTTCTATACTCTGCGAGCGGTTGAGCTTCAAGAGGACGGAACTGGGCCTTGTGCCCATTGGCTCAATCGGCCTATCGTTGTTCACCTTTGATCTTTTTCTGGTGGGTCAGCCTTCGGTGCTTTCATCCGGCGGGCTTCACTCGGTTGCAGATTTTTTGAATACACATTATGGAAGAAGGATATCTATTGATGTCTTTCTTCTTGCCGTATCCGGTGGATTTTTCACTGTACCTCTCTATACATTCATCCAGCAGAGATCACGCAAAGAAGTGCGATCGCGAGTGATCGCCGGGAACAATATTCTGAATGCGCTTTTTATGGTTGTTTCCTCACTTTTTCTAACAGCTCTCTATCATTTTAAATTCAGCTACCCCCAGATATTCCTGTTTTTTTCCATAATGAACATCATTGTAGCCGCATATATATACACATTGATACCGGAGTTTTTACTGCGCCTCATGGTCTGGGGCCTTACCAATATAGTATATCGTCTCAAAGTCACCGGGCGCGAAAATCTTCCTCTCGAAGGTCCTTTTGTTATCGCCTGCAACCACGTCACCTTCATCGATGGTCTGGTCATCGCCAGCGGCTGCCCCAGACCAGCCCGCTTCGTGATGTATTATAAATACTTTGACATGCCGTTCATCAGCCGCATATTCAGAGACAGCAAGGTGATTCCTATAGCGGGCGCTAACGAAGCCCCGGAGGTGTTGAAAGCCGCGTTTGATAAGATTGCCGCGGAGCTGCAGGATGATGAGGTAGTATGCATCTTCCCCGAGGGTGTGCTGACGCCCGACGGCAAGATACATGCATTTCGGCCGGGTATAGAAAAGATTGTAGAGCGAACTCCGGCCCCGGTAGTACCCGCCTGCTTGAACGGCCTCTGGGGCAGTTACTTCAGCAAGAAATATAGGGGCAAGGAGAAAATACCTTTCAGAAGAAGATGGTCGCGCATCTCACTGGAATTCGGCGCGCCCATTCCTGCCTCAGAAGTTACGGCCGAGAAACTCTTTGAAGTTATCAGCAGAATGAAGGTCGAAGAGGAATGAGAAGAATCCTCCTGTCATTTTTTATTTGCGTCGTACTAATCGGTAACTACGGTTGCGAATTTTCCGGGAAGAATCAACCTCGTGCCGTCAAGGGTGTGATAGATCTAACCGATTGGAATTTTGAGTTGAAAGGACCGGTTGATCTCAAGGGAGAATACGCATTCTATTGGAACAGTCGCATTGCCCCCGGTGATTTTACCGCCACGTCCCGGCCGCGTCCTTCCGGGTTCGTTCAAGTGCCCGGCTATTGGAACGATTACCGGTTGGACGGACAGAAGCTGCCCGGCCATGGGTATGCCACATACCGTCTAACTATTCTCCTTGGCAAGACAAGGGACCCGCTGGCTATCGAAATTCCGGAAGTCTCAACCGCCTACAGGCTTTTTGTCAACCAAAATGAGATGGCTTCCGTAGGGGTCGCCGGGGAAAGTATGGAAACGAGTACCCCTCGCCAGTATCCTGTACGGCTGACTTTCACACCGGTCTCCGACCGGGTCACCCTTCTCATCCAGGTCAGTAATTTCCATCATCGTCGGGGTGGACTGTGGCCGTTGATGACTCTAGGAAAGCAGAAGACTCTTGTCGAGCTGGACGAACGCAAACGACAGTTGGATTTCTTTCTCCTCGGCGGCAGCTTCATCATGGCGATCTATCACTTGGCTCTTTTCCTGGCGAGACGCAAAATCCGGTCCACGCTATACTTCGGCATCCTGTGTTTTCTGATAGGCCTTAGACTTTTCACAACGGACCAGAGGTATATTCTTCAGATCCTCCCGTCCCTTAATTGGGACATGCTTGTGAAGCTCGAATATCTGAGTTTCTATCTGGCTGTTCCCGTCTTCGGCCTGTTCCTCCAGTCACTGTTCGCCGTTTTTTCCCGGAACGTCCTCCGGCTGGTTCTTCTCATCGGATTGGCTTTTTCGCTGATAGTGATCGTAGCGCCGGTCGGAGTGTTTTCTTATACACTTCCTCTTTATGAAGTTATTACCATGGCCATCATATTTTATGCTTTCTACTTGATGCTCTCCAGCCCCATCCGGGGCTACATGGAACCTTCTGTGTTCCTCATTGGTATGTCTGCCTTATGTATTACGGTAATCAACGACATGCTCTATGTCGAAGGACTGATCAACACCGGTCTATTTGCACCGCTGGGGTTATTCCTGTTTATATTCTCACAGGCATTTATCTTGCACTTACGGATTTTGAAGGCCTTTTCGCTTGTCGAGACCCAGGGCATGGAGTTGCGTGATACCGTCGAAGCATACAAGGAGGAGGTTCGCGGCCGGATGCGCATTGAGGATGCCATGCGCGAAAGCGAGGAAAAATATCGGACCATTCTGAACAGTATCCAGGAAGGGTATTATGAAGTGGACCTGCGAGGCAACCTGACCTTTTTCAACGATTCCCTCTGCAGAATTCTTGGCTATACGCGCGATGAAATGATGGGCATGAACAACCGGCAGTATATGAGCGCTGATGCTGCGAAACGCGTCTACAACTTTTTTATCAACGTCTTTAAGACCGGGGAGCCGGCAACTGCTTTTGATTGGGAGGTCATTGCCAAAAACGGCGTACACAAGACCGTCGAAGCTTCCGTCGCCCTTATTCGAAACTCCGAAGGAGTACCCATCGGCTTTCGGGGCGTAGTGCGCGATATCACGGAGCGCAGGCAGGCAGAGGAGCAGGCCAAACAACAGCAGCAGCAGCTTATGCAGGCAAGCAAGATGGTGGCTTTGGGGGTCCTGGTATCAGGCATGGCCCATGAGATCAACAACCCCAACAACTTCATCATGCTTAATGCACCCATCCTGAGGGACGCATGGGACAGGGCGCTTCCGATCCTTGAGGAATATTATAAGGAGAATGGTGATTTCATCATAGGAGGCATGAACTATACAGAGATGCGCAAGAATGTCCCGACGTTATTTTCTGGAATACTCGACGGAGCGACACGGATTAAGCAAATTGTCGACGACCTGAAGAATTATGTTCGCCGGGATGATCTGGATCTTGCCCAGTCTCTGGATATCAATGCCGTGCTCAAGTCCTCACTTTCCCTTGTTTCTCATTTAATCGGCAAATCAACGGAAAATTTCTCGATCGATTATGGCGAATATCTTCCTTTAATCAAAGGGAACTTTCAAAGGCTCGAGCAGGTCATTATTAATGTCATTCAAAACGCCTGCCAGGCGCTGCCGGACAGGAATCGGAGTATTTTCGTATCTACATCGTACAATAAAGAGATGCGGGCGGTTGTACTCCGAGTTCAGGATCAAGGCATAGGAATTCCTGCGGAGAGCCTTCCGCACATAACAGACACTTTTTTCACAACAAAGCAGCGCTCCGGAGGCATTGGTCTCGGTTTATCGATCTCTAAGAAAATTGTCGAGGAGCACGGCGGCAGGCTTACGTTTGCATCCGAGGTTGATAAAGGAACGACTGTAGACATTATTATTCCCATAAATAGAAACAACAGAACTTTTACGGAGAATAGCATATGACCCCGTCTGTTTATCCTTATTTGCCGGTGTTGATGGTTGACGATGAACTCCAGGCCTTAAACAGCTTTGAGATGGCGCTTTGGTCAGCAGGCATGAATAATTTCATCCGCTGCCAGGACAGCCGTGATGTTATATCCACAATTTCCAGGCAGGATGTTGAAGTCGTTCTGCTCGACCTTATGATGCCTTATCTGTCCGGTGAAGAAATTCTTGCTATGCTGCGCAGCGATTATCCCGGCGTTCCCGTAATTATTGTCACGGGAGCAAACGATGTAGATATAGCCGTCGAGTGCATGAAAGCCGGCGCATTTGACTACATAGTCAAACCTATTGAGAAGAGCCGGCTTATTGCGAGCGTAAAACGGGCGATAGAGATCGGAGAATTGCAGAGGGAAAATAGAAGATTGAAGAGCCGCGTGTTTTCAGCTGAGTTGGAACAGCCGGAGGCATTTGTGGAGATCGTCACGTGTAGTGAAGCCATGAGATCCATTTTCCAGTATATCGAGGCTATAGCCGGGAGCATTCAGCCTGTCACCATAACCGGCGAGACCGGCGTCGGCAAGGAGCTGGTAGCGAAGGCTCTGCACAAACTCAGGAAGCGGGCAGGAAATTTCATCCCTGTTAATGTTGCGGGCCTCGATGACAATGTGTTTTCAGATACCCTCTTCGGACACCGCAGAGGTGCGTTTACCGGCGCAGACCAAACGCGCAGCGGCCTTGTGGAGCAGGCGGCGGAAGGCACGCTCTTCCTCGACGAGATCGGGGATTTGAGTTTTCAATCGCAGGTGAAACTTCTCCGCCTGCTTCAGGAGGGAGAATACTTCCCTCTCGGTTCCGATGTGGCAAAGCGCTCTGACGCCCGCATTGTCGTGGCTACAAATCAGGATCTGGAAAAACTCCAGGACAGCGGAAAATTCAGAAAAGACCTCTATTACAGGCTTTGCATCCATCATATCCATATCCCGTCGCTTCGTGACCGCAAGGAGGACCTACCTGTACTTGTCGACCATTATCTTGATAAAGTGTCAGAGGAGCTTGGCAAGAAAAAACCGGTTCCCCCTAAGGAGTTGATCTCGCTCCTCAGAACCTATGATTTCCCGGGCAATGTCAGAGAGCTACAGGCTGTCATAACAAATGCCGTCAGCGCTCATAAGTCTGGAATGCTTTCCCTGGATGTCTTTAAGACTTATATCCAGGAACAGCGTTCGAGCCATGGAGGTGCTCACCGGGAAAGAGACGGGGTTGTGCATACCGCAATTGCCTTTCCGGACCAACTGCCGACTTTGAAGCAAATGGAAGAACAACTCATCGCGGAAGCTATGAAGCGCGCAAACGGCAATCAGGCCGCGGCTGCGCTGAGTCTTGGTATAACACGGCAGGCTCTGAATCGCCGTCTTAAAATCACCCGTTGATAGGTTTCTCGCCATCCAGGAGGTGCAACAATTTTTGCACTGTGAACATATCTTGCTTTTGCGTGATATTTTGATTTCACAGACTAATCCAGCAGCGCCCCGTCTGTTCGTCAACTTCTTTTGCACCTCACCCGAATCTGTCTGTCCCTCAAAAATTTCCGCAGATCCATCTTTAAATGCAGTTATAGTACCGCAATCTACATCCATTATGAGCCGCAACCAATCGTAATTGCATGTGAATGCTGAATGCCCGCTTCACGTTTACAATTACTCGCATGCAGATAAAAAAAGGAAACCGTCTGGAATGGTACATCAATTGCTCTAATAGGAATTAATCCTATCAACTGTTTATGGAGGTGAATATGATATTTCTTGGCATTGATGTAGGCTCGATGTTTCTCAAAGTAGTCGGCATGAACGGAAAAAGGAGAATTATCTTTACCGAATATAAAGCTCATCTGGGCGAACCTGAAAAGACCCTCTGGGAATATTTATCCGAACGCCAGCTTATTACTGAAAATGTTTCTGCGGTGTTTACTGGCGCTCTTTCCGAAGCCATCGCCACATCGACAGGACTTCCTCATATTGACGAGGTACGTTCAGCAACGATGTTTGCGAAGGTTTTTTCCCCGGACATACGGAATATCATTGATATCGGCGGCGGGAGTCTTACTCTTATCCGCCTTGATGAGAATGGCAACCTCACAGATTTTTCGACCAATTCCCTCTGTGCAGCCGGAACCGGCTCGTTTCTGGACGAACAGGCTGATCGTCTTGAGATTTCATACGAGCGACTCAATGAAATGAAGCCAGTGGAAAACCCGGCAGTTATCGCGACCCGGTGTGCCGTCTTTGCCAAAAGCGATTTAATACACAACCAGCAGGCGGGCAAGAGCCGCGAAGAAATGTGGTCAGGATTGTGTCGGGGGACGACCGAAACAATACTTCACACGCTGCTCAAAGGGAGACCGCTTACAGGCAAGACTCTTGCTATCGGCGGGGTCGTGTTAAACCGTGAAGTATTGAGGTGGCTCAATAAATCGCCTTACGAATTTGTTACACCTGACCGGGGGCAGATTGCTTCGGCTGTCGGCGCCGCACTCTGTGCTCCAACCGAAAATACAATTCCTGCCTCAAGATTCTATTTCCTCATGTCCTCACTCCTCAATAGAACAGTTGAAAACTTGTATACCCGCAGACCCGCCCTCGAACTCAAGCGGTCCAAATACCCCTTGTTTGAGTCATTAAAAGAGTATGTTGATGACGACGAAAATGAAGTGCGTATAAGCCGACCGTTGTCGCCTGGTCAACTGTCGGTCGCCATCGGCGTTGACATAGGTTCTACAAGTACCAAGCTCGCAGTTATAGATGCGATTGACAAAAAGATCGTAATAGACATTTACAGGCGCACGCTGGGCGAGCCGATTGAGGCTTCAAAAAAAATCTTCCGTGCGCTCAAAAAATACTGCGATGAAAAAGGAACAATCCTTGATGTCAGGGCTTCAGGCACGACAGGTTCGGGCCGCAAACTAGTGGGCAAGGTCATCGGCGCGGATTTCATCATAAATGAAATCTCGGCGCACGCTACCGGCGCGCTAAGCATTGATCCTGATATTGAAACCATATTCGAAATAGGCGGTCAGGACGCGAAGTACATGCATCTTAAGAACGGCATAATTCATGATGCCAATATGAATTACGTTTGCGCCGCCGGTACAGGATCGTTTGTCGAGGAACAGGCAAGACGCCTCGGTTATAAAGTAACGGAAATCGGTGATGCCGTTATGGGAATAAGCCCGCCCGCCACTTCAGACCGCTGCACAGTGTTTATGGAACAGGATGTGCGCAAGCTCCTCAAGTTTGGGTTCAGCCAGCGAGAGGCCCTTGCCGCAGTACTTTATTCAGTGATCCAGAATTATAAAAACCGCGTTGTGGGCAATAGATATATATCAAACAGGAAGATAATGTTTCAAGGCGCTACGGCGAGAAACCGGGGGCTCATCGCTGCAATCGAGAACATGCTCGATGTCGAGGTTGTCGTATCCCCATATTGCCACATAATGGGCGCTTACGGTGTCGCGCTTATTTCGCTAGATGAAATCGCCGGTGAGCAATCAAAATTCCGCGCATTCGACATGCTCAATCGAAAACTTGAAATCGCAACCGAGACTTGTAAGATTTGCAACAATTACTGCCGCTTGACCATTGCTTCGATTGAAGGAGAGCCGGAAAAGATCTCCTGGGGATATCAGTGCGGAAGAGACCCCGAAGAGCTCACGCCCAGGCGCATTCCCGGCTTTGCCCCATTCGAAAAACGAAGACATCTTTTCAGCCGCTCTGCGACCGCAAAGCTTCCGGCCGGCGCCCCTTCAATTGCAGTTCCCAGAGCGCTTTCCATTTACTCCCTTCTCCCGTTCTGGAAAGAATTTTTCGCTCATCTTGGCTATGACATAAAGCTTACCCCTTATACCGATTCCGAGATCAAAGCTCTCGCTAATAAAATCGTTGCCGCAGACTTCTGCTTTCCGGTCAAAGCTGCCAACGGTGGTTTCGTGAAGGCACTGCTTGACGATTCCGCACAGTTTGTATTCTTCCCTTATATGATAGCCGATGAACAGGCACTCCCTACGGCAATCAGCTATTATTGCCCTTACCTCCAGAGTATCCCGTCTCTCCTCCGCTCAGGCGCAGAATCCGGCGGTCTTCCGGTGCAAAAATTGATCTCACCGGTTATCGATTTCAGGCGTGCTGATAAAGAGCTTATCTGGGAACTTTATGCCGAATTGAGCAAAAAATTGAATGTCACCAAAAGCAGTATAGCCAAGGCTTTTGCCGCTTCAAAGACCTTTCTTATCGAATACAGACAAGCTTTGGTGCGTGAAGGTGAAAAGATACTTTCGGAGCTGGAAAGAAGCGGGAAGCAAGCGATTGTCGTCATTGGAAGGCCATATAATGTTTACGACAAAGGCCTAAATCTCAACCTGCCCCAGAAGATTGCCGAATACGGTGGCACGGTCATCCCGCTTGATATGCTGCCGCTTAATGTCGCTGCTCTTGCCGACTCGGAGTACTTCAATCTTTACTGGTCTTACGGTCAGAAGATCATCGCCGCTCTCAGGCGCATTAAGGAATCCGCCAATCTCTTCCCGGTTTACTTTACGAATTTCAACTGCGGTCCTGACAGTTTTTTATTGAGCTATGCAGAAAAAGAGCTGGCTGAAAAACCAATGCTTATACTGGAACTCGATGAACACGGAGCTGACGGTGGCTACCTCACCCGCATCGAGGCGTTTCTTGATATCCTCAAGGCGCAGGCAAAAAAACCTGAGGTGCGGGAAAGCCAAGCATTTGAATATATACAACGTGCAGTTGATTTCAGGAAACGCACAATCTGGATTCCGCCGATGCACCCGATAACAACCCGTCTTTTTGCCGCCGCCTTCAGAGGTTATGGTTACAAAGCTGAAGCGCTTCCCCCGGAGAATGCCGCTGACTTTGAACTCGGTAGAAAGCTTACCCGCGGCAGCGAATGCCTGCCTACTGCTCTCACCATTGGCGTTTTCATGAATACGCTGAGGAAGACCGGTGCAAATCCAAAAGATACAGCCTTCTTTATGCCGACTGCCGAAGGACCGTGCCGGTTCGGCCAGTATTGCCTCCTCCATAAAAATATACTCGACAGCAGCGAATTCAAAGGTGTCGAGATTCTGTCTCCTTCTTCCATCAATACCTATCAAGGCATAGATGAGGACCTGCGGCGTTACCTGTGGCATGCGGTGATGTCAGGCGATATCCTGTATAAAGCACTGCTGAAAACTCGTCCCTATGAGAGCAGAAAGGGTGAGACCTCCGAAATGCTTGAAAGACATGTTGAGAATCTATGCGCGATTTTTGAAAAGTGTAAGGACCCGTATGAAGTTTTGCGAAATGCCCTCGACGAACTCGCGTCTATTCCGGTGATAAAGACCAGGAGGCCGCTGGTCGGGATTGTGGGCGAGATTTATGTGCGTACGAACAGCTACGCGAACGAAAATGTGATAGCCGCCATTGAGAAAGGAGGTGGAGAGGCATGGCTTGCTCCCATGCACGAGTGGATGATTTATACGAGTTATATGCAGGGCTGGCTGGCGAGAAGGCGCCGCTTCAATTTCATCGAGAGAGGGGAATCTCTTCTGAAAAATATCTTTCTCTTCGATAGCGAAAGGACATACTACCAGCTGGCAGGCCAGTTTCTGGATGACCGGCATGAACCGGAAATGGAAGAAGTATTGAAAGCAGCCCAGGAATATCTGCCACTCGATTTTATCGGAGAGGCTGTGCTGACAGTCGGGCGCACTATCCTTTTCGCGAGGCAGGGCGCCAAGATGGTAATCAACTGCGCTCCGTTCGGATGCATGCCCGGAACCATTACAACAGGAATTTTCGGCAAGCTTCAGGCAAGACTCGGCATTCCCATTTTGAACCAGTTTTACGACGGCGAAGGGGATTTGAATAAAAAGATCAGAAGCTACCTGGCGAACATTCTGCCAGAGCGTGAAAGATACGATATGCCAGAACAGAATGGGGACGAAGGAACCGGAGTTGAAAAGAAGGAAAGCAAGATATTCCTGGCGTCGCTACACTTGTAAAATATTGGGGAGGGAACCATAATTCTTTATTTTAGGAGGATTACCATGAGTGTATGCAAAACTTTAACAGCAATTACTTTTTCCGTCTTTCTAGTGACGGCTACAGGCGCGTCTGCATTTGCTGAAGGTTTTATTGATCTGTACGGAGGGAGTGCCAGGACTTCTGACAGCTATGTAAAGGTAGATATTTTCAATTTCCCTGCGCCGGATAAAAGCGCCACAAGAAACATAAGTTTCGATGATTCTGTCTCAGTAGGTGTGCGCGCGGGCGGTTGGTCTTCGTCGCTGTCCTGGCTGGGGGGATGTGTTGATTTGTCCTACTTCAAGGCTGATGGCAACGGCATGAACGCGACTGTGATCCCGTTATCGGCTATGCTGATGTTTCGCTACCCTGCTTTTAAGAGCAGTGAGTATCCCAACGGACGATTACAACCTTATGTGGCTTTTGGCCCGGGATTGTTCTTTTATCATGCTACCGTGGATTTCCAGCCTGAGTTGCAAAGAGAAGTGACTGAGAACAGTTTTTCGGCCGGCATAGATGCTCGCGCCGGCCTTACCTGGATGTTCTCTGAACATTGGGGATTTTTCGGTGAATACAGGTATACGTACTTTAAAATTGATGAAGATTTTTTAGATAATTTTTCGGCCACTATGGAAACCAGTCATTGGCTTTTGGGACTGTCTTATCGATTTTAGCAAGAGGTATATCATGGTGCACTGTTTCCCAGAGACTCTCCACGTATTTAATCACATTTATGATTTCCGGATGGGTCTCATTGCCATGGAAAGCGTAATCCTTTGTCCGGAAACCGTGAAATACCCACACCAGCGCATCCGCATCTGAAATAAGTGTTCAGTTTCCAATTGGTGATCAAAAAAATCAAGTGATGAACAGGCGAATCATGTCCAGCCTCACCGCATAAACTTCAGATATTTCGACGCCCAATTTCAGGGAATCTCTTATGGTAAGAGTGGCACTGACATCATAAAATAATTTCATAATTTAGTGTATGAAATAACGAAATAAAGCGAAGACGGAGGTGATAAGACATGGCAACTTCAAAAGGCACTCAATTGGCTGAAGGCATCCGCCTGAGAATTGAAGAACTGAAGAAAGTTTGCAAAGGGCTGGATGAGAGCACGGCCTCCCGCGCACCGGAAGGACGATGGTCTCCCAAAGAAATCCTTTCGCATCTCTGGGGACCCGAAGGAGCGGGCCATCTGCCTATGCTTCAGGCCTTTCTCGATAAGGAGATTCCCAGGATCGATATTGACCCGGGCAATCCTTTTTTCACTGAGAAGCGAGCCCGAATGACCTTTGCTCAAATTCTCTCAGAGGTCGAAAAGGAGTACGAACGTATTTCTGAATTTGCGGCAGTTTTATCCGGGGAGCAGCTAGACCGGAAAGCACAGATTCCCATGCTTAAAGACTCACCGTTTGGAGAATATCCGACGCTGGAAACCTGGATCGGTTTGCTTGGCGGTATGGAGAAATCTCACTTTAAATTTCACATCAATCACATGCGTGAGATCTTGCAGGGTCTCGGTGCACCGGCAAAGTGAGAAAGAAATCGAAAGCACGCTTGCTTTTGGATTCATTCAGTTGAGCTTTTTTTTCACAACGTCGGCAATCCGCTTGCAATGCTTTTTTGTTTCTTTGTGGGTAGGACCTTCCACCATGACGCGGCACATATTCTGTGTTCCCGAATAGCGGACGAGGACGCGGCCCCTGTTTCCCAGAGCCTTCTCGACATCTCTAATCACATTTGCGATTTCCGGTACGGTGGACAAATCGGGCCTCGTCTTGACATCTATATTAATCAGGTCCTGGGGAAAGACCGTCATTATTTTTGCAAGTTTGGAAAGGGGCTTGCCTTCTCTCTTCATGGCAGTCAGCAACTGCAAAGCCGTTATGATGCCGTCTCCCGTTGTGTGATGCTGCAAAAAAAGCAGATGGCCTGAGTCTTCTCCGCCGATCACTGCGCCTCTGCTCAGCATTTCTTCCAGGACATATCTGTCTCCCACTTTGGTAAGCACAGAATCAATACCCAGTTTTTCAAAGGCGACACTGAGGCCGATATTGCTCATTACGGTTCTTACGACTAAATTATTGGCGAGGGTTCCTTCTTTTTTCATCATGCTCGCGCAGACGGCAAGTATTTGATCTCCCGTTAAGACACAGCCCTTTTCATCAACGGCAATAAGACGGTCACCATCCCCGTCGAAGGCGAATCCAACCTCCGCTTTTCTCTTAACTACTTCTTTGGCGAGTTTCTCAGGGTATTGGGACCCGCAATCAACGTTAATGTTTACGCCATCGGGATGATCAAACAAGGTAGTCACCTCAGCACCCAGCTCAAAAAAAGTATCCGGCGCTACTCTATAGGTTGCTCCGTTTGCGCAATCGAGGACGATCTTTGTTCCCTCCAGGGTGAATTCCTTGGGGAAAGTATGTTTCAGGAAAACCGTGTACCTACCCCTTGCATCATCCAGACGATAAACCTTGCCCAGATCTCCCGGTGAAGGTTTATGCTCATATGAGCTGTTTGCAAAAATGAAATCTTCTATGGCAAGCTCCTTTTCGTCAGGAAGCTTAAATCCTTCACTGGAGAATATCTTGATTCCGTTATCCTGGAGGGGGTTGTGGGATGCGGATATGACAATACCTGCGTCCGCCCTCATGCTGCTTGTGAGGAATGCGATGCCTGGTGTAGGCATAACTCCGACCATGATGGCATTCACTCCCATAGAGCAAATTCCGGAAACGAGGGCGCTCTCAAACATATAGCCGGAAATACGGGTATCCTTGCCGACAATGATCTTCGGAACATGGCCTTTCTTCTTGAACAGATGGGCAGTAGCCCGGCCTATGTTCAGGGCCATTTCAGCCGTCATAGGATATTCATTGGCGATGCCCCTTATGCCGTCCGTACCAAAAAGTTTTCCCAAAGAGAACCTCCTAGCATCGGTTTCTACAATAATCGGAATAATTTTGCAACAGGGATGAAGTTAATGTGATCATACGTTTGGGTTGGTGCCGAATCTTGTCAAAAGAACTCCCCCCAGGCCAAGGACAATGGCGCACATCTTGATCATCAAGCCCACATAAGGTATCCATCCTATCAACCATATAATGATGAGTCCCCAGATTGTCTCACGCATCAGGCTTTGATCGTGCCTTTTTAAAACGGTAAATAGTTTCCGGCCGACAAGTTGTGAAACCGCGATGAAACCCAGGATAACCGCAAACAGAACGATGGCCATTTCCAGAGGAATCAAAACTATACCTATAACTGAAATAGCCAGGAGCACCGCCAGCGGTACAACCAATATCAGCCCTGTCAAACCCCAGGCGGTGACCTTGAAAGGCTTTTCCCTGATGGCTGATGAAATCAGACGTACAGGTTTCGGAATCAAAAATACGGTCAAGATGGTTACAAGAAGGACGCCGAGAAAAATGGATAATGAGACAATGGCAAAAATCCAGGACCATCCCTCCCATTCTTCACTCAAGGCGTTAGTTATAGCTGAGGAGATATCATCAGTATTAATCTCAGTAAGTGTACCATAGACTTCCGAACCTCTTCCCCTGACAATGATCCCGCCGAGAGTAAAAACGCTGCCGCCTACAACGGCTGTCCTTGTCAGAACTATAGATCCCCCTATGGATGCAACGTTGTTTTCAACAATACCGTCTACAGTAATTTGCCCACCGATTGCAATGACATTGCGAACCTTCGTGCCTTCCTCGATTGTCACATTGCTGCCGATCTTAAATATGTTTGTACTTTCCGCTCCGACTGTTGAAGATAGAAATAGCAATAAGCCTGCAATCATGAGAAATATAAGAAGCGCATTTTTTTTCATTTCTTTTCTCCATTCAAGGACAAAGAATTCTTAATGTGCAAACAACTGCTACTTTTCTGCATGTTTTTCTGCCCCTGTCCGGCCGCGCTGGCGAAGATATTCCACTACGACGGGGAGCACGGATATTATAATGATCGCAAAAATGACGAGGGTGAAGTTTCTCTTGACAGTCGGCAGGTTGCCGAAATAGTAGCCACCCATTATAAAAATTGTGATCCATGCCACACTGCCTAAGACATTGTAACAGGTAAAACGTGAGTAGGTCATTTTCCCGATCCCGGCGACAAAAGGTGCGAAGGTGCGGATGATCGGGATGAATCTTGCTATGACTATCGTTTTACCTCCGTGCTTTTCATAAAAATCATGGGTTCGGTCAAGGTACTGCTTGTTAAGGAAACGGACATTTTCCTCATGAAATACTTTCGGACCTACAAACTTTCCTATCACGTAATTCACGGTGTTTCCGGCGACGGCGGCAATGGAGAGGAGAGTAAGCAGCCATTCGACCTGAAGTGCGCCGAGAGCGGCGAATGTTCCAAGCCCGAAAAGGAGGGAATCTCCGGGTAGAAAAGGGGTAACGACGAGACCGGTTTCACAAAAAATTATGAGAAAAAAAATGAAATATGTCCAACCGCCAAAACTCTGAATGATCGCAGCAAGATGTCGGTCGAGGTGAACAAAGAAATCAACAAAATAAAAAATCAGGTCCATATTATATTTGAGATATTATGTCTGCCGTAGATAGTGTGTCAATTGATTAGTATATAAGAGGTGCCGTTTTGTCAATAACAAAGAAGAATAGAATTTCGGTCGTTGCCTATAGCAGGTTACGTGTCATCCGTTGTCATTCATAACTTGATTAGGTATCTTGCTATTTTTAATTTCGAGATTTCCCGCTTTGCCCGAAATGAGACTCAGGATCATTATGAATAGAGACAGTTTCAATATCTTTTTTGATTGATCTTTTGTATTCTGTTCGTGTAAGGAAGATTTTGAGGAGATAATCAAATATGCATGAACTATCTGTGACAGAGAGTATTCTTAATATCGTTCTGAAGCATGCCCAGACAAACAAGGCGGAAAAAGTTCTCACTATAGGTCTTAAGATAGGAGAACTCAGTGAGCTTGTCGGTGAATGTATTCAACACTACTTTGATTATCTCAGCAAGGGCACTATTGCGGAGGGCGCGAAACTTGATATTGAGAGATCACCGATTATATTTCGTTGTAACGAATGTCAGAACACTTTTCAGGTTTCTTTAAGTGATACAAAAGATTTTACATGTCCTCAGTGCCACGGGGTGAAGGTTACACTGACGTCCGGCAGGGAGTTTTATATAAAGGATATAACAATCTCGTAGAAGAGAGTAAATTAGATTTGTAAAGTCGGCAAAAGAGAGGTGACATAATGGCAGACATACGTTTGATAGAAATCAAGGAGGACATCCTGTCCGATAACAAGGATCTTGCTGATGAGATCAGAGGGAACCTCAAGCGGCATAAAGTTTTCATGCTGAACCTTATGGCCTCACCGGGCGGAGGGAAGACAAGCCTTATCGTAAATACGGTCAGAAGTATGAAGGACAAATTCAGAATCGGGGTAATCGAGGGTGATATAGACTCCGTGGTCGATGCGGAGACGGTCGTCAAAGAGGGCGTCCCGGCGGTTCAGTTAAAGACGGGAGGATTTTGTCATCTGGATGCATCGATGATTAAAATGGCTTTGGATGAAATGGACCTGATAAATCTCGATCTCATCATGATCGAGAATATCGGGAATCTGGTCTGCCCCGCGGAATTCGACACTGGCGCCAATAAGCAGGCGATGATCCTGAGTGTTCCGGAAGGTGATGACAAACCCCTCAAGTACCCCTTGATGTTCAGCATATGCGATGTCCTGATAGTCAATAAGATAGATTATATGGGCATTGCCGATTTTGATATGGATGTTTTGAAGGAACGAGTCTTCAAGCTTAATCCCAAAATCAAGATTATCGAGGTATCATGCAAAACGGGAGAGGGCATAGTGACGTGGACTCGCTGGCTCGCGGATGAAATCAACATCTGTATGCGTTCTGCAAAATCATGAAGAAAGGGTTCGCTTGTGGACGTTTACGAAAGGCTGCGCGAAATTCTTGATGCCCACCCATCGGGTGCGCCAAAGTCAAAGGTCTTTGATGAAATCCTTCGCTATCTCTTTACACCTGAAGAGGCGGAGATTGCCGTGCACATGAGCTTTGCACCAAAGCCGGCAGAAGACATAGCAACCGCTGCCGGTATTTCAGTCGATGAAGCAGAGTACCTCCTCGAATTCATGGCCGATAAGGCAGTTATTTTTTCCCGTGAGAAAGACGGCAAACTGTTCTACGGTCTGCTTCCGACCATTCTTGGTTTATTTGAATATCCCCTGATGCGCGGCAAGGGGAGTCCTCTTCATGAAAGATTGGGGAAGCTCTGGACCAAATATCGCAAAGAAGGGCTGAGTGAATCTTTTGCGGGGAAGCCGACACCGATGGCGCGCGTTGTACCTGTCGGACGCGCCTTGGATGCTACTCTCCATATTCATCCATACGAAGAGGTATCGAAGCTAATAGAGAATGAGGAGTATATCGCCCTCGGCCGCTGTGCGTGCCGCGTCAGCGTTGGCGCATGTCATGCTCCCACGGAGGCGTGTTTCTTTTTCGGCGGAGCAGCACGCTTTCTGGTAGAACGCCGGTACGCCCGTGAGATAAGCAGGGAAGAAGCAATTCGTATCCTGGATAGTGCGGAAGAGGCGGGGCTGGTGCATACCAGCAGCAACAGTGCGGATGGAGCGAGCTTCATCTGCAATTGCTGTCCCTGTTGCTGCGTAATCCTGACATGCCGCACTAGACTCAATTTAGCGAACGGCTTTGCTGTAAGCGGCTTCCAGTCTCAGGTTGACGGCGATGCCTGTTCCGGGTGCGGTATCTGCGTGGATGAGCGGTGTCCTGTGCGTGCTGTTGAATTAAAGAATAATCTGGCAGTAGTCGATAATAATAAATGTATAGGCTGCGGACTCTGTGTTTCCGCGTGTCCGGCGAAGGCCATGAGATTAGTGAGGCGCAGCGTGCAGCCGGACATACCGGCTACATCTCAGGAAATGGGAATGAAGGTGTTAAAGGAAAAAGGTAAGCTAGAACATTTTTCAAAAATCATGAAAAAGTAAAGCAGCGAATAAAAAAAATTTAAAATTTGAAAAATATTTCTTGAAATATTCAGTGAAATTGTTTAAGAGAAAATTAATATAAAAAAAAGAGGGAACAAAAAAGAAGGCTGCTCGACAGATCATTCTATTAAACGCCGTACCCAGAATTTAAATTTCTGTGGAGCTGTTGGGGCATGCCGCAGTTGCACTGTCAACTTCCTGGAGTGAGGACCACATCCCGATTTGAGGGGGATATGGTACGGCTTCTGAAAATATCTTGGTTATCATTAACTGCTCCAGGAGCAGTCATATAAGGAGGTAGTGCAACATGTCTTTAGCCAGGAGACGCACCGATCTACCGGTCCTGCTGCTTCACAACATCGATCATGCATGGGATCCGGCCGATATATATCTGGCACTCCAGGAAGCCGCGAAGATTGAGTCAGCCCTTCAATCAGAGGGACATCCCGTCAACAATATACCTGTTTGCAATACTGATCTTGGCGCGTGCCTTAGTTGTTATGATCCTGACCAGTATATAGTCTTCAACTGGTGTGAAGATATCCCGGGTATACCGCACAGTGAGGCGCTTGCCGCCAGGATACTCGAAGAATTCAATTTTACTTATACCGGTTCAACACCCGATGCATTACATTCATGCTGGGATAAGCAGGAAGTCAAACGCCTGCTGGAGGTAGCCGGTGTACCTACACCGCAATGGCGTGTTTATGATTCTCCGGATATCGATGGTTGGCATTGCTTCCCGGCCATTGTGAAACCATCACGGGAACACTGCAGTTACGGTGTGACTACCGATGCCGTAGTTATGTCGCCGGATGAGTTGAAGGATCGGATTGCTTACGTACTAGATGTTTTCCGCCAACCGGTTCTTGTTGAGGATTTTATTGACGGGCGGGAATTTCATGTTTCTCTCTGGGGCAACGGTTTCATTGAAATGCTGCCGCCGGCAGAAATGGATTTTATGGCCTTTGATAATGTACGTGACCGTCTTTGCACATACGATTCAAAGTTCAAGCCCGGCTCATCCCATTATATGAAGATCGGCCTGCAACTGCCTGCGCCTCTGAATGAAGATGAGTATGAACGGTTGAAGCAGACCAGTATTCTTGCATACAGGACTATCGGCTGTCGCGACTATGCCCGGCTTGACATCAGGCTCCGGGATGGTATTTTTTACATCCTGGATGTTAATCCCAATTCCGACATCAGCGCAGAAGCCAGCACGGCATGTGCCGCCGATTTTGCAGGCTATTCACACGGGCAGATGATCAGCCATATAGTCAATCTTGCCGCCCAACGTCATCCCATCTTTAGAAAACACTATATATAAAAATAAAGCCGTGTAGGAATCAGGTTATCCTTCTTCCTATCACCTGCGCCCCCGCGCAGACTGCCTGGCCGAGAGAGATGCAACCGTCGTTGGACGGCAATACTTCATGGAAGAAAATATCGAAGGCGGCTTTCTCAAGCTCCGCAATCGTTCCCTCCGTAAGGAGGCGGTTCTGGAAGCACCCGCCGCTGAGGACAACCCGGTTTAGTCCCGTACGCTTACGTATCGCATCCGCCATACTGCGAAATGCTGCCGGCAAGGTCAGATGGAATGAGTACGCAATCTCCGCCTTGGTCCGACCTGCCATGATCTCATCAACAATTTTACGAATCATGGGTGAAAAATCCAGACAAAAGACATCATCAGTATTAGAAATATCAAACGGCAATATGATGCCGATTTTACTTTTCGCTGTGGCTTCGAGCTCCATCGCAGCCTGCCCCTCAAAGGTCACATTTTGACGGATTCTTAGAATAGCAGCAACGCCGTCGAAGAGCCTCCCTAAGCTTGATGTCACCGGAGAATTAAACCTGTGGGTCATAACCCTGTCCATCATTTCATAATAATTTTTCTTAGGAACAATTTTTAATTTTTCTGCAACACCCGGCCAGTTATCGCCGTATGCTTCTTTCAACAGACTCACGGCAATACGCCACGGTTCGCGGATGGCCTTCTCACCGCCGGGAAGCAGGTAGTTCATGATGTGGCCAATGCGTGTGAAGTTCGCTTCATCGGCGACGAGGAATTCCCCGCCCCACACCGTGCCGTCCAGACCGTATCCGGTCCCGTCCATTGCAAGGCCGATGACCTCTCCGTCGATGCCGTTTTCCGCCATTGCGCTTACGATGTGGGCGTGGTGGTGCTGGACACGAATGATCCGGGAAGAGGTAAGATCTTCGGCAAGCTTGGTGGTGTAATATGCCGGGTGCAGATCGCAGGCAATAATATCCGGCTGGCACTCCGCAATTTTCTGAATGAGGGCAAGGCTCTCCCGGTAAAAATCCCTTGCCTCCGGCGTTTCCATATCGCCGATATGCGGGCTCAGGAATGCAAAGTTTCCTTTCAAAATGCATATGGTCGTCTTCATCTGGGGGCCGAGGGCAAGAATTTCGGGATAAGACTTTTTCAGGATGACAGGCTTCGGGGCAAATCCTCTCGACCGCCGGAGCATTCTTTTCTTCCCTGCAGATACCGTGGCAATGGAATCATCGCACCTGACGAGGATATCCCTGTTGTGTACGAGGAAGTAATCCGCTATGCCTTTCAGTCGCTTTATAGCTTCTCTGTTTGCGATGCAGATAGGTTCATCGACTTGATTTGCACTGGTCATGATGAGGGCCTGGAAATGTTTCTCTAAAAGCATGTGATGCAGAGGGGTGTAGGGAAGCATGATCCCAAGATTGGAGACTCCCGGGGCGACGGCAGAAGAGACTGCCCCTGTTTTTCTTTTTTCAGCCAGGACAATCGGCCTTTGGGGAGATTTGAGCAGCGCCTCTTCCTCCTTATCTATCCTGAAAAGCCGCCCGGCGACATCGATATCTTTCACCATGATGGCCAGAGGTTTTTCCTCCCTGAACTTCCGTGACCTCAATCTTTTTACAGCTTCGTCATTAGCGGCATCAACGGCAAGATGAAAACCCCCCAGGCCTTTTATGGCGACTACGTATCCTTCAAGAAGCAGTGCTGTGGTTTTCTGTATGGGTTCTTCTTCAGTAAGGACTTTACCCTCTTCATCAAGGAGTTCGAGTGACGGTCCGCAGACGGGACAGGCATTAGGCTCCGCGTGAAAACGACGGTCCGCCGGATTTTCGTACTCTGCACGGCACGAGAGACACATGGGAAAACACGACATGGAGGTGTTAATCCGGTCATAGGGGATGTCCTTGATAATCGTCAGCCGCGGGCCGCAGTTTGTACAGTTGATAAAGGGATACCGGTATCTTCGGTCTTCGGGATCAAAAAGTTCCTTAAAACAATCACCGCATGTAGCGATATCCGGTGTGATAAGTACCTTTCCCAGTCCGCCGGTTTTGCTTTCACTGATCCGGAATACTTTGTCATTCCTGACTGCAATCTCTTTGCGGAGAATATTGGAAATGTCGGCAAGCGGCGGGAGTTCCTTATTTACCCCGGATATGAAGGAAACTATGGATTCTTCCGGACCTTCCACCTCCGCAATGACGCCGTCAGAGCGGTTCTGGACGAATCCTGTCAGCGAATTCCTCGTGGCGATGCGATAAATAAAGGGACGAAAACCCACACCCTGGACAATGCCGGAAAAATGGTAGCGCATCCTCTTTATCACGTCAGTTTTTTGTGCTGCCATATTCCGTCATTCAAAATTCAATTGGGTGCCCATTGACAAAGGGAAAACGAGACTGCGAATATTACTCATCAAGATGGTACTTGTAATAAGCTGCGCAGGTACCCTCGTAAGAGACCATGCAGGGACCTATGGGATTGGTAGGGGTGCAGGTCTTTCTGAATAAGGAACATTGCTGAGGAAGCATAATTCCTTTGAGTACATCCCCGCATCCGCAACCCCTGATTTCCACTGAGTGGATCGGCGGGATTTCAAATCTTTCAACCGCGTCGTACATCTTATATTCATCGCGGAGTATAAGACCGCTTCCGGGTATTTTGCCGAGTCCCCGCCACTCCGCATCCCCTGTCCGGAAGACCTTGTACATTATCTCACGTGCACGGGGGTTACCTTCCTTTTTGACGCCCCGTGTGTACTGTATGGCAACCTCTTTTTTGTCTCCCACAATCTGGCCGAGGATCATCAGAATTCCTTCCATGATATCGACCGGCTCAAAACCTGTAATTACGGCAGCCCTTCCTGCTGCCGTAATTATCTTATATGGATCGGTACCGATAATGGTGCTTACATGTCCCGGGCAGATAAATCCGTCAATGTTAAGGGAGGGGTCATCAATTAGGGCCTTAACGGCCGGGGGTACAATCTTATGCACACAGAAGACGGAAAAGTTTTTAATCCCCTTTTTCCGGAACAGGTCCACGGCCGCTGCTATTGTGGGAGCGGTTGTTTCAAAACCTATTCCCATCATGATCACTTCCCTGTCTCTGTTCTTCTCAGCGATGTCGATACAGTCTGCGGCTGATGCCACGACCCTGACATCCGCGCCCTCCGCCCGTGATTTTTGCAGGCTTGTCCGATTCGTACCCGGCACCCTCAGCATATCGCCGAAAGTGGCGAAGATTACATTCTTCAGCCCGGCCAAATAAAGGGCCTTGTCCACATCACTAATCGATGTAACACAAACGGGGCAGCCAGGTCCAGAAACGAGCCTGATATTTGCGGGAAGCAGCTTCTTTATTCCGTAGCGGCCGATCACATGAGTGTGGGTCCCGCAAATTTCCATTAAGGTGATCTCTTTGTTTATTTTGCTTGCACGCTTTTCTATAGAGGCTACAATGTCCTTGACAAGGGTCCGGTCCCTGTATTCATCGATATATTTCATTTCATACTCTTTCTAACTAATTTTTTACTTAATATAATCCCTGCTGAACCTGATAGCAAGGGAAGGCTTCACCATGAAGCAGGTGCTAACATATTTTTTCGATTATTTCAAATGACGGTGTGATTGAAGAGTCCAAGGCTTCCAATGCGGTCGCAGTCGGCCTGAGGAAAATAATGAATAAACTATATTAAACTGCGAATAATTTAAATTGGTGAGTCGCTTTACGGCTCAACTGACTATTTTTTTTTACGTCCGACATCGAGGTATCCTAGGGTCGTCTTCCAGAAGGACAGATCGTACTTCGTTCTTTCATAAAGCTGTGCGTTTATGATCGCGATCCCCGCCAGCTCCGCGATCGCTGAAAGGAAGGCCACCTCCTCCCTGCTGTACCGCCTTGGTTCCCCAGAATACAGGCGCAATATCCCTATCACTCGCTTCCTTGCGATAATCGGAAGTGACAGTATGGATATAATCCCTTCCTGGGATTTTTCTGGTTGGTACTCGATCCGCGGGTCGGTTCTGGCATCCGCGATCAAAACAGGTGTACCCGTCAGGGTCTCACGTATACTCTTGTCTATGTGAAGCGGCCCCTTTTTCAGATAACGTTCACTCAATCCCCTGGATGCGACCAGTTCCAGTTCTCTCGTTGTCTCGTTTATAAGGCGAATAGAGCAGGCCTTTACTTTCATTATGGCGATAACTATTTCTATCACAAGGTCTATAACCTGCTGGCTATCCAGTGTAGATAAAATAGCCTTTGCGATCGTATGGATTCCCCTGAAATATTCCAGGCTCCTGGATGGGTCAGCCGGTTCCAGGGCAAACGACTTTAGTTTCTGTTTCGGTCTTGCCGGTTCCTCCGGAAGTTTAATACCGACATCTTTGAGAAGAGAAGAAAGTTTGATGCCCTCATCTTCATAGATCTTTGCATTGGCAATAGCAAGACCTCCGATTTCAGCAAGGGCTGAGATAAACTCGATTTCCTTGTCGCTGAAATCGCGAGGCTCTCCCGAGTAAAGTCTGAGAACCCCTATGACCTTATTGCCGGAAACCACCGGAACTGACAGAATGGTATTGATGCCTTCTTTCATCGCCTCCGCTTTATACTGAATTCTTGGATCATTGAAAGCGTCCTTGATAATGACAACCTTTCCCTTCAATACTTCCGGAATACTCAGGTCACAACTCAAAGGTCCTTTACTCAAATACTTTTTACTCAGCAAGTACGATGCTGCCAATTCCAGGAGGTGAGTCTTTTCATTCACGAGCCGCAGGCTTCCCGCCTGGGCTCCGAGGGCGCTGACGGTTCTCTTAATCAGGAGTTTGAGGGTATTATTCAGGGACTGCGATGAAAAAATCGCCTGACTTACATCAAAGAAGGTTCGGAAGTATTCAATCGTTTTATGCATTGCCGTCACCGTACTTTTTTGGAGAGGACATCGTGCAAAACTTCGCTGAGTTCCTCGGTTGTGTAAGGTTTGGAAACGACACCGCTGAAACCGTAGTCCCGGTAATTGGATATAATCGTGTCATCGGTATAACCGGTGGAAATAATCGCCTTAATTCCTTTATCTATCTCGCGCAGTTTTTCAATGGTTTCCTTCCCTCCCATGCCACCCGGAATTGTGAGATCAAGGATTACGGCATCGAAAGGTTTTTCCGATTTTTTGGCCTTCTTGAACTGCTCTATCGCATCCTCACCATCTTTGGAAAAATTTACCTCATATCCGAGATATTTGAGTACCTTGCCTGCAATATTTCTAATTAAATCTTCATCATCCATAACAAGGATCTTCCCTGAACCGTGGATAGGTTTTTTTTCATGTTTACTGACCTCTGGTGCTTTCCCTCCGAAAGCCGGTAGAAGGACATGGAATGTCGAGCCGCCGCCGGGTTTGGATTCCGCCCAGATGTGTCCATCATGATTTTTCACAATAGAATAGGCTATTGAAAGGCCGAGCCCCATACCTTTCAATGCACCCCGTTGTTTGGTACTAAAATATGGGTCAAATATCTTGGACAGATGTTCCTGCGGGATTCCTGTCCCATGATCCTTGATGGAA
>Ga0335070_10000889_pt1 | contig 34255 bp, 29 predicted proteins | sample Lox_Sample_13_FD_206722 | JGI IMG/M metagenome (GOLD analysis project Ga0335070, IMG submission 206722) | Soil microbial communities from Loxahatchee National Wildlife Refuge, Florida, United States - Lox_Sample_1.3 | ecosystem: Environmental > Terrestrial > Soil > Wetlands | place: USA... | reverse complement strand
ACGGAATATCAGACCGGCGGAGCTTTGAGCTGGGATTGAGCGGAGAGGCGCGCGTGGGCGCGAGGAATCGAACCCCGCCACCCCACGCGCACTTTACGAAACAGAGTTTGCACTGCATTGAACCAAGAGGCGGCCGCGTAATTTGGCTATATCTCGCGCCGCCGTCCCGCATCGCATCAGTGCCAGAAAATCCCCCCCGTCTATCGGAACGGCCCGTAGCACAGGCAGTACCGGATCGTAGAGGCCAAGGCCAGCTCATGCAGAAAAACGCCGAAATCCCATCGCGCAACAATCTCGGACGACGGCACCATTCGGCAGTCGGGAAAAAGCTTTCACAGGATTGACAAGGATAAGCGCCCTCTTTCATAATGCGCGCCTCATCGAGCCGCTAACGCGGCACCCTCTTGCCGAGGTGGTGAAATTGGTAGACACGCATGTTTCAGGTACATGTGAGGCGACTCGTGGAGGTTCAAGTCCTCTCCTCGGCACCACAATCCCCCAGTGACGCCAGCCCGTACAGGCCTCCCTGACCCAATCCTCGCGCCGTGACCCAGCAGATGTCATCGCTCGCGAAGGCGCTACATCATGCCGATGGGTCCCATTCAGTCCCGGCCGCACTCGGCGATGCCCGAATTCACCCAACACTTCAGAGTCGATCGGAAGCCAACCGGGTACTTCGAGACTCTTTTACATCCGTCAACGACGGCATTCAGAACTCGGCAACCCCTGCACGATTCCGTGCGAAGTCGTCCGCTATTGACGACTTAGCCCACTTCCAATAGATACTGGTTCTGTAAAAAGCGCCATCAACCCATCGGAGTTTTCATGCCCTTGCGCGTCGATTGCGATATGTGCCGATCGGCCTCTTCACGGCGAAAGGGGCTGACTTGAAGACGCTGAACCTGCCCGCGGGCGCGTGGCTGGAGATTGTGATCGAACACGATTCCCGAGGAGCCCCGCTGGCCGAATTCTTGGAGCCCAAGCCCTGGATGAAGGAGATCATCGTGAGTATTTCTCACGCCGGCGACTATGCCGTCGCCGTAGTGGCGGTGATCCTGGTATGACCGACCTCACAGCCCTGTTGGACGAGATGGCAGAGCGGTACGCTTCCCGCGTGGCGCTGGTCTATCGTCCCCGTTATCGCACGCTGCGCTGGACCTTTGGCGAACTGCGCGATCGCGTGGGCGGAGTGGCGCATGCCTTGCTGACTGAAGGGGTTGGGCCCGGGGATCGGATCCTGCTGTTCAGCGGCAACTCGCCCCACTGGGTGGCGGCTTTTTTTGCCATCCTGACCCGCGGGGCGGTCGCGGTGCCACTCAACCCCAGAAGCCCTGTCGAACAGCTCCAGCGCATCATCGCATCCTGCGAACCGAAACTGCTGCTATGCTCCTCGCGCACGCCCTGGCCCGGCGGCCCGATCAAGACGGTTGAAATCGAAGCCGCAGCGGCCATGACGACCAAGGCGCCGCCCCCGGCTCGGGTCCCGATCCAACCTGATCAGCTGGCCGAGATCGTTTACACCTCGGGCACGACCGGGGATCCCAAGGGCGTCATGTTGACCCACGCCAATCTGCTGGCTTGCGTGTACGCCTTGGGCGAAGCCGTCCACCTGCTCCCGGGCGATGCGGTGCTCAGTATCGTGCCCTTGTTTCATCTTTACGGCCAGATGGCCGGCCTGCTGTACCCGCTGAGTCGAGGCTGCGCCCTCACCTACGTCCCCTCCTTGAGCTCGCGCGTCATCCTGAACACCTTTTCCCGCACGCCCGCCAGCTATCTCGTGGCGGTGCCCGAGTTCCTGAAGACCGTCATGGACCGTCTCGAGGACGAACTTCTGCGGCGCCCGGTTTTTCTGAGAACCATCGCGCGCCGTCTGATCCGCCGACGGGCGTTTCAAAACCTCGATACGATCGTGAGCGGGGGCGCACCGCTCTCGGCCGAGCTCGAAACCAAGTGGCGAGCATTCGGTTTCGAAGTGTTGCAGGGCTACGGCCTGACGGAAACCAGCCCAATGATCGCCTGCAATACCCGTCGCGCGCACCGTTTCGGATCGGTCGGCAAACCGATCCCCGGCGTTTCGGTGAGGGTCGCACCGGACGGCGAGATCCTGGTCAAGGGCCCCAACGTCATGGCCGGCTATTATCGTGACGAGGCGCGCACGCGGCAGACGATCCAAGATGGCTGGCTGAAGACGGACGATTCCGGAAAATTCGACGAGGACGGATTCTTGTACGTGTTCGGACGGAAAAAATACATGATCCTCGGCCCCGGGGGAGAGAATGTCTTTCCCGAAGACATCGAGGCTGAGCTCAGCGCCGTCGCCGGCGTGCGCGACAGTGCCGTGGTGGGTTTGGAGCGGGGAGGACGGGTGGCCATACACGCCGTCCTGCTGAGCGATCGCGGCGACGGCGATGCAATCGTGGCGGAGGCCAATCGGCGTTTGGCGTCCCATCAGCAGATCATGGGCTGGTCGCTCTGGCCGGAAGTGGATTTTCCGCGCTCTGCCACGCGCAAGGTAAGAAAAGAGGAGGTCATCCGCTGGCTCGCCACCCAGCAGGCGACGACACCCAGGGCGATGACTGTAGCCACCCCGCTCACCCGCCTCATTGCCCAGGTGACCCGGACCGATCCAATGACGATCGACGATTCGACGCATCTGGTGGCAGACCTGCATCTGGATTCGCTGCTGCGGATCGAGCTGGTCAGTCGCATCGAGGAAGAATTCAATCTGGATATCCCGGAAAACCTCATCACCGACGTCACTACCGTCGGCGAGCTCAAAGCGCTGGTCGAGGAACGCAACATCCGATCCGAGGCCGCGTTGAACTATCCGCGCTGGTCCTTGGGTAAAGGGTCCCGCCTCATCAGGCCGGCCATTCAGCACATCGGCTTTTTTTCCTGGCTCTCGTGGCTGTGCGATCTGAACGTGGAAGGTCGGGAAAACCTGGAAGACCTGCACGGTCCCGTCATATTCATGGCCAACCACCGCAGTTATCTGGACGGTCCCGTGCTCGTACAGGCGATGCCGCAACGATGGCGCGCCAAGCTGGCCATTGCGGCGGCCTATGATCCGCTGTACGAGCGGTTCCCGAAGATCGCACCGCTGGCGGAACTGTCCTTCAACACCTATCCCTTCGGCACCCGGCTTTCGGAGAACATCAAGCCGAGTCTGGAGTACACCGGCAGCCTCCTCGACGATGGCTGGAGCGTGTTGATCTTCCCCGAAGGCAGGATGAATCGGAGCGAGCAAGCGCTGATGCCCTTGCGGGGCGGGACGGGGATACTGGCGGTGGAAATGCAGGTTCCCATCGTGCCCATGACCATCGCCGGCACGGAGCGGATACTACCACCCGATATGCTGATGCCGCGAAGACGCGGCCGGGTCGACATCCGCTTCGGCAAACCCTTGACGTTCGCGCCCTCGGATCGATATGGCGAGACCACCCGCCTGCTTGAACGGGCCATCGGCGAACTACTGATGCAGAAATAGCCCGTTTGAAAAGCTGACAGAGCCTTGCCCATCCCCTTTCCCAACTCCGGTCTTTACGCGATCACCGGCGAGAACCACACCACCGCGGCTGCACTGGCCCTCGCGGTGCGCGCGGCCATCCGAGGTGGCGCCCGGGTCATTCAGTACCGGGCCAAAACCGCCCGCGACCGCCTCACCGAGGTTCATCTTCTCCAGGACGAGTGCCACGCGGGACGAGTCCCGCTCATCATCAATGACGATCTCGATCTGGCGCTGGCGATCGGAGCGGATGGCATACATCTCGGCAGAGATGACTGCGCCGTTGATGAAGCCAGAGAGCGTTTGGGAGCGGCGGCGATCATCGGCGTATCCTGCTACGATTCCGTGGAGCGCGCTGTCGAAGCCGAAGGCCTGGGGGCGAACTATGTCGCCTTCGGCCGCTTCTTTCGCTCGAAGACCAAACCCGGCGCACCCTGCGCCGCACTGGAAACGCTGAGCGAGGCCAGGACAAGGCTACACGTTCCCATCGTTGCCATCGGGGGCATCACCCCCCAAAACGGCCGAACGCTCATCGCCGCGGGAGCCGATCTTCTGGCCGTGATCGACGGGGTTTTTGGTCAGCGCGATCCCGAAGCAGCCGCACGCGAGCTACAAATGCTATTTCCGGATTGAAAGCAACCTGTGGTTCAAATGCACACGGCTACTGGTTCAAAACAACCACTCCGTATGTTTGAATCCACCACAGCCGGGTCCGATCCCGGGAAAACTCCATTGAATACATCCAAATTCAATCACATACCGTTCTGATTATTGGTGGCATGAAATCTGTCTGCAACGCATTTGTTTCCATGACGATCGAGCTGTGACCGAACATGAGTACTCCCCCCTCCCCGCTCGCGATTCCGAAGACCGGCATCTCGGGATTGATCGAAAACTGGCGCTCCGACGTGATGTCGGGCTTCCTGGTATTCCTCATCGCCCTGCCTTTGTGCCTCGGCATTTCCATGGCTTCGGGCTTTCCGCCGATGGCCGGCATCATCACCGCTGTCATCGGCGGGCTGCTGGTCTCTCGGATCAATGGTTCTTACGTCACCATCAACGGGCCGGCGGCCGGTCTGATCGTGGTGATTCTGGATTCGGTGCAGGAGCTGGGCCAGGGCGACGCCATGGCCGGCTACAAATACACCCTGGCGGCCATCGTCTGCGCCAGCCTGCTCCAGACCTTACTGGGCTTGCTGAAAGCGGGCAAGCTGAGTGCGTTCTTCCCGTCCTCGGTGGTGCACGGGATGCTGGCCGCCATCGGCATCATCATCATGGCCAAGCAGATTCACGTACTGTTGGGCGTGAAGCCGGACGCCCAGACGTTGTTCCAGACCATCGGTCAGATTCCCCACAGCATCATGGATATGAACCCGGAAGTGGCCATCATCGGCGACATCGGCCTGGCAATAATGGTGGGGTGGGCGTTTGTCAAGAACCGTTATCTCAAGATGATCCCCGCACCGATTCTGGTGGTGCTGACGGGGTTGGCGCTGAGTCTGTATTTCGACCTAGATCACGAGCACAAGTATCTGTTCCTTCCGAACGAAGAGTTTCTGCCCCATCATGAATACACCGTCGGCCCGAGGTTTCTGGTTTCCATTCCCGACAATTTCCTGGCGAGCTTTTATTTCCCCGATTTTTCCCTGATCGGCAGGCTGGAATTCTGGGAGCAGGTCATCACCATCTGCCTGGTCGGCAGCCTGGAGAGCCTGCTCAGCGCGGCGGCGGTGGACAAGCTCGATCCCTGCAAGCGCTACTCCGACCTGAACCGCGATCTGACCGCGGTCGGTATCGGTAACACCTTGGCCGGTTTGGTCGGAGGAATGCCGATGATCGCCGAAATCGTCCGTAGCTCGGCCAACGTCAATAACGGTGCCAAAACGGGCTGGGCGAACTTCTTCCATGGCGCCTTCCTGCTGCTGTTCGTGGGTCTGTTTCCGCATCTGATCCACGAAATTCCCCTCGCTTCGCTGGCGGCCTTGCTGGTGTATACGGGTTTCCGCCTGGCCTCGCCGAAAGAGTTCGTTAAGACTATGGAAATCGGCTATGAACAATTGGTCGTTTTCGTCATTACCATAGTCGGCGTGCTGGCGACCGATCTTCTGATTGGCGTCGCTATCGGCATGGTGGCCGAATTCCTCGTGCACGTGCTGCGTAGCGTCAACTGGAGAGAAGTGCTCAAGCTCTACTTCAAGATCGAAGAAACCGCCCCGAACACTTATCACGTCCGAGTCGATGGTGCGGCATTCTTCGCCAACTTCCTCTCCCTCAAGAGCGAACTGGCGGTTTTGCCCGACCGCAAGAAGCTCGTCTTCGACCTTTCCGAAGCCGAAACCATCGACCACACGGTGATGGAGTTCATCCACCATTATTGCGAGGACTATGAACGGCGGGGGGGCCATTGCGAGATTCACGGCCTGCATCTTCACAAGGCCTCATCGGCGCATCCCTTGGCGGCGCGCAAACGGATCCAAGATAAATCCGATCCCACGTTGGCCCGTTGACCTTTATAATAAGGCTCCCAACCTTCGCTTCACCAATACACCAACAACTTGCAACGTTGAGGAGCCTCCTTGAGTAACGAACCGAAACTCCACCCCGGGCGGGCCGGCCAAGACGCCGATCGCGATCGCCTGTTCGAGAACGCCGAAACCGCGACGAACGATTTCCGCTTCGACCAGAAGACGGCAGCCGTGTTCGACGACATGATCAACCGCTCCGTGCCGTTCTACGACGAGATGCAGCGGATGACTGGAGAGATCGCGGCCGACTTCGCCGTGCCCGGCAGTAATCTGTTCGACCTCGGCTGCGCCACCGGCACTTCCCTGGTCAAGCTGGACCCCTTGATCGATTCCGGCGTCCGCTTCGTCGGCATCGACAACTCGGAGGAAATGCTCGGCAAAGCCCGGCAAAAGCTCTCCGCCTGTCCTTCCGGCCGGCCCTTCGATCTGCTTGTGGCCGACCTGCACCAGACCCAGGTGGTGGAAAACGCCTCGGTGGTCGTCATGAACCTGACCCTGCAGTTCATCCGCCCCCTCTACCGCGAACGGGTGATCCGCAACGTCTTCGATGGGCTCAACGATCAGGGCTGCCTGATCCTCATCGAAAAGCTCACCCTCGGCGACAGCCTCTTCAATCGCCTGTTCATCCGCTACTACTACGACATGAAAAAGCGCCAGGGCTATTCCGAGTCGGAAATCGCCAATAAGCGCGAAGCCTTGGAAAACGTACTCATCCCGTACCGTCCCGAGGAAAATCGTGAACTGCTCGCAAACGCCGGATTCCGCCACATCGAGGAGTTTTTCCGCTGGTATAACTTCTGCGGCATGATCGCCGTCAAATGATGAAGGCACACCCCATGACCGAACGAACTTCCGGCTTCACCATCCGGTACGGACATTTCCTGTTCAAATACCGCAATACCGTATTCCCGATCGTCCTCATCGCCCTGTTGGCCGGTTTTAGGCCCGTGGAACCCTTGGGTGACGCTCGCCTGGACTTCTGGATGGACATCCTTGGCCTTTCGGTGGCGCTGCTGGGCCAGGGCCTTCGGGTGCTGGTTATCGGCCTGGCCTACATCCGGCGTGGTGGCCGCAACAAGCAGGTACACGCCGACCGTCTAGTCACCGACGGCATCTTCAGACATTGCCGCAATCCTCTGTATGTCGGCAATCTCCTGATTCTGGCCGGACTGTTTATCGTCCACAACAACCCCTGGGTTTACCTCATCGGCGGCGCCTTCTTCCTCTATGGCTACCATGCCATCGTGGCGGCGGAAGAATCTTTCCTGCTGGACAAATTCGGCGACGACTACGCCGCTTATTGCCGGCAGGTGAATCGCTGGCTGCCCCGACTGGCGCATTTGACCGAAACGCTGCAAGGCATGGAGTTCCATTGGCGACGGGTAGTCGCCAAGGACTATTCCAGCGCTTACGCCTGGATGGTGTTGGCGATTCTTCTGCTCGCCGGTGAGGTGCAACTTCGTTCCACCTGGCCGGAGAACGCGAGGCCAATGTTCGGCTTGGGCGTCGCGCTGGCCGGCATCACCCTGGCCTTCCTCGTCGCCTGGCGACTGAAAAAGACTCGACGACTGGGCAATGTCAAATAGTCCGAACGCCTATCGGCCATGGGAATCCCGACCGATCGTCAACGATTTTTTCGCCCCGCCCAGTCTGGCTATACCGTAGGGTGCCTCAAGCCGAGGTTCATGTCATGACCGCCCTTAGACTGTCCAAGTCGCGACGGTATAATGCGGCGCCCATGCCGCTCATCAAACCCAATTTCAAGACCATGCTGGATCGTCCGGCCCGTCTGCGCGGCTTGGCTTTGCTCGCCCTGCTGTTGCTCGTCCTGACGATTCTCGGCGGCATGATTTGGCGCAATCTGCAGCGTTTGGATACGATTCAGGCCTATGTCGGTTACTCCCACCGTATCCAGGACGCCGGCCTGAACTTGCAACAGGGTTTGCTGGATGTGTGGTCGGGTAATGGCGTTCCCTCCGCCGGCCGCATCGAGCAGATTTCCGGCCAGATCCGGGCGTTGACGACCGCAGATGCCCATCTGTCGCGTGAAACCCCCGCCCGTTTGAACGAGGTAAACGCCTCGCTGGCTCGGGTGGATCGGGAATCACCCGACCAAGGCAAGACGGATATGCTCAACGCCTTGCGCGTCATGCGCCAGATTCTGGATACGGAAACCGATCATAGGGAAAAAGTGCTGGAAGAAATCAGCCGCAACACGTTGGCCGAACTGGAGCTTGCGACCGGTACTTTGACGGGTCTGCTCATACTGGGCTGGGTCTTTCTGCGCCGTCGAATTCTCGCTCCCTTGAACGATCTGAAACAGTTATTGCTGAATCTCGCCAAGGAAGATTTCACGCCCATCGATATATGGCATCTCGACCCACTGTTGCTGCCGGTATTCAACAGCTATAACGTCATGGTCACGCATCTGAGCGAATTGGAATTGGCCAAGCGCGAGCATGCCGAGTCGCTGGAAGCGGAGGTGCGCAGCGCGACCCGGGCGCTCTTGGAGCAACAACGGAGCCTAGCCGATGCGGAACGCCTGGCCGCCGTGGGCGAACTGGCCGCCAGTCTCGCCCACGAACTGCGCAATCCTCTAGCCGGCATTCAGATGAGTTGCGCCAATCTGCGCAATGTGGTCGATGATCCCGATCAGGCCGAACGGCTCGACCTGATCAGCGCGGAACTCAAGCGCATGACGCGACTGTTGAACGACCTGCTCGACCAGGGGCGGCACACGCCGACGCCAGCCAGAGACTTCAACCTCGCCGCGCTGGTGCGGGAACTGGTCGCCCTGACCCGCTACCAGATTCCACGACATATCACCCTCACTTTCGACGTGCCCGACGACCTGAAGTGTCATCTGCCCGAGTGCGATCTCCGCCAGGCACTCCTCAATCTGATCCTCAATGCCGCCCACGCGCTGGACGGAACGGCCGGCACCATTCACCTCCGCGCGCAGCTCGACGGGGATTCTATCGTTATCGAGGTGACGGACGACGGTCCTGGTTTTTCGGAGGACATGCTGGCTAGCGGCATTCGTCCGTTCAGGACGGGCAGACCGCGGGGAACCGGTCTGGGCCTGGCGATCGTGCAACGCTTTGCGCGCGACGCCGGCGGCCAGATCAAGCTTTGCAACCGGCTGCCCCACGGCGCCTGCGTTAGTCTGATCCTGCCCTATAGGGATTCGTGATTATGACGGGAGGCTTACTCGTCGTCGAAGACGAGCCGCTGCTAGGGGCGGAAATGTCGCGGCATTACCGCCAGAACGGCTGGGAGGTCGAATGGGCGCCTAGCCTGTCGCAGGCCAGAAAAATCCTGCTTGATCAGCGTTTCGAGCCCCTGCTGGTGCTGTCCGATATGAACCTGCCGGACGGCAACGCCCTGGACTTGATGGAGGAAATGCGCGGCCGGACGCCCTGCGCGGAATGGATTTTCCTGACCGGTTATGGCAGCGTTCCCGACTCGGTCCGCGCCTTGCGATTAGGCGCCTACGAATTCCTCGAGAAGCCTTGCGATCTGGAACGGATGGACTTGGTCGTCGCCAGCGCGGCGCGTAGCGCGAACGCCCAACGCCGTCTCATCGATCATGCCCAGCAACGGCATCGGCGCTATTCGCCTGCGGCGTTTGTCGGTCATAGCGCCGCCGCGCAGAATGTCCGCAATTTGTTGGAGAAGCTGACCCAGGTTCCGTTCAGCGCCCTGGTCATCGGCGGCGAAACCGGAACCGGCAAGGGATTGGTGACGCGCATACTGCACTATGCCGGCAGCCGCGCCCAGAACCCTTTGATCGAACTCAACTGCGCCGCCCTGCCGCGCGAATTATTGGAATCGGAGCTGTTCGGCCATGAAGCCGGTGCGTTCACCGGTGCGAGTGCGCGCCATCGAGGCCTGATCGAGCAGGCGGACGGCGGCACCCTATTTCTGGACGAAATCGGCGAAATGCCCCCCGATTTGCAGGCCAAGCTGCTAAAAGCCATCGAAGATCGAAAGTTTCGCCGGCTGGGCGGGGAACGCGAGATCTCGGTGGACGTGCAGATCGTTGCCGCCAGCCACCGCGACCTCGAGCAAATGGCTAGAACGGGCGAATTTCGCAGCGATCTTTACCACCGCCTCAACGTATTCCGCCTGCTCCTACCGCCGCTGCGGGAGGCGAAGGACGATTTGGACGAGCTAGTACCCTTGTTCGTGGCGGAATTCAACGCCAAGTCAGGCAAACAGGTCAGGATGATTCCGGACGAGGCCTGGCGGCAGTTGCGCGCCCACGACTGGCCGGGTAACGTGCGCGAACTGAGGAACGTAATCGAACGCTGCGTCCTGTTCTCCGAGGGGCCGTTATTTCCGGTTCAATGGCTGCAGCTAACCGGCCACATACCCCCGGCGCCGAAAACATCGGCCGTTCACGAGGAGGGACTTTATATCCCCTTAAACGGCAGTATGAATCTGGACGACATGGACCGCCATATCATCCAGACTGCGGTCGAACGCAGCGGACACAACATCGTCGCCGCCGCCCGCGCGCTCGGAACGACCCGCGAAACCCTGCGCTATCGGATTCGCAAATATGGGATCGACACGACTGCCCGTTAGGTCTAGCCGTTATCCACATCCGAAGAGCGCCATGCCTTCACCGACGCTGGGCTTGCTGATACGCCGGGCAAGATCGCCCGCTCAGGCGTAAAGGCTGAGCAGTCCCTTACCCGTCTGGGGCAAGGCCCGCTCGGATTCTGGATAGGTCGACCCCTCTTCGGGAACCTGACCTGCGAATCCCTGCTGATCCGGCCCCGGCTGTTGGCCGGAGGCGAATCGGGCATTTCCGTGATCGCTGTGTCCGGCGAAGGATTGCTGCGAGACGCTGACCTCGGTCAGATTCAACTGTTGGGCGCCCAGCATTTCCCGGAGCTTGGGGATGGCCGCCTCGATCGTTTCCCGCACGGCGGCGTGCTGAGAAACGAATTGCACGCTCGCCTGATCCCGATCCAGGTCGATACGCACCTCCAGCGGCCCCAAGTGCGCGGGATGGAGCCGCAGTTCCGCCGCCTGCAGGCCCTTTCCGCTCATCCATAGAACGCGCTCGCCCAACTCCTGTGACCAACCGGGCTGTCCGACCGGTATATCCATGGGCGGCACAACCTCTTTCACGGGCGCCATGGTCGGCTGACGATGCATCACCGCGATTTCCGGGGGCGCGATCTTCATATCGGGCAAAACCTTGTCCGAATTCGCAAGATCGGCAGGCGCACCCGCCATTCCCGGTGTGGCCGAAGAATCCGGGCTATCGTTAGCCGATCTTGCCTGACCGGATTTCAAAGCGGTCTCTAATAACTCCGGCGTCATCACCACCCCGCCATCGACCGAATCGGCACCGGCGGCAAACGGGGTCGGCTTGGCCGCAGAGCGCCCCGATTCGACTCCAGCCGCCATGGCAAACATCGCCGACCTGCCATCGGCGAATTCCGTCTCAGATTCGACCATCTCGGCAGCCCTCGCCAAGCCGGTAAGAGCGGAACTTTTCGAGAGATCGGGAACATCCAGCACCTCCCGGGGAAACACCAGCGCCCCACTCATCTCGCCCGCCAAAGAAGCCTGTCCCGCCAACGCTGGATCGGGATTGGCTTCGGCCACCGACCGGACCTGCGGTTGCTGCGCCACGAATTGAGCCAATACCTCGACCAGTTGTTCGGGCGTCAACTCTTGGTCCTCAGACTTCTCCTTCAGGGCTTCGTCGGTATCCGGCAATAATTTGCCGCTGGCATCCGGCAAGTTGCCATCGACGGCAGATTCGGCGGCTTGATCCGCCCCAACCAGGGTGGCCTGCGCAGCCAGGATTTTCAGCTGCGCGAAAAAGGCACCGAGGTCGGAACCGTCCGCGGACCCCGGAGCTGCTTTGTGAGGGAACTGTCCCTCGAGGGGATTGTGCACTTCGGTATCAATCGCCCGAACTTCGGCGGGGGCATCGGTATTTACGCCAAGCCCCTGCAGTTGCTGTAGCAAAGCCTGAACGAAAACTTCCTGATCGTAGCCCGCCTCGGCCAAATCGGCCGGAATGTTACCGAAATCGATCAGACGGCTGGCCAACGCAGGGGACAAGGTAAGCGCGTTGTCTATGCTCATGACGAATCCTCCGAATACCTCTTTAACGTTTCAGCGGTATTGCAAGCAGGATTGATGCCTGATTCTTGCGTGGGCTTAAGGCCTACCAAAAAACCGCTAACAGTGTTTTCGTGCTTTTCCCACGGCGGCTGGCGCGTTCGTCCAGTTCGACTTGCTCCTTTTTCTGGGCTTGCCGCGACTCCTCCGCGCGCAGTTTGTCGATGATTTTTTGCATGCCGAGGGTATGTCGATGCGCCTCCTCCCAAGCGGCTTTCCGCGCCTGCAACTCGGTTTCGCTCGACTGAACAACCCGTTCCTGCTCGGCGATGGCGGCATTGATCTTGTTCAGAAACGCGCGGTATTCGTTCAACTGCCGCACGCCCAGGCCCTTGGTGCCCGATTGATGGAACCGCGCCGCGTAATTTTCGCGAAAGGATCTGAGGCTGCTCAGCCCCTTGCGGGCCTCGTCGAGCTTCTGCTGACTCCTGCCTAGGGCCTGTACGGCTTCATTTTCCCGCTTCTCAGCCAAGTCCATGATGGGATTCAGCCGCTTCAATCGACTCATGATGAATTCCTTGTTTCGTTCTTACGGTCTAATTACCGCGTGTCTTACCCAAGAGCTCATCCAACTCGTGCAGGCTTTGCCTGACAGTCACCGCGACGTTCATATCCTGTTGTAGGAAAGCCATGATTCCAGGATTCGTGGCGATCGCCTCGTCGATCCTGGGGTCTGAGCCCCTCTGATAGGCGCCGACGCTGATGAGATCGCGGTTCTGCTGGTAAAGGGAGTATAGCCGCTTCAACTGACGCGCCCGCGCCAGATGCTGTTCGTCGGCGATGTCCTGCATCACCCGACTCACCGAGGCTTCGATGTCGATGGCCGGGTAATGGCCGGCGTCGGCCAGCGCCCGCGACAGCACGATATGACCGTCCAAAACGCCACGGGCAGAATCCGCGATGGGATCGTTGTGATCGTCGCCCTCGGTGAGTACGGTGTAGAACGCCGTGATCGAACCCTCGCCCTCGTCGCCGTTGCCGGCGCGTTCGACCAATTGCGGCAGTTTGGCGAACACCGAGGGCGGATAGCCTTTGGTCGCCGGCGGCTCGTCGATGGCCAGCGCGATTTCCCGCTGGGCTTGGGCGAAGCGGGTCAAAGAATCCATTAACAACAACACGTTCAGGCCCTGGTCGCGAAAATATTCGGCGACACTGGTCGCCAGGAGCGCGCCGTGCATCCGCATCAGGGGCGGATAATCGGCAGGCGTCGCCACCACGACCGCCCGCGCCAAGCCTTCCTTGCCAAGGATCTTCTGGACGAATTCATTGACTTCCCTGCCGCGCTCGCCGATCAACCCGACCACGACCACGTCGGCATTGGTGTACTTGGTCATCATGCCCAGCAGAATGCTCTTGCCGACACCGGTGCCGGCGAACAGCCCCAGGCGCTGGCCCCGTCCCACCGTCAACAGCGCATTGATGGCCCGGACGCCGACATCCAGGGGTTCGCGGATCGGTGCGCGACCCAAGGGATTGATCGGCTTGCCGATCAAGGGGAGGGTTTGATCGGTCTGCAGCGCGCCGCGGCCGTCCAGAGGCTTGCCCGCGCCGTCCAGAACCCGTCCCAGAAGCCCGAATCCCACCTTGGCGGAGCACGCGCGACCCGTCGGTATGACTTTGCAATCCGGCTCCAGGCCCTGGATATCGCCGGTCGGCATCAGATATATCCGTTCCCCGGCGAAACCGACCACCTCCGCCTCGATCGTCCTGCCGTGGGGCGTCTCGACGATACAGCGCCCGCCAATGGCGGCGCGGCAGCCCACCGCCTCCAGGGTCAGGCCGACCATACGCGTCAGCTTGCCTGCCACCACGAGTTCGATCGGGGTGTTCAGACGCGCGCGATAGGCCGAAAGCTTTTCCAGCCAGAGGCTCGATCGTTGGGGGAGCGGCAAGTCGACCGTCATCGATGATCGCCTCCCCGCTCGCCCCCGAAAGCCTTCGCAATGACCGCCGCCAGCCGTTTCTCGACGCTGGCGTCGACAGCTGAAGTTTCGCTGGTGACCCGGCAGCCGCCCCGCGTCAGCAGGGGATCCTCGATTATTTTCCAGCGCTGGCCGCCCTCGTCCAGGGACAAGGCGGCGCGGACCAGCTCCGCGTCGTCCGGATGCAGATGCAGGCTCACCCTTCGGGCATTCGACGGCAGAATGGCCAAGGCCTCGCGCACCACGGCGATGATCTGCCCGGGATCGGTTCGCAGTTCCCTCCGGATCAGCTGTCGGGCGAGCGCCACGGCGAGGGCGACCAACTCATGTTCAACCTGCTCGTCCACCTCGAGCAATGGCTCGTTCAAGGCGACCATGAGCGCTTCCAGGACACCACTGAGCGTTTTGACTTCTTCCTGGCCCTCGGCGTAGCCCAAGCGGCGGCCCTCCTCATAACCTTCGCGGTGGCCCTGCTCGCGCCCTTCCGCTCGTCCCTGCTGCGCCGCCTCTTCATAAGCCTGCCGCTGCATAGCCTCGATTTCCTGGGCGGTCAGCATGGGCGCCGCTTCGACCTCTTCCTCGACCACACAGACGGACCTTAGGGCCTCGGAAGCCGGCTCAAGCTGGCCTTCCCCCACTACCGGCAAGCGCCAGGGCGAGAGCGCGGCCAACTCCTCCGCCGTGAAGCCCTTAAATGAGTTCATCGCCGCCGCCTAACTGGATCTCGCCGGCATCCGCCAGCCGCCGCGCGATAGACAGAATATCCTTCTGGGCGGCCTCGACTTCGCTGAGACGGGCGGGCGCCGCGGCCTCCAGATCGTCGCGCAGCATTTCCGCCGCACGCCGGGACATGTTGCCGAAGATTTTTTGCTTCATTTCGTCATCGGCGCCACGCAGGGCCAACAGCAAGGAATCGGTGGATACTTCGCGCAACAGGGTTTGAATGCCGCGATCGTCGATCCTGGCCAAATCCTCGAAGACGAACATCTTGTCCTGGATCTTTTGTCCCAGTTCGGAATTGGCCTCGGTGATCTGATCCATGATGCTGGCCTCGATGGCGCTATCCAGGACATTGAGAATGTTGGCGGCGGTTTCGATGCCCCCCAGCGTCGAGGATTTGACGTTGGCATTGCCGCTGAGCTGCTTGTCCATGATGTCGTCCAACTCCATGAGCGCCGACGGTTGCACGCCCTGCAAGGTGGCGATGCGCATGATGACGTCGGAACGCATCCGTTCGGGCAAGTAACTCAGAGTCTCGGCAGCCTGATCGCTATCAAGCAAAGCCATGATGATGGCGATGATTTGCGGATGCTCAGGGCGAATCAGGTCGGCGATGCTGCGGGGATCCATCCACTTCAACTGTTCCAGACCCTTGCTGTTACGCCCCAGCAAAATCCGGTCGATTACGGTGCTCGCCTTATCCGCACCCAGCGCCTTCGTCAACATGTTGCGGATGTATTCGTCGGAATCGATGCCCAGCGCGGTCTGATTGCGGATCGAAGCAATGAACTTCTCCATCACATCGTCCACCATGTCGGCCGTAATATTGCGCAACTCCACCATGGCTGCGCCAATTTGCTGCACTTCCTTAGGACCCATGTGCGTCAATACCGTGGCCGCCCGCTCCTGACCCACGGCAAGAAGAAACATCGCCGCCTGTTGGGTTCCATCGAGTTTGCCTGATCCTTCAGCCATTGTTGCTCATCCAGGTCTTCACGAGCTGAGCGACGCGTTTGGGATCTTGGTCGATTGCCCGCTGCGCGTACTCCAGTCGTTTTTCGTAGCTTTGCGGTGCTTCCAGCAAGAGCAGATCTTCGCCATTACTGCCCAAAGTCAAAAGTTCCTGGTTTGATTGCACACCAGCTGCGCCCGCCGTGACTGCGTTACTCGCGCGCCCTCCCTCGCCCCCTCCTGCGGCGGCCTGCGCAGCGGCTATTTCGGCCTCGCCACGCTTGGTCAAACCTTTAACTGCCGGGCGGAGTACGCCGAGTATCAAAAGAATGATCACCAAACCCGCGCAGACCTGCTTGAACAATGGCCAGACCCAGGCCTGCTCCCACCACGGGACGGCCGGCAGGGCATCCTCGGTGCGGAACGCCGCGTTCGTCACTGTCACCCGGTCTCCGCGCGTCACATCGAAACCCACCGCCTCCTTGACCAGATTCGAGAAGCGCGTCAAATCCTCATCGCTGAAAGGCTGCATCACCACGCTGCCATCCGGCTGGGTCACACGCTGGTTATCCACCACCACGGCCACGGATAAGCGGCGCACGTCGCCGGTTCCCAGCCGTGAATGGCTAATGGTTTTGTCCAATTCGTAATTGCGGGTGGCGCTCTTGCTGGCATTCATGGGCTCCTGCCCTTGTTGGGGCGACTGCCCGGGTTGAGCGCCCGCCTGCGGGTTCTTCTGGCCGCTAGCCAATTCAGGCGCCACGCCGGCGGGGGGCGGCTGATTACTCAGCGCCCCCGGCACACCTTGCGCTGCCGCTCCTTGACGGCTCTGTTCTTCGGTGGTTTGTTCGCTGCGCAGGGCCGGCAGGTCGGGATTGAACAACTCCTGAGTCCTTTCCGTGACCGTGAAATCGATATCGGCGGTCACCTGCGTGCGCAGCCCGTCGCGTCCGACCACGGGGCTCAGAATGTTCTCGATGCGCTCGATCAGGTGTTCTTCCACCTGCTTCTTGTAATCGAACTGTTTCGAAGTCATGTAGATCTCATTGGCGTTCTCCCTGGAATTGAGCAAATGGCCGCGCTGATCGACCACGGTCACCTGCCCGGGCTCCAACTGGGGCACGCTGGAAGCGACCAGATGAACGATTGCCTCCACTTGGCCCGGCTCCAGGCCGTATCCAGAATGCAAGTCCACCACCACGGAAGCGCTGGATTTTTTGGCTTGGCGGACGAATACCGATTCCTTGGGCAGGGCCAGATGCACGCGCGCCGACTTGATACTGCGGATGGTCATGATGGAGCGGGCGATTTCGCCCTCGAGTGCACGTTGATGACGGGCGGCTTCCATCATCTGGCTGGTTCCGAAGCCGGGTTCCTTGTCGAGAATCTCAAAGCCCATTCCGGCTTCTCTGGGCAAGCCCTGGCTCGCCAGTTTCAGGCGCAGTTCGTGGAGTTGATCCGCAGGCACCCTGATCGCGCCGGTGGCCCGATCGAGTTCGTAATCGGCGTTGAGCTTTTTCAGCGCCTCGACGATTTCGCCGGCATCCTTTTCCGGGATATTCATGAACAACTGCTCGTATTCGGGCTTCTGGGACCAGAGCAATACCGCGACGCCGATCGCGAAAGCCAGGGCGAGCGCGACGATGAAGCCGAGCTGGCGCCCCCTGGGCAGTTGCACGAAGCCGCGCACGATGGGCGGCAGTTTTTGGCCGTTGGTGGCCGGCGAACGTTCGCCGGCCACCAGGCTTTTGCCGCCGCTTTCAATTTCGGTATTACCGAGTTCCATCATCTGCTCCAGCCCGTCCACACACGCCGTTTAGAAGTTGTTCGAAACCGTCGCGGGCAACGCCTTTGGGGCGATGCGCAACCGGTTTTTTTAGCCGCTCCTTACATCGGCATGTTCATCACGTCTTTGTAAGCTTCCACCAGCTTGTTGCGTACCTGCACCATCGCTTGGAAGGAAACATTCGCCTTTTGCAGGGAGATCATCACTTCCGCGAGACTGGCGTCGGTCTCACCGGTTTCAAAGGCCTGCGCCAATTTATTGGCTTGCTGTTGGGTATCGTTGACCTTGTCGATGGAGTCTTTGAGCAGGGCGGAAAAATCCACCGGGCTTTCCGCCTGCACCGAGGTGCTGCGGGCCTGATCGCGGGTGATGCGCATCTGCGCAAGCACTTGATTGATGTCGATGTTGCTCATCTCTAGCCTCTCCATTACGTCATTCGCTTAACTAAAGCACGATCTAAGCCATCAGTGGAGCTAACCCGGCACGGCGATGCCAGCATCGCGCATCCTGGCGATCTTGTAGCGCAAGGTGCGCTGGCTGATGCCCAGCCGGTCCGCGGCGCACTTGCGGCTGCCGTTTTCCTCACGCAGGGTATCGAGGATGATTTTCTCCTCCACCGAGCGCAGGCCGTCCCCGAGGCTATCGGCGGCTAACGCCGGCCCATTCGCCGGCATTCCGACATCAAAGCCACCACGCGCGTCTTCCTCGAACACCAGATCCTCCGCCCGGATATCGCCGCCGGAATAAAGGATCAGCGCTCTCTGAATGACGTTGTCCAGTTCCCGGACATTGCCGGGCCAGGCGTAATCTTGCAGGGCGACCGTCGCCCCGGGTGAGAACTCGGGCAAACTTTTGCCGCTTTTCCAGTGTTTCCTCAACAAGCCCCTGGCCAGCGGCAGGATGTCCTCTCGCCGCTCTCGCAAGGGCGGAATCTTCAGCGGGAACACGCTCAGGCGGTAATAAAGGTCTTCCCGGAAATCGCCCCGCTCGACCTGATCCTTGAGATTGCGGTTGGTAGTCGCCAATACGCGCACGTCGAGCGGGATCGTTTTCCTGCCGCCTACCCGCTCCAGCTCGCGCTCCTGGAGCACGCGCAGGAGCTTGGCCTGAAGTGCCAGCGCCATCTCCGAAATCTCGTCCAGCAGCAAAGTTCCGCCCTGGGCCAGTTCGAAACGGCCGGGAACCGTCTGCACCGCGCCGGTGTATGCGCCCTTCTCGTAGCCGAACAACTCGGCTTCCAGCATGTTTTCGGGAATGGCCGCGCAGTTGATGGCGACGAAGGGGCCGGCGTGTCGTTGCGAGCTCTGATGAATATAGCGTGCGATCACTTCCTTGCCGGCACCGCTCTCGCCCTGTATCAGCACCGTCGTCTCGCCTTTGGCGACCCGCGCGGCCAGGCCGAACAGTTTCTTCATGGCCGGGTCCTCGACGATGCGATCACCGGCCTCGACCGGCTCGGGCGCCAGGTGCAGTAACACCTGTTTGACCAACACATCCGCGGCAAATGGCTTGACCAGATAGTCGGCGGCCCCGGTCTGGATAGCCTGCACCGCTTTTTCGATGGTGCCATAGGCCGTCATCAGCAATACCGGCAGATCCGCGTGACTGGCCTTGATCCGTTCCAGGAGGGTCAAACCGTCCATCTTCTGCATTTGCACGTCGCTGATTACCAGCCGCATTCGATGGCTGAGCAGTCTTTCCGAAGCCTCCAGGCCATCGGCCGCCGTGACGACCCGTAAACCCGCTAGTTCCAGGGTATCGCTCAATGCTTCGCGCAAGGCGATATCATCTTCAACGATCAATACGTCGACCTGTTCCATCGTTAAACTCCAAGGTGTGATCTCTTCCGGAAAAGCCGCCGGGCAGTGGAGGGTGTTCCATGGCCATAGGAAAATCCAACTGGAAACGCGCCCCGCGACCGGACGATGAATGACAAGACACGCGCCCGCCATGGGCCCGGACTACGCAATCGACGATCGCGAGTCCCAGCCCGGTGCCGTTGGCTCGGGTGGTGAAAAAGGGTTCGAAGATGTGCTCGCGGATTTCTTCGGCGATCCCAGGGCCATCGTCGGACACGTCGATCCGAAGGCAGCCCGGCGAGGGATGCTCCAATTCCAGAGTGATCTCACCGGTGCCGTTCAGCGCCTCCACGGCGTTGCCAAGCAGATTGAGCAGGATGCCGAGCAAGGCGTCCCGGTTGCCGTAAAAGGCTTCGCCCTCGGCCCGGACGCGGACACTCAACCGGATGTTCTTGCCCTCGAGCGTCGGTTCGAAAGCTTCCAGGACCTCCTGGATCAACCCGGCGACCGCGATTTTTTCCATGGCCAAGCGCCCCATGCGCGCGAATGCCAGCATGTCGTTCACCTGTCTCTCCATGTACTGCAAGCGATCGGCCAGCTTGGCGGCGAAACGCGCGCGCCGCGGCCCGCTCAGCTCGGCATCGCCCAGATGGGCCGTATAGAGGAGGGCCGCGGACAGGGGTGTGCGGACCTGGTGGGCCAGACTCGCAACCATCTCGCCCAAGGCGGAAAGGCGTCCCTTATGGTTGACCAGTTCCTGCAGGGCACGCGTCTCGCTGACATCGGTCAACAGGACAATCTGGCCGGGCTCCTCGCCCAAAGAATTGACCGACAGGCTGACGGTCCTGCCGTTTTGCAATTGGCGCTGCTGCGGATTGTCAGAACCGGGCAAGGCCATGCCGTCCAGCACATCCCGCCAACGACGGCCGAGCAGCCCTTTGCCCAGCAGGCGGGTAGCGGCCGGATTGTGCTCGACGATAACGCCCAGGCCGTCCGTCACGATTACGCCGCCGGGCAAAGCTTCCAGCAGACGCTGCAGACGGTTGGCCAGCTGTTCCTTTTCGGTCAGGGTCTTCAGCCGCTCGCTGCGGGCGGCGGCCAGTTCCCCGGTTAGGCGCGCGACCTGGCCCTCCAGCTCGAGATAAGATCGGGTGAGGTTTTGGGATAGCTCGTTGAAGACGTGAAACGCGTCTTGCAAGCTTTCCGCGCTGTTGATTTGCTGATGGAGCATAAGGTCTCGGCTGATCGATGGTTGAATCTGCCGGGAACGAAGCAATTACGATGCCGAATAATTACTTCCAACAAAACAGCGGGTTAGACTAATATAGGTCGTCAAATAATTGACGTTTCTTCGCCGCGCAAACCATATTTGCGCAGTTTTTCCACCAGGGTCGTCCGACGCATCCTTAGCAGATTGGCCGCATGCGCCACCACGCCGTTGCACTCGTCCAGCGCCTGCTTGATCAACTCGCATTCCAGCGAATTGAGATGCTCGCGAAGATCCAGCCCTTCCTCCGGCAAACGGGCCAAACCGACGGGTTCGTGAGAAAAGTCCTGGGCGTGATCGGCCTCTCCATGCTCGTTGGCCGCCCGCATGTCCTCGGACGCGGCCTGACGCTGGAATTTATCCGGCAGATCGGCAATATCGACCACGCCGTTGGGATACAAAATCGCCAGGCGCTCGATCAGGTTGGCCAATTCACGGACATTGCCCGGCCAGTGATGTTTTTGCAGCGTTCTCAAGGTCCTTGGCGTCAAGCGCACCGAGCTCTTTTTCTCCGCCTTCAGGCGCGCCGTCAGATCATCCACCAAGACGGGGATGTCCTCGACGCGCTCCCGCAGTGCCGGCACTTCAATGGGAAACACGTTCAGCCGGTAGAACAAATCCTCGCGAAAACGATTCTGCCGGATCGCCTCTTCCAGATCGCGATGGGTCGCGGCGATGATGCGCACATCGCAATAAATGGTCTTGTTGCTGCCAACTCGCTCGAAGCTGCGCTCCTGCAAGACCCTGAGCAGCTTGACCTGCATCGCCAAGGGCATGTCGCCGATCTCGTCCAGAAACAGGGTACCGCCCTCGGCCAGCTCGAAACGCCCCTGCCTGGCGCTGAGCGCCCCGGTGAACGCGCCCTTTTCGTGGCCGAACAATTCGCTCTCCAGAAGCTCAGCCGGTATCGCCCCGCAATTGACGGGCACGAACGGCTTTTGCCGACGGGGGGAAAAGTAATGCAGATTGCGTGCGATGACTTCCTTGCCGGTGCCGGATTCGCCGAGTACCAGAACCGTCGCATCCGATCCCGCCACCTGCTGAATCAGCTGACGGGTTCGATGAATCGCCGAGCTGTTGCCCGACAGGCTCCGGAACAATTCGGCGGAACGCACCGCGACGTTGGCCTCGGGGTGGAACAGTTTTTCTAGACAGTCGGCCAGAACGGCGTAGGTCGTCGGCCATTCCAGTTTGAGCGCCGCCAGACTCTCCAGGCGTGATGAAAAAGGCTTATGTACGTCTCGTTCTCCCACCAGCACCATCGGAACCTGACGATGAAGTTCTGCAAGCCGCACCAGCGCCGGCTCACCCACCTCTTCGACAGTGATGAACACCACGCGGTAACTGGACTCGTATAACTCGCTCTCCAGCTCGTCGACGGTAACCGTATGAACCTCGTAGTCGATAAACTTCAATACGATTTCGAGTTGGTGACAGAATAAGCGTTCGTCTTGGATCAAGAGGGCGCGGCGCAAAGCCATTGCAACTGTTCTCCTTGGGCAGGGCGTACCTTCAGTGCGATCCCGTCGATTCGGTTCCGGGTTGACCGGATAGAAGTGTAGTTGTCAAGAAAACGTCGTCAACCCGGCCCGACAGCCTGAAAGCCAAGCGCCAGGCTCGACTTTACCCCGGTTTGCCCCTCACAAATTCGCAGCCTCGGGGTTTGTGTCTATACTTTTGGGTCACCGCACCAAGCTTGGCGAAGTTCAAATGGCCCGTCTCACTCTCACCTTCAAAGGAAGGTCGCTTCAGGTAACGCCGATCGAAACCGGCGAGATCAGCATCGGCCGCGATCCCGGTAACGCCATCTGGATCGACAGTCTGGCTATTGCCCCTCATCACGCCGTGATCCAATGCAGCGACGAGGGCATGTTCATCCGGGAGCTCAACCCGGACTATCCCCTTTTCGTCAACAACCGGAAGGTCGGCGAGCAACGTCTGAGTGACGGGGACCATATCACCATCGGCAAGCACGTCCTTCAATACACCGACGACAAGTACATCTCTAAACCTCAGGCCGACCCGCCCCTTCCGGAGCCCAAGATGGCAATCGAAGCTAATGGTGCGAAGTCTGCGTCATACGGGCCGGATGCCCGTTTCCAGGTATTAAAAGGCAAGCGCATCGGTCTGATCATTCCGCTGCGAAGCGCACTCACGCGATTGGGCAAGGACGACGCCGGCGCCGCTGCCGTCGTCGTCCGGCGCAACGGGGGATATTTCCTATCCGCGTTGGCGGCGACGGAAACCGTTCTGGTGAACGATGCTCCCATCCACGACCAAAGCGTCCGGCTCAAGCACGGCGATATCGTGAAGGTCGACCAGCATCTCATGCAGTTCTTTTGCCAAGCGTCGGCGCAGAGTAACTCCACCTAAAGCGCCGCCAGCGCCTCGCGCAGGGATTTGACGGGGATCACATTCAAACCCTCGACGCCGCCCTTGGGAACGTTCTTGTAAGGCACAACCGCGTGTTTGAAGCCGTGCTTGGCGGCCTCGCGCAGACGCTCCTCGCCGTTCTGCACGGGACGCACCTCGCCGCTCAGACCCAGTTCCCCGAAAGCGATCCAGTCCCGCGGAATCGGCCGGTCGCGATAGCTCGAAACCACCGCCAGCAGCACCGCCAGATCGCCTGCCGTTTCGGTCAACCGCAACCCCCCCACCAGATTGATGAACACGTCCTGATTGAGAATGCCGACGCCGCCGTGCCGGTGCAGCACGGCCAGCAGCATGGCCAGACGGTTGTGTTCCATCCCCACGGCGACGCGGCGCGGCGCGGCCAAATGGGATTCGTCCACCAGCGCCTGCACCTCCACCAATAGCGGCCGGCTGCCCTCGCGCATCACCATGATGACGCTTCCGGGCATATCCTCGTCGTAGCGCGACAGGAAGATCGCGGAAGGATTCTTAACCTCCTTCAGCCCGGTTTCGGTCATGGCGAACACGCCCAGTTCGTTGACCGCGCCGAAGCGGTTCTTGAAGGCGCGAATTACCCGGAAACGGTTGCCAGGATCACCCTCGAAATACAGCACGGTGTCGACCATGTGCTCGAGCACGCGCGGCCCGGCCAGCGCCCCCTCCTTGGTGACATGACCGACCAGAAACACGGTCGTCCCGGTCTGCTTGGCGAAACGCACCAGTTGTGCGGCGCACTCCCGCACCTGCGCGACCGAACCCGGTGCGGACTGAAGCAACTCGGTGAAAACGGTCTGGATCGAATCCACGACCAGCATGGCCGGTGTTTGCTCGCGGACCACGTTCAGAATGCGCTCCAAAGAAGTTTCCGCCAGAATCCGCACGCCCTCGCAGCGCAAATGCAAGCGTTTGGCGCGCAGGCTCACCTGCTGAATAGATTCCTCGCCGGTGATGTACAGCGTTTTGATCCGCCCGCCCAGCGCGGTCAAAGTTTGCAGGAGCAAAGTCGACTTGCCGATTCCGGGATCGCCGCCGATCAAGATGGCCGAGCCCGCAACCAATCCGCCGCCCAGCACCCGGTCCAGTTCCTCCAGTCCGCTACTTGAACGCAGGATTTCTTCCGCCTCCACCGACGCCAAGTCAACCGGATTGGATAACCCGCCGCCGCTGCCGGCGTAACCGGAGTAGCGAGAAGATGCCGGCGCCCGTTCCTCCACGCTTTCCACCAGCGTGTTCCACAAACCGCAACCGCCGCACTGTCCCGCCCACTTGCTCTGGGCATGACCGCATTCGGTACAGCGGTAGAGGATTTTTTTGTCTTTGGGGCGACTCACGCGGCGGGCTTCGTGGCGACTAGCAAGGTATTGACCCCTTCCCGAAAGCGCACATCGACCGGTTTGAAGCCGGTTTCTTTCATGCGGGTCAGCGAGGGTCCCAACCGCATGATGTGATCCGGCGATTCGTCGCTGAACAGATGGACGATCCATTGCTCCAGCAGATCGTAACGGTTGATGGCGGCGAAGGTCTTGAAGTAATGCCGCACCTCCTCCTGGGTCAGCCGTGTGTGTTCAATCGTGTCGTCGAGGGCGTAGCGGTCGCCGTTGACGAAACACCCGCCCGTCTTCAGGGCTCGGAAAGTTTCCGCGAGCACCTGCCTGCGATAGCCCTCGAGAAAATTGTGTGTGGCATAGCCCGAAGCGACGAGATCGATGCTGTGATCGGACAAGTCCCGCAAACCCGAAAGCGCATCCATTTCGATGAGCTTCAGACGGCCGCCTTCCAGCCATCGCGCCAGATTCTTGCGCGCCTGATCCAGCATGGTCGGTTCGTTGTCGACGGCGATGACCATGATGTCCTCGCGAGCGTGGAGCAAGGCCAACGTGGTCATGCCGGTGCCGCAGCCCATTTCAAAAACCTGCAGCGGGGGCTGAACCGGGTGAGCCGGCTCCCAACCCGCCACGAATTCGCCCACTTTTTGGCTCATCTCGGCCGCAGCGGGGCAGATCAGCTTCAGCATTTCGTATTCCGCACCGATCTGGCCGGCAAACAATCGCTCTAGGTCGCTCGTTGTCATGGGTGGCGCGGTCATGGTTGATAGGTGATTCGATAAATCACACCGCGCTTGTCGTCGGAAACCAGCAGCGAGCCATCCGCCAGCTCGAGGAGGTCGACGGGACGCCCGAGCACCTCGCCATCGGGCCGCAGCCAGCCTTCGGCGATCACTTCGTCGGCGACCGGCTTGCCGTCTTGGAATTTCACCATGGCCAAGCGGTAGCCCTGTGGCTGGCTGCGATTCCAGGAACCGTGCTGGGCGACGAACAACTGCCCGCGATAGCCGGCCGGGAACTGGGTTCCGTGGTAGAAGCGAATGCCCAGCGGGGCGACGTGGGCCGGAAAGGTCCAGGCCGGCGGCGTGAATTCGGGGCAGGATCTCCGTTTGCCGAACTCGGGATCGGCGATGCTGCCGGCATGGCAGTAAGGATAGCCGAAGTGCAGGCCGGCCTTGGGCGCGTGGTTCAGTTCCTCGGGCGGCGCATCGTCGCCCAGATAGTCTCGCCCATTGTCGGTGAACCAAAGCTCGCCGGTTTCCGGCCGCCAGTCGAAGCCGACGGTGTTGCGGATGCCGTGGGCGAATATTTCGAAATTCTTCCCGTCCGCATCGAGCCGGGTCAGGCTGGCGTAAACCGGCTCTTCCGAAAGACAGATGTTGCATGGCGCGCCCACCGGCGCATAGAGCCTACCGTCGGGCCCCACGCGCAGATATTTCCAGCCGTGATGCCGGTCGCTCGGGTAGCCATCGTACACGAGTTCCGGCTTGGGCGGATCGGCCAGATGCGCGGCGATATCCTTGAGCTTCACGATGCGCTGGATTTCCGCGATATACAGATCACCCTTCAGGTAAGCCACACCGTTCGGCGCATTCAGCCCGGATGCCACAGTCAGCACGCGATCGGCGCGGCCGTCGCGATCGTCATCGCGCACTGCGTAGACCCTGCCTTCGGCCACGGTGCCGACGTAAACGGTACCGTCCTCGCCCAGCGCCAGCGAACGGGCGTTGGGCGTCTGCGCGCTGAACAGGCTGATCCTAAAACCGGGCGGCAGTTTGATCGCGCTCAGCCAGGCATCGGTCTCTGCGGCTTGCGCGACTTCGGCGAACAGGGTCAATGCCAATAAATACTTTGTGAGTTTCATACCACCTCCCGAGTCAGCCGCCGGCGAAGCCGGGCTTGATTTTTCCAAGCGCGTCGCCAAATATGGTACCACCTGCATCTTCAATCACCGGTAATCACCCATGAGAATCCTTCTGTTCCTGTTGACCAACGCGGCGGTGCTACTCTTGATCAGCATCATCTTTCATTTTCTCGGCCTAGGGGCCTACCTCCAGCAGAGCGGCGTCAGCCTGAACCTGGACAGCCTACTCATCATGTCTGCCGTGATAGGCATGTCGGGTTCTTTCATTTCGCTGCTGATCTCCAAATGGATGGCCAAGCAATCGATGGGGGTGTTCGTCATCGAGCAGCCGTCCAATTCCACTGAACAGTGGCTGGTGGAAACGGTGCGCCGTCAGGCTCAGATGGCCGGCATCGGCATGCCGGAGGTCGGCATTTTCAATTCGCCCGACCCCAACGCCTTCGCCACCGGCATGAATAAGAACAATGCGCTGGTCGCGGTCAGCACCGGGCTGATGCACAACATGGGCGCCGAGGAAGTCGAAGCGGTATTGGGCCATGAAATCAGCCACGTCGCCAATGGCGATATGGTGACTCTGGGGCTGATCCAGGGCGTGGTCAACACCTTCGTCTATTTCTTTGCCACCATCGCAGGCCATCTGATCGATCGCGTGGTGTTCCGCTCCGGCGACGACGACCGCGGCGGCTACGGCCCCGCCTATTACATCACCCAGATGGTCGCGCAAGTCCTGCTGTCCATCCTGGCGACCATGATCGTCATGTGGTTCTCGCGCTGGCGCGAATTCAGGGCCGACGCCGGCGGCGCGAAGCTGGCCGGACGCCATAAGATGATCGGGGCGTTGCGCGCCCTGCAACGCGCCCACGAGCCGCAGGAGTTGCCCGGCGAATTCGCCGCCTTCGGCATCAGCGGCGGCAGCGACGGATTCAGGAAACTGTTCATGAGTCATCCGCCTTTGGAAGAGCGCATCGCCGCCCTGGAAAGCATGCGGTAACGGTTTGAGCCGACGATGCCTGCTTCGCTCTCGAAACAGGCATCTTTTTTTACCGACCGATCAGGCGATTCGACATGCACAGCGAATGGGACGATTTTCTCCGGAACCGAACTGCCGCCACGACCTCCGATCCATCCGAATCATCCCACTGGATTTGCCCGCTGCCCGATACAGGCGTTCTGGCCATCGGCGGCAAGGATTCGGGCAGATTCCTACAAGGTCAGACCACCTGCGACATCCTTGGACTGGAAACGGGACAGACAACCCTGGGCGCGCTCTGCAATCCCAAAGGCCGAGTCATCGCCGTGTTTCGCGCATTCAAGTCAGAAGACCTGATTTATTTGTTGCTGCCGCGCGAACTCACCGCCGCCGTGGAGAAGCGCCTGCGCATGTATGTCCTCAGGGCGGACGTGAAGATCGAGAATGTCAGCGGCGAATGGCTGGCCTTCGGCATCGGCGGAGAAAAGCTGGTCTCGCCCCTGGACCGTCTCGGCATCACCGCTCCGGCGAGCATAAACGGCGTCAGCTGTCAGCCGAACTGCTTCGCGATCCACATCCCGTCCAATTCTGCCGGTCGGATGCTGCTCGTGGCCGGACATGAGAAGGCCAAGGCATTGTGGGTTGCGCTCGAGGAGAAAGCGCATTTGGTCTACACCGACCCCGCACGCTGGCGGTTAGAAGACATCCGGGCGGGCATTCCCCGCATTGGGCAGGCGATGAGTGAGGAATTCCTTCCGCAAATGCTGAACCTCGATCTCTTGGATGGGATCAGCTTCAGCAAGGGTTGCTACACCGGGCAAGAAATCGTCGCCCGAACGCACTATCTGGGCAGTCTGAAACGCCGGATGTACCGGCTGGAAATTCGCAGCGATGAGGCTCCGCAAGCGGGTGAGCTGATCTTCGAGGCCGGCCGGGACGAACAGAGCGCCGGAGTGGTGCTCGACTGCGCGCCCACGGCGGATGACTGCCATGAAATCCTGGCGGTTCTGAACATCACCCAGGCGGAAAACGGCGATCTCAGGCTGCATGGTTCTCACGGTTTCAGACTATCCTTATTGTCGCTACCCTATTCGACAACCCCAACCCATCGAGAGCATCGAGAGAATGGACCTCAAGAATGAAACCTCCTTTCTCCAATACATCCAGGCGGCCATCGAAAACAACAAGCTGGTGCTGCCTACCCTACCGGAAGTCGCCCTGAACGTTCGCCAGGCCGTCAACAGTGGCAACGTCTCCGACGCCCAACTGGCCAAGATCATTGCCGGTGACCCCGGGCTTACCGCACGTCTGTTGCAAGTGGCCAATAGCCCGCTATACCGCGCCCGCCAGAAAATCGAGAATATCCAAACGGCCATCACGAGGATGGGCCACGGCGCGATCCGCACCCTCATCACCAGCCTGGCGATGCAGCAGATTTTCAAACCCAAGATATCGATGCTGGAACGGTATTTCCTTGCGACCTGGAAACACAGCGTCGACATTTCCGCGGTGAGCCGCGCCCTGGCCCTGCGCTGCCGCCATCTGGACAAGGAGCAGGCGATGCTGGCGGGACTGATCCACCAGATCGGCAAACTGCCCATCCTGACGGTGGCCGAGAAATTCCCCGAATTGGCGGAAGACCAACCCGCCCTCGACAACCTATTGGAAAAACTTCACCCGGCCATCGGCAAGATGATCATGGAAACCTGGGACATGCCCGAGGCGCTCGGTCGAGTGGCCTGGGAATACCGGAACTTCCAGCGCGACTCGGGACCTGAAGCGGATTATATCGACGTGGTTCAGGTCGCCTACGTGGAAAACGAGATCACGAACAATCCTGCGATGGCGCCAGACATTGCGAAAATTCCGGCGTTCAAGAAGCTGGGACTGGACGCTGAAATCGAGATTCTGGAGATCGAAGGCGTCGCCGAGGAAGTCGCGGAAACCCGGCAGGTTTTTCTTTGACGCTTATACCCGGGTTACTTACACCGCCGGGCGTGTGGTCTTCGCATCCGGCGTAACCCAAGCCTTGATGCCGAGGCATTAGGCACCGATTCGGAATTAGTTCCACCCGCCTCCGATGTATTGCCGGCAGTGTTCTATGCGCTCGTCCTAGAGCACGCTTTAAGGCGCATCCCAGCCCGACGACTCTGCACTTCGGCTTCCCGCCTCTCCAGACTGGCTTTGACGGTCAGCTACAGGCCTGCGGACATCATCAACCCGGCGCCAGCCAACCATTTGCCGGCGTTTCTCGCGATCACGTCCGGCTTCAAGGCGCCGGCGAGCGCGGCGGAACCTTCCATCGCTGCGCCAGACAATCCCGCCGAAAGTCAAATATCGTCTCCAGGCGATCACGGATGAACAACGCGTGGACCAATCGCCCGAACCAGCCCCACGGCATGACGTAGTGAACGATGTCCTCCATTTCGATGCCGCCTTCCGCTTCCCGGAGGCGGTGCTGGTGATGCCAGAATCGAAAAGGCCCGATCCGCTGTTCGTCGACGAATTGATAGGGCGCTTGGACGTGCTTGATCTCTGTCACCCAGGTCATGGGAATGCCGGCGACGGCGGCGATACGGTAGGTGATGATGAGGCCGGAATAGATGTCATCCGGAACCTGCGAGGTGATGTGAAAATTGAGAAAAGAAGGGGTAATCTCTTCCAGGTTTCGCGGGGTGGAAAAAAACGGCCAGGCATCCTGCAGGGAAATGGGCAAAATTTGCTTGCGGTGTAGGCGGTAAACCTTCATTTCATTCCTCATCGATCTTATTTAACGCGTTCCATGGAACCCTGCAAATCGTGGGTTTTCTAACACCATGAATTGGTTTCCCGCCTTGGAAAATCGCCCATGAATACCACGACGGTCTTTTACGATGGCGGCTGCCCCTTGTGCAGCCGGGAGATCGCCCATTACCGACGGATGGATCGAGAACATCGCATCCGGTGGTTGGATGTGACCCGTGACGGCACCGGGCTTTCGGCTTATGGGATCGACCAAGTCGAGGCCCTCGCCGTCTTTCATGTCATCGACCGCGGCGGCCGCCTGGTCAAAGGCGCCGAAGGCTTTGTGACGGTGTGGGAGGAACTGCCGCACTATCGCTGGCTCGCCAGATTGTGCCGATTCTTCTATCTGCTGCCCCTGATGGAATGGGGTTACGCCCGCTTCGCCCGCTGGCACTTCCGGCGTCGTTGCCGGGAGGGCGTCTGTGGGTGAGAGCCGCCGTGCGCCATATGGTGGTCGTGCCGGGGAATCAAACGCTGCACCAGGCAATGACGGCAGCACCTCCGGCTCGGTGAAAGATGGCGAGCGGTGATCGCGCATCAGGCGGAGAAGAATATAGACACTCAATCGGGGCATATCCCTTATGACGACGGCCATCGTCTGGTTCCGCCGAGATTTCCGATTATCCGACAATCCGGCACTGACCGAAGCATTGCTTACCTGCGAGCGCGTCGTCCCGCTTTACGTTCATGCCCCTGAAGAAGACGGTCGCTGGGCCCTGGGTAGCGCCAGCCGTTGGTGGTTGCATCACAGTCTGACGGCGCTGGATGATTCTCTGCGAAAACTCGGCTCTTGTCTCATCATCCGGCGCGGCCCAAGTCTCGAAACGCTGCGAGCGATCGTCGCCCAAACCGGCGCCGAGAGGATCTACTGGAACCGCCTTTACGAGCCGGAACTGATCGCCCGCGACACCGAGATCAACCGTGCTTTGCAATCCGACGGTCTGATCATCGAAACCTGCAACAGTGCACTGCTCCATGAACCCTGGACGATAAAGCCCTATAAGGTTTTCACCCCCTACTGGAAAGCGGTGCAGCGGTTGGACTTGCAGCAAACGCCGTTGCCGGCTCCGAAGGCGTTGCCGCCGCTGCCCGCTCGATTCGAGACGTTGCCCCTGGAGGCGTTGCGCCTGCTGCCGACCATCCCGTGGGACAGCGGGCTGAAGGAAAACTGGCAAGCGGGGGAAAACGCGGCGCAGCGACGACTCCAAAACTTCATCGCGTCGGCACTGGCAGGTTATGCGGAAAAGCGCGACCGGCCGGATTATGCCGGCACGTCCCGGCTGTCGCCCCATTTGCATTTCGGCGAAATCGGGCCGCGCCAGATCGTGCATGCGATCCGTATTCATACCGGCGCACACGAGTCGCCGACCGGCATCCTCAAGAACGCCGAGAGCTACCTTCGCGAACTCGTCTGGCGGGATTTCGCCCATCATCTCCTCTATCACTTTCCCCAAACCACGGAACATCCTTTGGACGAACGGTTCGCGAGATTTCCCTGGGCCACCGACTGCACGGAAGCATTGACGGCCTGGCGAAAGGGCATGACCGGTTTTCCGATTGTCGATGCCGGCATGCGCGAGCTCTGGCATACCGGCTGGATGCATAACCGGGTTCGCATGATGGTCGCTTCCTTTCTCACCAAGAACCTGCGGATTTCCTGGCTGGAAGGGGCGCGGTGGTTTTGGGATACCCTGGTCGACGCCGATCTCGCCAACAACACCCTGGGTTGGCAATGGACCGCCGGCTGCGGCGCCGATGCCGCGCCCTATTTCCGCATCTTCAACCCCGTGTTGCAGGGCGAGCGTTTCGACCCGAACGGCGATTATGTCCGCCGCTGGATACCGGAACTCGCCCGTCTGCCGGCCAGTCACATCCACCGTCCCTGGCAAGCCCCCTCCGCGTTGTTGCAGGACAGCGGCATGCACTTGGGGGAAACCTACCCCCGGCCGATCGTCGATCTTCGGATCAGCCGCGAGCAGGCTTTGGCGGCATTTCAGGTCATCAAGCGAATTCCAGGCGCAATTTAACTCTTCGACGTCCCGCCTGCAGGTCGGCCTACACAACCGCTTCTGGCAAAACCACCGGCCGATGCACGTCCAGTGAGGCCCGCAAACGGTCTCCCACTCCGAACCGGCTATCGGTCGGCGTGACCGAGAGGACCTCCAAGCCGTCTTCCAGGCGCAGCGTGTAAAGAATATCGAGCCCGCGAAACGCTTTTCTGATTACCCGCGCATTACCCACCGCCTCCGGCTCCAGCCGGATCTGATTCGGCCGCACCAGGATTTCGAGCCCCTGCCCTTCCCGGTAACCGACCGCCTCCTCCGGCCAGGGCAAGCGTCCCAGAACCGTCTCCAGGCCATTCCCTTTGGCCACCGCCGCCAGTATCGTCCCGTGGCCGATGAAATTGGCGACGAAACGGTTGGCCGGACTTTGATAAAGCGTCTCGGCGTCGGCCCACTGCTGCAGCCTGCCCGCCGCCATGACCCCGATCTCGTCGCCCATGACGAAAGCCTCCTGTTGGTCGTGCGTCACCAGCACTGCCGTCATGCCCGACTCCTTGAGAATGCGCCGGAGCTCGTGCGCCAGATGCTCACGCAATTCGGCGTCCAGGTTGGAAAACGGCTCATCGACGAGCAATAGCCTGGGTCTGGTGGCGATAGCCCGAGCCAGCGCCACCCGCTGCTGCTGGCCGCCCGACAGCTGATGCGGATAGCGGTCTTCCACGCCGCGCAGATTCACCAGTTCGAGCGCTTCGCCCACCCGCGAGCGCTCGTCGAGCCGGCTCAGTCCGTGTAGACCGAAGGCGATGTTTTGCCGCACCGAGAGATGGGGAAACAGCGCGTAATCCTGAAACACCACGCCGATTTCGCGTCTTTCGGGTGGCGACAGGCTCTCGCGAGAACTGACTGCAACGCCGTCGATGCGAATCACCCCCTGGGCCACCGGTTCGAAACCGGCAATGGCGCGCAGCAAGGTGGTCTTGCCGCAGCCGCTGGGCCCCAAAAGACAACCGATCCGCCCCTGCCCCAGTTGCAGGGAGATTTCCCGCACCACGGTCTCGTTTCCGTAAGCGACGTCAACGCGATGAAGCTCTAGCCGAGGACTCATCGTTCTGCCTCCGAAGCGCGAACCAACAGGAAAATCGGCAAAAGACCCGCCAACACCAGCACCACGGCCGGTAAGGCCGCCCGCTGCCACTCGCCCTCCGAGGTCATCTCGAAGATTCGCACCGCCAGGCTGTCCCAGCCGAAGGGACGCATCAACAGCGTGATCGGCATTTCTTTCAGGATATCGACGAAAGCGAGCAGAAAGGCACCGAGCAAACCGCCCCGGAGCAAGGGCAAATGCACCCGCCGCAGCATTTCGAAACCCGCTACGCCCAAACTCCGGGAAGCCTCTTCCATCGAGGGGGTGATCCTGTGCAGGGCGCTGTCCGCCGCGCCGAAGCCCACGGCGAGAAAGCGGATCAGATAGGCCAGCAGCAAGGCTGCCAGACCGCCGCCGAAGACCGGGGTAAGCTCGACGTCGAACAGGCTGTTGGCGGCATCGATGAGGCGGTTGTCCAGCCAGGCCAGCGGCATGAAAATGCCCACCGCTAGCACCGTGCCCGGCAGGGAATAACCCAGAGTGGCCAACCGCACCATGAGCCCCGCCTTCCAGTCGCCGTAGCGTCGCTTGACCAGGCTCAGGGTGAGCGCCGCCGCCACAATCAGCGAGGCCCCCGCCGCAGCCATGATCAAGGTGTTGAAAAGGTAATCGGTAAAGCGTTCGTCCCAATCGCTGACGAAGACTTCGGCGCTCCAGATCAGCAGTTGCAGCAAGGGCACGACGAAGGCCAGCGTCAGGACGAAACCGGTGAAAGCGCAAGCAAACCAGCCATGGGTGCCGTCCAGTCGGATCGGCCGGGTGCCGTTGCCGCTGCGGGCCGAGAGGAAATAGCGCTGACGGGCGCGCTGGCGCTGTTCCAAAGTCAGCGCCAACAGTGCGAACAGCACCAGGAAGGAAGCCAGTTGCGCGGCCGCGGTCAGGGAAAACAGGCCGAACCAGGCCTTGTAGATGGCGGTAGTGAAAGTTTCGTAATTGAACACCGAGACCGCGCCGAAATCCGCCAGGGTTTCCATCACCACCAGCATCAGACCCGCGCCGATCCACGGCCGGGCCATCGGCAGAGCTACGCGGAAAAATGCGCCCCAAGCGGTTTCGCCCAGGCTGCGCGCGGCTTCCAGCGTACGGCCCGACTGCGTCATGAAGGCGTTGCGCGCCAACAGGTAAACA